>Ga0070678_100001448_pt1 | contig 12634 bp, 11 predicted proteins | sample KBSM73metaG_FD_65647 | JGI IMG/M metagenome (GOLD analysis project Ga0070678, IMG submission 65647) | Miscanthus rhizosphere microbial communities from Kellogg Biological Station, Michigan, USA - KBS M7-3 metaG | ecosystem: Host-associated > Plants > Roots > Rhizosphere > Soil ...
GTCCGCGATCTCGGCGCGCTTCGAGCCCTCGAAAGCGAGTGGCGATCGCTCGCCGGCACCACGCCCGGCGCGCTGTTCCGCGGCCCCGACTGGCTGATCCCGTGGTGGCTCGCCTACCACAACACACTCGGCGCCGAGCTCCACGTGCTGGTCGGCCGCGCGCAAACCGACGAGACGGCCGGGCTGCGCGCCGGCGACATCGTCTGCCTCGCCCCGCTCTACCGCCGCAGCGTCAAGGTCGCGCTGCTCGACACCCGCGAGCTACGCATGATGGGCGATGCCGGTCCGCGCCCGCCCGGGTTCGACTTCCTCGCGCGCCCCGGCTGGGAAGACCGCGCCGGGGCCGCATTCGCGCGCGTGCTGATCGACGAGGCCGCGAGCTGGGACGTGATCGACCTCGAGCCGCTCGCCGATCCGTCGCGCATCCGCGCCAACCTCGTGCAGCGGCTCGCGCCCGCCGGGTTCGCGATCGAGAGCGCACCGTCGGCCGGCGGCGCCACGCGGATCGCGCTCGCGTTCGCGCCCGCCGAGGCGACCGATGCTTCCGGCGTGATCACCACGTTCGGCGAGGATCTCGGCGCACTGCGCAAGGGCATGAGCGCGCTGCGCCGGCTGTCGCGCCTCGAGTGGTCGGAGCGCGACGAACCCTCGCCGCTCGCCGACAACGAAGCATCGGCGGTGCTCGAAGAGGTCGCGCTCGAGCTCGGCAAGCAAGGCAAGGTCCGGCTCGCGCGGCTCGACGATGCCGCGGGCGAGGCGATCGCAGCGGCGCTGGTCGTCGACGACGGCGATCGCGCGGTCGTGCTCGCGATGGCGGTCGATCCGCAGGTCAGCACGCGCGGCGCACGGCTGCTGCACGCCGAGGCCCTCGCGGCCCGCGCGCGCGGCTGCATCGCGCTCGACGTCGTGATCGGCGCCTCGGAGTACGCGATGCCGACGCTGCCCACCTCGAAGCAGCACGCGCTCGCCGTTCGCATCTGGGGTCACTCGGCCGCCGCACAGGTCGGCCGCACCTACTCCTCGGTCGCCAAGCGTGCACGCCGCGCTCGCGAGACGCCGTCGGTCGCCGCCGCGCAGGCTCGCGCCGCATGGACGAAGATCCGCACCGCCGCGGCGAGCGTGGCGCAGTACGACCGCTACGTGCTCTATCGCGGCCAGCTGTGGACGCGCGGCATCGACGCACCGCCCGGACTCGAGCTCGGCCCGTTCACCGAAGCCGACTACGACAAGCTCGACGAGGCCGCGCGCGCCGAGCTCAACGAGCAGCTCGCGCTCGACGAGATCACGGCGCGCAAGTACTGGCGCCGCGGCGATCGCGCCGTGCTCGCCCGCCTCGGCATCCGCTCGGCCGGCATCGCGTGGACCGCACGCGGCCCGGTCGAGGTCCCCGAGCTCGGCCGCACGCTGAAGATGATGAAGTACGACGCCTACATCCACTCGGTGTTCGTGTCGGGGGCCGCCCGCGGCCGCGCGGTCGCACCGACGATGCTCGAGCACCTCGCGAAGGAGCTGCGCGCGACCGATGCCTATCGCAGCTGGGCGATCATCGAAGCACACAACCAGGCGTCGATCCGGGCGTTCCAGAAGGCCTCGTTCACGCCGGTGTGTGACGTGATCCACGCCAAGATGGCGAAGGTGGACCGCATCGTGTGCCGTCCGCCCGACCCCGAAGCTCTCGAGCTACTCGGCCTCGAACGCTAGGTGCTGCCGATGGCGCGCTTCACCAGCGCCGTCAGCACCTTGAGCTGATCCTCGGTCATCGAGACATCGATGCGCACGGTGTCGCTCTCCGCGTGCTCGTCGAACCGGTCGACATATGGCTTGAGGCCGGCGATCCGAGGCTGCATCTGCGCGACGATCGCCGTAGCGTCGTCTGCGTTGCTGAGCACGATCGCGGCATGTACCTCGACGTGATCGGTCAGGTGAAACGTTGCTGCGAGCGATCGGCTCGGCGCGCCGGTCTTCTGCTCCATCATCTTCGCAAACGCTTGCGAGCCAGGACGTGAGACCAGCGAGACGGCCGCGTTCGGCGCAAGCTTGTCGAATGCGGCAACGAGATCGGCGTCCTTCCGCAGCGGCGCGCCGACCTTCAACGCCTGCGTCAGCGTCTCCTTCGTCGGGTGGGTCGAGCCCTGCATGACGGCGTTGTGAGCGTCGACGAACGTCATCAGGTTGATCGTTCCGCTCTTGTTCGTGAACGTGATGAAGTCACCGTCGAAGGTGACGGCGGTCGCGGTCTCCGGGGTCGGTGTGTGCAGGCAATGCAGCAGCTTGTCGCGGTCGAGGCCGCGAATCACGAACACGCCGAGCTGACCCTCGAGTGGCATGCCTGCCGTGATCAACGTGATGTCGTCGAACGGGTCGTACCCGCACGCGGCGAAGCTCGGGCCGGCCAGCTCGACCACGCTCGACTTGTATTTCGCCCACAAGGGGCTCCGCCGCAGCGCAGCGACATCGATGCTGAAGAGCACATCCGAGTCGGACGGCATCAGCGCGAACGGATCCCGGAGGTCCGGCCCCGCAGCGGCCACGGAGGGCGCCACCGTCGGCTGCACCACAGGTTGGCCAGCGTCGTGGCATGCAGCAAAGGCCAACACGACAGCGAAACGTCGCATCGCGACGCTGTATCACGATTCACCGCGCACAGCAGCGGGACCGGTAGTACCCTCGGGATCATGGGCGTTCGTGCGCTCGCCATCATTCTCGTCGCGCTCGTCGCCGCGTGCGGAGACCCCTCCGTGTCGGTGATCGACGCGCCCGGAGCTGGCGGCAGCGGGGATGCCGGCGTCGATCCGAACGAAGGCGCGCACTCGGGCACGCGGCTCAAGCTCACCTGGTTCGACTTCTCCGACGGGACGCGCCAGTGGAACAGCTTCTACGACGCCGAGCGCAAGGAGGGCTGCTATCCGTACCCGCCGTGGCCCGACGGCAAGACGTACTGCACGCCCGACAGCAACGCGAGCGTCGTCTACACCGACGCCAGCTGCTCGCTGAAGGTCGGCCAGGTGTATCGCGACCCGGTGTGCACGCAGCCGCCGCCACCGTACCTGCTCGAGTATCACTACGCGGCGTGCAGCTCGGGGCCGGCGCACCTCTACCTCCGCGGTGCAAAGACGACCGTCGCGCAGTACTACTCGCGCAACTACGACGGCAGCTGCGCCGGGCCGTACACGTCGACCTCGTACGACTTCTACGCGCTCGGCGGCGAGATCACGACCGACAAGCTCGTCGAGATCACGTACACGCCCGGCACCGCCGCGGGCCGGCTCGCGCCGGTCTACTACGCGAGCGCCGATGGAATGCGCCTGCCGACGCGCCTCCACGACAGCCAGCTCGGCACCGACTGCTATCCGCAGACCTACGTCGACGGCGCGACCGCGGGCACCTGCATTCCGAGCGGCGCCTACTACGCCGGCGACTTCCACGACGCGAGCTGCACGCAGCCGGCGGTCGGGCTCACGAACGGGTGCTCGACGCCGCAGTACGCGGAGTATCAGCCGAAGACCGCGTGCCCGGCGGATGCGCCGCACGTCGCGTCGATCACCGGTGCGATCGCGAGCGTGCCGCTGTTCTACTGGAGCTCGACCAGCCAGGTCTGCACCGCCGAGACCGGGTCGACGAACGTCACGTACTACGGCGTCGGCGCCGACGTATCGGTGCCCGCGGTGACGCGCACCGTCGACGCGCTCGTGAGCCATCGCATCCAGCTCGTGCACTACACGACGCCCGAGGGCCTGCGCTTCCGCGACTACACCGTCTACGATTCGCTCAAGGGCGCCGACTGCTACCCGACCGCGTTGCCCGACGGCACGACGGTCTGCCTGCCCTACGGCGGCTACGTGCAGACCTACTATCGCGACGCGGCGTGCACGCAGGCAGTGGATCTGATCGAGGTCTCGACCGGCGCTGCGGGGTGCGCGGCTCCACCGGCGCCGAAGTACGCGCGCAAGTACATCACGCCGCAGGCGGGCAGCTGTCAGTACAACGTCGAGCTGCACCAGGTCGCGACGCCGTACGCGGGCACCGTCTACACGAACTACGGCACGTGCGCGGCGTACACGCCGACCACCACGAAGCTCTACAGCATCGCGCCCGCGAGCTCGCTCAACGAGTTTGTCGCAGCGACCCAGTCGATCGATCCGTAGTCTCCCACGCGCGCACGCGCCGGCGTGCCTCGTCGAAGATCCGCTCGTAGTTCTCGACGAGCACCATGTGCGCGGCCCGGGGGCCGAGCGCCTTCCACAGCGGCGCGTAGGTGTCGTACACGCGCAGGTACGTCTTCTGATCGGTCGGGCCGACCTCGTCGGTGCCGAACACGAACCGATCGGGGTGCTTCGCGATGATCGCCGCGACGACCTTCATCGTGTCGGGCGACGACATGATGTACTTCGCGGTCTCGCTCCACGACAGATCGAAGTACACGTGGCTGAGCTTGGGATTGTCGAGCGCGCGCTCGACCAGCTTCGCCTGATCCTTGACCGGCCGGACGACGCGCCCGAGCCCGATGTGTGCCCAGATGATCGTCGTCTTCGGATGGCGCTTGAACAGCTCCGCGATGCCGAGCAGGTACGCCGGCTCCGCGTTGGGCCTGGGAAACGGCGTGTCGACGTCGCAGTGCACCAGCACGACGAGCCCGACCTCCTCGCAGAACGAGAACAGCCGGTCGAGCGCGGGATCCTCGAGGCTCGGCGGCCCGCCCGCGAGCTTCGACGTGACGAACTCCTTGTGCAGCGAGAACTCGCCGATGCCCTCGAACACGCCGGGGAACGTCTCGAGCACGCGGCGCACGTGATCGGCGGCGTACATGTCCGCGGGATTGAACCCGGTGATCATCGGATCGAAGCGACCCTGCTCGGCCGGCGTGAGCGAGCGAAACGCCATCGCGATCACGGCGTCGGTGAACGAGTAGTAGTAGAGGTCCGCGTCGGTATCGAGGTAATAGGTCGGCGCGTCGTTCTGATCGATCCGGTAGGACCACTCCTGCTGCAGCGGGATCCCGAACAGCACCGCGCGGCCGACCTTGTCGCCCATCACGCGCAGGAACGTGTGGATGTCGGGGCCGACCTGCACGTAGTTCGTCAGGTGAACGTGGCCGTCGTTCGCGATGTAGTGAGGCGCCGGCGGGGCTGCCTCCGCGCGGACGAACGCGATGACGGCGAGCGCGAGCACGGCCTGGGTCTTCATGGTCCTCTCCGTTCAGAACAGGATCGAGAGCGCGGTCGTCACCGTCATGCCCTCCTGACCGCCGATGTAGTAGCCAAACGAGCTGCTGACCGGCGAGCGGTCGACACGCATGATCTGGCCGTTGAGCCGGATGTCGCGCGTCGTCTTCGTGAAGAACCAGTTCGCGCCGCCCAGCCACTCGTGCGACGTTCGGAAGCCCGCGTTCTTGTCGCCGAAGATCCACGACGTCGCGCCGTAGAGCTCGAGCTCGTGCGGGACCGGGTAGAACGCGGCCTGCACGTAGAAACCCTGGTCGAGGATCGAGGTGACCGGGACCGGGCCGTCGGCGCGAAAGCGGTCGAGGTCGCGCAGGAAGTACGACGTGCCGACGAACACGCCGCGGTACTTGATGCCGGCATCGAGCGAGAGCAGCCGGAACCGTGTGCTCTGGACGGTGACATCGGACGCGAGCGAGCCGAGCTCGAACACGTTGAGGCTGTCCGCGAGCCGGAGCGTCGTGTTGTCGGGCGCGTTGATGTTCGAATTCGAGTTACTGAACCGGTCCTCGGTGCTCCAGGTGCCCGAGGCGCCGATGCGCGTCGCGAGGTGCTCGTGATACTCCCAGTCGTCGAACGAGCCGTTCGGCCCGAACTCGTGGGTGGTCGGCATCCACCAGACCGATCCCGCGTAGGCGAAGTCGCGCGTGAGCTGGCGGGCGGTGATGCCGAGCCCGCTGTTGTTGTTGCCGACCATCGCCGTGTACCAGAGGCCGGGCAACGGCTCGCCGCTGGCCCAGATGCCGTGGGTGAAGTACGGGCGGAAGAACTCGTCGGCCATCACGCGGTCGTGACCGAGCCAGTACGGGTGCGAGCCCATCAGCGTGCGCGAGCCCGGCAGACCATTGAGGCCGCCGTAGAGGCTGAACGCGCGATGGAACTGGTAACCGAGCACCGCGAACAGCGCCTTCTGGTCGGTCGTGTTCACCGTCCACAGCGTGATCTGGTAGCGAAGCTTCGGAACGCCCATCCAGCCCTTGAGGTGGATCATGATCCGGTGGGCGAAGATGTCGCGGCGCGGATCGACCTCGTGCTCGCGGCCGAGATGGTCGACGAACGTCTGGCCGGCGGGCATCTGGTTGAGGTAGCGAACGAGCGCGTACGCGCTCAGGTAGAGCTCGCCGTGCGAGGTCCTGCCGATCAGAAAGCCGTTACCCGGCTCGACGGCTCCCCAGCTCTCGATCGGCTTGGTCGCGGCGCTGCCGTCCGCGGCGCTGCCGTCCGCGGCGCTGCCGTCCGCGGCGCTGCCATCGCTGCCCTCCGCGGCGCTACCGCCCCGAGGCGCGGCCGAACCCGCGGATTCCGCGCGCGCGCTCGCGATGCCGGCCAGCATCACACACACGACGCACACGCCGGCCAGCCGCATGGCGCTCGCGTGGCTGCAAGCCGCATGTCACTCACGCATCGCGAGTGACGCGATGGCGATCGACACTTCGGGGTCGTCATCGCGCGAACTGCAGTCGGAAGGGCTGCCCCGCGCATCCGCGTCGCTCGCTCCGGTTCGCCAAAGCGCTGTCCTCGCGAATCCGCACGAGGCGTGACCCTTGCAAATCGCGGCCGCATGCCACGCATCGCCCGCCTGCAGCTCGTTGTTGTCTTGCTCACGGTGACAGCCGCTGCTCCCGTGCTCGCACAACCGGCGCCCGGCGAGAATCCGCCGGCCGCACCGGAGCCACCGGCACCGAACACGCCACCACCAGCGCCAGCGAACGCGCCACCGCGAACGGCCGCGCCGCCACCAGCACAGGCGCCGCCCGCGAACTGGGCGCCACCGCTTCCCGCGGAACCGCCGCCCGCCGCGGAACCGGCGTCGCCTGCGGCCGAGAACCTTCCGGTCGAGAAGCCGTCGGAGGTGCCGCCCGAGCAGATCGCGAACTCCTCCGACGAGTCGACGCAGCTCGAGATCTACGGCTTCGCGATGCTCGACCTCGGATACGACTTCGGAAAGATCGGCGACCCGGACTGGCAGGACACCGAGCGGCCGACGAAGCTACCGGCGTTCCCGAACGAGTTCGGCAAGGGCGGCCGAACGTACGCGGGCGTGCGGCAGAGCCGGTTCGGCGTCAAGGCGACCACGCCGACGTCGGCGGGCGAGATCAAGACGACGTTCGAGTTCGAGCTCTTCGGTGTCGGCGTCGACACCGGCCAGACGACGTTCCGGCTCCGCCATGCCTACGGCGTATGGCGCGGGCTGCGCGCCGGGCAGACGTGGAGTCCTTTCATGGATCCCGACGTGTTCCCGGACTCGGTCGAGTACTGGGGACCGAACGGCATGGTGTTCTTCCGCAACGTCCAGCTCGCGTACTCGCCGTACATCAACGGCGACTCCGACGTGACGATCGCGGTCGAGCGACCGGGCGCGAGCGCGGACACCGGCACGTACGCCGAGCGCCTCGAGCTCGAGAACGTGGTCGCGCGCTTCCCGGCGCCCGATGTCTCCGCGGATGCCAAGTTCGCGGGGCCGTGGGGCCACGTGAAGGTCGCCGGCATCTTCCGCTACATCCGGTGGGATGACCTCGGGCCCTCGCCGACGGTCGAAGGCCACGTGTATGGCTGGGGCGTGAACCTCAGCTCGAACATCAAGCTCGGACCGGCCCTGCTCAAGCTGCAGGCCGTGTACGGCAGCGCGATCGAGAACTACATGAACGACGCCGGCGCCGACGTCGGCGCGAAGCCGTCGAACGACCCCGCGCACCCGATCGCGGGTGAAGGCCTGCCCGTGCTCGGCCTCGTCGCGTTCATCGATTTCAAGTGGAACGACTACTTCAGCAGCACCGCGGGCTGGTCGTACGTGCACATCGACAACTCCGCGGCGCAGGACCCGGCGGCGTTTCACCAGGGTCACTACGCGCTCGGCAACATCCTCGTCCATCCGACCAAGAGCTTGTTCTTCGGGCCCGAGCTCGAGTGGGGCCGGCGCAGCAACAACAGCGACGGCTTCAGCGTGAACGACTACAAGCTCCAGTTCTCGGTCAAGTACAGCTTCTCGCACTCGACAGGAGGCATACAGAAATGAAGTTCTCGAGGAGACACGCGATCACGGCGGGCATCGTCGCGGTGGCGGCCGTGACGGCGGGCGTCGCGGTCGGCCGCACGCGCACCGCCGGCGACCCGATCCCGAACGCGCTCAACAGCGCTTACACCAAGTACAAGGACCTGAAGGAGGGCTCGAACGCCGATTACATCCCGGCGCTCGCGAAGGTGAACCCACAGCTCTACGGCATCGCGCTCGTCACCACCGACGGCCAGGTCTACACGGCCGGCGACGTGAACTCCGAGGTCTCGATCCAGTCGATCTCGAAGGTCTTCACGATGGCGCGCGTCATCCAGGATCAGGGCGAGGCGGCGCTGCGCGACAACATCGGCTTCGACGCGACCGGCCAGGTGTTCAACTCGATCGTCGCGATCGAGCAGTACAAGGGCAAGGAGATGAACCCGCTCGTCAACGCGGGCGCGATCGTGACGACGAGCATGGTCGGTGGGAACAGCGCGCAGGAGGTCTGGAACAACATCCTCTCGACCTACGACGCGTTCGCGGGGCGTCAGCTCGCGGTCAACCAGGAGGTCTATCGCTCCGAGGCGGCGACCAACCAGCGCAACCAGGCGATCGGGCAGCTGATGTACGCGTACGAGCGCATCAAAGGGAACCCGCAGCAGGCCGTGGATATCTACACGCGGCAGTGCTCGGTCAACGTCAATGCGGTCGACCTCGCGACGATGGCCGCGACGCTCGCGAACGGCGGCAAGAATCCGGTCACGCGGCAGGTCGTGATCGACGCGAAGCACGTCCCGGCGATCCTCGCGATCATGGCGACCGCCGGCCTCTACGACGACTCCGGCAAGTGGTTCGCATGGACCGGCCTGCCCGCGAAGAGCGGTGTCGGCGGCGGCCTGCTCGCGGTGTCACCGGGGCGGTTCGGGATCGCCGTGATCTCGCCGCCACTCGATCCCGCGGGCAACAGCGTGCGCGGCCAGCGCGCCATCGCCGATGTCGACGCGGCACTCGGCGCGAATCCGTACTACGTCCACCCGCGCTAGAGGATCTTAGAGGATCTTGAACTCGCGGTCCGTGTTGGAGGCCGAGAGCTCCTCGACCTTCACCTTCGTGACCTGGGCCTGTGGTGGGCCGTACTCGCACCAGCCGAGCAGTGCGGTGACCTTGTCATCGGGGCCTTCCGCTTCGAGCTCGACGCCACCGTCGGAGCGGTTGGAGACCCAGCCAAAGATTCCGAGGCGACGTGCTTCGGTGGCGGTAGCGGCCCTGTAGCCGACTCCCTGCACGCGGCCCGAGATGATCGCGCGAACACGGCGCATGTGGGAGACCAATAGCACGTCTGGTGTTACCTTGGAGACGCATGGCCCGTGTGATCAGGCTCCCCGACAGAGGCCGCCTGCTCGTGTGTACGGATCTCCAGGGCTGCATGCGCGACTACGTGAAGATGGTCGAGGTCTTCGAGCAGGCGCTGATCACGTACGAAGGCGACGCGCACCTGCTGATCACGGGCGATCTGATTCACGGCCCGCACATCGAACCCGAGGACTGGCCAGACTTTCTCGGCGAGTACTACCGCGACGCATCCGGAGAAGTGATGATCGCGTACGCCGGGCTCGCCGCGCAGTACCCGGGCCGCGTCCACGCGCTGCTCGGCAATCACGAGCACGGCCACATCGGCGGCCCGCACACCGCGAAGTTCGCAGCCGATGAGGTCGCGCTGCTCGAGCACATCCTGGGCCCGGCCGCGACCGCCCGGATGCGCGGCATCATCCACACGTTCTCGCTCGCGGCGGTCAGCCGCTGCGGTGCGATCTTCACGCACGGCGCTCCCGCGGCGGTGATCGATTCGATCGCCGACCTCGAGGCGGCGGATCTATCCGGAGCCGGGCTGTCGTCGCCCCTCGACGTGCTCGACACGCCGGTCGTCGGCAAGGTGCTGTGGGCGCGGTCGGCGACCGAGGCCGAGGCCCGCCGGTTCCTGCGCGCGCTCGGCGGGACGATGTCGATCTACGGCCACGACGTCATCCCCGAGGGCTACGAGATGATCGGAGACGAGCAGATCATCGTCTCGACGAGCTTTGGCCTGTTCGACCAGAACAAGGTCTATCTCTCGCTCGATCTGGCCGCAAAGTACCGCAGTGTCCACGACTTGCGGATCGGGCACGAGATCCTGCCTCTCTACCCGGACAAGGCCCCTGCCCGCCTGGGCGGGCGCTCCAAGGCCTCGTGATCGCAAATGATTAAGGCCCCTTGCGATCGGCCTTCATTGTCCTTATATCTACCCGCTCTTATGAAGGACACCGCTGGTCACCCGCACTACCGCCCGGCTCGCATCACGTGTGCGTGTGGGGCGATCCACGAGACGTTCTCCACCCGCGGAGACTTCGGCATCGATATCTGCAGCAACTGCCATCCGTTCTTCACGGGCAAGCAGAAGCTGATGGATACCGCCGGCCGCATCGACCGCTTCAACAAGAAGTACGGCAAGACGACTCCGTCGAAGTCGTGATTCCGTAGCGGCTATCTGCCGCCATGCTCGATTCACCGAATTTCAGAGAGAAGATGGCGACGCTCGAGCGTCGTCACGAAGAAGTCGGCGCACTGCTCGGCACGCCCGAGGTCATCAACAAGCGCGCCGAGTTCATGAAACTCTCGCGCGAGCACGCCGAGCTCGATCCGCTCGTCGCGGCGTGGAAGAGCTACGACAAGCTGATCGCCGACCTCAAGCAGGCCAAGCAGATGGTCGAGGCCGAGAGCGACCCGGAGCTCCGCGAGATGGCGCGCGACGAAGCCCGTCAGCTCGAGGAGCAGCGCGGCACGCTCGAGCAGCAGATCAAGATCCTGCTGCTGCCCAAGGATCCGAACGACGGCAAGAACGCGATCCTCGAGATCCGCGCCGGCACGGGCGGCGACGAGGCCGCGCTGTTCGCCGGTGACCTCTACCGGATGTACTCGCGGTTCGCCGAGCGTCAGGGCTGGAAGCTCGAGACGATGTCGATGTCCGAGGGCAGCTCGGGCGGCATGAAGGAAGTCATCGTGCTCGTCGAGGGCAAGGATGTCTTCTCCAAGCTCAAGTTCGAGTCGGGCGTGCATCGCGTGCAGCGCGTGCCCGCGACCGAGGCCCAGGGCCGCATCCACACCTCGGCGGCGACCGTCGCCGTGCTGGCCGAGGCCGACGAGGTCGACGTCAAGATCAACGAGGTCGACCTCAAGATCGACACGTATCGCTCGAGCGGCGCCGGCGGCCAGCACGTCAACACGACCGACTCCGCGGTGCGCATCACGCACATGCCGACGGGCGTGGTCGTCGCGTGCCAGGAAGAGCGCTCGCAGATCAAGAACCGCGCGAAGGCAATGAAGATGCTGCGCTCGAAGATCCTCGAGGCCGAGCAGCTGAAGCAGGCGCAGGCCGAGGCCGCCGCACGCAAGTCGCAGGTCGGCTCGGGCGATCGCTCGGAGAAGATCCGCACGTACAACTTCCCGCAGGACCGCGTCACCGATCACCGCATCGGACTGACCAAGCACAACCTCCCCGGCATCATCGACGGCAACATCGACGAGATCGTCGACGCGCTCCGCGCCAACGCCCAGGCCGAGCTGCTGAAGGAAAGCGGCCTCTGAGGCCCGCGGCCCTCGCGCTGCTGGTGCTCGCCGCGTGCGACCACGGCAGCGTGCACTCGTGCGCGGACGACATCCACGGCGTGTACACGACGCCGGCGAACGAGCGCTGGATGCTGCTCGACAACGGCAACACGCTCGAGGCCTACCCGATGTTCGACGACAGCCACGGCCCCGCCGAGGTCGTCACCGCACCGCGCGTCATCGATGTCGTGCGCGACGGCACGCACCTCGCGGGCACGCTCTCGCGCCGCACGATGCGCCGCGCCGACAGCTGCACCGCGAAGGCGCCGTTCCACGTGGTGGCGTGCACCGCCGCGGGGATCGATGTCGTGGTCGGCGATGTCGCGCCGCCGCTGGCGTTCGCACCCTGCGCGTTCGCACCGCCGCTGCCGTCGCGCGCAGAGCACTGGCGCCGCGACTAGCGGGGCATGTCGGCGAGCACGATCGCGATGCCCGGAACGTGCGTTGGACGTAGGACTTCACCACTGCGTAGGGTCCGCTTCTCCGCGTACGTTTCGCCGCTCGGGCCCGTGTAGACCTCGACGCACTCGTGCTGGAGATCGAAGATCCAGTACTCGGGAACTCCGGCCCCGGCGTAGATCTTCAGCTTTAGGCCGCGGTCCTTGCGAAGCGAGGAATCACTGATCTCGATCACGAGCAACAGGCTCGTCGGATGGGCACGGAGCGACGGATCCTTGCGGCGCACCGCGAGATCTGGCTCAGGCTCGGACCAGTCGTCGGCGGCAAACGAGCACTGCGGACGCACCTGGAAGATCGGATCGATCTGTCGGATCAGCGC
>Ga0070678_100001449_pt1 | contig 12629 bp, 12 predicted proteins | sample KBSM73metaG_FD_65647 | JGI IMG/M metagenome (GOLD analysis project Ga0070678, IMG submission 65647) | Miscanthus rhizosphere microbial communities from Kellogg Biological Station, Michigan, USA - KBS M7-3 metaG | ecosystem: Host-associated > Plants > Roots > Rhizosphere > Soil ...
TAGACGGTGTACCGCTGCCAGACCATCTGGCCCGTGCTGTTGACGATCACCTCCAACTCGCCCGCCCAGGTGTCCGGGTAGTTGAGCGCCTTGGAGGTCTCCGCGTTCTGCGACTGCGTGTAGAAGCCGGACGCGGTGACCGTGTTGAGGTCGACTCCGGCGCCCAACTCGGTCACGTTGGGGGCGGTGATCTCAATCCACGGACCCCAGGCCGAGGAGAGGCCGTCGCGCACCCACGTCTTCGTGTTGCCGGTCTGCGTCAGTCCGCACCACTGAACAGTGGCGTGGTTCGCGGCCTTGCTGGTCACCACAATGCAGGATGCCGCGGGCGGCCAGGCGGCGCTGTCGGCAGAAGCGACGTACATCACCGAGGTGCCGGTCGGGTAGGTGGTCGGCAGTGCAGTCACGGGGTGCTCGGCGGGGGCCCCGGTGATCAGGTCGGGTTTGGCTCGCAGTTGCCCTGCCGTATCGACATAGATTTCCCGCCCGTTGAGAGCGTTGCCAACGCCGTAGACGGCCTCGGTCAGCGGTGCCGTACCCCAGACACCGGACGGTGGCGCAGAGCCCGCAGGCAGGTCCTCCCAGTCGGCGTCACCATCGAGGCTGGACTGCTTTGTCAGCACCTGGCTGTCGGTGCCCCCCGGGGGCAGCGGGATCGCAGGCTCGAACTCCCAGTGGTCACCACGCCAGACCGGCATCTCGCCCACCGCCGGGGGTGTGGAGGACACGTCGGTCAGGTCGGTCAGGGCCAACTCGGCGCTGGCGAACACCGTGAGGGGGTCGTTCAGGGTGCCGACGCCAGTGGTGGTGAAGTCCACGTTGCCGTCGTCGGTGAACTCGACCCGGCCCACCAGGTCGGCGGACTCGGAGGTGATCTCGTAGGGGCGCTCGATGGTGCCGATGCCCTCGACGCCGATTCCGTCACCGGCGACGATCAGGCAGGAGCATGCATCGGCGCAGCCGCATCTGGGAATGGTGACCTCCTCAGGCGATCTGTTCTACAGCCAGCACGGAGTTGTTGGCGTTAACCCGGAATGTGACACCGGAGGCCTGGGCCTTGAACACGGTATTGCCAGCGGTCAGGCCGCTGAGCAGGTAGACCTGACTCATCACCAGCCGCCCCCCGGCCAGCACCGCGCTGGTCGGCACCCAGACGAGTTGGGCCAGTGTCCCGGCACCGGGCACCAGGAGAGTACCGATGAAGGTACTCGTCCCTGCCGTGAAGATCTGAACGTCCAGCGTCATGGTCACCTTGTACTTCGACTCGGTTCTGACCACCGGCACCGTGACGGCCATCCCGGTGATGTCACCCTGGGAGGCACCCGGGGTGTACTGCGCGGTGCACACCTTGGCGTCGGAGAAGAACCCGCCGATCTGCTTCCACGGCTGCCAGGTGGTCAGGTAGAGACCCCGGATGAAGACCGTCCCACCAGGAGAGGTGGGGGTGCCATAGGTGGTGTACCGCTGCCACACCATCGCGTTGCTGGTGTAGACGGCGGTGACCTCCAGCAGCCCGGCTATCGGCACCGGGTAGTTGTTGCCTACTGCCTCGGCGGACTGGGATTGGGTCCACTTCCCAGTCTTGGTGACCGTGTTGAGGTCGACCCCGGGACCTAACTCGATCACGTCGGGCCTGGCCCGCATCTGCCCGGCCGAGTCGAGGTAGATCTCTCGACCGATCGTGCTGACCGTTCCGTAGAGGCCATCCAGTGGCGGGGTGCCCCAGACCCCCGAGAGCGGCAGGCCCGCCGCCGCTGCGGGCTCGAACTCCCAGTGGTTGGTCCGCCAGACGGGGATGTCCCCCTCGACCAGCGGTTGTCCGGCTCGCACATCCTTCAGTCCGGTCAACGACTGGGTGGCCTGACCGGTGATCTTGCGCTTGTCCGTCGCGGTGCCCGCACCGGAGATGGTCAGGTTCAGGGTCGGGTCGTCCACCACGTCGAGGTTCAGCAGCGGGTTGCCTCCCGGGACACCGATCACGTAGGGCCGGGTCGGGGAGCCGTTGCCGACGACGGTGATGGTTCCGTCGGGGGCGGCCTTGATGATGCAGGAGCAGGTCCCGGTCCCACAGGCGCACCTGGACATCGGCTCTCCGCTCCCCGGGTTCACACCGGCTGTGGCCCCACCGTGCTCGGCGGCCGTCGATCCGTTTGCGGTGGCAGTCGGGCCACGCGAGTTGTCCCGACTGCCGTGGCGAGTCTCGCACAGGCAGACACAGCGAAGTATGTAGTCGTATCCTCAGCCCATGGTGACCAGGCAGGACCGTTCAGCCCCGGGGGGCGTGGCCGAAGGTCGTCCTGCCAAGAACGCGGGCAACGATGCGATCGCTGCCCGTCGTCGCAAGGCCGACGCCGCGCTGAGCATGTCCCTGTCCGGGGCCACCTGGGGCGAGATCGCGGAGACCCTCGGCTTCGCCACCCCCCGGCAGGCGCGGACAGCCACCGAGCGGGCGCTGATCCGCCAACTGGAGCGCGACGACGACCGGGAGAAGATGCGGGCCATGGCCGGGGCCCGGCTGGAGCGGCTGTTGCGGGGCATCTGGACCAAGGCCATCAACCCCGAGGACCCCGAGCAGATGACGGCGGTGAGCAGGTCACGGGAACTGATTGCAGACCATTCCAAGTTGTTCGGCCTGAATGCGCCGACCGAGTTGATGGTGCATTCCCCGACCCAGAGCGAGTTGGAGGACTGGGTGCTGCGGATGACGGCAACCATGGTGCCCGAGGTGATCGAGGACGACATCTTCGACGCCGATGTGGTCGAGGAATCTCAGGGACCTGAGAATGCCCTTCCGGCTTGACGAGAAGTACGGCGAGTTCCGTGCCAAGATCCAGTTCACCACCGCTGCCTGGATGCCCTACAAGATCTATCAGGCCTGTCTGGCGACCGGCATTCTGAGCAATACCCGCTATTGCCAGTTAGCGGTCTGCGAGGCATTAGCCCGTGACCTCGGACTGGACTATGAGGAGTTGGTCTCCCAACTCCCCCGACCCCGCACGGTGGCCAACCACCTGTTCAATCCGGTGGCCGACACTGTGCCGGGGGTTAAGCCTGCCGACGGGGAGCGGCTCTCCCGCCATACTCGGATAATGATCGGGCGACCCGGCCAGGGCAGCACCGATGAGGAAGTGCGGTGACGACGATGGGCACTGGTCCTACACTGGTTGCGTGCAGAAGGTCCGCTGGACCCAGAAGTGCGCCGGAGGCTGCGGCACTCTCCTCACCGTCGGCGTCTATGCGACACGCCTGCACTCCGGACTGTGGTGCACCCCATGCCTAAGGCGCCACCAACTGACGTGTCAGGTGTACCGCCCGAACTGATCGGGATGTTCCGGCAGTGGAAGCCCGAGTACCAGGCCAAGGCCATGGCCCTGTTGAAGGAGTTCGAGGGCAAGGACTGGCACCCGTTCTTCTGCCCGGTCCCCACCTGCGACGGTCAGCCGCACGACGACTGGACCTGGCCGCACGCCCGGGCTGACCAGAAGCCACCGCCGATGGGCTCCCCGGACTGGTTCACCCTGCTGTTCTCCGGTGGTCGAGGCGCGGGCAAGTCGCGCACCGGGTCCGAGATCACCCACCGGATGACCGCTCACGTCCCCCGCCTGATCCTGATCGGCGCCACCGGCCCGGACCTGCGCGAGACCATGGTCGAGGGCGTATCAGGGATCCTCGCCACGTCTCCTCCGGGGAAGCGCCCGCTGTACGAGCCATCCAAGAAGCGGCTCACCTGGCCCAACGGCTGCATCGGCCAGGGCTTCTCGGCCGAGGAGCCGGACCGTCTGCGTGGCCCCGAGTCCGGCTTCGTCTGGGCCGACGAGCCCGCCCACTACCCGCTGGTGGAGGAGGTCTGGTCGAACATGCAGTTGGGGCTGCGGATGGGCTCCCGCCCCAAGATCGTGGCCACCACCACCCCGAAGCCGACCAAGTGGATGAAGGAGTTGATCAAGGACCCGCTGACCATCACTCGACGGGTCTCGACCTACGCCAACATCGGAAACCTCGCGGAGGCGTTCAAGCGCACCGTGCTGGACCGGTTCGAGGGCACCCGGCTGGGTCGCCAGGAGTTGCACGGCGAGATCCTCGAAGATGTCGAGGGGGCGATGTGGGCCTGGGAGATGTTCCAGTGGGTCGACGAGGCACCCCCACTCCAGCGGATCGTGGTCGGGGTGGACCCCGCCGGGAGCAAGAACAAGTCATCCGACGAGACCGGCATCGTGGTGGTCGGGGTGGGCTACGACAAGCACCTCTACGTGCTGGCCGACTACACCGGGAGGTACTCCCCACGAGGCTGGGCCACGAGAGCCAACGAGGCGTACGAGGAGTTCGCGGCGGACGCGATCGTGGCCGAGAAGAACTACGGCGGCGAGATGGTGAAGCACACCCTGGAGACCTCCGGCTACGGCGGGGCCCGGATCATCCTGGTCGACTCTCGCCGAGGCAAGGAGATCCGCGCGGAGCCGATCGTGGCCCGCTACGAGAGGACGATGGTGACCCACGTGGGCAAGCCCGGCACGCTGGCCGAACTGGAGGGTGAGCAGACCTCCTGGGTGCCCGGCCAGGGCCCCTCGCCGAACCGGGTGGACGCCCTGGTGCACGCGGGGACCGACCTGTTGAAGCGGCTGGAGCCCGCCGCCATCTCGTCCCCGAACACGTTGATGCGTCGTGGTCCGCGCCATCTGCGGGCCGTCGGATGATCCCCGACCACCCGTGGTGGGTGTGGGCGCTGGCTATCGTCGTCGGCACCGTGTCGGTGGCCAGGACTGCCCGGCTGCTGGTCTGGGACTCATTCCCCCCGGTGGAGTGGCTGCGGTTGAAGTTCTTCGTCCGGGCCGGTGACTCACCGTGGCGGAAACTCGGTGAATGCGGCTTCTGTCTGGCGCCCTACCTGTCACTGGGAATGGTCGCCTGGGCACTGCTGAGCAACCTGCACTGGACCTGGTGGGTGATCAACATCTGGTGGGGACTGGTCTCCTACGGAGCCGCCATCATCGTGTCCTATGACCAGCCGTCGGACGGTAGTGACTAAGCGGTCCTACCCGGACTGGACTGCGCTGTGCGAAACTCACCGGTGTAATACCACCGGCGGAGAGAGTCACCCATGCCCCGACGCAAGGCTGAGCCGGAAGCGGTGGTGATTCCCACTTCCTCCATGGTGGCTTCGGCCACCCGCTATCCGGGGAAGGCGGCGCGGATCTACCAGCCGCGCCAGGACTGGCAGGCTGAGTGCTACCGGCACTACGGCATCTGCGGCGAAGCGCGGTTCGCTGCCAAGTTCTTCGGCCACTCGGTCTCCCGGGCCTCCCTGTTCGCCGCCGAGATCATCGCGGGCACCACCGTCGCCACCCCGGCCGGAGCGAGCGCCGACGCGCTGGAGGCCCTCTTCAACGGCAAGGACGGCCAGACCCAGATGCTCGACAGCATCGGGACCCACCTGACCATCGCCGGGGAGTGCTACCTGGTCGGTCGCCAGGTCGATGGCGTGGACACCTGGGAGATCGTCTCCTGTCTGGAGATGGTGGTCGCCGGGGAGAACTGGCAGATCAACTACGGAAACGGACTGCCGGTGGTGCAACTCACCGAGTCCGACGTGGTGATCCGGATCTGGCTGCCGAGCCCTGCGCACCGGATCGAGGCCGACTCTCCGTTCAAGGCGCTGCTGCCGATCCTGAGCGAGATCGAGTGGCTGACCCGGCACGTGTTCGCTCAGATCACCAGTCGGCTGGCGGGCTCCGGGATTCTGATCATGCCCCAGGGGATGACGTTCCCGCCGCCCCCGAACGCGGTCACCGCCGATGGCACTGAGCCCGCCAGGCCGACCAACGATGCCGATGCCTTCATGGCGACCCTGGCCGATGCCATGATGTCGCCCATCGAGGACCCGTCCTCACCGAGCGCGATCGTGCCCATCGTGGTCACGGCCCCGGACGACACCATCGACAAGCCCCGGCTGCTGACCTTCTGGTCGGAGTTGGACGCGGCCAGCATGGGTCTGCGCAACGAGGCCATCCGCCGGTTCGCGCTGGGCATGGACCTCCCCCCCGAGCAGGTGCTGGGGATGAGCGGCACCTCCTCGGGTGGCGGCTCCTCGGGCTCGGTCAGCCACTGGGGCGCATGGCAAGTTGAAGAGTCAACTATCAAGTTGCACATCGAGCCGATGCTCGATGTGATCGTCAACGGCCTGACCGTCGGCTACCTGCGTCCGTTGACCACCGACCTGTCGATCGTCGCCTACGACTCCTCCGCGCTGCGGCTGCGGCCCGACCGGAGCAAGGAGGCCTTCGAGTTGTACGACCGGGGGCTCATCTCGTCCTCGGCGCTGCTGCGGGAGAACGGCTTCGACGCCGACGATGTGCCCGAGGCCCAGGAGTTCGTCCGCTGGCTGACCATCAAGGTGGCCTCCGGCTCGGCCACCCCCGAGCAGGTCCAGGCCGCGCTCGGGCAACTGGGGGTGGACCTGGGTCCGATCGCCCAGCCCGAGGCCGTTCCACGTGAAACGCGGCCCGACCCCTCGATCGAGGAGCATCCCACTCGGCCGAGGACACCGGACGAGAACGCCCTGGTGGCGGCGAGCGAGGCACTGGTCTTCCGGGCCCTGGAGCGGGCGGGCAATCGGCTGCGGCAGAGCGTGTCCAAGCCCCCCGGGGTGCCGTCGTACGAGACCCACGTCTACGTGAAGGCCAACGGCACGGCGGAGAAGATGCTGGAGGACGCTTGGTCCTGTGCGCCCCAGGTGCTGGAGGGCATCGCGGACTGCACCGTGGTGGTGCCAGTGCTCAGTGCGTACTGCGCCTCGCTGATGGCTGAGCAGAGCCCGCACCGTCGGGACCGGCTGGTGAACTGGCTGAGGCTGGCCGATCAGGTCTCCGCATGACTGTCTCGACCGGTTGGATCGAGTTCGGGTCCGAGGGCTACGAGGCGATGTCGTCGATCGAGTTCGCGGCGCGGCGACGCAAGGAGCAGGACCAGGTGATCGCGGAGTTGCTCCCGGTGGTCACCGCGTGGATCGAGGACCTGGACAACCCCAACCGGTTCCAGGACCTCAACGAGGCCCTCACCCAGGTGTACCTCGATGCGTACCTGGCCGAAGGTGGCGACCGGCGGGCCCGTACAGCGGGGTTCATCTACTCGCTGCGCGGCGTGGTTAACCACACCATGTCCACCTCCGACCCGGGCACGACAGCGACTTGGTTGGCGGTGGCAGCCATGAACGCTGCCGCCCTCCAGGCCGGTGTCGACGAGGTTCGTCCCGTGCTGATGAAGTGGACCACCATGCACGACAGCAAGGTGCGCGACGCCCATGCTGCCGCAGACCGTCAGCGGCGCCCCCCGGGTTCGGTGTTCCTGGTCGGGGGGGAGCGGATGCGCTACCCGGGTGACCCGCGCGGGAGCCTGGAGAACACCATCAACTGTCGCTGCGTCTTGCAGCCCGTCTACATCCACCTCGACGCAGCGTCACTGACCGCCGCTTCTCAGAAGGAGAACACCATGCTCGAAACCCCTCTGGCGTGGCACGGTGTCCTCGCCCCCGAAGGTGCCTGGTCCGGAGATGGCCGGCGGTTCGCGCTGGACTCGCTGCGCAACCGGGATCTCCCCCTTCCGTTGACCTGGCAGCGAGCCACCAACGAGGGACACGACGGCTCCACCGTGGTGGGCCGGATCGACTCCATCGAGCGAGTGCCCGGGGAGAGCGGGGTCAACCTGATGCAGGCCGAGGGGGTCTGGATCGACACCCCGGAGACCGACGAGATCGTCGGCCTGGTGGCCGAGTTCGGCAAGTTCGGAGTGAGCGTGGACGCCGACGACTCCGAGTTCGAGTTCGACGAGGAGAGCGGTCAGGTCACCTTCAACTCGGCCCGGATCGCCTCCGCCTCCCTGGTCTCGATCCCGGCCTTCGCCGAGGCATACATCGCGCTGGGGACCTGGGCCGACGAGGCCGCCGGAGCCCCGCCGTTCCCGCCGAAGAAGAAGGATTCTCAGGACCCTGAGGATGATGCGGAGCCGGTCGACGAGGAGGAGTGTGACCCCGACGCTCCGGACTACGAGGAGTGCTTGGCGAAGAAGAAGCAGGACAAGGAGCCGATGGACGGCGATGAGCCCGGCTGGGTGCCGATCAAGCCGAGTGCCAGCGACGACGCCAACACCATCGCCGCCAGCCAGGGGGTCTCCGGGCCGGAGGCCACCATCACGCTGATCAGCGAGGAGTCCTGGGACGGCAGCGCAGGGCGGTTCACCCCGGAGCAGTGGAAGGCCTCGACCATCCTGCACGTCTGCACCGGGGACGAGAAGTCCTGCCACAAACTCCCGATCAAGGAGCCCGGGGGCGCCCTGAGTCGCGCCGGGGTGCACGCCGCCGCGTCCCGCTTCAACCAGGTGGACGCCCCGGCCGAGGCCAAGGCCAGCGCCGCCCGGCAGTTGCGCGGTGCGTACAAGCAGTTGGGTGAGGAGCCACCGGACGCGATCAAGGCCGCCCTCGATGCGGCCACCTTTGGTCGCGGGCCGGGCTGGGTGACCAACCCGGAGGAGACCCGCCGCCTCTGGGCGTACTGGACCCAGCCTGGTCACGAGGGCTACGCCAAGATCAACTGGGGGGTGCCCGGCGACTTCAACCGCTGCCGGGCCCTGGTGGGGGAGAAGATCGCCGCCAACTCCCCCGAGGACATGCGCTTCCTCAACCAGATCTGTGCCCAGTGGCACTACGACGCCATCGGCTACTGGCCGGGTCGGGCCCCGAGCGAACTTTCTCAGGGTCCTGAGAATGGTGAGCCCGCTCCGGCGGTCAGCCTGGTCGCCTCGGGCGGCATCAAGGCCCCGGCGGACTGGTTCAAGAACCCGAACCTGACTGAGCCCACCCACCTCACCGTGACCGAGGAGGGTCGGGTGTTCGGCCACCTCGCGGAGTGGTCGTCCTGCCACATCGGCTACGAGGATGTCTGCGTCGCCCCGCCGATGAGCCAGAGCGACTACGCCTACTACGCCTCCAAGCGGGTGTTGCTGGACGACGGCACCCAGGCCCGCACCGGCGTGCTCTCCCTGGGGGGTGGGCACGCTCCCGGCCACATGGGCTTCACGGCTGCCATCGAGCACTACGACCGCACCTCCGCCGGGGTGGCCGACATCGCGGTGGGCGAGGACGAGCATGGCATCTGGGCAGCGGGCTGGATGCGCCCGGGCTGGACCGAGCAGCAGGCGTACACCCTGCGGGCCTCCGACGTGTCCGGCGACTGGCGCGAGGTTCGCCCCGGGCAGATGGAGATGGTGGCCGCGCTCGCGGTCAACGTGGCCGGGTTCCCGGTGGTCGCGGTGCACAACCAGGCCCAGGTCGCGCTGATCGCGGCCGGAGTGGTGGCCAAGCCCGACGACCCGATGGACGCAGTGATCCAGGGTGTGATCAAGGCGCTGGCCCGGCGCGACAAGATGGCTCAACTACGCGAGAGAGTGGGAGCGAACTGATGGCCTGCGCGTGCGGACAGAACAAGAAGGCGACGACCTGGACCTACGTGTCCAAGGACGGCACCACCACCAAGGACTACCCGAGTGAGATCCAGGCCCGGGCAGCCGTGGTGCGCGGCGGCGGCGGCAAGGTCGTGGCGAAGCAATGAGCGGGAACACTGGCTTCGCGGGAGGGACCGAGGGTGCTGATCCGGTACCCGCGAAGCAGGAGTCCGCGCCGGACGGCTCGACCGTACTGGGCAAGGCGGACCCCCCCGCCCCGCCCGGTGGCGAGCAGAACCGGGACTACCGCAACGGGGACGAGAAGGGGGTGGCTGACGATGGTGGTGCAGTCGGCTAAGGAGGCGATGGACAACGCCGCCGGGACCACCAACTGCGACGTGGGCATGTGCCTGTGGCAGACCCAGGAGTGGCTGGAGTCCCCGCACATGTACCCCGACGCCAGTGCTCAGTGGAACGCCGCCAAGTACAAGCACGCCGGTGACCGAACGCCACCCGAAGGTGCCCCCGTCTTCTGGACCGGGGGTGGCTCTGGGTACGGCCACGCGGTCGTCTCGATGGGTGGCGGCATGGTCCGCTCCACCGACCAGCAGTCCAACGGCAAGTGCGCCACGGTCAGCATCGACGAGATCGACCGGGACTGGGGCAACCTCACCTACAAGGGCTGGACCGAGGACATCGCTGACGTGCGGCTGTCCTACCTGACCGCCGGTGGCGAGCCGGACAACCCGAACGGGGTGAAGGTCGGTGACACGGTGTACGTCATCGCGGGCGGCGAACTCAACGGTCGGGACGAGCCCAGCGGAGAAGGTGACGTGGTGAAGACCAGGCCCTACGGCGACACGTTCGTGGTCACCCAGTTGGTTGACGGATGGGCGGCTGAGTGATGGTCGACGGATTGATCGGCGTCGATGTCTCGTCCAACAACAACTCGTCCTGGGAGGACGACGCCTGGGACTACGGCTGGGTGAAGGCGACCGAGGGCAAGTCCTATGCCAACCCCGACCGAGCCCACCAACTCGGGGTGATCCGGGACCGGGGCAAGGTTGCCGGGCACTACCACTGGCTCAACAAGGGCGACGTGACCGCTCAGGTCCACTGGTTCGTGGACAACGCCGACGTGCAGCCCGGCGACCTGATCGCCTGCGACTGGGAGAACGACACCGGCACCGGCACCGCCTCCTGTGCGCAGAAGGACGACTGGATCGAGCAGGTCCAGGGGCTCTTCCCGGACAACCGGGTCGGGCTCTACTGCAACAAGGACTTCTGGCGGAACAAGGACACCACCTCGTTCGCGGGTGACTATCTCTGGATCGCTGACCCCAACGGCGGGTCGGACCCGGGGATCGAGTACGAGTGGACCTTCCACCAGTACACCTGGGAGCCCTACGACAAGAACCGGGCACCGAAGTTCGCTACGCTGGCGGCGCTACAAGCCTGGGCCGGGGCTGACGTTCCCCCCGAGCCGCCGGACCCCGACCTGGGTGGCGTGTGGTTCTCGACCGACTACCTGTTCCCCATGGTCAAGCCCGACCCCACCAACCCCAACGGTGTGAAGAAGGGCGACGAGGTCAAGGTCACCGCCAGTGGTGGGCTCACGGCACGCACCCTCCCCGGTGGGCCGAAGTCGCTCGACAAGGACGGCAACACGATCGTCCGCGAGACCGGCTACACCTTCGATGTCACCGGTGACCTGGTGAGCGGCTGGGTCACCGGGGGCACGAACTGGTACTCCAGCGACTACCTCGATGTGGTGGACGCACCACCGCCTGCGGCGAAGCCGGGGTGGAAGCACCACAAGACCCTCAGCCTGAACGGGGTGTCCGGCTCGGTCTCCTACCTCCAGGGCATGGCCCGGGTCGATGCCATGACCGAGGACGACGGCACCTCCCACGCTGAGCGCTGGATCGTGGCGCAGGACTACAACAACGCCGGGGACATCCGGTTCCTGATGTTCGACTCCAGCGGCAAGTACATCGACTGGATGCAGGTCAACGACGCCGGGCACGGACAGACGGTCTACGCCTACCGCTCCGCCGCCGGGAACCTCTACGTGTGGTGCGGCGAGGACCCCTCGTACCGCTACCCGTGGAACTCGGGCAAGAAGGTCTCCCGCACCTCCGGCGACAAGATGGACTACAAGGGCGGTCGGCCCCAGGCGGGCTACCACGACCGGGTGGCCTTTCGCTCCGCCACGGACACCAAGGAGACCATCTCGATCTTCGACCGGACCGACTTCACCGGTGGCGACAACCGGTCGGACCCGATCGAGGAGGTCACCCTCTCCAAGCGCACCGACCTCACCCAACAGTCGTGGTCGTGCAACGAGTCCCGGATCTACCGGATCTACGGCAGCACCAACGAGTCTCCGGACCCCTCCGGCGGCAAGCATGTGCTGGACGTGTTCGACTGGGCCGGGAAGTGTCTGTTGAGCAAGTTCGACGTGACCGGGATGCACCTGTCCGGGTCGGACGAGGACGAGCCTGAGGGCCTCTGTTTCGCGGCGAACGGAGCGGTGCTGGCCGCAAAGCGCGAAGGTGGTGCATCGGCGTCGGCACGTGACTACGTGGTGTGGGAGATGACCGGGCTGCCCTGAGCGACTGGGAGTGGTGGGTCTTCGGCACAGGCGTGGCGATCGGGCTGGTGGTGGGGATCTGTCTCGGTGTCGTCGCGGTGATCTTGGCCGACCCGAGGGAGTGAGATGCGCAGACGACTGGCCGACCGCCCGACCGGGGATCTGCTGATGCTGGTCGTCGTGGCCACCGTCTGTTTCTCGGTGCTCGCCTCTGGTACGGCCCTGTTCCTCATCACCATCCTGGTGCCAGACCGGGATACCCAAGCCGGGTTCCACGCACTCGGGGATGTGGTCAACACGTTGATCGGTCTGCTGGCTGGCTTCATGGCCGGACGCACTGACGCCACCCTCGCCAGACAGCGCTACGCCCAGGCGACGGAGAGGGCCGATGTCCCGGCTGACGGGTAGCCCGCTCGGGTACTGGGTGGCCGGGGGGCTAGCGACCCTGGCCTTCGCCGGGACGGTCGTCAACGGCATCGTCAGCGCCCCGAGCACGCCGGGGGCTCCGACTGTGCTCGTGGGGCCACAGGGTCCGCAGGGCCCGCCGGGGCCTGCGGGTGCCGACGCCACCGCCAAGCCGGGCCCGCCAGGGCAGCAGGGTCCA
>Ga0070678_100001450_pt1 | contig 12626 bp, 11 predicted proteins | sample KBSM73metaG_FD_65647 | JGI IMG/M metagenome (GOLD analysis project Ga0070678, IMG submission 65647) | Miscanthus rhizosphere microbial communities from Kellogg Biological Station, Michigan, USA - KBS M7-3 metaG | ecosystem: Host-associated > Plants > Roots > Rhizosphere > Soil ...
TACGTCGACGCCAGCTTCTTCGACGGCACGATCTTCCACCGCGTGATCCCGACCTTCATGGTCCAGGGCGGCGGCTACGATCAGGCCTACGAGCGCAAGGCGACGCGCGCGCCGGTGCAGAACGAGGCCGACAACGGGCTCAAGAACACGCGCGGCACCGTGGCAATGGCGCGCACCGGCGACCCGCACTCGGCCACGGCGCAGTTCTTCGTCAATGTGGTCGACAATGCGTTCCTCGACCACAAGGCGAAGGACGGGGCAGGGTGGGGATACGCGGTGTTCGGCCGCGTGACCGAGGGCATGGACGTGGTCGACAAGATCAAAGGTGTGCCCACCGGCTCCAACGGCCCGTTTGCAAAGGACGCTCCCGATCAGCTTGTGGTCATCCAGCGCGTCCGCCGCCGCTGAGCATGCTACCCAGACAGTATGGACTTCGTGTTCATGCTGACGCGCGCCGACCGGACGATCTCCAACTGGCGCGAAGTTCTCGACGAGATCCGGCCGCTCGGCCTCGAGCATGTGGGCTTCAAGGATGTCGGCATCGCTCCCGACGCCGCGCGCGAGCTCGCGCATGCGCTCAAGGCCACCGGCGCGACCACGTACCTCGAGGTCGTGAGCACGTCGAAGGAGACGATCACCGCGTCGGCCGCGCTCGGCCGCGACATCGGCATCGATCGTCTGCTCGGCGGCACCGATGCGGAGACCGTCGTGCCGATGCTGAAGGGCAGCTCGACGCAGTACCTGCCGTTCCCCGGCAAGCCGCACGATCACCCGACCAAGCTCGGCGGTTCGGCCGATGACATCGCGGCGGACTGCGCGCGGTTCGAGAAGGCCGGCTGCGCGGGTGTCGACTTGCTCGCGTATCGCGCGACCGAGGCCGATCCGATCGCGCTGGTGCGCGCGGCGCGCAAGGCGATGAAGGGCTACCTGCTCGTCGCCGGCAGCGTCGACGGCGCAGCGCGCGTGCGCGAGCTCGAGGATGCCGGCGCCGATGCCTTCACGGTCGGCTCCGCGGCCTTCGACCTCTCGTTCGCGCCAGGTAAGGGCACGCTGCGGGCGCAGCTCGAGGCGATCATCGATGCCGTCAGGTGACCCTCTCGAGCTTCTGCTCGAGGGTCGCTATCCCGATCCCGAAACCGGCGAGCCGCTCGCCGCCACCGCGCGCGCGATCGCGATCGAGCCGTCGCTGGACGGCATGGAAGCCGAGCTCGTCGGCAGGCTCGACATCGGCCGCCGGTTCGCGGTCGTCGCAGACGTCAACACGCAGCCGGTGCTCGGCGATCGCATCGTGCGCGCGCTCGGCGCCCAGTCGATCATCCTCCACGATGGCGTCGTCACCGACGAGGAGACCATCGCGAAGGTCGCCGCTGTCGTCGAGCCCGACGTCGACGCGGTGATCGCGGTCGGCTCCGGCACGATCAACGACATCTGCAAGATGGTCGCGATGGGGCGCAACTGCCCGCAGGTCGTGTTCGCGACCGCGCCCTCGATGAACGGCTACACATCGCTCTCGGCCTCGCTCACCGAGCACGGCTTCAAGCGCTCGGTCCGCGCGATCACTCCGACCGCAGCGTTCTTCGACCTTGGCGTGATCGCCGCGGCGCCCTCGCGTCTGATCCGCTCGGGCCTCGGCGACTCGGTGGCGCGCCCGACCGCGCAAGCCGACTGGCTGCTCCAGCACCTGATCCTCGGCCGCCCGTATCGCGAGGCGCCGTTCGCGATGCTCGCCGCCGACGAGGCCGCGCTGCTCGCCGAACCTGCCGCGCTCGTCGCGCGTGACACCACGGCGGTCCGTCACCTCGTGCGCACGCTCGTGCTCTCGGGCTTCGGCATGACCCTGTGCGGAGGCAGCTTCCCGGCGAGCCAGGGCGAGCACCTGATCGGCCACTACGTCGAGCTGATCGCCGGCGGCGACATCCCGCACTCGTTTCACGGCGAGCAGATCGGTGTGGCGAGCCTGGCGATGGCGCGCCTGCAGGACCGCGTCCTGACGCTGCCGGCGCCGCGCCTGCGCCCGACCGCGATCGATCGCGAGAGCTGCGTGGCGCACTTCGGCCCCGCGCAGGGGGAGGCGTGCTGGCGCGAGCTCGAGCCCAAGCGCCTCGACGCCGCGCAGACCGCGGAGGTCAATGCACGCCTCGAGCGTGACTGGCCGGCGATGTGCGAGCGGATCGCCCGGGTGACACTCGGTGCGCCACGCATGCTCGAGGTGCTGCGCACCGCGGGTGCCCCGACGACGCCGGCCGACCTCGGCTGGCCGACCGGTCTGCTCGAGCAAGCGCTCGGATATGCACGCATGATGCGCAACCGCTACACGTTCCTCGATTTCGCCGGCGACCTCACCTGACCGCGGTATCATCGTCGGCGATGCGCGCGCTTGCCTTGTTGCTCGTCGCGGCGTGCAGCAGCGGCGATCCACCGGTGAAGCTGGCGTTCAGCGCGGATCCCGGCCCGCCGGGCAGCGAGGAGTATCTGTGCTTCGGTTTCGATGCCGCGCTGCTCGGAGGCGCAGACATCGGCGCCATGTCGCTTGATGCGCCGGCGGGCGTGGTCACGCTTCATCACGTCTCGCTCTACGCGGCGACCTCCGATTTTCCGCCGGGTCCGGTCGAGTGCGAGACGATGCCAGCGGATGCGGTGTCGCTGCACGTGTGGGCGCTCGGCATGGGCGACCTCGCGCTGGATCCAGATCTCGCGATCGCAGTGCCTCCCGGCACGACGCACCTGATCGTGCAGGCGCACGCGCTGCGCTCCGACGACGGCCCGGCGGCGAGCGGTGAGGTGGTGATCGAGACGCGCCGCGACCCGATGCACCTCGCCGCCTGGCTGCCGCTACGCGTGCCGACGCCCGCGATCGGGCCGCACGAGCGGATCTCGTCGAGCTCATCGTGCGCGATCGCCGAGCCGCTGCACGTGATCTCGGTGTGGCCGCACATGCATCGCATCGGCGTCGAGTTTCACGGCCTCGTCGATGTCGTGCCGTTCACCTACGACACGCAGCACGCCTATCCGGTCTCGATCGACGTCGCCGGGGGCGAGAGCATCGCGAGCATGTGCACCTGGGAGAACCCCACCGATGCGACGGTGCTCCCCGGGCCGAAGCTCTCCGACGAGATGTGCGAGCAGGCGCTCATTGCGTGGCCGGTCGAAGCGGCGCACTGCGAGTGAACACCAGCAGCAGCGCGAGCATCTGCCAGCCGATCGAATCGACGTGCGCGACGATCTCGAGCCCGAGGTGCATCGCGATCGCGGCGCCCAACGCGACCCGCCGCGTGCGCGGCCAGAGCAGACCCGCACCGATGGCGAGCTCGCCCGTGATGACCGCGATCTCGACGATCGCGCAGCGCACCGGCGTTGCGAGCAGCCCACCGACGAGCGCACGATCCAGCGCGCCGCTCTCGCGGAACAGCGCGAGTGCACGCCCGGTGCCCCACTCCGAGGCGAGCTTGCCGATCGCGGCCCACACATAGATCGACGCGACGAACGCGCGCATCAGTAAGAGGCTCGAGCGAGGCGAACGGCCTGGCACGAGTCGCACCGCGCACGCGGCATCCGCATCGACGACGGCAAACAGGATCGCGCCCAGGTAGAGCAGGTGCAGGTGATGGAAGTAGCCAAACGGATCCTGCGCGAGCACCAGATATCCGGCGATGCCGGCGACGAGCCCTGCGATACGCGTGTGGAACCCCAGCATCACCGCGAGCGCTCCGGCGGTTCTTGCAATCACGAGCAACTCGATCACGCTGCGCGGAAGCTCGAGTGCGGCGACATGCCAGCCGGCATCCGGCCATCCGAGCCAGCCCGAGCCGGTCAGGAACGTCGGATGGAACGCCGCGAGCACGGGCGTCGTGCGCAGCAGGAACACGAGCCCGAACGCAGCCCGAGCGAGCCCGAGCGGCCGGAGCTCGGGTGCGCCGGCTATCGAGCGCATTGCACCGTCGTCTCGTTCGCGATGATCTCCGACGTCGTGTGCATGCGCTCCTCGAGACGCGCATGGATCGTTGCCCCCGGTCGCAGCCGGCACGCGAGCCGCGCGACGTCATCGAGATGACGGCGCATCGTCGCGCGCAGCGCGTCTTGGTGGCGAAAGTGATCTGCGCCCGCCAGCGCGAACGCAGTCGGCCCAGGCGATGCCGCGACCGCGAGCTCGGTGGGGTTCAGTTGCTTGCCGTCGGCGGTCAGCACGAGTCGGTACTGGCCCGTGCGCGAGAACATCGTCCACGCGAGCTGCCCGGAACCGTCGAGCCAGGAGAGCGCCGGCAACACGACGATCGCGAGCGCTCCGATCACGAGGTGCAGGCGCTGCCAGCTACGTGAACGCGGGCACACAGCCACCGTTCTGACAGCCCCAGCCCCCGCAGTACATGACGTTCGTCATGAACCGGCAGGTACCGTCGACGCAGTCGCCGCCGGTGTAATAGACGAGATATTGGGTGTCGAGGCACGTCGAGGGCGGCAGCTGGCACTGGCCGGCATCCATCTGGCACGCCTCGACCGGCGGCGGCGCTGCATCGACGCTCGGCGGCGGTGCATCCGGCACGACGTAGGTCACGTCGACCGGTGCGTCAGCCGTCGGCCCCGTCGGGCGCTGACGCTTCGAATCACCGCAGCCCACTCCGAGCACGATCCCCAGAACCGCGAATCGCCACATGAGTGGACTCTACCCAAGACGGCCCGTGCTTCGCCACATGTCTTCTCGCACCGCCGGCCAGCCGGCGCCGGGCGGTACGACGTTGACCCACCCTAGTCGCGGCGGTACATCGTCATCACGCACGCGCCGCCCAGGCCGAGGTTGTGCTGGAGCGCGATCTTCGCTCCCTCGACCTGGCGAGCTTCCGCGGTGCCGCGGAGGTGCCAGACGAGCTCGGTGCACTGCGCGAGGCCGGTGGCGCCGAGCGGGTGGCCCTTCGAGAGCAGGCCGCCCGACGGGTTCGTGACGAACTTGCCGCCGTACGTGTTGTCACCCTTCCAGATGAAGTCCTCGGCCTCGCCTTCCTTGCACAGGCCCAGGGCTTCGTAGGTGAGCAGCTCGTTCGCTGTGAAGCAGTCGTGCAGCTCGACGACGTCGATGTCATCGGGGCCGATGCCGGTCTGCTCGTAGAGCTTCTTCGCCGCTGACTTGGCCATGTCGTAGCCGACCATCTTGATCATCGAGTGCTCCTCGAAGCTCGAGGGGAAGTCGGTGGTCATGACCTGGCCGGCGATGTAGACCGGGTTCGCGATGTTGTGCTTCCTCGCGAACTCGTCGCTGCAGAGGACCGCCGCGGCCGCGCCGCAGGTCGGCGGGCAGCACTGGTAACGGGTGAGCGGATCGAAGACCTCGGGCGACTGCATGATCTGCTCGAGGGAGTAGGTCTCCTTGAACAGCGCGTACGGGTTCTTCGACGCGTGGAGGCGCGCCTTCTCGGCGATCTTGCCGAACGTCTCGCGCTTGGTGCCGTACTTCCAGCGGTACTCGCGGCCGGCGCCGCCGAACATCTGCGCGGCGGGCGGGGCGGAGTTGAAGCCTTGCTCCTCGTTCATCACGTTGACGAACTTGTCGAGCGGGTTCGCGCGATCGGTCCACTTGGCCTGGAGCGCGCCGGCTTCCATCTGCTCGAAGCCGACGACGATCACGCACTCGGCCATGCCGCCCGCGACCGCCTGGGCTCCGAGCATGAGCGCGGAGGAGCCGGTCGAGCAGTTGTTGTTGACGTTGAAGACCGGGATGCCGGTGAGGCCGAGCTGGTAGACCGCGCGCTGCCCGCACGTCGAGTCACCGTAGACATAGCCGGCGAACGCCTGCTGGATCTCGTTGTAGGGGACCTTCGCGTCGGCGAGTGCGGCCTCTCCGGCCTTCTTCGCCATCACGTGATACTCCTCGCTCTTGCCCGGCTTCTGGAACGGAACCATTCCGACGCCGATGACGTTTACCTTGCGGGGCATTAGATGACTCCTTTGAGGAAACCGAGACGATGCGCGACGGAGAGATCGCCGTCGACGCGCAGCTTGCCGTGTTGATAGAGAGACTTCAGGTTGCCACTCGCGAGTGCCGGAAGATCCGCATCGGCGATCGTCAGCGTGGCCTGTGAGTCACCACCGAGGATGTTGAACGAGGCAGCGGGGTCGGTGACGTTGAACGTGACGTTCGCACCGACTTCCTTCGCGAGGGCCTTGTTCTCGTCGAGGCGCTTCTTGAGTGCCGCGAAGAACTTCGGCGCGTTCGGGTCGGCTTTCGCCGCCGAAGCCGCCGGAGCCGCCGCGGCCTTTGCCGGCGCACCACCGGCTGCCGCGAGACCCTTCTTCTTCGCGATCACCTCGATCGCCTTGGACGGGTCCATCTTCGACAGGAAGTTGAGCTTCTGGCTCGCCATGATGTTGCCGCTGATCTTGAGCTTGCCGCTCGTGAACAGCTTCATCGGGTCAGCCTTGCCCTGCGTCATCGCGAGGAAGTCGTCTTCCGCGAGCTCGAGCGTGCACTCGGCCGCGCCCTCGCCCTGCGTGACCTTGCCGGGCACGCTCTTGAGGTCGAGCAGGTAGCTCTTGCCGCCGACCTTCCAGCCGTAGACCACGCCGACCTTCTCGGTCACCGACGGGTTCTGCGTCAGGAACTCCTGGATCACGTCGAACGCGTCCTCGGTGGTCGGCGTGTAGTCCGCCGGCACCGACGCTGCGGCCGCCTGGTGGCCACCGCCGGAGCGCTTGTTCGCCTCGGCGATCACCATCTCGGGCGTGATCTTCTTCAGGAAGCCGAGCTTCTGCGACGCCATCACGTCGCCCGAGATCTTCAGCTTGCCACTCGAGAACAGCTTCATCGCATCGGCCTGGCCGGTCGCCATCGCCATGAAGTCGGCGTCGCTGATGTCGAGCGTGCACGCGGCCTTGCCGACCGCGCCTTCATGCACGGCGCCCGGCGGCGTCGACAGGTCGATCGTCCACTGTGCGTTCGGCGACGACAGGTTGAACAGGAACGTCGTCTTCACCTTCTCGGCCGTCGCCGGGTTGCCGCCGACGAACGTGCCGATCGCGCGGAAGATGTCCGCGCTCGTCGGAACGGGCGCACCACCCGAGGCCGAAGCAGCCTTGGGGGCCGCCTTCGGCTTCGGCTGCGGCAGCTCCTTCCACAGCTCGACGGCAGCGTTGCTGATGCAGACCTCGCCGCGCTCCTTGATCTTGGTGCGGAACAGGACCTTGTCGCCGTCCTTCCACATCTCGGTGATCAGGGTCTCGCCCGGCAGCACCGTCGACGCGAACCGCGCCTTGATGCTCTTGATGTAGCGAGGGTCGCCCTCGGGCGCGAACGCCTGCGCCACCGCGCGCGTCGCGAAGCCGAACGAGCACAGGCCGTGGAGGATCGGCTTCTGGAAGCCGAACGCCTTCGCGAAGCCCGGATCGGCGTGCAGCGGGTTCCAGTCGCCGGAGAGGCGATAGAGCAGCGCCTGGTTGTCCGAGGTCTTGTCCTCGATCACCTTGTCGGGCGCGCGATCCGGCGCGACGTTCACGTCGGCCGACGGCCCGCGATCGCCACCCCAGCCGCCCGCGCCGCGCACGAACGTGGTGAGCTCGTTCTTGATCAGCTCGTCGCCGTTCTCGTCGTACGTGATGAACTCGGTGACGACGAGCGCGTTCTTGCCCTTGTCGAAGATGTCCTTGACCTTCGCCTTCGTCGTCAGCTTGCCGGTCGTCGGCAGCGGGCGCTTCACCTCGGTGTACTGCTCGCCGTGAAGCACGCGGTCGAGGCCGAAATTCAAACCCGGCGCCGTGACGCCGCGCTTGGCCTGGTCGAACACCATGGTGATTGCCGGCACGACGCCGAACGACGGCAGCACCTTCATGCCCTTGCCGCTCATCTCGTAGACGAGCGCGAGGTCGGCCTCGTTCGTCGGATCCTTCGCGGCGCCGACGCCGAGCGCGTACAGCGACACATCACGCGTGTCGTACGACCATGTCTGCTCGGGATACTTGAACCCGAGCGCGGCATCGACGTCGATGAACTGGTTGCCTCCCTTCGACGGGCCCGCCTCGACGTTCGCCATGATCGGCTGCATCGACTCGGCGACCGACGCCGGATGCTCGGCGCCCTTGTCGAAGCTGGTGACGTCCTTCCACGACGCGTCGATGTCCTCGGGGCTGATCGTGCGGCCGAGGCGGAACGTCTTGCCCGCGGCGCGCTCCCAGCGCAGCTTCGCGTAGAAGCCGCCGCCGACCTCGTAGAGGCCGCCGGTCTCCTCGGTCGACTCGTGCGCGAGCTTGGCGACCAACGCCGACACGTACTCGGGCTTCAGCGCCTCGAGCAGCTCCTTCGGCAGCACGGTCTCGGTCATGCGCGAGCCGGCGATCGGCGCGATCGTGTTGACGATGATGTTGCGCTTGCGACCCTCGGCCGCGAGCGTCTGCGTGAAGCCGTGGATGCCGAGCTTGGCCATCGAGTAGTTGGCCTGGCCGAAGTTGCCGTAGATGCCGGCGGCGCTCGACGTGTTGATGATGCGGCCGTAGCCCTGATCGCGCATCAGGTTCCACGCGGCGGCGGTCACCTTGTACGTGCCGAAGACGTGGACCTTGTAGACGAGGTCCCAGTCGGCCTGCGTCATCTTCTGGAACGAGACATCGCGGAGGATGCCGGCGTTGTTCACGAGGATGTCGATCCGACCCCACGTGTCGATCGCCGTCTTGACGATCTGATCGCCATCCTCGACCGAGTTGTAGTTCGAGACCGCCTCGCCACCGGCCGCCTTGATCTCGGCGACGACCTTGTCCGCCGCCGAGGCGCTCTTGCCCTCGCCGGTGAAGCTGCCGCCGAGGTCGTTGACGACCACCTTCGCGCCGCGGCTGGCGAGCAGCAGCGCATGCGACCGACCGAGGCCGCCACCGGCGCCGGTCACGATCGCTACTTTTCCATCGAACCTGAGGTCTTTGCTCATCGGGTCACCTTGCGTCGCTTGGTTGTTGCGTTCGTCAACACCGTCGGAAACAGCACCTTGAAATCTTCGATCAGCTCGCGCAGCCGCGGATCCTCGTGGAGGACCGTCGTCATCGCGGCGCCGATCATGAACTGGAGCGTGAAGTCGAGCGCGCGCTCGAGGCCGGGATGCTCGGCGACGTCCTTGCCGAACAGCGTCCGCGCCTGCGCGACGATGCGATCGCGCAATGCCCGCTCGGCGGCGATCAGCACCGGGCGCAGCTCGGGATCGGTGCGCGCGGCCGTGCGCAGCTCCATCGCGACCTGGAAGAACGTGCCGGCGAAGCACTGCCAGAGCAGCTCGAGCACCGCGTCGGTGCGTGCGCGACCGGCACGCTCGTCGGGCAACTGAGCCGCGAGCATCTTCAATTCGCGGGCGCGCATCTCGGCGAGGTGATCGACCGCGGCGACGAGCAGCTCGGCCTTCGACGGGAAGTGGTGGAGCAGGGCGCCGCGCGAGGCGTTGGCGCGCCGCTGGACCTCGAGCGTGGTCGTGCGCGCGAACCCGACCTCGATCAGCGACTCCACCGCCGCGTCGAGCAGCGCGCGACGGGTCTCGTCTCGTCGCTGCTGCTGCGTACGGGGAGCACGCGCGGCCTCGGGCATCCCCGGCTGTGTACCGCCCAAGAAACAGTCAGTCAAGACTGTTTGTTTGTAATCGAGCGGTTACCTACATCTGCCTCGGGCTACGCTCGTAGCGTGTGGCGTTCTGTACTCGGGCTCGCGCTGGCGGGATGCGCATTCCAGGCGCACGAGGCCGGGCAACCCCCCGACGGCTCGACGACTCCCGACGGATCGGACGGGTCGGATGGCTCGGGCGCCACCGCGAAGCGACGCGTCACGCTGACGTTCGCGAACCCGCGCGCCGAGGCCCTCGCCAACTTCGCCGTGCTCGTCGCCCTCGATGCCACGCGCATCGACTACGCGGCGTGTCCCGGCGGCGCGAACCTGCGCTTCACCGATCCCGACGGCGCGGCGCTCTCGTACGAGATCGAGCGCTGGGATCCGGCCGGCACGTCGATCGTCTGGGTGCGCGTGCCGCAGATCGACGCCTCGAGCACGACCGACTTCATCACGATGCACTGGGGCGACGCCGCGCTGACCGATGCGCAGACGCCCGCCCAGGTCTGGGACCACGCAGCGCTCGTCTATCACCTCGCCGAGGATCCGACCTTCGGCACGAAGGACTCGACCGGCACGCACGCCGGCACGGCGACCCCGCAGATGATCGCCGCGGACCTCGTCGACGGCAAGCTCGGCAAGGCCGTGCGCTTCGACGGCATGGGCGGCGGCATCCACGCGCCATCGATGATGCTGCCGCGCTTCACGTGGACGATGTGGCTGCGCGCCGATGCCGCGCCGGCCGGCACCGCGAACCACGAGCCGATCACCGACGGCGATACCAACTTCAACTTCGCGTGGGATCACTCGACGCCCGCGTACGTCGGCGCGCTGGCCATGCACGACACGACGATGTGGCACGCCGCGCAGGGCACCGGCTTTGCGGGCGCGACGTGGTACCTGCTCGCGGGCACGTACGACGGCTTGCAGCTGTGCCTGCACGTCGATGCCGCGGCGCCGACGTGCGTGAATGCCGGCTCGCCGTCCACGCCGACGGCGCTGTTCCAGCTCGCCGACGCGACGAGCAACGTGGCCACGTTCAAGGGCATCCTCGACGAAGTGCGCGTCTACGACGTGGCGCGCTCGGACCTCTGGCTCGACGCGGATCACGCGAGCCAGACCGATACGCTGATCACGTACGGCACGGCCGTGCCCGACCTCTGATAGCCTGCGCGCCCGATGCGCCGTCTCTCGCTGGTCCTGCTGCTGATCGCCGCACCCGCGGCGTACGCGCAGGAGGACGCGCCGCACACGAAGTGGACGGTCACGGTCAACAGCGACGAGGTGCCTCGCGATGGCCGCCATCTCGGCCTGGCGTGGGACCGCGAGGGCGATCCGTTCAGTCCGGTCGTGATCTTCCGGCGCAAGGCGAAGCCCGGGGAGCACGGCCAGGGCGGCCCGGTCCTCGTGGTCGATCAGGCGGCGCAGATCGTGCCGGCGTTCATGTATCCGGAGACGTTTCGCAAGCAGTACTACCCGGCCTTCGATGCGAGCCAGCACGCGATCCCGCCCGGCACGCAACTTGGCGTGTGGACCGTTGTCGGATCCTTCGATGGCGATCCCGCACACCCGATCATCGATACTGTCGAGCGAGGCGGCCGCTACGTGTACGCGCTGGTGCCCGCCGAGCGCGGCGCCGCCCTCGACACCTACGAGTCGCTCATGGGCGATGCCGTGGTGACACCGCCGATCGAGCCGCGCCCGGCGTCGCTCATCCACACGCGCTTGGTCCAGGCGGCGCTCGGCGTGGCGGCCGCGGGTCTGCTCGCAGGCTGCGTGATGCTCGTGAAGCGACGGCGCCGCGCTGGCGCACGAACCTCCGGCGAGGCAAGCTGAGGCCGTCCGTGCCCGACTGGATGTACACACTGCTCCCGTACCTCGCCCAGGCCCTCGGCCTCGGCGTGGCGATCTGGATCGTGCGCGAGGTGGTTCGCCGCCGCTTCGAGCGCCGGATCGCGACGCGCTACCTCTACGGCGGCAAGCGCGACCGCATGATGCTGTCGTTCGCCGGCGGCTCGCTGCTGATCGCGGTGGCCGGCGGGCTCCAGCTGCTGTTCTCGCACGGCGCCAGCCCGTACGGCGTGATCGCGCTGCTCATCGGCCTGATCTCGGCGGCCGTGTTCACGCTGCTCAGCGTATTCACGGTGTTCACGAGCGTGTCGGTACTCGGCGTCGCGCTCGGCGTCGCTGCGCTGACGATCGTGCTCGCGGTGACGACCGGGTTTCAGCAGCAGTTTCGCGACAAGGTGCTCGGCGTCAACGCGCACGTGATCGTGATGAAGTCGCAGTCGACGTTCGCCGAGTACCGCGACGTCATGAAGACCGCCAAGGCGATCGATCCCGACGTCCTCGCGGTCCAGCCGTTCAACTTCAACGAGATGCTCGCGACGCGCGGCAAGGGCGAGCTCTCGGGCGTGGCGATCAAGGGCATCGATCCGAAGCTCGTCAACGGCGTGCTCGATCTCCAGCAGCACATGGAGCAGCCGCTCAACGTGCCGATCGAGAAGCTGCTCGCCGATCCGCAGGAAGGCGATCTGCCGCCGATCATCGTCGGCAAGGAGCTCGCTCACAAGCTCAAGGCCAAGCTCGGCGACGACGTCACCGTGGTCGTGCCGCTGTCGAACATCGACTGGGATAGCTGGAAGGCCAACGCGAGCGCGCCGCGCACGAAGAAGTTCCGGATCGCCGGCATCTTCTACAGTGGCTTCGACGAGTACGACCGCCGCCTCATGTACACGGCGCTCGGCGACAGCCAGGACCTCGACGGCCGCGGCGATCAGGTCATGGGCGTCGAGATGAAGGTCAAGGACGTCGACCGCGCGGCCGAGATCGCCGAGAAGCTCGAGCACGCGCTCGGCGGCCCGCCGTTCCAGGTCCAGGACTGGTACGAGCTCAACCACAACCTGTTCACGGCGCTGAACCTCCAGAAGCTCGCGCTCGTGATCATCCTGACGCTCATCATCCTGGTCGCCGCCGTGAACATGATCTCGGCGCTGACGATGATGGTGACCGACAAGACCCGCGAGATCGCGATCCTCAAGTCGATGGGCTCGGACTCGACCAGCGT
>Ga0070678_100001455_pt1 | contig 12610 bp, 5 predicted proteins | sample KBSM73metaG_FD_65647 | JGI IMG/M metagenome (GOLD analysis project Ga0070678, IMG submission 65647) | Miscanthus rhizosphere microbial communities from Kellogg Biological Station, Michigan, USA - KBS M7-3 metaG | ecosystem: Host-associated > Plants > Roots > Rhizosphere > Soil ...
CAGCCCTGCGCCTGACGCGGCAGCACGCGCGCCAGGAATTGCCCGATGGCGACGATCTCCTCCGGCGTGGCCGAGTGCGGCATCGGATACGTGTGCCACTCGACCTTGTAGCCGGCGGCGACGAGCGCGTCGCGGGACGCTTCGGCCCACCGGAACTGCACGACGGGATCCTGCGTCCCGTGCGCCATGAAGATCGGCACGTCGCGGTTGGCCGGACTCGCCTCCGCCGCGAGGGCGTCGGGCGCGATCAGGTAGGTCGACAGCGCGACGACGCCGGCGAGCCGCTCCGCATGCCGCAGGCCCGCGTAGAGCGCGATCGCGCCGCCCTGCGAGAATCCGGCCAGCACGACGCGGTGCGCCGGCACGCCGCGGGCCGCCTCGCGCGCGATCAGCGCCTCCACCTGACGCTGCGAGCGCCGCACGCCGGCAACGTCGGCGCGGCTGTTGAGATCGCCCTCGTGGAAGTCGTACCACGCGGGCATGCGAAAGCCGCGATTGATCGTGACGGGAATCTCGGGCGCATGGGGGAACAGCAGGCGCACCGAGAGGTCGCGCGGCAGGCCCAATCCGCCCACCACTTCCGACCAGCCGTGGCCGCTGTCGCCGAGGCCGTGCATCCAGATGACCGCCGCGTCGGGGCGAGGACCGGTCTCGATTTCGATGGCAGGCAGCAGTGCGTCGGTCATCGGCGGAAGCGTGGAACGAGGAACGAGGATTCTAGCCGATGCCGCGCGCGCGAACGGTCAGTCGCGCTGCGCGAGTCGACGCCGTCCGGCGGCCCATAATCCGCGTAAAATGGGGGGTTAACCCGCGAGGTCCCTGCATGTGAACGGCCACAAGCTGTAGGTGCAGGACCCTTTCGCCCCAAGAACACAATTTTTGGAGTGTCCCGATGTCGACGTCCCCCGCTGCTTCTGCCCCCCTTGTCCCGGCGCCGCCCGCGATGCGCGACGTCTCGCTCGACGACAAGTACGAGCTCGACTCCGGCCGTGTCTTCGTCACCGGCGTGCAGGCCCTCGTCCGCCTGCTGATCCTGCAACGGCAGCGCGACAAGCTCGCCGGGCTCAACACCGCGGGCTTCGTCTCCGGCTACCGTGGCTCCCCGCTCGGCGGCCTCGACCAGTCGCTGTGGAAGGCGCAGAAGTTCCTCGACCGCTCGAACATCAAGTTCCAGCCGGGGCTGAACGAGGATCTCGCCGCGACGGCGGTCTGGGGCTCGCAGCAGGTCAACCTCTATGCCGGCGCGAAGGTCGACGGCGTGTTCGCCATGTGGTACGGCAAGGGCCCGGGCGTCGATCGCTGCGGCGACGTGTTCAAGCACGCGAACTTCGCCGGCACGTCGAAGCACGGCGGCGTGCTCGTGCTGGCCGGCGACGACCACGCGGCAAAGTCGTCCACGCTGCCGCATCAATCCGATCACCAGTTCTCCGCCGCGATGATGCCGGTGCTGTACCCGTCGTCGGTGCAGGAGATCATCGACCTCGGCCTCCACGGCTGGGCGATGAGCCGCTATTCAGGGTGCTGGGTAGGCTTCAAGTGCGTGTCCGACACGGTCGAGAGCTCGGCGTCGGTGTCGATCGATCCGGACCGCGTCAGGATCGTCGTGCCCGACGATTTCCCGATGCCGCCGGACGGCGTGTCCATTCGCTGGCCGGACGGTTTCCTGCAGACCGAAGCGCGGATGCAGGATTACAAGGTCTACGCCGCCCTGCACTACTGCCGCGTCAACAACCTCAACCGCGTCGTCATCGACTCGCCGACGCCCCGCCTCGGCATCATCACCAGCGGCAAGAGCTACCTCGACGTGCGCCAGGCGCTGGACGACCTCGGCATCACGGAAGCGGACGCCGCCGAGATCGGCATCCGCGTGTTCAAGGTGGCGATGCCCTGGCCGCTCGAGCCGGAGGGCGTGCGCCAGTTCGCGGAAGGCCTGTCCGAAATCCTCGTCGTCGAGGAAAAGCGGCAGATCGTCGAGTACCAGGTGAAGGAGCAGCTCTACAACTGGCGCGACGACGTGCGCCCGCGGGTCATCGGCAAGTTCGACGAGAAGGGCGAATGGGTGCGGCCGCACGGCGACTGGCTGCTGCCGCCGCACGCCGAGCTCACTCCCGCGATGATCGCGCGCGTGATCGCGCAGCGCATCGCCCGCCTCGATCTCCACCCGCGCACGATCGAGCGCATCCGGAAGCGCGTCGAGTTCATCGACCAGAAGGAAAAGGCGCTCGCGCGCCCGAAGATCAGCCTGCAGCGCCAGCCGTACTTCTGCTCCGGCTGCCCGCACAACACGTCGACCAACGTGCCGGAAGGCAGCCGCGCCACCGCCGGGATCGGCTGCCACGTGATGGCGATCTGGATGGACCGCAAGACGTCGACGTTCACGCACATGGGCGGCGAAGGGGTGCCGTGGATCGGCCAGGCGCCGTTCACCGACGAGAAGCACATCTTCGCGAACCTCGGTGACGGCACGTACTACCACAGCGGCATCCTCGCCATCCGCGCCGCCGTGGCGGCGAAGGTGAACATCACCTACAAGATCCTCTACAACGACGCCGTCGCGATGACCGGCGGCCAGCCGGTCGACGGCCCGATCTCGCCGCAGGACATCGCGCGGCAGGTCGCCGCGGAAGGCGTGACGAAGATCGTCGTCGTGTCCGACGAGCCGGACAAGTATCCGTCCGGCTATTTCGATTCGGGCATCCCGATCCATCACCGCGACGAGCTCGACCGCGTCCAGCGCGAGCTGCGCGACGTCGAGGGCACGACCATCCTGCTCTACGACCAGACGTGCGCCGCGGAAAAGCGCCGCCGCAGGAAGCGCGGCAAGTTTCCCGATCCCGCCAAGCGCGTGTTCATCAACGAGCTGGTGTGCGAAGGCTGCGGCGATTGCGGCGTCAAGTCGAACTGCGTGTCGGTGGCGCCGGTCGAGACGGAGTTCGGCCGCAAGCGCACGATCGACCAGTCGTCCTGCAACAAGGACTACTCCTGCGTCAACGGCTTCTGCCCGAGCTTCGTCACCGTCGAGGGCGGCCAGCTCCGCAAGAAGCAGAAGGCCGAGGCCGCCGACTTCACCGCGCTGCCCGCGCCTGCGCTGCCCACCACCACCGACCCGTACGGCGTGCTCGTGACCGGCATCGGCGGCACGGGCGTGGTGACGATCGGCGCGCTGCTCGGCATGGCCGCGCACCTCGAGGGCAAGGGCGTGTCGGTGCTCGACATGACCGGCCTCGCGCAGAAGAACGGCGCCGTCGTCTCGCACGTCCGGATCGCCGACACGCCCGAGCTCCTGCACGCCACGCGCATCGCCGCCGGCGAGGCGAAGCTCGTGCTCGCGTGCGACATCCTGACGGGCGTCGGTCCCGAGGCCCTCGCCAAGATGCAGAAGGGCGTGACCAAGGCCCTCGTCAACACGGCGCTCGTCATGCCGGCGCAGTTCACCCGCGAGCCCGACCTGCGCTTCCCGACCGGCTCGATGGAGCAGGAGATCAAGGACGCGGTCGCGCCCGGCGACGCCGAGTTCCTCGACGGCACCAAGCTCGCGACGGGCCTGATGGGCGACTCCATCGCGACCAACCTGTTCATGGTCGGCTACGCCTACCAGCGCGGCCTCATTCCGGTCGGCGAGGCGGCGATCCTGAAGGCGATCGAGCTGAACGGCGCCGGCGTGGAATCGAACAAGCAGAGCTTCTACTGGGGCCGCCTTGCCGCGGTCGAGCCGGCGCGCGTCGCGGCGGCGGCGATCCCGCAGGCCGACAAGCCGGAATCGCAGCGGCTCTCGGAATCGCTCGACGAGATGATCGACCGCCGGGTGAAGTTCCTGACCGCGTACCAGGACGCCGCCTACGCGAAGCGCTACCTCGACTTCGTCGCGAACGTCCGCAGGGTCGAAGGGGCGCGGCAGCCCGGCGCCACCGAGCTCACCGAGGCCGCGGCGCGCTACTACTTCAAGCTGCTGGCGATCAAGGACGAGTACGAAGTCGCGCGCCTCTACGCGGAGAGCGACTTCACGGCGCGCGTGGCGAAGCAGTTCGAAGGCGACTACAAGCTCGTGTTCCATCTCGCCCCGCCCGTCTTCAACAAGCCGGATCCCAGGACGGGCGAGGCGAGGAAATCGACGTACGGACCGTACATGATGTCGCTGTTCCGCGTGCTCGCGAAGGCGCGGCGCTTCCGCGGCGGCGCCTTCGACCCCTTCGGCCGCAGCGCCGAGCGGAAGATGGAGCGCGCGCTCGTCGGCCAGTACGAGACGGTGATGGCCGAGATCCTCGACAAGCTGACCCCGCAGAACCACGAGGTGGCCGTCGATCTCGCCTCGGTGCCCGAGCACATCCGCGGCTACGGCCACGTGAAGGAGCGGCACGTGAAGGACGCCAAGGTCCGCGAGGCCGCGCTCCTCGAGCAGTTCCGCGGCGCGCGCGCCGTTCCGCCGCAGGCCGCGCCGGTCAAGGTGACGGTGTAGTCCCTGCCTGACGAGCGCCCCGCCGACGACGCGTTCGCGTCCGCGCGCGCGTGGTTCGACGCGCAGGGCTTTCGCGCGTTTCCGTTCCAGGAAGAGGTCTGGGCGGCCTTCGCGCGCGGCGAATCCGGGCTCATCCACGCGCCCACCGGCATGGGCAAGACGTACGCCGCGTGGATGGGGCCGCTCGTCACCGGGCCCGACGGGAGCGCGACTGCCCCGCCGCCGCTGACGGTCGTGTGGCTGACGCCGCTGCGCGCGCTCGCCGCGGACACCGGGCTGGCGCTGGCGCGCGCCGCGCAGGCGCTGCGGCCGCACTGGCGCATTGCGGTGCGCACGGGCGACACGCCCGCGGCGGAGCGCGCGCGCCAGGACCGGCGGCTGCCCACCGCGCTCGTCACCACGCCGGAGTCGCTGACGCTGCTGCTGTCGCGCGCCGATTGGCGCGAGCGGTTCGCGCACGTCAGCGCCGTCGTCGTCGACGAATGGCACGAGCTGATGGCGTCCAAGCGCGGCGTCCAGGTGGAACTGGCGCTGGCGCGGCTGCGCACGGCGCGCCCCGGCCTCGCCGTCTGGGGGCTGTCCGCCACGCTGGCCAACCTCGGCGAGGCGCTGGCGTGCCTGCTGGGGCACGGCCGTGCGGGTCGCATCGTTCGCGGACTCGAAGGCAAGGTCATCACCATCGAGACCGCGCGGCCGCCCACGATCGAGCGCTTTCCCTGGGGTGGGCACATCGGCCTCAAGCTGCTGCCGCAGGTGGTGCGCGCGATCGACAACGCGCGCTCGACGCTGGTCTTCACCAACGTCCGCTCCGCGGCGGAGCTCTGGTACCAGGCGCTGCTGGAGGCGCGGCCCGATTGGGCGGGCCAGATCGCGCTCCATCACGGGTCGCTGGAGCGCGAAGTGCGCGACTGGGTCGAGGACGGCATACGGCGCAACGCGCTGCGCGCGGTGGTGTGCACGTCGAGCCTCGATCTCGGCGTCGATTACGCGCCCGTCGACCAGGTGCTGCAGATCGGCAGCCCCAAAGGCGTGGCGAGGCTTCTGCAGCGCGCGGGACGCAGCGGCCACCAGCCCGGCGCGGTGTCGAAGATCACCGTCGTGCCCACACAGGCGCTCGAGCTGGTCGAGGCCGCGGCAGCGCGCGAGGCCGCCGCCGAGCGCGCGATCGAGGCGCGGCCGCCGATCGTCGGCGCGCTCGACGTCCTCACGCAGCATCTCGTGACGTGCGCGATGGGCGGCGGCTTCGCGCCCGCCGAACTGCTCGCCGAAGTCCGGGGCACGCACGCGTACGCCGCGCTCACGGCGGCGGAATGGCAATGGGCGCTCGATTTCGTCGTGCACGGCGGCGCGAGCCTCAACGCCTATCCGGAATACCGGCGGGTGGTGATCGGCGACGACGGCGTCGCCCGCGTGCCCGACGCGCAGATCGCACGCCGTCACCGCACGCAGATCGGCACCATCGTCAGCGACGCGAGCATCACCGTGCAGATGCGCAACGGCCGGCGCCTCGGCCACATGGAGGAATCGTTCATCGCCCGCCTCTCGCCCGGCGACACGTTCCTGTTCGCCGGCCGCGTGCTCGAGTTCCTCCGCGTGCGCGAGATGACAGCCTGGGTGAAGCCCGGCAAGCCCAGCGCCGCGATCGTGCCGCGCTGGATGGGCGCCAAGATGCCGCTGTCGTCGCTGCTCGCCGATCGCACGCGCAAGCTGATCGGCGACGCGAAGCGCGGCACGTTCGCGTCCGCGGAGCTGCAGCTCGTGCGGCCGCTGCTCGAGCTGCAGCGCCGCTGGTCCGCGCTGCCCGACGAGCGCGAGTGGCTGATCGAGCGCATCGCCACGCGCGACGGCCACCACCTCTTCTTCTTCCCGTTCGAGGGGCGCCTCGCGCACCTGGGGCTCGCCACGCTCTTCAGCTACCGGCTGTCGCGCGCGACGCCCCGCACCTTCAGCATCATGATCAACGACTACGGCTTCGGCCTGCTGTCGCCGGCGCCGGTCCCGCTGTCGCTCGGCGAGCTGGGCGGGCTGCTCGCCGCGCCGAACGTGGCACGCGACATCCTCGCCGGGCTCAACGCCGCGGAGCTCGGCCGGCGGCAGTTCCGCGAGATCGCGCGCGTCGCCGGCCTGGTGTTCCAGGGTTATCCGGGCCAGCCGCAATCGAACCGCCACCTGCAGGCGTCGAGCGGACTCCTCTACGACGTGTTCGCGCAGTACGACCCCGCCAACCTGCTGCTGGCGCAGTCGACGCAGGAAGTGCTGGAGCGGCAGATCGAGGCCCTGCGGCTCGACGCCGCGCTCGCGCGGCTGCGCGGCGCCCGCGCCGTGTTCACCCAGCCGCCGCGGCCCACGCCCTTCGCATTCGCGCTGATGGTGGAGATGTTCCGGGAGAAGCTCACCACCGAGGCGCTCGCCGACCGCGTCGCGCGCATGGTCGAGGCGCTCGAGAAGGCCGCCGCGGCCGCGCCGGGCGACGCGCGGTAACATGGCGTCCCGCCGCGGCGCCCTCGTCAAGGATCCGTCATGAATCCGTTCGACCTCACCGGGCGCATCGCGCTCGTCACCGGCGCGGCGCGCGGCCTCGGCCACGCGATGGCAACGGCGCTCGCGCAGGCAGGCGCCACCGTCGTCTTCAACGGGCGCGACCTCGCGGCGCTGGAAGCGGCGCGCTCAACGCTCGCGCGCGACGGCCGCGCGACCGACACCAGCGTGTTCGACGTCACCGACGTTGCCGCGGTGAGCGCGGGCATCGCCGCGATCGAGGCGAAGCACGGCGCGCTCGACATCGTGATCAACAACGCCGGCATCCAGCGGCGCAACGCCGTCCACGCATTCCCGAAGGAGGACTGGGACGCCGTCATCGCCACCAATCTCACCGCGCCGTTCCTGGTCGCGCAGGCCGCGGTGCCCGGGATGCGCGCACGCAAGCGGGGTGCCATCATCAACGTCGCGTCGCTGACGAGCGAGCTCGCGCGTCCCAACATCGTCGCCTACACCGCCGCCAAGGGCGGCGTGCGGCAGCTGACCCGCGGCCTCGCGGTCGAGCTCGCGGTCGACGGCATCCGCGTCAACGCGATCGCGCCCGGCTACTTCACCACCGAGATGAACCGCGCGCTGCTCGACAACCCGGACTTCGTCGCATGGGTGAACATGCGCACGCCGATGAAGCGCTGGGGCGATCCGTCCGAGCTCGGCGGGCTCGCGGTCTTTCTCGCCTCGGACGCGGCGAGCTACATCACCGGCCAGACGTTTTACGTCGACGGCGGCATGAGCGTGAACCTCTAGCGCGCGCCGCGCGGTACGAGGTCAGGCGAGCGCCTTGCGGCGGTCCAGCAGCTTGTAGAGCCACGTGAGGCCCGCGGCGGTGCCGGCCGACGGCTTGTATTCGCATCCCACCCAGCCGTCGTACTTGAGCTCGTCGAGCAGACGGAACAGGTATTCGTAGTTGAGCTCGCCGACGTCCGGCTCGTGCCGGCCCGGCACGCCGGCGATCTGCACGTGGCCGATGTCGCGGATCCAGCGCTTCAGCTTCTCCGAGAGGTCGCCCTCGACGATCTGCGCGTGGTACAGGTCCATCTGCACCTTGAGGTTCGGCGCGCCGACCTCGGCGCGGATCGCGTGCGCCTCCGCCTGCGTGTCGAGCAGGTAACCCGGCACGTCCCGCGGATTGAGCGGCTCGATGGTGATGGTGACGCCCTGCTGGGCGGCCTCGGCGCAGGCGAAGCGCAGGTTGCGGACGTACACGCGCATGCGGCTCTTGCGCTCGTCGGCGTCGGCGCCCTCGGGGAGCAATCCCGCCATGACGTGCAGGCGCGGGCAGCGCAGCACTTCCGCGTAGCGCAGCGCCTGGACGATGCCCGCCGTGAACTCGTGCTCGCGGCCGGGGATGGACGCGAGGCCGCGGTCGCCGCCGGCATAGTCGCCCGGGGGCGAGTTGAACAGGACGACCTCGAGCTTGTGCGGCGCGACGCGCGCCGCGATCTCCTTGGCCTGGAAGTCGTACGGGAATGCGAACTCGACCGCCCGAAAGCCCGCATGCGCGGCTTCGCCGAACCTGTCGAGGAACGGCGATTCGGTGAAGAGAAAGGTCAGGTTCGCGGAAAACCGCGGCATAAGCTGCGCATCACGTTCCGGAGCCACATCGATCGCGCCAGCGGTGAGCGCGACATCGGACGGCATTCGGTCCGCTACAATTCGCCAATGGATTGTGCGCTCGCGCACGCGCCGGCGCAATATGACATTTGAATTGCCCCCACCCGAACCCGCAGGGCCGGCTGCCGGGCCGGCGGCCGTGACGCCGGCCCGGTCGACGGCCCCGCTGTTCGACGATTCCCGCGGCGCCGAACGCCGCGTGGCGGCCGTCGACGCGCTCGCGACCGTCGTCGGCGGCGAGCACGTGGAGCTGATGGCCGAGCGCGCCCTCCACTGGCCGCGCGAGCGCACGCTGTTCGTCGCCGACGTGCATCTCGGCAAGGCCGCGACGTTTCGCGCCCACGGCGTTCCGCTGCCGCGCGGCGTGACCGCCACCGATCTCGACCGGCTCTCGCGGCTGCTGGAGCGCACCGGCGCGACGCGCATCGTCGTGCTGGGCGACCTCATCCATGCGCGCGCCGGCCGCGTGGCGTCGCTCGACGACGCCGTCGTCGCCTGGCGGCAAGCGCACCGCGGCGTCCGCGTGATCCTCGTCCGCGGCAACCACGACAAGCACGCGGGCGATCCGCCGCCGGCATGGGACGTCGAATGCGTCGCGGATCCTCACGCCTTCGCGCCGTTCCTGGCCTGCCACGCGCCCGTCGCGCCGCCGTCCGGCTACGCGCTATGCGGCCACGTGCACCCGGGCGTGCGCCTCTACGGCCGCGGCGAGGAAACGGCGCGGCTGCCCTGCTTCGTGCTGGGCCCGCGCCACGCCGTCCTGCCCGCGTTCGGGCGCTTTACCGGGCTCGCGCTCGTCGCGCCCGCGGCTGGTAGCCGGCTCGTCGCCATCGCCGGCAGCACGCTCTTCCCCTTGCCGCCCGCCGGCGCCTGACGGCGCGCGAACTCGGGCCGGATTGCGCTGTCGCAATTCTGCAACGACCGAAAATATCGGCGCGAACCGCGCGTGGTGGATGGTCCTGTGGATAGCCGGTGGAAAGCCGGTGAATGGGTTGGCGGCGGGGCCGCAGAACGCTGTTTTTCCTGCGGTTTCGGGAGCCCTCTGCTGTGCATGAAATACTGCTTGCACTCGGGGTTGTGACCCACTATGCTTTGTGTTGAGGCCGCACTTCAACACAAGATATAGTAGATTTTGATTTGACGGCAGAAACCGCAGGCACCGGACAAACCGCCGGACGACGCCCTCGTCCCGACGAATTGCGCCCCTGAAGCGCTGCCGGCCCCGATCCACCCCATATCGCTCGCATCGCGCGGCATTGCGCCTAACCGTCCCGCAAGGGGATAGCGTCAATTTGCCCGTCGAACACCACGACATCGCGACAAGACACGACAGGAGAACCAACCCATGCAAATCGCCACCTCTGCCCCACAGCCCTCCCCCTCCGCGCCCCCGCGCGACCTGATCGTGGGAGAGCCGGGCAGTCCGGTCGCGAGCGCAGCCGATCCGCGATTCGCGCAGTACAAGGTGATCCGGCGCAATGGCGCCGTGGTGGGCTTCGAGCCCGCCAAGATCACGATCGCGATGACCAAGGCGTTTCTCGCCGTCAATGGCGGCCAGGGTGCGGCGTCGGCGCGCGTGCGCGACGAGGTCACCCGGCTCACCGACGGCGTGGTGGCCGCTCTGATGAAGCGCAAGCCCGACGGCGGCGCGATCCACATCGAGGAGATCCAGGACCAGGTCGAGCTCGCGCTGATGCGCGGCGGCGAGCACGAGGTGGCGCGCGCCTACGTCCTCTATCGCGAAAAACGCTCGCAGGAGCGCGCGCACGAAAAGCAGCAGAAGGGCGGCGCCAAGGCGGCCGACGCCCCGATCTACGTCACCGACAACGGCGTCCGCAAGGCGCTCGACCTCGGCCGCCTCACGCAGCTCGTCAGGACGTCCTGCGAAGGTCTGCCGGACGCCGAGCCCGACCGCATCATGAAGGCCACGCTGAAGGACCTGTACGACGGCGTGCCGATGGACGAAGTGCGCAAGTGCGTCGTGCTGGCGGCGCGCACGCTGATCGAGAAGGACCCCGCGTACTCGTACGTCACGGCGCGCCTGCTGCTCGACGCGCTGCGCTTCGAGGCGATCGGCGAGGAAGCCACCCACGCCGACATGGCGACGCGCTATGCCGAGTACTTCCCGCGCTTCATCAAGCACGGCATCAAGATCGGCCTCCTGAACGAAGCCCTCGCGCAGTACGACCTCGGCAAGCTCGGCGCGGCGCTCGATTCGTCGCGCGACCTGCAGTTCGGCTACCTCGGCCTGCAAACGCTGTACGACCGCTATTTCCTCGTCGACCAGTACGTCGGCGGCCGGCGCTTCGAGCTGCCGCAGTGCTTTTTCATGCGCGTGGCGATGGGCCTCGCGCTGAACGAAGTGAACCGCGAGGCGCGGGCGATCGAGTTCTACAACGTGCTGTCGACGTTCGACTTCATGTCGTCCACGCCCACGCTGTTCAACGCCGGCACGCATCGCTCGCAGCTGTCGTCGTGCTACCTCACCACGGTGTCCGACGACCTCGACGGCATCTACGAGGCCATCAAGGAAAACGCGCTGCTGTCGAAGTTCGCCGGCGGCCTCGGCAACGACTGGACCAACGTCCGCGCCATGGGCTCGCACATCAAGGGCACCAACGGCAAGTCGCAGGGCGTCGTGCCGTTCCTCAAGGTGGTCAACGACACCGCGGTCGCGGTGAATCAGGGGGGCAAGCGCAAGGGCGCCGTGTGCACGTATCTCGAGACGTGGCACCTCGACATCGAGGAGTTCCTCGAGCTTCGCAAGAACACGGGCGACGACCGCCGCCGCACGCACGACATGAACACGGCGAACTGGATTCCCGATCTGTTCATGAAGCGCGTGATCGAGGGCGGCGACTGGACGCTGTTCTCGCCGTCCGACGTGCCCGACCTCCACGACAAATGGGGCCAGGCGTTCGAGACCGCCTACCTGCGCCACGAGGACCGGGTCGCGCGCGGCGATCTCAAGCTCTTCAAGAAGATCCCCGCCGTGCAGCTCTGGCGCAAGATGCTGTCGATGCTGTTCGAGACCGGGCATCCGTGGATCACGTTCAAGGATGCCTGCAACGTGCGCTCGCCGCAGCAGCACGTCGGCGCCGTGCACAGCTCCAACCTCTGCACCGAGATCACGCTCAACACGAGCGACGCCGAGATCGCCGTCTGCAACCTCGGCTCGGTCAACATGCTCGCGCACATGAAGCAAACCGGCGGCGCGTGGGTGCTCGACCACGACAAGCTGCAAAAGACGATCCGCACCGCGATGCGGATGCTCGACAACGTCATCGACATCAACTATTACGCCGTCGCCAAGGCGCGCAACTCCAATCTCAAGCATCGCCCCGTGGGCCTCGGCATCATGGGCTTCCAGGATTGCCTGCACCTGACGCGCACGCCGTACGCCTCGGACGAAGCGCTGAAGTTCGCCGACACGTCGATGGAAGCGGTCTGCTACTACGCCTACTGGGCGTCCACCGAGCTCGCCGAGGAACGGGGCCGCTATTCGTCGTACAAGGGCAGCCTGTGGGACCGCGGCATCCTGCCGCAGGATTCGCTGCAGCTCCTGCGCGAGGAGCGCGGCGGCTACGTCGACATCGACGAGTCGTCGGAAATGCCGTGGGACGCGCTGCGCGCCCGCATCCTGGCGCACGGCATGCGCAACTCGAACTGCGTCGCCATCGCGCCCACCGCGACGATCTCCAACATCATCGGCGTGGCGGCGTCGATCGAGCCCGAGTACCAGAACATCTACGTCAAGTCGAACCTGTCGGGCGAGTTCACCGTCGTCAACGAGCAGCTCGTGAAGGACCTGAAGGCGATCGACCTCTGGGACGACGTGATGGTGGCCGACCTCAAGTACTTCGACGGCTCGCTCGCCAAGATCGACCGCGTGCCGGCCGAGATGCGCAACCTCTACGCCACGGCGTTCGAGGTCGACTCGAGCTGGATCGTCGAGGCCGGCGCGCGCCGGCAGAAGTGGATCGACCAGGCGCAGAGCCTCAACAT
>Ga0070678_100001481_pt1 | contig 12532 bp, 12 predicted proteins | sample KBSM73metaG_FD_65647 | JGI IMG/M metagenome (GOLD analysis project Ga0070678, IMG submission 65647) | Miscanthus rhizosphere microbial communities from Kellogg Biological Station, Michigan, USA - KBS M7-3 metaG | ecosystem: Host-associated > Plants > Roots > Rhizosphere > Soil ...
CCATCGCCCTGGACTTCGTAATGGAGACGCATCTGTCAACCAGTATAGAAAACTGCTATTCACCGGCATAGCAATCCGGCAAACGAAAGATCTAGGCTCGGGAGCACTTCAGTGCGGGCGATCAGCAGGTGTGATCTAGGCACGGTGATCGGACGAATGTAAATCGGAAAAATTTCGAGAATGGGATTCGATCTGCGCGTAAGTGACACAGTTTTCTTGCGGGCAGATCCCGGCGAGCGAGCGTACTTTTGCTGCGACGGTGATCGGCTAAGCCTGGCGGTGATCCATCAATTTTGCGAATGCTTCCAGATCGGCTTGCAGCTCACGGTGTTTTTCTGATAACTCCGCCTGCTTCGAAACGAGAGCATGATAGGGTGTCTGCAGAGCAGCGAGCCGTTCGCGATGTTGTTCAGCTTCGGTAACTCGCGATTGCCACTGAACCAATTCATGTTCGCGCTGCCGGATCTGCTCGCGCAATTCCTGTTGTTCGCGCTCCGCTCGCTCTGTTCGAGCGCGGAGTTGGTCCAGCTCAGAAACGCTCTGTTCGGTAGCGCTGATTTTTTTCTCGAGCTCTGTGATGTGTGCTGCCAAATTCTGTCGCTCTTCTTGATGCCTAAGCGCCCTATCCTCGAGTTGGCGAATTCGAGTGGCGCTTTCATAAAGCTTTTCCTGGGTTTCTGTCGAGTTATCGGTGCTTGTTTCGTGAGTCGCTTGCATGTCCTGAATCGCTCTCCGACTGCGCTCCAGCTCGCCAACCAAGCCGGAAATCTTATTCTCTAGTTCACGGTTGTGTGCCCGCAACTCGGAAGGGTTGCTGTCTAGCGACGCACCGCCTGTAGAACTCGTCCCTTCCGAAAAGCCCTCCAGCTTCGACAGCAGTGCCTCTACCTCACGGCGCTTATTTTTGAGCTCCCTTTCCGAGGCGATGAGCAAAACTCCGAGAAAAAGCAGCGCACCCCCAGCGAAAAGCACGATCCAGACAAACATACCTTCCATTGGCGTTCTCCTAAAGATTATTCAGAGAGAGTCTATTATTGGGCAACGCCAAAGATATGCCAAGAAAAAAGTCGGCTTCTTGTATCTAAGGGATTGATTTCACATCGGTTTCGAGCCGAGTTCAACACCGCCGAAGCTCACATATGAACAAATGGGTGAAAATTGTAAGTGCGCGCTTGCCAAAGGTTTCTTCGCTCCCAGCGAGCCTCGGCAGGCGAGCTGGTTCCAGTTCCGGACATATGGGATATGAGAAAGACTAACCTATCGCATGAATCCTCCGATCCGATCTGCAGCTGATTTATCGTTCGCGACAAGTGGCGAGCAAAGGGCGATTCTCATGGTCACGTGCTCGGCCGCATTTTTGTTCTTCAATAGCTTTGGCAGCATCGGCGTGGCGCTGCCTACGATGCAAAAACAATTCGGCAGCAGCTTGGCCGCGATTCAATGGGTGAGTCTCATGGGAACCGTGACGGTATCGAGCCTGTCGTTGTGCTTTGGACGCGCCGGTTCGATTTTCGGTCAGAAGAGGATTTACAAGAGTGGCGTGGCGCTCTACGCGCTTGGCGCGGGATTCGGTGCCGTCTCGAATTCATTTTCCACGTTACTGTCAGCTCGAGTCGTCATGGCGATCGGACTCGCCATGGCTGTGCCGATGTCGACCGCAATTCTCGCGACAGCCTTCGAGCCTAAAAGCCGCGGGCGCGCTCTGGGCACCTTTGCCTCGGCTATTGCTGTGGGCCGGATGACTGGCCCGACAATCGGTGGTGTCTTGCTGGAGCTCGGCGGCTGGCCCTGGATTTTCTGGATGAATTTCATTATCGGCTCTGCCGTGACCATCGCAGTGGTAAAGATTTTTCGAGGCTCAGGCGAGCAGCGACAGGAACCCTTCGACATCTGGGGTTCTCTCGTGTTGCTGCTAACCTATCCGGCACTGTTGTTGGGCCTGACCTTTGCGCCCAGCACGGGTTGGACGTCATTTTTTGTCGCCGGCTGCTTCATCGTGGCATTGGTCGGATTGCCGATTTTTGTCTGGATTGAATCAAGCACAAAAAAACCGCTGATCGAGATGGCTATGTTCAAGCGCAAGGCGCTGGCGGCGACGGTGGCAGCTGCGGTTCTCTGCAATATTACGCATTACCCTATTGGACTTTGCGCGCCGCTATATTTGCAAAACGTGCTCGGCGCGTCGGCCGTGATCACTGGGTTGGTGCTGGCCGTTTTACCCCTCTCGACTGCGCTCGCATCATTGGTCAGCGGGAGACTGGCGGATCGATTTGATGCTGCGTTAATCTCCTGTCTCGGTTTGCTGTTTATTTTTGGCGGCATCGTTTACTACTCCGGGCTCGAAACCGATCGTAACCTCGTTTATGTCATCGGTGCATTGGCCGTGGTCGGCACAGGCCTCGGTATTTTCACACCGGCGAATCAAAAGGTGGCGTTTGCGTCGGTTCAGCAAGACGACTACGGTCTTCTGGCGGCAATACTCAGTTCGTTCGGTACAGCCGCAGGGACGGTTGGAACCACGATGGCCGTAGCATTGATGGAATTTCGCGGCGGTCAAAGGCTCTGGGCGGAACCGACGCTTTTTGCCAGCGCACAGCAATTCGCATTCTCGTGTTTAGCGCCGATTGGACTGTTAGCTCTGCTCATTGCATGTCTGAGCAGAGATACGGGCTCACATCGATGAGTAGCGAAGCAGCAATTAGATCCGGAAAATCACGAGCTCTCAATTGTCATCGGTTTGAGCCGCTATATTCCGGTCGATTTGGCCAAGAATCTCAACTGAATTAGTGAAACTAAATTGACAGCACGCTTGCCCGGAGGCGATCGCAATCCCTATCTTACTTCGTCGAAATCTTACTTTGTCGAAGGTTTTGCCAGATTGGCATCTACGTATCCAGGTTTATTACCGCGCTTCGATTCAACCTTCAGCCAACCCTTTTCTTCTTCTACGACACTGAGCGTCGTGCCTCTGGGTATGTCAGCGACAATGGGGTATTGCAGACCCGGTCCGCCTCTTACCTGCGTGTCAGCAATCGTCTCGTACTTCCCATCGATTTGCGGATTGAGCGTTTCCTTGGTTTCGCTTCCCGTCGCCGCTCGCACCGAAGCCATTTCAATATAGCCTGGCGCATTGCCTTTCTTTGAAACGATCAATACCCACTCACCGTCCCTTCCGACGACATTGACTTTCGCGTCGCGATTGATGTCTGCAACGGCGCGAAACTGTGGTCCCGGCCCGGTACGCACTTTGGTACTTTCCGTCGTGACGTAAACGCGCGTTTGCTCGTTGAGATCGGGGAGATCTTTCACCTCGGTGGTTTTCTGTTTGCGATCGCAGCCAGCGCTCAACAGCAAAATTAGCCCGATCAAAAGCCACGACGGTCGTCGATACCTGCTCATTGCGCCTCCGAATCCTTTTTGGATCATCGATTATAGCACGATTTATGACCGGCGGGTTTCACTCAATGAATCTCTTTCCAAACTTTGGCCAGACTCTCGCCATAGACGCTCAAATCCCATTCGCATAGGTAACCGAACGGCGTGAGCCAAACCCGATAGCCGGTCTTGCGCAAGCGCTCGGCCACGGCCCGAATCAAGGCATCGGCCCGAGCCGGATCAGCGGTGTCACCGCCGAGGTGAGTGAAGGAATGCAAAACGATATTGCGAAGACCGTGCTTATGAGCGAGCCATTTCAGGTGTTTTATCGATTGACGCAGGATGGAAGCCTCGCGCTCCTGTGTCATGTCGGCTGTTTCGGAGTGAAGAAATGCTACGACGGCCTCACGGACTTCCTGTTCAAGCTCCTGGTCCGCTACCTCGGGCAGCGTTTTTGAGTGAGTCTTCCAGCGAAACCTTTTCGCTTGAAAGCAGAGCAACTTCATCAGCTAGGCTCAATAATAGTCCAAAAAATTCTTGAGGATCTTTTTGCCCTCTTCGTTAAGAATCGATTCGGGATGGAACTGCACACCTTCCACAGGAAATTTTTTGTGCCGAACTCCCATAATTACGTCGCCGGCGGTGGCGCTCACGGATATCGGTTCGGGTAATGTTTTGGGATCGATGACCAGTGAGTGGTAACGCATCGCGGCGAAGGGATTTTTTACATCGCGAAAGATCGTGCGCGAATCATGGCTGACGTCGGACAGTTTGCCGTGCATGATCGACGGCGCCCGTACGATTCTGCCGCCGTACGCCGCGCCAATCGCTTGGTGTCCGAGGCAGACGCCGAGAATCGGAACATGTTCTCCGAACCGGCTAATCGCATCGCATGAGATCCCCGCCTCGGCGGGCGTGCAGGGCCCGGGAGATATGACGATTTTTTCCGGCCGGAGCGTGTCGATCTGGTCCACAGTAATGTGGTCGTTCAGAAAAACTTTCACCTCCGCGCCCAACTCGCTCAGATAATGGTACAAGTTGTAGGTGAACGAATCATAGTTGTCGATCAGCAAAATCATCGTTGACTCCACTGCTCGGCAAGCGCCACGGCCTTGAGCATCGCCCGGGCTTTATTCAGAGTTTCCTGGTATTCGGTTTCCGGATCGGAATCGGCAACAATTCCGGCACCGGCGGTGACAAAGACCTTCTTGCCTTTCATGATAATGGTGCGGATCACGATGCAGGTGTCGAGATTTCCATTGTAGCCAAAGTAGCCGATCGCGCCGGCATAAAGCCCGCGCTTTTGTGGTTCCAACTCGCTGATAATTTGCATCGCGCGGAGTTTTGGCGCGCCGGAAACGGTGCCCGCGGGAAACGCCGAGACAAAAAGATCGAAAGCAGTCTGGCCGCTGGCAAGCTTGCCGCGAACATTCGAAACGATGTGGATAACGTGGGAATAACGCTCGATGGCCATCAGCTCATTGACTTCCACAGTGCCAACCTGCGCGACTCGGCCGACGTCATTTCGTCCCAGATCGACCAGCATGATGTGCTCGGCGCGCTCCTTGGGATCGGCGAGCAGATCGGCTTCGAGTTTTCGCTCCTCCTCGGCAGTGCCACCGCGAGGCCGGGTCCCGGCGATCGGACGCAACTCGATGGTGTCGCCGGTCAATCGAACCATGGTTTCCGGTGACGAGCCGATGACCCGGAGATCTTCGAGCTCGAGATAGAACATATAGGGTGACGGATTGATGAAGCGGAGGGCGCGATAAATCTCGAAAGGATCGGTCTCAGTTTCGGTCTCAAGCCGTTGACACAAAACGACTTGAATAATGTCTCCGGCCTTAATGTATGCCTTTCCTTTGACCACAGCGCTGGCGAATTGCGCCTTGCTCAGATTAGAGCGAAATTTCCGGTTTTTGCGGTTTTGGCTGACATCGCGCGGCTCGATACCACGGGGTTTCTTCTGCAGGGTCGAGATTACGTTGCGAATCCGTCGGACCGACGCATCGTAGGCGCCGCGCAAATCCGTTCCGACGTCTAACTGAACATTGTCGATCACCTTGATGGTATGCTTCAGATTGTCGAAAGCGATCAGAATCTGGACAAAAAGGAAAAAAATTTCCGGCAACTCGAGCGGGTCTTTTTTGCCATTGCGGATGAGATAAAACTGCTCGACGGCGTTGTAGGAGACGTAACCGAGCGCTCCGCCAAAAAAAGGTGGCACACCAGCTACGCTTACGGGGCGGCAATTTTTTAGCAATTGCTCTAACGCTTTCAGAGGTGCCTCCGAGTTGTACCGGCGGGATTTACCTCCTTCGATGATCTCGACTTCGGAACCGCGCGCCTTGAACACCCGGTACGGTCGGGTTCCCAAAAACGAATAGCGCGCCCAACGTTCGCTACCCTCCACACTTTCGAGCAAGAAAGCGTAACGATCTCGCTCGAGTCGCTTGAAAAATGAGAGCGGTGTCTCAAGATCCATCAGGAGTTCCTGATAGACCGGGATCAAATTGCCGCGCTTTGCCAGAACGCGAAACTCTTGATAACTCGGCTGGATCATACAGTGCGCTAAAAAAGAAAAAGGGCCATAAGTTTACCACCTATGGCCCTTACATCGTTCACGATTTGGTGAAAAGTCAGCCACGGCGGAAACGCTGTCGGTTTCGCCAGCGCCGCCAGGGTGAAACATTCCGGGAAATCCTCAATGCGTGCATTTGGCGTATCTTGCCGGATTGCTGAGCGGCGGTCAAGCATAGGAGGCCTTATGCTTTGGAGGAGAAAGCTAAACTTATTTAGACGCCAGTCGATTTGACAACAATGGTTTGCCGGGGTAGCTTAAAACGCTTTTTGGAATTGCTCGTTTATTCATTCGCGTTTGGCGTCTGCTTAGCGCTTCATCGGGAGGAAAATAATGGTTCGACGCGAAAAAACCAATTACGTCATTCAATCGGTTTCCCATGCGCTCGATGTCCTGGAGCAGTTCAACGGGACTGTCGATGAAATCGGTGTGACTGAATTGAGCAAGCGGCTGAAGCTGCACAAGAACAATGTTTTTCGGCTGCTGGCAACCCTTGAAGCGCGAGGCTATATTGAACAAAACAAAGCCAGCGAAAATTATCGATTGGGGCTCAAGTGCTTACAGCTAGGGCAAACGTTCATCCATCAAATGGGCTTGCTGCTCCAGTCAAAGGCGGTTTTGCTCGAGCTAACAAAGACAACGCAGGAAAGCGCGTATGTGGCGATCCGCAAGAGCGACGCGATTATTCCTTTGGATTTTGTCGAGCCAGCGCGCCCTGTACGAGTGGTTTCATTTTTGGGAACGGTATTGCCGGCGCATTGCACTGCGGCAGGCAAGGCGCACCTGACGTTTGAATTGGAATCGGCAGCCGGTCAAAATTTGCCTGAGCATTTGGAACGGTACACGGAAAACACCATCACCGATCGGAATCTTCTGCGCGACCAGATCATCATGATTGGAGAGTCTGGATACGCGGTGGAGCGCGGCGAGTTTGCCGAAGGTGTGAATGCAGTGGCCGTCCCCATCCGCGACTATACTCGGTCACTCGTCGGAACCCTTGCCGTCGTCGGGCCTGAAAATCGATTGAGCGACGAAGCGATCAACGCGGAAATTGCGCCCGTGCTGCTCAAAGCTGGAAGCGAGCTTTCCAAAAGGCTTGGGTTTCCGGGCTGAGCCAATCCGATTGCACGCTGCCTTTGCAAAGCAAACCCGTCATATAGGCCAGAGACATTACCGCAACCGGTTCACGCATTCGCACTGTCAAGCTGCCGCCGCAGCGTGGAGCAATCTTCCGACACTCTGACCGTGTGTCATCGCAACGATAATTGAGACGGAGGTCGATCACAGCGAGATGTTGAGCACGACGGAGAAGATTGTTTTTGTTCTGCTCGCAGTGGCATGTCTCTCATACGGCGCTCAAAGATTTTACGCGGTTTATCGCGCGATCACACGCGGCAAGCCCGATGCGCGCTTCGATCATCCTTTCGAGCGCATTCAGAACGCGCTATGGATCGTTTTGACGCAGCAATCGGTTTTCAAGACGCGACCCGTCGTTTCGCTCCTCCACGCATTGGTATTCTACGGCTTTGTTTTTTATTTCCTGGTTAACCTGGTGGACGGTTTCGAGGGATTCTTCGCTATCGATGCGCGTGGGGGCGCGTGGAACCCGTTCAACCTGGGCGCCGATCTTCTTACCACCGCTGTTTTGATCGGCATCATCGGCCTAATGCTGCGGCGCTGGTTCGTCAAGCCGAAAGATTTTGTCTTTCCGGCGAATGTCCCGCTCCTCCCGGAAGTCCGCGCGGGAATTGCTCGCGATTCGTCGGTGGTCGCCGGATTTATTCTCTTTCACGTCGGCTCCCGGCTGCTCTTCAAGGCCACGCAACTGGCACAGCAGGGGACGGACTCTTATCAGCCGGTTGGTTCGTTTTTGGCCTCGGCCTTTGCCACGGTGGCACCCAGCGGTTTGGAGATCGCGAATCATTTCTTTTGGTGGGGCGCATTGGGATCAATCCTGCTCTTCATCCCGTATTTTCCCCGCTCCAAACACATCCACATTTTTTTAGCGCCGATCAATTTGGCGCTCAAAAAACAAAGGCCGGGCGCTCTCAATCCAATGGATTTCGAAAAGGAAGAAGTCTTTGGCGCCGTCAAGCTGGAGGATTTCACATGGCGGCGCCTGTTGGATTCCTATGCCTGCATTATGTGTAATCGCTGCCAGGACGTTTGTCCGGCGACCAACACCGGCAAAGCTTTGAGCCCCGCGGCGATTTTGATCAATGAGCGTTACGAGTTGAATAAAATCCTGCCGGAATTCGCTTCCGGCCAACCGAGTCCGCGGCCCTTGCTGGAATTTGCGCTCAACGACGAAGCCGCCTGGGCTTGCACGACGTGCAACGCCTGCATCGAAGTTTGCCCAGTGGGTAATGAGCAGATGCTGCACGTGATCGATGTGCGTCGTGAGCGAGTGCTTACGGCGGCGGAGTTTCCCAAGGGGCTACAAAACACCTTCAACCATATGGAGCGGGTGGGGAATCCCTTTGGTATGTCCGGCGATGAGCGCCTGGTTTGGGCTAAGGATTTGCCGTTTCCGGTTCCGACCGTCGAGCAGGCGATCGATGCGGAGGTGCTTTATTGGGTCGGTTGCGCCGTGGCCTTCGATCCGCGCGCTCAGAAGATCGCCCGCGCCATGGCCGCGATCTTCAATGCCGCCGGCGTGAATTGGGCGGTGCTCGGAAAAGACGAGAAATGTACCGGGGATCCAGCACGGCGTGCCGGCAATGAATATCTCTTCGCGCAAATGGCCGAAGAAAATATCGCCGCATTGAATGAGATTAAGCCGCGAACGATCGTAACGACGTGCCCCCATTGCTATCACACGATCGCCAATGAATATCCACAATTCGGCGGAAATTTTGTCGTAAAGCATCACACAGATTTCATCGACGAGTTGATCCGCAGCGGCAGATTGAAGCTTGCCGCCGAGTCCAACGGCGCGGTCACTTACCACGACCCATGTTACCTGGGAAGGCACAATGGGATCTTCGAGCAGCCGCGGGAGTTGATTCGATCCGCCGGCGCCAAACTCATCGAACCCGAGCGGACGCGCAAGAACAGCTTCTGCTGCGGAGCGGGCGGCGGGCAATTTTGGAAGGAGGAAGAAAAGGGAAACGAGCGCGTAAGCACAAACCGCTACCGCGAGTTAAAGCAGACAGGCGCTAAGACCGTGGCGACCGGATGCCCGTTCTGCATGCGCATGATCACCGAAGAAGCGGCCAAAGAAGAACCCGAGAACGCCATGCAAATCTACGATGTGGCGGAGCTGGTTGCCGAAAAAATTCACAAATAAGTATGCATCGTGAATTCGTTTGCTTTTTGCTGCTCGGGCTGGCCATGCTTCAGGGGGTGACTGCCTGCGGTGAGGAACCTCGAGTGACAATTGCTACCCAGCAGGGTCGAACTATCACTTTTTCCGTCGAAATCGCTGATTCACCGGCGAAGCGGGAGCTGGGCTTGCAATATCGCCGGGATCTCGCTTCGGATCACGGCATGATCTTTTTATTTCCAGGCCAGTCGGAGCAGACTTTCTGGATGAAAAATACACCGATTCCGTTGGATATGATTTTCATAAACCGAGAGCTGAAAATCGTCGGGATTGTCGAACAGGCAGTGCCGTTTTCGCTGGATCCACGCTCGGTGGGCGCGCCCAGTCAGTACGTGCTAGAAATCAACGGCGGTCTAGCGAAACGCAATGGGATTCAACCGGGAGACAGCGTAAGTTTTGCAGGAATCGCAACGCGCGGGCGGGATTGAAATCCGCTCCGGATCAATCCAGAGCGGACAACTCAAAAGGCGGTCAAATTTCGCTGAAGAAATACGGCTTCACTGGCGCCAGCTTCTCCTCATACGAATCGGGATACATGAACCACAAGGTAGCGGCAATGCTGCTCAATAGCGAATTGCCATCCTGCGGCGTAAAGCACGTGCCAACAATCTCCTTCTCGCCGCGCATCGCCAAACTCTGACTCACGACCACGGTCTGATTGAGAATTCGGCCAAACATTCCATGATCGCGGCCGAACGAAAAAACCGACGCCGAAGACTTTTTGTTGGTGAGGGCAACGCGCAGGTTGCTTTTGAGCCGGCGCATCAGCTCATCCTTGGTGATGCCGCGGCGGAGCTTGATGTCGAAATGAATTGTGTGCATGTATTGCGTGTTTAACTTCAGCGCCGAAGAATAGATATCGAGATCCAGTCCTAGCGTTTTGAACAGATAGTGCGCGTCGCGACCTTGATGTGTGCCAAACTTCGGGTCGTCGTGCTTGCCCGCCTCGGGCGCAGGTATGAAATCGCCCTCCTGGCTCAAATCGTTGGCGCGGCGCATGCAAACAAAGCGGCTTTCCGCCAGGTTGTCTTCTTTTTCCGGACCCAGCGCGATCGTGTCGATCAGCACCGCCAGGTTATGAGTGTTGCAGCTGACGACTTGGATGAACTGATCCTTGCCTTTCTCGAGAGCCCTATCATTGATGCCGCGCGCATACTTTTTGCCGAATCCATCTTCGCTGCCCTGCGCAATAAAGCCGCGGCCGTTGCCAGCGTACTTGCTATAAAGCTTTTCTTTGTTTTCGTTTCCGACCGGCGTGCAGTCTATGATCACGTTAGCGCGCTCGATTGCCTCCTCCGATTCAAGGGCGGGCTGCATTCCCATCTCGACGAATTTTTGCCAACGATCCTTGTCAACCGCGAGTTTCGCTCCTTGTTGACAGGAAACGATAACTTTTGAGCGATCTGTTACCAGCGGGGTGCGCTTGTGGAACGTCACCTCATCGATGCCAAACTGCTCTTTGAAAGTTGATAAAATCCCGATCAGCGGTTCGCCGATGGTTCCAGTTCCGACGATGTGGACAATTTTTTTGTGTGCCATGGCAGTCCGCCTCGCAATTTTGATACGCGAATACTAGCCCAAGAATATGTACTGATCAACCAGTTTCCCCGCAGCAAGCGGCGAAAGAAAAATGGCTTACTTCGAAACAGGCCATATGGTAGTAATTGGGCGATGGAGGAGAAAATGTCCACCGCAACCCCGCCAGCGCTGTTCTTCGGCGACCACTTTGGGCTGAGAAATAGCGACTTGGAAAAAGTGCTCGATGTGGCATTAGCCAAAAAGGCCGATTACGCCGATCTCTATTTCGAGTACCGGCAAAACGAGGGCATTAGCCTCGAGGAAGGGATGGTTAAAAATTGCTCCCAATCGAGTGCCAATGGGGTTGGCGTCCGCGTATTGGCGGAGGCCAAGACGGGTTATGCCTATACCGACGACATCACCATTGACAAATTGGAACTCGCCGCGCGCACAGCCCATTACATCGCGCAAAACCAGACGTCACCGGTACCGGTGCCCGTTGCACAGCCGCGCGCGGAAGCCCACGACCTTTATCCGATCAAAACTCCAGTGACTGATGTCGGTCTGGAAAAAAAGGTCGGGCTGCTTTACGAGATCGACAAGTTCGCTCGCGATTTGGACCCCAGAGTCAAGAACGTTTTCGTTTCACTGGGCAGTGAATACAAGGTGATCCTGATCGCTTCGTCGCAGGGAAAAGTGATTGGTGACATTCAGCCGTTGACGCGTCTCAATGTTACCTGCATCGCTGAAGAAAGTGGTAATCGCCAGATCGGCAGCTTCGGTGGCGGCGGCAGAGTTGAATTCGGTTTTTTTGTTGATGCCAATGATTGGCAACGCTATGCCCGCGAAGCGGTGCGCCAAGCGATCCTAAATTTAACCGCCGTCGACGCGCCGGCGGGGACAATGGACGTTGTCCTGGGACCGGGCTGGCCGGGCATATTACTCCACGAAGCGATCGGCCATGGTCTCGAGGGTGATTTCAACCGCAAAAAAACTTCGGCGTTCTCAGACCGCATAGGCCAAAAAGTCGCATCCGAGCTCTGCACCGTGGTTGACGACGGCACGATCCCGTCGCGCCGCGGCTCGATTAATGTGGATGACGAAGGCACCCCCACTCATCGCACTGTGCTGATCGAAAAAGGCGTTCTCAAAGGCTACTTACAAGACAAGCTCAATGCCGGTTTGATGAAGATGCCGTTGACCGGCAATGGCCGGCGGGAAAGTTATGCGCATATTCCGATGCCGCGGATGACGAATACTTTCATGCTGGCCGGCGATTCCGACCCCGACGAGATTATCCGCTCGGTAAAAAAAGGTTTGTACGCGGTTTCCTTTGGCGGCGGACAGGTCGATATCACCAGCGGTAAATTTGTCTTCTCGGCGAGCGAAGCCTACTTGATTGAAGACGGGAAGGTCACCCAACCCGTTAAAGGCGCAACTCTTATCGGCAACGGTCCGGACGTTTTAACCCGCGTATCCATGGTAGGCTCCGATCTTAAACTCGATGAGGGGGTCGGGACCTGCGGTAAAGACGGTCAGTCGGTACCGGTTGGCGTGGGACTGCCGACGATCAAAATCAATGGACTCACGGTGGGTGGAACCAGGGCGTAAAAAGAAAATGTTCCAGCCGTTCAAATCGTTCAACCGCTATGCTCAGCTCAACCTCTTTCCCCCCGGCGTCGCGGGAGGATGAGGGGCTTGAACGGCTTGAACTGATTGAAGATGGAAAAACG
>Ga0070678_100001489_pt1 | contig 12508 bp, 10 predicted proteins | sample KBSM73metaG_FD_65647 | JGI IMG/M metagenome (GOLD analysis project Ga0070678, IMG submission 65647) | Miscanthus rhizosphere microbial communities from Kellogg Biological Station, Michigan, USA - KBS M7-3 metaG | ecosystem: Host-associated > Plants > Roots > Rhizosphere > Soil ...
GTCTACGTGATGGCCGCCGGCGTCAACTACAACAACGTCTGGGCGGCGATGGGCATCCCGATCGACGTCATCAAGACGCGGATGAAGCGGTTCGGTGCCAAGGAGGACTTCCACATCGGCGGCAGCGACGCGAGCGGCGTCGTGTGGGCGGTCGGCAAGGACGTCAAGAACGTCAAGGTCGGCGACGACGTCGTCGTTCACTGCGGCATGTGGGAGCCCGACGACCCGTGGGTTCTCTCCGGCAAGGATCCGATGTTCGCGCCGACCCAGCAGATCTGGGGCTACGAGTCGAACTGGGGCTCGTTCGCGCAGTACACGAAGGTTCAGGACCACCAGTGCGTGCCCAAGCCGGAGCACCTGACCTGGGAAGAAGCCGCCGCGTACATGCTGGTCGGCGCGACCGCGTATCGCATGCTGCACGGCTGGTCGCCGAACGTCGTCGGTCCCGGCGAGCCCGTGCTGATCTGGGGCGGCGCCGGCGGCCTCGGCTCGATGGCGATCCAGATCGCGCGCGCGGCGGGCGCTCGTCCGGTCGCCGTCGTCTCGGGCGACAGCAAGAACGAGTTCTGCAAGAAGCTCGGCGCGGTCGGCGTGATCGATCGCCGCAAGTTCGATCACTGGGGCAAGCTCCCGCGCTGGTCCGACGACATCGAGTACGCGCAGTGGCTCAAGGGCGCGCGCGCGTTCGGCGCCGCGTTCTGGGACGCGCTCGGCGAGAAGAAGAACCCGACGATCGTGTTCGAGCACCCGGGCGAGACCACGCTGCCGACCTCGTGCTTCATGTGCGAGACCGGCGGCATGGTCGTCATCTGCGCCGGCACGACCGGCTACAACGCGACGCTCGATCTCCGCTACCACTGGATGCGCCAGAAGCGGCTCCAGGGCTCGCACTTCGCGAACGACGAGCAGGCGCAGGGCATCAACCAGCTCGTCGCCGACGGCAAGGTCGACCCGTGCCTCTCGAAGCTGTTCAAGTTCGGAGAGACCGGCGAGTGCCACCAGCTGATGCGCGAGAACAAGCATCCGTCGGGCAACATGGCGATCCTCGTCAACTCGCCGCGCCCCGGCCTGCGCACGCTCGACGACGTCCGGAACGCGAAATGACCCGGCCGTTCCGCGTCCTCGGCCTCCAGCAGATCGCGATCGGCGGGCCCTCGAAGGCGCCGCTCCGCCACCTGTGGGTCGACCTGTTCGGCATCGAGAAGAAGGGCGACTTCCGCAGCGAGCGCGAGAACGTCGACGAGGACATTCTGTCGATCGCGGGCGTCGAGATCGATCTGATGGAGCCGATCGACATGGCGCGCTCGCCCAAGGTCCACGAGCCGCGCCTCAATCACATCGGCCTGTGGGTCGACGACCTGGCCGCGGCGGTCACCTGGCTGACCGAGCAGGGCGTCCGGTTCACCCCGGGCGGCATTCGCAAGGGCGCCGCCGGCCACGATGTTTGCTTCATCCACCCCAAGGGAGACGCGACGTCGCCGCTGTCGGGGGAAGGCGTCCTGATCGAGCTGGTCCAGGCCCCGCCCGAGCTGCTAGCGAAGACTTAACGAGCATTCCCCGCCGCGCAGATGCATCGTGGTTGCATGCGCAAGTCGGCCGCCGTGAAGCTGACGCTCGTGCCGCTGCTGGCGGCATCGGCGATGGCCTACGCCGACATCACCGATGATCCGCCGCCGATCGTCTCGGCGCCCGGGATGACCGAGCCGGTGCTGACGCCACCCGGCATGACGCCTCCGATCGATCAGCTGTCGTGCGACGAGGATCCGAGCTGGGAGCTGCGCCCCGACTGCCGCGAGGCGACGATCGAAGGCGAGGGCGGCGTCGTGGAGACGGACGTCGTTCGCGGCGGCTACGGCAGTTACTTCTGGGCCGGCGGCATCGGCTACGGTGGCTAGATGAAGCGGTGCTCGGTCGGCCCGCGGCCGAGCTGGCGCGCGCGGATCGAGGACCAAGGGCTGGTCTTCCACACGACCGCGGACACCGGCGTGTACTGGGGCGAGGGCACGTACTACGAATTCGCCGCGGCCGAGATCGATCGCATCGAGGCGGCGACCGCCGAGCTGCACGAGCTGTGTCTCGAGGCGGTCGACCACGTGATCGAAAAGGCGCGCTACGCCGAGCTCGGCATCCCGGCGTTTGCGGTGCCGCTGATCGAGCGGAGCTGGCGCGAGGAGCCGCCGTCACTCTACGGGCGCATGGACCTCGCGTTCGGCCCCGACGGCGTGCCGAAGCTGCTCGAGTACAACGCCGACACGCCGACGAGCCTGCTCGAGGCCGGCGTGATCCAGTGGACGTGGCTCGATGACTGCTTTCCCGGGCTCGATCAGTTCAACTCGGTGCACGAGCAGCTGATCGAGACGTGGCGCGAGCTGCGTCCGTTCGTCGCGAGCACCGTGCACTTCGCGTTCGTCGAGGACGTCGAGGACGAGATGACCGTCGGCTACCTGCGCGACACCGCCGAGCAGGCGGGCCTGCGCACGATCGCGATCGCGATGGAGGACCTCGGGCTCGAGAAGGGCGGGGGCCTCGTCGATCTCGAGCGGCGCCCGATCGCGAGTCTGTTCAAGCTGTATCCGTGGGAGGGCCTGCTCGTCGACGAGCTCGCGGGCGAGCTGCCGCGGCTGCGCGTGCAGTGGCTCGAGCCGGCGTGGAAGATGGTGCTGTCGAACAAGGCGATCTTGCCGGTGCTCGCGGAGCTGTTCCCCGAGCATCCGAACATCCTGCCGGCGTCGCGCGCGCCGCTGGCCGGGCCGTGGGTGAAGAAGCCGCTGCTCGGGCGCGAGGGCAGCAACGTCACGATCGCGGCGCCGGGAGTCGAGGTCGCGACCGGTGGGCCCTATACCGACACCGGCTTCGTCTACCAGGCGTACGCGGACCTCGGCGAGCACGACGGCATGCGCCCGGTCATCGGATCGTGGGTGATCGGCGGCGAGCCCGCGGGCATCGGGATCCGCGAGACCGCGGGGTTCGTGACGAGCAACACCGCCCGCTTCGTGCCTCACGTCTTGCGATAGCATCAGGTGATGCGCGCCGTGATGCTCGCCGCGCTGGCGGGCTGCTCGTTCGGAGCTCGAGCGGCGTCGTCGGACGGTGCCGATGGCGCCGTGCCTGGCGACGCGCGTGGTGATGCCACGCCTGCGCATTGCCTCGCGAGCGGCGCGTGTCGTCGCAAGCCGATCACGGCGACGCACGTCACCGGGGGGCCGCACGCGGACTACGTGATGCTCGTGTCGCTCGCGAGCGATCCGGATCTCACCGGCCGCACCGGTCCCGAGCTCGAATTCACCGATGCGTCGGGTGCGCCGCTCGCCTACGAGCGCGTGCGGTTTGCGCCGGCGAACGGAGCGCTGATCGCGTGGGTGCGCGTGCCGTCGCTGGCGATGGGCACGACGATCTACCTGTGGTGGGGCGGCACCGACGGCACCGATCATCAGGACCGCGCGCGCACGTGGGCCGCGGGCTACGCCGGCGTGTGGCACCTCGACGAGACCGCCGGGACCTCGCTCGCGGATGCGACGGGGAACGCGAACACCGCGAGCGCGACCAACGGCGCGACCGTCGGCGCCACCGGCTGGATCGGGCAGGGCGTCGCGTTCGACGGCACCAACGATTATCTCGCCGTCACGCAGAGCCCGAGCCTCATGGCGACGACGGGCAGCGCGACGTTCGCGCTGTGGATCAACTGGACGAGCCTGACGTCATCGCACTACCAGCGCATCCTGTGCTCGAGCAACCGCTTCACGAACAGCGGCGACGGCTACGAGTGGGCATCGCAGCCGCAGGGCGGTCACTACATCTATCCGTGGGGCGGGGACGAGGACTACAACTTCGGGCCCACGCCGTTCGTGGCCGGCACGTGGCAGTACGCGGTCGCGACGCTCGATTTCTCGACGAAGACCGTCGCGATCTACGTCGATGCAACCGCGATGACGTTCAGCGACACGTACGCGCCGACCCTGTGGACCACGCCGGGCGCGCCGGGCGACTGGCTGTGGGGCAGCAACATCAGCACGAGCGGCTCGTTCGGCGGCTACATGGACGAGATCCGGGTGATGAACGGCGTGCGGTCGCCCGAGTGGGTCGCGACGAGCTTCGCGAACCAGAAGGACCCCGGCAGCTTCGCGACGGTCGGTCCCGCCGAGACCGCGCTTCCCTAGTCCTGCGCGAGGTTGTTTCGCTCGGTCTCTTGTCCGTGCTTGTCGCCGTGCAGCGCGTCGCTGAGATCGTCGGTGGTCTTGCGCAGCCGCTGGCCGAGCACCTGCACGAACGCCCACAGCATCTTCACCGCGCCCGCGGGCTCGCGCTTGATCAGCTCGATGAAGTCCTTGCGCTGCAGCATGACGAGGCGTGCCGTCTCGGCGGCGACCGCCGCGAGCGATCGCGTCGAGCGCTCGACGAGTGCCATCTCGCCGAAGTGGCTGCCGCGCGAGAGCTCGGCGACGATCTTGTCGTCCTTGACGAGCTTCACGACGCCTGACGTCACGACGTACATCGCATCGCCGGGCTGTCCCGCGGCGAAGATCACCTGATCCTTGGCGACCTCGATCACCTGCGAGATCGCCGCGACCTGCACCAGCTCCTTGTAAGAGAGGAACCGGAACATCTGCATGCCCTTGAGGACATCCAGCTTGAGCGAGACCTCGGTGTTGCGCGGGTTGACCTCGGCGGTGGTCGCGCCGACGCGGATCACCACGGCGGTGATGTTGTCGTGGCCGCCGCCCTTGTTCGCGACCTCGACGAGCTTCTTGGGAGCTTCCTTGACCTCGCCGTCGGCGAGCTGGCGGGGCAGGTCGGCCTCGTCGACGTAGGCGTACATGCCGTCGGAGCACATCAGGAAGCGATCGCCGGGAAGGATGTCGAAGTCGAACGTGTCGACCTCGACCGAGCCGTTGACGCCGACCGCGCGCGTGACGGCGTTCTTGTACTGCTTGTACGGCGAGGTCTCGATCTGCTCGCGGTTGAGCTTGCCGCGCCGCACGAGCTCGTTCATCAGCGAGTGGTCCTCGGTGAGGACGTGGCACTGGTTCTGGCGCGCGAGGTAGACGCGGCTGTCGCCGACGTGCGCGATGAACCCGCGCAGGTGATCGCCGGTGCCCGCGATCAACAGCACCGTCGCCGTCGTGCCCATGCCGCGCTTGTCGGGCTCGGCCTGCGCGCGCCGGAACACCGCGCCGCACGCCTCCTGCACCGCGTGCTCGAGCACCTGCAGGATCTCGTAGGGCTGCACGCCCGGGTGATCGACGCGATAGCGGTCGATCAGATCCTTCTGGTTGTTCACGGCATCGCGGATCTCGTGCACCGCGATCGACGAGGCGACCTCGCCCGCCGCATGCCCGCCCATGCCGTCGGCGACCATGAACAGACGGAGCTTCTTGTCGATGAGGAAGTTGTCCTCATTGTGATTCCGCTGGCGACCCACATCGGTCGCGGCCGCGAACGAAAGCTCCATGCGCCGGCTACGGTAACACGCGGATCCACGACGGTGCGGCCTCGGACAGCCAACCCGGTGCGAGCTCGGATTCGACGAGGAGCTGGAGCGTGGTGCCGTCGGTGACGGGCCCGTAGATACGGCCCCCGAGGACGGTCGCGGGGCTCGTACGAATTCCGCTGTGTCGCGCGGCCTCGATCCACGCCAGCGTCGTACCGGCAAGCTGTGCGCGGCAGGTCGCAAAGGCGTGCCGCTCGACGTGGAGCTTGTCGGCGGTGTGCTCGATCCGCTGTTCGGCGGTCGGCTGCTGCTTGCGGTTCTTGGCCTCGGCGAGCACCGCGGTGACCCACCGCCAGCCCGGCGAGGTGGTGCTGTCGAAGTCGCCATCGCGCTCCGAGGTCGTGCCGACCTTCTCGGCGCACAGTGCAGCGTCGCCGAGCAGCGCGAGGTCGGCGGCGTCCTCGCGGCCGACGTCGAAGTACGGCGCCCACACCACGCGCACCTGCGAGGGATACGTGTCGCGCTGCGTCTGTGCGGCGGCGCTGAGCGGCTGCTCGCAGTTGAGGCTCGTCGGGCTGCACGCGACGACGATCGTCACCGGCGCCTCGGCCGGCCCGTACGACGGCAGGCCGCGCAGATCGAGCGGCGGGTTCGCGAGCACCGGCTCGGCCGGCAGCTCGCCGATCTCCTCGTCCGTGGGCCCGCTCTGCACGACGATCTCGGCCGGCAACGGCCGGGTCGCGTCGAACGCATCGGCGAGCGTGCTCGGCGCCGCACCGCGGTCGAGCAGGTCCTCGGCCTCGTCGAGCGCGGCGTGATACTGGCGCTCGAGGTCGGTGGTCGTCAGGCTGATGAGCGGGGCGATCGCGCGCCCGTTGAACAGGACGGTCGGCTGGTTTGCCGCGTGCACGTGCTGCTTGCGCCGGCGCTCGTTGCTGTCGATGACCCGCTTGTAGGCGGGCGGCGGATCCTTCATCGCATCCTCCGCGCGCTCGGGATCCAGGCCCGCTGCCTTCGCCACCTCGACGAGCTGCGCGTCGGAGAGCTGCGTGGTCTTCGCGGCCTGCGCCTCGTGGAGCTTCTGCATCAGCTCGCGATACCGGCCCTCCGCCGCCGCCTCGAGCGCGAGATACGCGTGGCGCGTGAAGCCGCTGATCGTCACCACGCGATAGACCAGCCGGATCTTGCCCGGATGCCGGCGCTGCAGGTCCTCGAGCGCGCGATACCAGCTGGTGCGCGAGTTGCCGCCCGGCACGAAGAACGCCTCGACCGTCACGGGCGCGGTCGCCGGCCCGACGCTGGGAACTGCTCCCGGATCGCGATGCTCGACCCGCACGACCTCGCCGGGCGCCGCCTGGGCCGCGGTGGCAAGCGCGAGCACGAGCAGCGCCGCTCTCATTCGGCCGGCGGCTCCGCGTCGTCCTCGGGCTCGACCTGCGGCCACAGGTACGCGAAATACAGCCCCGCGGACACGATCAGCCCCAGCGCGACGGCAAGCAGGAATGGGCCCCAGATCACACCGGGATGATAGCGCGCGCCCCGCCATGTTGTAGGCTCCGTGCCCATGTCCGCCCTGTTAGCCGCGGTCGCCCTGCCGTTCCTCAAGCCGCCCGCGCCGATCGACATCGGAGTACCGATCCAGGTCTTCGGCATGATCGTCGCGGCGGGCGTCCTCATCGGCGCAGCGCTGCTCCGCCGCTACGCGGAGTGGCACGGCGTCTCCGACGAGCACATCCGCGGCCTCACCGGCTGGATCACGGTGGCCGGCTTCCTCGGCGCGCACGAGTTCGACGTCATCGCCTACCAGTGGGACCGGATCTCCGAGCCATGGGACATCTGGCCCGTCTCGCACTGGCCGCTCCCGATCCGGTTCTGGGATGGCATCTCCTCCTACGGCGGCTTCGTCGGAGGTGCGATCGGATTCGCGATCTACGTCTGGTGGAAACGCCTGCCAGTCCGCCTGTTCGCCGACATCGCGCTCGTCGGCCTGATGCCCGCCTTCTCGATCGGCCGCATCGGCTGCACGGTCGTCTCCGATCACATCGGCTCGGCCGTCGACACCGCGAAGTGGTACGCGGCGCTCGCCATGGACTACCCGCGCAACCTCAACATGGCGCACCTCGCGGAGCATTACCCGGGCACCTCCGAGTACATCCGCGCCTGGAACCTCGGCCTGATCGAGTTCCTCTATCTCATCCCGGTCAACGCGATTCTCCTCTGGCTGGCCTTTCGCTCGAAGAAGCGGCCGAACGCCGGCATCATCGCGGTCGGCGCGGGCCTGCTCTACTCACCGGTCCGGTTCTTCCTCGACTTCTTACGACCCGACGAGACCGACCCCCGTCACCTCGGCCTGACCTTTGCGCAGTGGGCGGCGATCGCGGCCTTCGGCGTGGCGGCCTATGTCGCGGCGCGCGTGATCAAGAACGGCAAGCCCGCGGAGGTGGTCGCCCCGACGTCGGGCGAGGCGCAGCGCCGGCTCAAGATGATCCTCAAGGAGGAGGCGGACGCCGCCGGCGCCAAGAAGTCGGGCAAGTCGACGTCGTCGACGACAGCCGAGAGGGACGCCGCGCGCGACACCGCGAAGGACAAGAAGGTCTCCGAGGCCGAGGACAAGGCCGCTGCCGCCGACGAGACCGAGGGTGACGAGGGCGTCGATGATCCGCCCGCGAAGGGCACCGTCTCGGCGCCCGACATCGACGGACCGAAGCCCGCCGTCAAGGCCGGCGCCGCGATCGCGCCGTCACCGCCGAAGGGCGGCAACAAGGGCGGCAAGAACAAGCGCAAGCGCTAGCCGCCGTAGCCGTTCAGCGGCGCTTCTTGCCGGGCTTCTTCGCCGCGAGCTTCTTGCCCGCGCTCTTGATCGCGGTCTTCGCCTTCGCGACCGCGCGCTTCGCCGCCGACGTCAACTTCGACGGCTTCTTCGGCGAGGCCTTCGTGGCCGCCGGCTTCTTCGCCGACGCCTGCTTCGCGCTCGACGCCTGCTTCGCGCTCGACGCCTGCTTCGCGCTCGACGCCTGCTTTGTCGCTGATTTCTTCGCAGCGGCTTTCTTCGAGCCGTTCTTCGCAGCGGGCGCGGGCGGCAGGTTCGCGATCGCCTTCGGGCGAGCGGGCTTCGTCAGCTCGGGCAGGCGGGCCGCGTGAACCGCCGCAGACTCGTCACCGCCGGCGACCAGGACTGCATTACCGGCTGCATCGACGGAGACACCGGTCGGCGGCGTTCCCGCGCGACCACGGCCGCGACCGCCACCACCGCCACCGCCACCGCGACCAGCACCGCGGCCACCACCGCCGCCGCCACCAGCCCCACGGCCGCCGCCGTTCGCATCATCGCGTCCGCGACGCGTCTCCATCTCCGCCATGATGTCGAGGTCGTCCTGCTCGGTCAGCGCCTCGTGCGCGCCCTTGAACAGCTCGTCCTCGCGGTCGACGTGGCGCTTGTGCTGGTCGGCCAGGCGCTCCGCGAGCTCGAGCAAGGTCTTGCCGGTCTCGAAGCGCGCGTCGCCGTCGAGGTTGCGCGCCGCCTCCGCGATCGCATTCTGGAGCGCGATCTGCGCCGGGTGCTCCGCGGACAGCGCGGCGAGCGCCTCGGCGAGCTCGGGGCGACGGGTCGAGAGGCGCGGGAACACCGAGCCTTCCTCGTCGAGGAAATGGCGCGTGACCGCGCGCTGGAAGAAGGCGACCGCCTCGTGGATCGCGTCGACGTCCTCGTCGTGCGGGCGGCCGGCGGCGAGGCGCCTGGCGGCCTCGACCAGGTTCCCCATCACGTCGTCGTGACGGCGATGGGAGCGGTCCAGCTGCGCCAGGGAGCTACGTTCCATTGCACGCCAAGGATCCACGGGTGAGGGTTGTCGGACCACTGTCGTCGGCGAAAAAACGCTGGTAAGAACTAACCCCCATGGTCGAGAACGTCGTCATCATCGGTAGTGGCCCTGCGGCTCATACGGCCGCTATTTATGCGGCCCGCGCGAACCTCAACCCCGTGCTGTTCGAGGGGTTCCTGGCGGGCGGGATCGCTGCCGGCGGCCAGCTGACGACCACGACCGACGTCGAGAACTTCCCCGGGTTCCCCGAGGGGATCGGCGGCCCCGAGCTGACCGAGCGCTTTCGCGCGCAAAGTGAACGGTTCGGGACACGCATCTTCACCGAGACGGTGAACCAGGTCGACCTCAGCCGCCGGCCGTTCCGCTACACGACGGACGAGCAGGAGGGCGAGGCGAAGGCGATCATCATCGCGACCGGCGCGACCGCGAAGCGCGACGACGTGCCCGGCACGCGCGACGGCGAGCTCTGGCAGAAGGGCGTGAGCGCGTGTGCGGTGTGTGACGGCGCGCTGCCGATGTTCCGCGGCAAGCCGCTGTTCGTGATCGGCGGCGGCGACAGCGCGATGGAAGAGGCGAACTTCCTGACGAAGTTTGCCAGCAAGGTCTACATCGTTCACCGGCGCGACGAATTTCGCGCGAGCGCGATCATGCAGGCGCGCGCACGGGAGAACCCCAAGGTCGAGATGCTCCTCAGCCACAAGGTCGTGGCGGTCGAGGGCGGCAACTCGGTCGAGCAGGTGCGCGTGCAGGACCTCAAGGCTGGGGGCGAGCGCGCGCTGCCGGCAGCCGGCTTGTTCTTCGCGATCGGCCACGTGCCGAACACCGGGTTCCTCGGCGGCCAGATCAAGACGGACGAGCAGGGCTACATCCTGACCGTGCCCGGCACCACACAGACGAACGTTCCGGGCGTGTTCGCGGCCGGCGACTGCCAGGACAAGAAGTACCGCCAGGCGATCACCGCCGCCGGTACGGGGTGTATGGCCGCCCTCGAGGCCGAGCATTTCCTCGCCGGGCACCACTAGCGGGGAATTTCGCGCGCCGGACTCCCGGTTTTCCCGGGTAAGGCGCCATGTCACAATCGCTGTATCCCGTGAGTCAGCCCCGAAGCGAGTCTGGCCTGACGAAGATCCTGGCGATCCTGCTGCTGCTGGTCGCAGGCGCGCTCGTCTGGACCGTGTACCAGCAACGCCGTGTCACGCAGCACTACGTGACGTACGAGCCGCGGCCGATCGCGCAGCGGCCCGATGACAAGCTCGGTGCCGACGAGCAGACGACGATCGACGTCTTCAGCAAGTTTTCGCGGAGCGTGGTCCACGTCACGAGCCTGGCGCTGCGGCGCGACCGCATGACGATGGACGTGACCGAGATCCCGCAGGGCACCGGCACGGGTTTCGTGTGGGATCAGGACGGCCACATCGTCACGAACTTTCACGTCGTGCAGGAAGCGGAGCGCGCGAGCGTGACGCTCAACGACGGCTCGACGTACCCGGCGACGCTCGTCGGTGTCGCGCCCGACAAGGACCTCGCGGTGCTGAAGATCGACGCGCCGCCGAGCAAGCTGCTGCCGCTGCCGATCGGGAAGAGCGCGAACCTGCGCGTCGGCCAGAAGGTGCTCGCGATCGGCAACCCGTTCGGCCTCGACCAGACACTGACGACCGGCGTGATCTCGGGCCTCGGCCGCGAGATCAAGAGCGTGAGCGGGCGGCCGATCTACGACGTGATCCAGACCGACGCGTCGATCAACCCGGGCAACTCCGGCGGCCCGCTGCTCGACAGCTCCGGGCGCCTCATCGGCATCAACACCGCGATCTACTCGCCGAGCGGCGCGAACGCGGGCATCGGGTTCGCGGTGCCGGTCGACTCGGTCAACGAGAACGTTCCGCAGCTGCTCAAGTACGGAAAGATCACGCGCCCGGGCCTCGGCATCAACATCCTCTCCGATCAGATCGCCGCGCAGTATCACATCGACGGCATCGTCATCATGCAGGCCGTCCCGGGAGGCGCCGCCGAACAGGCGGGGATCTCCGGCGCGAAGAACGTGGGCGGCGCGGTCACGCCCGGCGATGTGGTCGTCGGCGTCGACAACGTCGAGATCCATCGCAGCACCGATCTGTACAAGGCGCTCGATGCGCACAAGGTGGGAGACGTCGTCGACATCAAGGTCGAGAACGCGGGCAAGCGGCGGACGGTCAAGGTAACCTTGCAAGCACTTCCTTGAGCCGTCGCGCCCACGCCGTCGTCAGCGAGCCTTCCGCGGTCCCCAGCGAGCCGCACGTCTATCGTTCCACGTTGTTTCGCCGGCTGCGCTCCGCCGCGGCCGCCGCGTTCTTCGAGGGCCTCGCCGCGGCCGGGCGCCTGCATCCGGCGGCATCGCCGAAGCGCCATGGCGTCGAGGTCGAGAGAAACATCCTCTACGGCCCGCACCACGACTGGAACCAGCTCGACATCTATCGCCCGATCCATCGCCCCAAGCCCTGGCCGGTCGTGTTCTACGTCCACGGCGGCGCGTTCCATCTCCTGAGCAAGGACACGCACTGGCTGATGGGCCTGGTGTTCGCGCGCTTTGGCTACCTGGTGGTCAACATCAGCTACCGGCTCGCACCGCAGCACCCGTACCCGGCCGCGATCGAGGACACCTGCCGCGCGTACACGTGGATGGCCGAGCACGTGCGCGACCTCGGCGGTGATCCCACGCGGGTCGCGGTCGCGGGCGAGTCGGCGGGTGGCAACCTGATCACCGCGCTCACGCTTGCGGCGACGCAGCGGCGAGACGAGCCGTGGGCGCGCGAGGTCTACGACTGCGGCGTGATCCCGCGGGTCGCGATGCCGTTCTGCGCGATGCTCGAGGTGTCACATCCCGAGAGATTCTCCGAGCGTCGCAAGCTGCCCCGCTTGATCGATGGAATGTTGCGCGATGCCTCGGCGTCCTATCTCCATGGGCATCCGCCGGGCCCCGGTCCGCACGTCGAGCTCGCGGATCCGCTGCGCGTCATCGAGTCCGCGGCCGGTGTGCCGCTCGATCGCGACGGCGGCGGAGAGCCGGCCGCATTCGATCGCCCACTGCCGCCGTTCTTCGCGCCGGTCGGCACCCGAGATCCTCTCCTCGACGACACGCGTCGCCTCGAAAAAGCGCTCCGCACACTCAACGTTCCCGTCGAAGCGCGTTATTACCCTGGTGGGATCCATGCATTCCACGCGCTGGTCTGGAATCCGTCTGCGCGCCGTTGCTGGCGCGATGCGCTCGCGTTCCTCGATCGCC
>Ga0070678_100001497_pt1 | contig 12469 bp, 12 predicted proteins | sample KBSM73metaG_FD_65647 | JGI IMG/M metagenome (GOLD analysis project Ga0070678, IMG submission 65647) | Miscanthus rhizosphere microbial communities from Kellogg Biological Station, Michigan, USA - KBS M7-3 metaG | ecosystem: Host-associated > Plants > Roots > Rhizosphere > Soil ...
TGGGCGTTCTTCCGGCGGATTTCGAGCTGCCGGCGGTGGACGTGGGGCTTCTCGTCCCGTTCGCTTTCTCGCCAGAGCAAAAAAGCGATCAGGAGCGCGGTCGCGAGTTCAGCCAAATGATCGCGCGGCTCAGGCCGGGCGCGTCCATTGCGGGCGTCGAAGCGGAAATGAGCACGATCATCCAGCGGAATCTCGAGCGTCTGCCGCAGCGGCGGCCGTTCGTGGAGCAATCGGGGTTCCGCGCGTACGTCGTGCCGATTCGCGACCAGCTTGTCGGCGACGTCCGCACTCCTCTCTACCTCCTGCAGGCCGGCGTATTTCTCGTGCTGCTCATCGCATGCGTCAACGTCGCCAACCTGATGCTGATGCGCGCATCCGAACGGCACCGCGAGCTGGCGCTGCGCCTTGCGCTCGGCGCCGGGCGAGGCGACCTGGTGCGACAGCTCCTGGTCGAAGGAATGGTGATCTCCTTCGCCGGCGCGCTGAGCGGCATCGTGCTTGCGCTTACCGCCCTTCCCGGGCTGGTGACGCTCGTCGGCGATCAGTTGCCGACTACGGCCGACGCGGCACCGCACCTGCCGATGCTGCTGGCCGCCGCGGGCCTCGCCCTCATCATCGGACTGTTCGCCGGCATCGTCCCGGCATTGGCCATTCTCAGAGGCGACGTGCTGGGCCCGTTGAACGAGGACGGAGGGCGCACAGCGGGGAGCCGGCGATCGGCGCGCGTGCATAGCGCGCTGGTGATCGTCGAGACGGGTCTCGCGCTGACGCTGCTCGTGGGGGCGGGGCTGCTCATCAAGAGCGTCGCCAGCCTCCAGGGAACGCACCCGGGCTTCTCCCCGGCCGGCGTGATGACGGCAACGCTTTCACTCCCAACCGCGACCTACGCGACGCCTGAGGATCGGACCCGCTTCTGGAACCGGCTGCTGGAGAATGCGCGCGCGATTCCTGGCGTGACGGCGACTGGTTTGACGTCGAATATCCCGCTCAGCGGCAACGTCGGCTCTGGTTCCTACAGCATCGTCGGCTACACGCCGGGTCCCGGCGAAGCGGCGCCACATGGGCGCCAGGAGGTCGTCGGCGGCGATTACTTCCAGGCCATGCAGATACCGTTGCGCGAGGGACGCGTGTTCGACCAGCGCGACGGTCCCGACGCGCCGCCGGTGGTTGTCGTCGACGATTTTCTGGTGAAGCGCTACTTTCAGGGCCGCTCACCGCTTGGTCGGCAGATCCGCAGGGGCGGTCCAAACAGTCCCGCAATCACCATCGTCGGAGTCGTCGGCACCATCAACGCCATCGATCTCGCGCAGCCCGTGGACAAGGAGCGGCTCTACTATCCGATCACGCAGCAATCCTCCGCCACGATGGCCGTCGTGCTGAAGACGGGAGGCGAGCCGGCAACGGTCGTCGCCCCACTACGACAGGCCGTCCATGAGATCGATCCCGAGCAGCCGATCGCCACCGTGCGAACGATGGAAGAGTGGATGGCCCGCTCGATGGTGACACGCCGCGCCCCCATGCTGTTGTTCGCGACGTTCGGTGGCGTGGCGTTGCTCCTGGCGGCGATTGGCACTTACGGGGTGCTGGGATTCGGCGTATCCCAACGCACCCGTGAGTTTGGGATCCGGCGCGCGCTTGGTGCGGGCCGGCCGGCCATTTTGTCGTTGGTCCTGGGACAAGGCCTCCGCCGGGTCGCGTTCGGCATCGCGGTCGGCCTGGCCGGCGCGCTGGCCCTTTCGCAGGTGCTGCGCAGTCAGCTGTACGGCGTGTTGCCACGCGATCCTGGCGTCATGGCTGCGTCGACGGCGCTTCTTCTGGCGGTGACCACGGCTGCTTGCTCGATCCCGGCGTGGCGTGCGACGCGGCTGGCACCGACGGATGCACTGCGGGACAGCTGAGGACAACAGATGATTCGCCTCTTCTCAGTCGGAAGTGTCCGCGTCCTGGCCATGCGACTACTCCGCTCCTGGCAGCGTGATGAGTATGCGCGCTCGCTGGCGGCGGAACTCGACGCGCACATCGCGCTCCACGCCGCCGACCGGATTCGACAGGGTCTGCCCCGCTCAGAGGCGCTGCGCGATGCACGGCTTCACCTCGGCGGCGTGCTGCAGACCCGCGAGCGCTGCCTGGATGCCATGACATTCCGCTGGATGGCGGGATGGTTCGGTTCGGAGTCTTCGCGGGAATAAAAAATCGACGCCAGGGATTCTTTGGGCCCGGGCGAAGCCACGCGGGGCTCGATCAACCGGCTCCAGGCACTTCCTCACTCTTCAGCTGGTCCCCGCGCTTTGTCCCGGTGCTCGTTGGTGGCCGCGTCCGAGAGGTAAAATGGCCGCCGAATGATCGACTCCGGAGGAGGCGGTCGTCTGATCGGACGGACGATCTCGCACTACCGCGTCATTGCTGCGCTCGGCACCGGCGGCATGGGCGTGGTGTATCGCGGAGAGGACGTCAGGCTCGGGCGGCCGGTGGCCATCAAGTTCGTTGCCGACGACTTCGCGGACGACACGCAGGCGGTCGCGCGTCTGCGAGCCGAAGCACGCGCGGCATCAGCGCTGAATCATCCGAACATCTGCACCATTCACGACATCGGCACCGAGGAAGGACATCCCTTCATCGTGATGGAGTTGATGGAGGGCCAGACGCTGCGCGATCGGCTCGGGCGCGGACATCTCAAGGTGCACGAACTCGTCGACCTGGGCATCCAGGTCGCCGACGCCCTGCAGGCGGCGCACTCCGCCGGCATCATTCACCGCGACATCAAACCGGCGAACATTTTCCTCACCAGCCGGGCACATGTGAAGCTCCTCGATTTCGGCCTGGCGAAGCTGACCGCTGTCCACCCGAGTCCCGACAGCGCCACCACGCTCGCGACCGCGGACCTCACTGTTGCCGGAACCACGCTCGGCACCGTGACCTATATGTCGCCGGAGCAGGCGGCGGGCGAGGAACTGGACGGGCGTACCGACCTGTTCTCGCTCGGTGTCGTCCTGTACGAATGCGCCACAGGGCGACCGCCCTTCGAGGGCAAGACCCATGCGCTGGTCCTGTCCGCGATCCTGAACCGGGCGCCGGCGGCACCGACGACGCTGAACCACGAGCTTCCGCTGCGGCTGCAGGAGATCATCCTGGCCTGCCTCGAAAAGGACCGCGAGCTGCGCTATCAAAGCGCCGCGGACCTGCGCGCCGATCTGAAGCGCGTTCGACGCGACCTGGAGTCCGGTCATCTCGCTACAGGTGCCACCCAGACACTCGTGGCGGGTCCGGCGCAAGAACTCGCCGGCGATGCGTCAGTGGCCTCACGTGTTCACGCGGCGCCTGGCACAGCATCGGCTGGGCTGCCTGCGAACCAGGAATCGGCGCGCTCGCGCGTGCCGCTCGTTGCCGGCGGGTTGATCGCCCTGTTGGCAGTGGGCGCTGCCGGCGGCTTTGCGCTGTGGAATCGGGGCCGCCAGGGAGCCGCGCCTCAGGCGCCTGCAATTTCCTCGAGCAGTGCGGCTGACACTGCCGCGGCCGCCAACGATGTCATTGAGGGCCGGCTGGCTCTTGCCAGATCCAGCTTCGCGGCGGGCAACTACCGGGCGGCGCAGTCCTACGCGTCCGAAGTGCTGGCTTCCCAGCCGAACCACGCTGACGCGCAGAACATCCTGCGGGAATCAGCGGCGGCACTCGATCGGTTCGAGCAGGCCATCGCTCTTGCGCGACAACGGCTCGCAGCCAACGATGTTCAGGGAGCGGCGCGCGCCGTTGCCGATGCTCGCGAAATCGATCCCACGTCACCGATCGTGAGCGAGCTCACCTCGGTGCTGTCACAGCGCGCGCGGGAACCAGGGCAGGCTCTCGCACCTCGCGGGCGTTCGGCGGCCGCCGAACCGGGACGCTCGCCTGCCCAGGCCCCTTCCGGGTCGGCAACTCGTGCGGCCGAAGCGGTCGCACCAACGCCTGTGCCTCCCCAGCCTCCACCGGCTGCTGCCTCGGTGCCGGCGCCGGTCGCACCGCCAGCGACCGCTGCCCCGAGTGCGGGCACGTCGAGTACTCCAGCGCCGGACAACACGGCGCCAGTAGAACGTACGCCCCCGCCGCGCCCCGTTCCGCCGGCCTCGCCAGCCGCGGCGGCCGACCGCGGAACGACGCCGCCTCAAGCCGCTTCCGCGGAAACGGATGAAACCGCGGTTCGCCGCGTCGTTGCCTCCTATGCGCGCGCGATCGAAAGCAAGGACGTGGCGCTTTTCCGTTCGGTCAAGCCAAACCTCTCGGGCGAGGAAGAGCGAAGGCTCCAGGAGGGGTTCCGCACCGTCGCGTCCCAGCAGGTGCGTATCACTCCCACCTCCGTCGAGATCCACGGGCAGGATGCCACCGTCGTTGCCCAGCGACGCGACATCATCGATGCGGGAGGCCGCCGACAGACCGTCGAGAGCCGGCAGACGTTCAGGCTGACCCGCGCCGCTTCCGGTTGGGTGATTACCGACATCCGCTGAACCCTGAGAGACGAATCGCATGCGACACCTACGCGCCGCACTGGCCTTGTCTGCGCTCCTCGTCGCCTCCAGCGCCGAGGCGCAACCCTACGTCCTCTCGTCGCCGGTCGAGCACCTGGCGACGATCTTCACCGATCTGTACGGTCCAACCGGGCTGAAGGTGGACAGCCTGGCAACATTGCCGGGCGAGCAGCCGCACTCGGCACACTTCAACAGTGACTTCCAGTCGGACTTCAGCCAGTTCGGCACCGCGCTCGTCGACCAGTTCGTCAGTCTTCCGCTGCCGTCGCCCACTTCAGGATTCACATATCAGTTCGATCCGAGCCTGGGCATCTTTCAACGCACGACACGCAGCTTCGGTCCGATTCTCGCTGACAGGGCGGACACTCTCGGCGCCCGCCGCGTGTCGGTCGGATTTGCGTTCCAGCGATTTACGTTCGACTCGGTGGAAGGGCTCGACCTCCACACCGTGCCGGCCGTGTTCACGCACGACAACGCGCAACTCCTGGGGGGACGGGAGGACGTGGTCACGACCACCAACGCGATCGACGTACTCGTCAACCAGACCACCGCCTATCTCACGCTTGGCGTCACGGAGCAGTTCGATCTCTCCATCGCTGTTCCCTTCATCAGCAACAGCGTGAAGGTCGTCTCCACCGCCAGCATCCAGCGTATCGGGACGACCAATCCGCTGACCCACTTCTTTCGCCAGGCTGACGGCGAGGTCGGCGAGGTGCGGGTTTTCAACGCACAGGGTTCCGCAGCCGGCGTCGGCGATGTCGTCGTACGGATGAAGCACACGCTTCGCAAGAGCCCGACCAGCGGTCTGGCGGCTGGCGTCGACCTTCGGATTCCAACGGGCGACGCCATGAACCTGCTGGGCAGCGGCACTCCAGGCATCCAGCCGTTTGCCATCTGGTCCGGCACCTACCGCCAGGTGTCCCCGCACGTCAACGTCGGCTACCGCTGGAACGGCAGCAGTATCCTCGCCGGCAACCCTGCGACGGGTGAATCCGGCGATTTCCCGGACGACCTGGGCTACGCGCTCGGCGCCGACCTGAGCGCCAACCCCCGCCTCACCATCGCGTTCGATGTCATCGGGCGATACACGATCAACGCAGAACGGCTCCAGCAGCAGGAGTTTCACGCGCTGGACGGACATTCCACGTTCCCGAACATCGGTTTTGCCGTGGACTCCTACAACGCGTTGAGCGGCTCGATGGGGATGAAGGCGATGCTGGCGGACAAACTGCTGCTCACCGGCAACATCCTCTTCAGCCTCGACGATCACGGCGTGCGCGACCGCGTGACACCGATGCTGGGACTCCAGTACAGCTTCTGAGCCCGACGATGCATTCCAAGACGGTGAACGACGTCCACTGCCACTTCCTGTCGAACCGCTTTTTCGAGGCGCTGGGCCATGAGAAGGTCAAGGGAACGCGCCCCGTGTCGGCCTCGGAGGTTGCGACCGAGCTTGCGATGGAGGCGCCCGGTTCGGCCGAATCGCTCGCCGACCGGTGGATAGCCGAACTCGATCGCCACCACGTCTCGCGCGCCGCCCTGATCGGCAGCATTCCCGGTGACGAGGAGTCGGTCGCCGTTGCCGTGCGGCGGCACCCGGCGAGGCTCGTCGGCTTCTTCGCGCTCAACGCCGCCGCACCGGACGCAGTGGATCGAGCGCGCCGTGCCTACGGCGAGTTGTCGCTGCGGTGCGCCTGCCTGTTTCCGGCCATGCATCGCTACGGGCTGGACGACGAGCGGACCGTGCGGGTGCTCGAGGTCGCAGATGCACACGGCGGAGCGGTGTTCGCGCACTGCGGCTTTCTCTCGATAGAAATGCGCGCGCGCTTCGGGCTGAAAGGATCCTGGGATTTCCGGCGAGGCGACCCGCTGGCGCTTGCCACCGTGGCGGCCGCGTTCCCGCGGGTGACCGTGATCATTCCGCACTTTGGCGGCGGGTTCTTCCGTGAAGCGCTGATGGCGGCAGAGGCGTGCCCCAACATCGTCTTCGATACATCGAGTTCCAACAGCTGGATCAGGTTCGTGCCCGGACTGACACTGGTCGAAGTCTTCCGCCGTGCGCTGGCCGTCGCCGGGCCCGACCGGTTGCTGTTCGGTACCGACTCCTCGTTTTTCCCGCGGGGCTGGCGCCAGACCATTTGCGGCGCGCAACGGACCATCCTCGACGAGATCGGCTGCGAGCCCGAGGTGACGCGCCGGGTTTTTTCGGGAAACTTCGATCGGATCTTTCCGCCGGTCGCCTGAAGGCTAAGATCCCTTCATGGACCGCACTTTCATGTTCGTCGGCGCGCTCATGGGGTTTGTCGGCGTTGGCCTCGGAGCGTTCGGGGCGCACGCGCTCCGCGGGAGGCTGTCGCCGGACATGCTGGCAATCTTCGAAACGGGCGTCCGCTACCAGATGTATCACGCGATCGCCCTGCTCGCGGTCGCAGCCCTGATCTCCCGGGCCGAAGGCCGCGCGGTGCTGATCGCCGGCTGGAGTTTCATCGCCGGCATTCTGATCTTCTCGGGAAGCCTCTACGCGCTGGCGCTGACCGGCGTCACGATGCTCGGTGCCATCACACCGATAGGCGGTCTGGCGTTCCTGGCAGGCTGGGTGGCCCTGGCAATCGCTGCGTTCTGATCGCAGCTGCCCGCCGGGGGCCCCATGGTTACCGGCCGGGATTGCTCGACGCCGGCCGAGGGGGGGCCTTAACGGGCGCCCTTGGCGCGGGTTTCGGCGGCGCGGGCCGGTATTCAATCATCACGTTGCTGACGATCGCGATCGGACGCCCTTCCGACGAGAAGGTCTGCGTCCCGTCCGCGCGCTCGACGATCAGCTTCTCGCCCAGCAGCGACACCTGGTTCTCGGATTCGGGGATAGCGATTGTGATCGATTCCGCCCCGGTAGGCGCCACGGCCTTCACCCCGGCCGGGCCGGCGCCGCCGGAAATGCGGTCGACGAGATCCTTCGCCGAACGGAACTCGTTCTGCACCACGGCGCGGCTGACCAGCGTGTTGTCGGCCGTCAGCACGCCGATCACGGCGGTGTAGCGCGCGAACGCCGCGCGCTTGTCTTTCATCTGCTCTTCTGAATAGGTGTGGCGGTTGTGCAGATCGAAGGTCAGCGTCACGTTGCCTTTGTGAGGCGGTATCGAGATGATGACGCCGGCAGCCGGATCGCGTCCCGTCAGCACGTCGCAGTACCTGCGGTTCGTCTTCACGCCCATTCCGAGCGGAGTCCGGCACTGCATCTCCGGCGCTTCCGTCTTGGCGGGCGGCGGCGCCGGCGGCTTGGCGGGAGCACGACGCGCCTGCGCAGACGACATCGCCGGCGACAGGACCGCGCAGCTGATCAGCAGGGCTGACACAACACGCATGCGGTCAGTATAGCCGCAGCGACAACCACCATACGCCGAAGACCAGCGTCACCAGTGTCAGCGGTACGCCGACCCGAACGTATTCGAAAAACCCAATCCTCAGGCCGCGGCGTCGTGCCCCTTCGATGACGATCAAATTGGCGATCGATCCCGATACCGTCAGGTTCCCGGCCAGCGTGCTGGACATCGCAAGGGCAAGCCACGAGGCGGGTGGGTCGGGCAGATGCGGCACCACCGGCGCCAACAGCATCACGGCTGGCACGTTGCTGATCGCATTCGAGATGACGGCCGTCGTCGCGCTCAGGCCAGCCGTGGTCGCGATCCCGAGCGGGGCCAGCCACTCGAGCAGCCGGCGATCGAGACCGGCCCGCTCGCCCGCGCCCACGACGACGAACAGACCGACGAACAGCATGAGGAGATCCCAGTCGATGGCTGCGTACACCTTGCGCGGCCGGACACGCCTCGTCACAAGCAGCGCAGCCGCACCAGCCGCCGCAACCAGGGCGGTGTCATAACCAGCGAGGAACCCGGCCACGACGAGCGACATCACGGCGAGGGTCTTCCAGAGCACCGCGGCGTGGATCCGAGCCGTCTCTATTGGCGGGGCCGCGGCTCCGGTGTAGCGCAGGTCGCGCCTGAACATCACCCACAGCAGCAAGGCATCGACCGCCAGGCCGGCCAGCGATACCGGTCCCAGCGCGGCGAAGAAACGGGAAAATCCGATGCCCGAAACACTGCCGATCAGGATGTTCTGAGGGTTCCCGGTAATGGCGGCCGCGCTGCCGATATTCGACGCTGTTGCAAGCGCCAGCACGAATGGCAACGGCCGCAGCCGCCGCTCGCCGACGACATCCAGCACCAGCGGCGTGAACACGAGACAAATCGTGTCGTTGACGAACAGGGCCGACAGCACGCCGCTTGCAAACACCAGCAGCACGAGCAGTGCAGCAGGACGTGTGACGGCGTGGGCCGCCCACTGACCCGCCGCGGCCAGTCCGCCTGCCAGACGCAGATGGGCGACGATGATCATCATGCTGAAGAGCAGGACGATCGTGTGAAAATCGACGGCCCGCACCGCGGCGTCGAAGCCGATCCCTCCGGTGACGACCATGAGCGTGGCGCCGACGACCGCAACCCCTGTGCGATCGAGGCGCAGGAAAGGCACGCGGCCGGCGGCGATCGCCGCATACGTGGCGACGAAGATGAGTGTGGTGATGGACTACTCGTCGATGCAGACCAGGTTTGCGCCGGCACTCGAACGCATGGCGGACGCACTCCGCAGCTTGATGAGCTCGAGGAATTCCATGCGCGTTCGCGCGTCGGATCGAAACGTTCCCAGCATGGAGCTGGTGACCGCGAACGAGTTCTGTTTCTCGACGCCGCGCATCGACATGCAGAGATGCGTGGCCTCGACCACCACCGCCACGCCGAGCGGTGCGATTTTCTCTTTAATCGTTTCGGCAATCTGGCTCGTCAGCCGCTCCTGGACCTGCAGGCGCCGGCTGAAAACGTCGACAAGCCTGGGAATTTTACTGAGGCCTATCACCTTATTACTGGGTAGATACGCGACGTGGCACTTGCCGAAGAACGGCAGCAGGTGATGCTCGCAGAGACTGTAGAAGTCGATGTCCTTGACGATTACCATCTCGCTATAATCGACGGAGAACAGCGCGTTGTTCAGCACCAGGTCGATATCGGCGTCATACCCGCTGGTCAGGAACTTCAGGGCCTTCTCGACGCGCTTCGGCGTGTTCGCCAGCCCCTCGCGATCGGGATCCTCCCCGAGCGCCGCCAGCAGATTTCTAACGAGATCCTGCATCCTTCTATTGTATATCCCGCTCATGGCGGCCTCTGCCGTGGCACAGTCGGCCGACACGCTGTACGACGACCGCGAAAACATCGCGAGCGCCAGGCGCGCGGCTGACATCTGGGCCGACGCGTCGAAGGGTGACACCGGCCAATTTGACCCGGCATGGAAACTCGCGCGCGTCTGCTACTGGCTCGGAGGCCATGCGCCCGAGGGGGAACGGCGCGCTTACCTGGAAAAAGGTATCGCGGCGGGCCAATTGGCCGCGCGCCTTCAACCGGCGAGGCCCGAAGGACATTTCTGGACTGCGGCAAACATGGGGGCCCTGGCGGAGAGTTTCGGCCTTCGTGCCGGCTTGAAATTCCGCAGGCCGATTCGCGAGGAACTCGAGGCAGTCCTGCGGATGGACCCCGCCTTCATGCAGGGATCGGCGGACCGCGCGCTGGGCAGGTACTACTTCAAGGTGCCATCGCTGTTTGGCGGCAGCAAGAGCCGCGCGGAGCAGCACCTGCGCGCGTCACTCGAATACAACCCGGCGAGCACCATCTCTCACTATTTCCTCGCGGAACTCTTCCTCGACCAGCGCCGCATCCCTGAAGCGCGCGCTGAACTCCAGCGTGTCATCGATGCGCCTCTGAGCGCCGAGTGGGCTCCGGAGGATCAGGATTACAAGCAGAAGGCTGCCGCGCTCCTGCCAAAGGTCCGCTAGGCAGTGACGCGTTTTGCGCAAAACGCCCACGCTCAACGGGACCGTTGCACGTCCTGACCCGGGTTGGTGCGTCATGCCTGCGCCGATGCGAGCCGTCGTGCCGATAAGATCTTCAGTGCTGCAGGCGCAGGCCTCGAGAATTTTCACCACGCATGCCGGAGGCGAACCCCGGCAGCGCTGACCGCGTCCTTAGAAGTGTGGAGCTGGTCAGGACGGCAACCAGCAGTAGACAAAAGCCGTAAGTCGAGCCGGCGGAGTGCTGACCCAAGGGCCTGATGAGAACAGCAGAACCGTGGCACGATACGTGAAATACCCGCGGGCAGGAGACAGACACGATGCAGACACACGTTGTATCAACGGGCACGGCCGCAACGAAGGAGACCCTCGCGAGACGCACCAGCGCGACGCAGCGGGTCCTGATCGTCAACGGCACTGGTGACGTGCTCGACGTGCTCGAGCCGGTGCTCGAGGCGGGAAATTACGACGTCGTGTTCGTCGAATCGAGCGCGCACGCCTACTCGCAAATCAAGCGCGTGCAACCGGATCTGGTCATCCTGTGCCTCGAGATGGACGATGCCGAAGCCCTCGCTGTGCTGTCGATGCTGAAGCTCGATGAGGAGACTCGGGACATCCCGGTGGTCACCTACACCACGGCTGGCGAAGAGGAACAGGAAGACGATGAGCAGGATGACTTTGAGCCTCCGATGTTCGCCCCGCGTCCAGCTCTGCTGATGAACTGACGTGGTATAGTCGCGCCGCATGACGGCGCCAACCGATCCGTCCGCTGGCGTTCCTGAACGCCGAAACCAGGAGCGCACCCAGATTCTCGGCGACCTTCGCGGTGAAGTCATGGTCTATCAGCCCATGGCCATCCGCGAGTTGAGCGACAGCGGCGCTCAGATCGAAACGAGTTTTCCCCTCCAGCTCGACTCCCTGCACGAACTGCGTCTTGAACTGAGCGATGCTTCTGTCGTGGTCAAGGGCCGGGTCGTCCACTGCAGCATCTGCGACATGGACCGCGAGTTCGTGAGCTATCGGTCCGGGCTCGAGTTCGTCCAGCCGGGTCCGGGAGTAAGTGGGGTGATTGCGGGGTTTATCGAGGCCGTAAGGACCGGGCGGCTCGCTCGTTGAGGCGGTTATCTGATCTTCAGATGCTGGAGATAGTCGCCCGACGCGATCCGCTCAGCGCGCCCTAGCGGCGCGTTGTAGAAGTAGACCCACGCCTGCACCATCCGGCCATCCTCGAAGGTTACCGGGATTTCGACCCGCCGATAGAGGCTCGCATCGGGCGCGGCCGCGCTGTAGCCCTCGATCTCGTCGAGTGTCGTCAGTGCGGTGCCCGGCTCCATCATCTGGTGCACTTCACCCCAGACCTGTCCCTCGGTGGCCGGAATAGCCGCCGGGTAGATGCCGAGGTCGAAGAGCGACGCGCTGATCCAGGCTCTCCCGATCGGTTTGAGCGCGCGATCGAGCGTGGCACGCCCCGGTCGCTTGAACCCGCTCATCAACGTGCCGTAGAAAAACACCAGATCCGTCATTTAGATCCGTCGAAGGCTGACCGCACGATTCGAACGAAATTACGGCGAGCGTACCGGATTCGTTTACCGAAAAGAATGCAAGGCGGACCGAATGGGGATTGACGACCGCGAGGGCCCCCTGGCGGGAGCCGGCGTCCGGCGATTGTGGCGACCGGCTGGCAGTAGATCGCAGCCGGTGGTTACTGCTGCGGCTGTCGATGTCCGAGCGCCGACAGCGCGTCCAGCGCCGTGGCGGGAAGATCGAAGGACAACGAAACCGTCGTGCCCGTTCCGCCCAGCTGGAGCGACTCCACCAGGGTGGCGATTTCCGGCCGCGCGGACGACTGAAGCTTCGCAAGCGCCAGGAAGCCGCGGACGAGGTCGCGGAGGCTGTTGGCCGATTGTTCGTCCCTGGACTCGGCGCGAATGGTGGCCCTGATGCCGCTGTCGATGGTGGCGAAGGCTGAAAAGTAGGTGAGGGAGGGCAGTTGCTGGGTGACGCCGCTTGGCAGACTTGCCTGCGAGGTGAGCGCGTCGAAGCGGCCCGCGGCCCAGGCATTGCCCGAATCGATGTCACG
>Ga0070678_100001499_pt1 | contig 12464 bp, 13 predicted proteins | sample KBSM73metaG_FD_65647 | JGI IMG/M metagenome (GOLD analysis project Ga0070678, IMG submission 65647) | Miscanthus rhizosphere microbial communities from Kellogg Biological Station, Michigan, USA - KBS M7-3 metaG | ecosystem: Host-associated > Plants > Roots > Rhizosphere > Soil ...
GGCGGCTCGTATCGCAACAACAGCTACGGCGTCGGCTACGCCGACTGCGGCACGAGCATTGACGGCCCATGCGTCAAGAAGACCGTCGGCGCGCCATGGTTATCGAGCCAGCCCGCGATCCACATGTACGGCCCCGGCACGCCGACGTTCTACCGGGACGGCAACGGTCACACGATCATGGCCGTCAACACGTGGAAGTTCTCCGACGGCCAGGAGAACAAGCGCAACCACGGCCAGATCATGCACGAGTTCGAGGTGCACATCGCGCCGAACGGGAAGCCGGTCGCGACGTTCCTGCGCATGGTCGAGTGAGCGCGATCAGATCGGCGCGCAGGCCGGCTGGTACGCAACGCGGGCGAAGTGCAGATCGGTCGAGCCGGCCTGATCGAACCACGCCCACACGACCTCCTCGGTCGACGGATCCGCGCGGAACGGATCGTCTCGCTCGCCCCAGCTCGCCTGCACGACGACCGGCCCCTCGACGATCGTGCCGTCGGCCGCGACGCGCGCGAGCCGGTGCGTGCCGTTGTCGTTCCAGCCGACGAGGTACTGCTGCGGCGTGTGCAGCCACAGCGCGATCGCCGCGTCATTCTCGTTGCCGGGCGTGGTCGTCAGCCACTTCACCGCGCCGGGCGTGCCGTTCGCCGCGATCGAGGCGAAGCCGATGTCCTGGTTCATCGTCGACGGCGAGTACGAGCTCTGGCCGTTCGCGGCGGCGTTCTGGTGCGCGTTGAACACGAGGCTCCAGCCCTGCGGACCCGGTGCCATGCCGCCGAGCTCGCCGGCGACCGAGCCGTTGCAGCCGCCGTCGACGTCGAGCACCTTCGTCGCGTTGTCGAGGTACACGCCGCCGATGCTGTCGGTCGCGAAGTTGCTGCCGGTCGTCCCCGGATAGCAGTCGGTGACGCACGCTGCGAGTGTCGTCGAGCCGCTCGTCCGCAACAGCTCGCTCATCGAGTGCGAGCAGCCCCACGACCAGCCGTTGGTGACCGCGCCGCTCGCCGCGTCGATCCACTTGAGCTGATCGCCCTCGTGGCCCATCGCGAAGCCCGAGATGCCGTGCACGTGATAGTAGGCGCCGTACGTTCCATTGCCGTACTCGAGCCGGCTCTCGCCGATGTTGAAGTCGGTCGGCGCGGCGAGCGAATCCGAAAGATCGGCGGACCAGCTGGGATGGCCCTGGTAGTCGAAGCGCTGGACGTGGAGCGTGGGCGTCTGCTGCGACGGATCCCAGAGCAACGCTGCGAGGCCCGTGGGATCGGCGGCGAGCCCGCGCAGCTCGAACGCGCCGAGGTCGAACGTCATCGTGAGCGTCACGTTGCCGCTCTCGGTCGAGACCCACGCCGCGTACGCGTGCGGACCCGCCGTCGTGTATCCGACCAGTGCACCGCACGGCTGCGCGACCGTGTAGACCGGCGCGACGCGCAGGTCGCCCTGGCCCCAGATCCGCCAGTTCGACGTGCCCGCGAGCACGCCGCCCATCGCGGGGAGCGTCGCGGTGTGCACGGCGTCGGCGAGCGGGATGGCGGACGAGCCGTCGCCGCCAGGCGTGGCGTCCGTGAGCGCATCGTCGCCGACGCTGGTGCTATGGCTGTTGCCACACGCGAGCAGACACACGCAGACCAGCGCCCTCATGGGGCGATGCTACTGCCGGCGGCGCCGGCGCACGAGCACGAAGATGCCGCCCGCGATCGCGAGCACGACGACCGCGCCGCCGCCGACAAGCCACGGCAGCTTCGAGCCGCCCGGCTTCGCGGGCCCGGCGCATACGCCGTCGGCGGTGACCGGCGCCCTGGGGCCCGCGTCGAACACGAAGTCGAGACCCTCGTCGGAGAGCGGGCCGCCAGCGCCGACGAACTTGTAGTCGTAGCTCGGGTCGTCGGCCGCACCGATGCGCGCGTGGTCGATCCGCACGCCGGGGCTGTCCTCGACCTTGACCTCGGTCTCGCCGGGGTTGGTCAGCTGGAGGTGGTCGCGCAGGACGAGCCGGTGGTGGCCGCGCGCGACCGGCAGGCAGGGGTAGGCGACCAGGTCGACCGAGAACGAGCCGGCGGCGACCTCGGGCGTGCCCATGCCGACATCGATCGTCTGCCAGCGCAGTGGCTGGCGCGTGCCGTCGACGTCGAGCTCGACCGCGGCCGCGACCTGGCCGGCGAGCCGTTCGCCGAACGCGTGGGCCTCGGCGTCGCTGATCTGGCCGTCACGGTTGGCGTCGATGCCGCGGCGCTCCCCGGCCCCTGGGATCTCGCCGAAGAAGACCGTGTACGCGATCCGGACCCGGTCGCCGAGCGGGGTCAGCTTGAGGTAGCGGTTGTTGTCGTCGACGGACGGGGCAACGTGCGCCGAGAGCAGCGTGAGGGCGAGCACGCCCCAGGCCACGGTGATGCGACGCGACTTCACTTGAGCATTGACCTCCTGAGAAGCCCCGTGGTCAAGTCCGCCGCGAGGGTAGCCATGAAGAAGGCATTGCTTATTTGTTTGCTTGCGGCGGCGTGTGGCGGCGACGACAGGCACGAGCTGTTCACCCCGAAGCCCGAGTGCAAGGGTGATGCGATCACGCCGTTCGCGGGCACGTTCCCGCAGGTGATCAACACGCTGAATATCGGAACCGTCCAGGACGGCTTCGATCTCGACGGCGACGGCAAGCCGGATAACAAGCTCGCCGCGGTCGGCAGCCTGGCGATGTCCTCGATCCAGGACTCGTTCAAGAACTACTCGATCGTCATCCCGATCGAGTTCTTCAACCTGCCCTCGATCGCTGCGACCGCATGCGTGAAGTTCGCGATCTACCTCGGCGCGTACGTTCCCGACGCCGACGCCGACGGCAAGAAGCCGTTCGTCCCGAGCGGCGACTGCAACGACCACGATCCGGACATCCACCCGGGGGCGACCGAGATCGTTGGCAACCACAAGGACGACGATTGCGACGGCCTCGCCGACGAGGACGGCTCGAACGCGCCGAACACGACCGACACCGCCGATGCGGATGGCGATGGCCAGAGCGTCGCGCAGGGCGACTGCGACGACACCAACCCGGCGGTCAAGAAGGGCGCGGTCGAGATCTGCGGCGACGGCCTCGACAACGACTGCGACGGCGTCGCCGACCGCAGCCAGGATGCGATGGGCAACGCGACCGCGTGCTCGCCGTTCGATCCGACCAAGCCGGTCGACATCGTTCTCGATCCGCTGTCGCTGATGGACGGCCAGCCGGTGATCGCGTTCACGTCGGGCACGATCGACAAGGACAACAAGCTGCTCGCCGGTCCGGGCACGTTCAGCGTCAACATCCCGGTGTCGAACGGCATCACGCTCGACCTCAAGATCTCGGGCGCGACGATCACCGGCGACATGCAGGCCGACGGCTCGATCATGAACGGCAAGCTCGGTGGCGTGATCGACGCGAAGACCGCCGACACGATCCGCGGCCTGACCGTTGATGCGATTCACCTGACCCCCGAGCAGTCGCTGCTCGATGCGACGTTCGCGAACGTCCTCGGCTCGCTGCTCGCGCTGCCGAAGGCGAACAAGACGATCCTGAAGACCTACCCGGAGTGCCGTACGCCCGATATCGACGTCGACGGCGACGGCCTCGAGGCGTTCTGCGACTCGAACCCGAACGATATGGTGAACGAGGTCGACACCTGCATCGACGGCGACGGCAAGGTCTATCACGACGAGAAGGACGCCAACGGCGTCGTCACGAAGCAGTGCACCGAGTTCACGGACAGCAAGGGCAAGCCGCTGTTCGTCGACGGCATCTCGGTCGAGCTGAACTTCACGACGTCCAAGATCAAGTCGATCAAGCCGCCCGCCGCGATGTAGTCATGCTGCCGCTGCTGCTGGCGTCGGCGTCGCCGCGGCGCCGCGAGATGCTCGAGCGCGTGGGCGTGCCGCTCGAGGTGCGCGCCGCAGATATCGACGAGAGTCCGCGCGACGGCGAGCAGCCGGCCGCGTACGTCGCGCGGATCGCGCACGAGAAGGCGCGCGCGGTGAAGCGGCGGCCCGGGCAATGGGTGCTCGCCGCCGACACGACGGTCACCGTCGACGGCCGGATCCTCGGCAAGGCCGAGTCCGACGACGAGGCGGCGGACATGCTGCGCGCGCTCTCGGGCTGCGTCCATCAGGTGATCACGGCGGTGACGATCCTCGGTGGCGACGAGACGATCGTCGATCACGATCTGCGGGTGTCGACGGACGTCGCGATGGCGACGCTCTCGGAGCAGATGATCGCGGCGTACGTCGCGAGCGGTGAGTGGCGCGGCAAGGCCGGGGCGTACGCGATCCAGGGCATCGCGGCCGCGTTCGTGCGCGAGGTCCGCGGCTCGGTGACCAACGTCATCGGGCTGCCGCTCGCGGAGGTGCTCGAGGCGCTGCGTGCGCTCGGCGCGCCCTCGGCGAACCTGGCGGCCGGAGTGCCGTCGTGACCGCGGCGGGCGGGACCGGCGCGACGATCGCGGAGCGCTGGCGCGAGGTCCGGGCGCGCGTCGATGCGGCGTGCCGCGCGGCGAGCCGCGATCCGGACGAGGTCACGCTGATCGCGGTCTCCAAGACGCACCCGGCGAGCGCGGTGCGCGAGGCTGCGGCGGCGGGCGCGACCGACTTCGGCGAGAACTACGCGCAGGAGCTCGCGGCCAAGCGCGGTGAGCTTCCGGAGTTGCGCTGGCACTTCATCGGCCGCCTGCAGCGCAACAAGGCCAAGCTGGTCGCCGGCCACGTCGTGCTGGTGCACGCGGTCGACTCGCTCGACCTCGCCGCCGAGCTCGGCAAGCGCGCGGCCGCCGTGCAGTCGATGCTGCTCGCGGTCAACATCGCCGGCGAGACCACGAAGGGCGGCGTCAGCGAGGCCGATGCACCGGCGCTCGCCCGCGCCGTGGCGGGCACCGCGAACGTGCGGCTCGACGGCCTGATGACGATGCCGCCGCCCGGCGACGATCCGCGCCGCCACTTCGATGCGCTGCGCGCGCTGCGCGATCGGCTCGCGGCCGACCTCGGTCCGCTGCCGGTCCTGTCGATGGGGATGAGCGGCGACTTCGAGGCCGCGATCGCGTGCGGCGCAACTCACGTGCGCATCGGAACCGCGATCTTCGGCGAACGCCCGCGTGTAGAATGACCGCATGAGGTGGGTGCTCGTGCTCGCGTGCGCTGCCGGCTGCACGCAGACGTTCGGGCTCGATTCCGCGCACGACGACGATCGAGACGGCGATCACATCCCCGACGTCAGCGACAACTGCCCCGACGTGGCCAACCACGACCAGTCGCGCCACGATCTCTCGGATCCGCGCGGCGACGCGTGCCGCGTGTGCACGACGGACGATCCGACAGATAGCGACGGCGACGGCATCCCCGACACGTGCGACGGCTGCGACAACCGGCTTCCCGACACCAACCACAACGGCATTCCCGACGCGTGCGAGAACCCGCACGACGAGGATGGCGACGGCGTGCCGGATCTGGTGGACAACTGCCCGGCGGTCGCGAACCCCGACCAGGCCGACACGACCGAGGGCATGGGCGGGGGGCCGGGTGGTGGAATGCCCGACGGCGTCGGCGATCTTTGCGACGACAGCATCGCGCGCGATAACCAGCTGTTCGACTCGTTCGCAGAGCGCAACCAGCTGTGGCTGACGTCCGGAGAGTGGGAAGACGGCAACGATCACTCGATCGTGGACATGTCCTCGAAGACGCCGATCCGGATCGCGGGCCTCGGCCTCCAGACGTTCACGGCATCGACCGCGATCACGGTGACCGGGGACGGCATTGCCGCCGTCGTCGCGCTCGGCAGCAGCGGAGACAACCTGCGCGTCACGTGCGGCATCGCGAGCAGCAAGGGCCACGTGTTTCTGGCGATCGACGCGTCGAACAGCACCATCACGTTCGTGGCCCCCAAGCCCATCGAGATCACCCCGGCGCAGCTCTACGTCGTGAAGCTCGCGATCTCGCCGGGTGGCCTCGCGTCGTCGCAGTCCGTGGTGTGCACGCTCGACGGCGTGGACACGCTCTCGATGAGCCTGCCGGTGAGCAACACCGTGTGGCATCCAGGACTGTCGACCACGTCGGATGGCACCGGCACGGACGTGACCGGTTCCGCGCAGTTCGATTTCTACGACGTCGTCACCAACTCGCCGTGACCGCGACCGCCGCGTGATCGGCGGTGACATCGACACTGACGGTCGCCGGCGAGCGCCACCATAGATAGGCACCGGCGATGGCGACGGCGGCCCCCGCGATGCCCGCGGCCGTGCCGGTGGCCGACACCCGGCGCGCGGTGTGGAGCTTGCTCGCGCCCGCCGGATCGCAGTGGCGCGTGGTGCCGATCGTGAAGCAGTGGTGCGCATCGCTCGAGTCGGGGGTGCTCGGATCACCGCCCGGGAACTGCGCGTCGTACAGCGAGCGTCCGTAAACGCCGAGGCCGATGCCGACGCCGACGAGCCCGACGCCGGAGCCGACGAGGATCTTGCCCCACATGCGCTTCGCACTCGGCCGCACCTCGACGGTGCGCGCGCCGTGCAGCGGCGGGACGTTCACGCGTGCGTGCGCGCCTTCGGTGACCGTGATCTTCGTCTCGTACGGCAGTCGATCGTGGGCCGAGACCTCGATCGTGCGCTCGCCCGGGTCGACCGGCAGGTTCGCGAGCTGATCGGGCGCGAGCACGAGCTGATCGACGATCACGCGCGTGTCCTGTGGCGCGCCGGGCGGCAGCACGATCTCGAGGTGCGGCACGCGCGGGGCGAGCAGGGCGAGCTTGCCGTCCGCCGCCGCCTCGTGCTCGGTGAGGCTCTGATCGTGTGCGCGCGCGCGCGCCTCGCCGTAGTAGCGGACCGCGGTCGCGACCTGGCCGGCCTCCTCGGCGCACAGCCCCAGGTTCAGGATCGTGCCGACCGCGCGCGGATCCCTGCGGAACGAGAGGTCGAACTTCGCGCACGCCTCGGTGCGCTTGCCGTCCTCGAGCAGCCGGCGGCCTTCCTGGAACAGCTTGTCGGCCTCGAGCTTGTCGTCCTCGCGGACGTCGGCGGAGGCGATGCTGCACAGCGCCACGAGAGCGATCCCCCACCGCATGCGTCGAGGCTAACATTTGGCGTCGTGTCAGGGCGGTGGAGTAGGGTGAGACGTGCGAATCCTCGGCCTCGACCCCGGCAGCCGCGTGTGCGGCTATGGAGTCATCGAGTCCGCGGGAGGCCGGCTGCGCTACGTCGAGTGCGGCGTGCTGACGGCGCCCGAGGGCCGGCCGATGGAGCAGCGGCTCGGCGAGATCGCGCGCGGCCTGCGCGAGGTGATCGACGAGCTCGCGCCGAGCGTCGCGGCGGTCGAGGACGTGTTCCTGCACCAGAACCCACGCAGCGCGCTCGCGCTGGCCCAGGCGCGCGGCATGGCGCTCGCGGTGTTCGGGATGGCCGGGCTGCGCGTCGCGTCGTATCCGCCCGCGGTGGTGAAGAAGGCGGTGTCGGGGAGCGGCGGCGCGGGCAAGGAGCAGATCGCGCGCATGGTGCAGGCGCTGATCGGCCTGCGCAGCCTGCCGCGCGCCGATGCGACCGATGCGCTCGCGGTCGCGATCACCCATGGTCATGCGTCCCGGCCGACCACTGCGAAGCTGGTCGCGGTCGGACAGCCCGTCGTCCCACAGGGATTCCCTCGGCCTAAGGATGCTCGTGCTCGCTTCGCTGCGCGCGAGCGCGATCAATCGGCCTCGGTCGCCGAGAAACGAGTACGCCGATGATCGCCAGGCTCGAAGGTGTGTTGATCGAGCGCGACCCGCCGCATGTCGTGGTCGATTGCAACGGTGTCGGTTACGACGTCATCTGCTCGACGTACACGCTCGCCGGGTTGCCGAGCGATGGCGAGCGCGTGACGCTGCGGATCTTCACGCACGCCACCGAGAACAAGCTCGCGCTGTTCGGGTTCATCGATCTGCAGGAGCGCACGCTGTTCGATCTGCTGATCACCGTGAAGAACGTAGGGCCGACCACGGCGATCGCGATCCTCAGCGGGTCGAGCCCGCGCGACATCGCGAGCCTGATCGCGGCCGAAGATGTCGCGGGGCTCACGCGGATCAAGGGCGTCGGCAAGAAGACGGCCGAGTTGCTCGTCGTCGAGCTGCACGAGAAGTGTGCCGAGCAGGTGCTCGCGTGGGATGCCAGCGGCGGGCTGCGGCCGGTCGCGAGCTCGTCGCCGCTCGGTCGCGGCAAGTCGAAGCGCCACCCGATGCTCGACGAGGTGTCGATGGCGCTAGTCGGGCTCGGCTGGCGGCCCGCGGAGGCCGAGCAGGTCGTGGGTAACCTGCCGGTGCCGCCGGATGCGACGCTCGATCAGCTGCTGCGTCAGGCGCTGCGGAGCATGCCGAGGTAGTCATGGCGCGCAAGAAGCACATCGAGCTGGTTCGCGACGGAGACGACCGCGAGGTCTCTCCGCTCGAGAAGCGGGGCGGGGGCGGCGGCGGCAGTGCCGGCGACGGCGGCGATCGCGGCACCGGTGGCGGAGATGGCTGGCAGGCGGCGCTGCGCCCGCGCTCGTTCGACGAGTACATCGGCCAGCGCGAGCTCATCGACAACCTGCGCGTCAGCGTGCACGCGGCGAAGCAGGGCGGCTGGGCGCTCGACCACTTCCTGTTCGCCGGGCCGCCTGGCCTCGGCAAGACCACGCTCGCGCACGTGATCGCGAACGAGCTCGGCGTCAACCTGCACGTCAGCTCGGGCCCGGCGATCGACAAGAAGGGCAAGCTCGCATCGCTGCTGACCTCGCTCGGCGAGGGCGATGCGCTGTTCATCGACGAGATCCACCGGCTCGATCCGGTGATCGAGGAGAACCTCTATCCCGCGATGGAGGACTTCCGCTTCGACCTGTTCATCGGCGAGGGCCCCCACGCGAAGGCGATGACGATGCAGCTGCCGCGGTTCACGCTGCTCGGCGCGACCACGCGGATGGGCCTGCTCTCGGCGCCGCTGCTCGATCGGTTCGGCTTCCACTGGCAGCTGCGCTACTACGAGCTGCCCGACATGCGCGCGATCGTGAAGCGCTCGGCGTCGCTGATCGGCGTGGCGATCGACGAGGACGGCGCGACCGAGATCGCCCGGCGGTCGCGCGGTACGCCGCGTATCGCGAATCGCCTGCTGCGGCGCGTGCGCGACTTCGCGCAGGTCGAAGGCGACGGGACGGTGGACGGCACGATCGCCGCGTCGTCGCTCGATCGGCTCGCGGTCGATCACGCCGGGCTCGACTCGCTCGACCGCGCGTATCTCACCGTGATCTGCGAGCGGTTCGACGGCGGCCCGGTCGGTATCGAGGCGGTCGCGGCCTCGCTGTCCGAGGAGCGCGGCACGCTCGAGGAGGTCGTCGAGCCGTTCCTGTTGCAGGTCGGCATGATCGCGCGCACGCCGCGCGGTCGGGTCGCCACAGCTGCGGGATTCCAGCACATGGGACTGGTCGCGCCGAGCAAGGCGCCGACCGGCGGAAATAGCCCGCAAGGCCGCCTGTTCTAGTAGTACGGTCGGCGCATGCCGCACTGGGACAGCCGCGTCGAGCCGCGCTGGAAGGACTTCAAGTTCAATCAGCCCTACGCGAAGGGCCTCCACCGCCTCAAGACCGAGGTGCTCGGGAAGACGAACTTCGACCCGGCCACGCTGTGGCAGTGGGGCACGATGCAGGCGATGGCGCTGGTCGGCGTGCTCGAGGCGGCCGAGGCCAAGTTCGGCGCCGAGGGCCAGCAGATGGTCGGCGACTCGATCAGCGCGATCGGGCTCGACGTCGGCCGCCAGATCCTCGATGGCGTCACGATCCCGCCGGAGATGACCGAGGCCGAGTTCTTCTCGTTCTACGCGACCGTGATCAACACGATCGTCTACGCCTCTCTCGAGGATCCGAAGATCGACAGCGAGGGCAAGGTCACGTTCGACATCCTCTGGTGCCCGCACCAGGACCACTACAAGGCATTCGACTGCCGCATCCAGCGCTACTTCGTGCGCGGCCTGATCCAGGCGGCGCAGGAGCACGCGCTCGGCAAGGGCTGGCAGGTGAAGTTCGACTCGACCATCCCGGCCGGCGCCACCACCTGCCACTTCACGCTGTGGAACGCGACCGAGGAAGAGACCGCCGAGTGGAACCGCTACTCGTCGCTGCTCGAGGCGAAGGCACTGACGCGCAAGCGTCACTGATCGCGCCGTGCGCCGGCTGTGGGTCCTCTTGATGGTCGGGGGCGTCGGGGCCGTCGGGGGCGTCGGCGTGAGCGCGTGTACCCGCGCGCCGGCATCCGACGATCAGGCGACGGGTTCCGCAGCTGCGCGGCCTGCATCGGAGGTCGCGCGGGTCGCGGCGCTCAACACGCGGCGCCTCGACTACATCGGCCCGAGCGCGTGCGGCGGCTGTCATCCCGACGAGTACGCGCGGTGGTCGCAGAGCCTGCATCGCGTGATGAACGCACGCACCGACGATCCGGGCGCCGTGATCGGCGACTTCAGCGGCGTCACGGTCGCCTACGAGGGCGGCGAGGCGCGGTTCACGCGCGAGGGCAGCGCGTACGTGATGACGCTCGCGCGCGGCCCCAGTCGCGTGCGTTACCGCGTGACGCGTACGATCGGCCACCGCGGGCTCCAGGAGTACGTCGGGATCGAGGACGGACGCTCCGACGAGGTCCGGTTGCCCTTCGGCTGGTGGCCGCGGCATGGCGGCTGGGCGCCGCAGATCGCGTTCGATCCGTGGCTCGAGTCGTTCGATCCGTACGCGGCGGTGCGCGAGCCGTGGGCCGAGCGCTGCCCGTGGTGTCACTCGACGTATCCGTTCGACCAGCGAATCGCGCGCTCCGAGGCGCTCGGCGTCGGTCACGGGCTCGAGCAACTCGTGACGAGTGGCACCGGTGGACCGCCCGCTCGCGAGCGGCTCGACGTCGACGCACAGGTGACGACCGGGATCTCGTGCGAGAGCTGCCACCTCGGCGGCCGCGCGCACGCCGACGGCGCGGCGATCCAGTTCCTGCCGCACGGCGCGACGAGCACGGGCCTGCCGGCGACGTTCGCCGACCAGCGCAAGAGCGCGGCCGTCATCAACGGCGTGTGCGCGCAGTGCCACTCCGGCCCGTCGCCGCGGCTCTCCGACGGCACCGCGCTGCGCAACTCCAGCGAGGCGCTCGATCTCGCGGCGTCGCCGTGCACCGGCATCAAGTGCACCGACTGCCACGATCCGCACCGCGCCGACTCGCGTGCGGACGACGCGCGCTCGATCGCCGCGTGCACGCGCTGTCACGACGCGCTCGCCGATGCCGCCGCCGCGAAAGCGCACGCCGGCCCGGGCCACTCGCAGGCCAGCTGCCTCGACTGCCACATGCCGAAGCTCGTGATGGGCATCGACCGGTTCGTGCGCACGCACCGGATCAGCGCGCCGACGAACCTCGCGCTCTACGCCGAGGGCGCGCCGAACGCGTGCAACCTGTGTCACCTCGATCGCTCGACGCGGTGGACGCTCGAGGCCTTGAAGCTGCGCCCGCCGACCAGGGCGGCGATCGATCTCGACCAGCCGCTCGGCGAGCAGTGGCTCGGATCGCAGAGCGCCACGCTGCGCGTGCTGGCGGCCCACGCCTACGCGCGCTCGCCGCTCGGCCGCTACGTGCAGCCCCAGCTCGATCGCCTGCGCGCCGATCCGGTGCCTTACGTTCGCGCATGGGCGGCGTTCGCGCGCGAGCCGATCCAGCCGCGCTGACCCTCAGAGCGCACGGAGCTGCGTGCGCAGCGCGCGCCACACGACCAGCGGGATCTCGTGGCCACCGTCGAACGGCAGCCAGGTCACGCGCGCGCCGCCCGCCTCGGCGAAGTCGCGGAGCAGCTCGCCGGCGGCGAACGCGAGCTCGGCGTCCGCGCGGCCATGCGCGACGAGCACGCGCAGGTCGGCGAGGCGCTCGGCGCGCGGCTGCCAGTCGGCGATCGCGATCCGCGTCGAGGAGAGCAGGGCGAGTGCCTCGGGCCGCGTGCCGTCGTGAAGCACGTGGTCCATCGCGAGCATGCCGCCCTGCGAGAACCCGACGAGCACGAACCGCCGCGCGAGCGTCCGCACGAGCGCCTCGAGCAGGCCGCGCGCGTCGACGCGCCCCGGCGGATCCATCGCCGATAGCTCCATCGGACCCTGCGCGAGCCGCCGCATGCGCGCCTCGGAGTCGACCGGCCACCACGTGCGGCCGCGCGGCTCGGCGGTGAGCGGCGCGTCGGGGAACACCCAGTACACCGGGCCGCCGAGCGAGTGCGCGAACGGCGCGAGGTCCGCGGCCTCCATCTGGCGACCGTGCAGCACCACGACCGCGAGGTCGGCCTGCTCGTCGCCGACGGCGAGCGCCTGCAAGCCGCCGAGCTCGAGCCGCTTCTCGCTCATGCCATCCCGATCGCGCGCGCGATCGCCGCCTCGAGCAGCGGATGCGACCAGCGCGGCGTGAACGTGTGGTCGGCGCCTGCGATCACCTCGAGCTTCAGCGTGCCCTTGCTCGCGAGCCG
>Ga0070678_100001505_pt1 | contig 12450 bp, 9 predicted proteins | sample KBSM73metaG_FD_65647 | JGI IMG/M metagenome (GOLD analysis project Ga0070678, IMG submission 65647) | Miscanthus rhizosphere microbial communities from Kellogg Biological Station, Michigan, USA - KBS M7-3 metaG | ecosystem: Host-associated > Plants > Roots > Rhizosphere > Soil ...
CGGCGGCGGCGGCTCGTTCGGCGTCGTCGCGGTCGACAGCACGGTGGTCCTCAAGATGTCGACGGTGACGGCCGGCACCGGCGGTGCGGGCGGTCGCGGCGGCAACGGCGGTTCCGGCGGCGCCGGCGGCGCCGGCGGCGCAGGCGGTCCGTACGGCGGCGGCAACGATCAGGACGACGGCGGCTGCGGCAACCATGGCGGCCACGGCGGCGCCGGTGGCAGCGGTGGCAACGGCGGCGGCGGCGGCGGCGGGCCGTCGGCGGCGGCCGTGTGCGCGGGCACCGCGACGATCACGATCCCGCAGACGACGCTGACCGGTGGTACCGGCGGCCCCGGAGGCCCGTCGTCCGGCTTCGCAGGCGTTGACGGCGTGTCGACCCGCGCGATCGGCTGCTCGTTCTTCTAATGCGATAGCGCGCGCTGCAGCTCGGCGGCGATCTTCGGATCGGCGTGCGCGGACTTCGCGATCGCGAGCGCACGCTCGAGTGCGGGCACGGCCTCGGCGCGCGACGCGCACTGGGCGATGACGCGCAGCCCGGCGATCAGGTCCTTGTGCTCGGCGCCGAGCTTGGTCTCGAGGATCTTCACGGCGCGGCGCGCATGCCCGAGAGCCGTCGTGCAGTCACCCTGCGCCGCGAGCACCGACGCGAGCGACTCCAGCGACCAGCCGACCGCCTCGTTGTCGGCGCCGAGCGCTTTCTCGCGCAGCGCGAGCCCGGCCTCGATCAGCGTGCGCGCCTCGGTGAGCTTGCCGCGATCGCGCAGCACCTTGCCGAGATCGTCCTGGGCGTAGGCGCTGTCGGGGTGGTCGGCGCCGAACAGCTTGCTCGCGAGCGCGAGCGCGCGGCGCTGGGTCGCCTCGGCCTCGTCGAGGCGGCCGAGCCGGCGCAGGTCCTCGCCGAGGTTGTCGAGGATCCACGCCATGCGAGGGTTGTCGGCGCCGAACGCGGCCACCGTGATCGCCTGGGCGCGCTGCTCGAGCGAGAGCGCGAGCTCGAGGTTGCCTTCGTCGGCCTCTAGCGACGCGAGATCGGAGAGCGGCGCCACGAGCTGGGCGTGATCGCGACCGAACACGCGCTCGATCGCGTCGATCGCCTGGTGATAGTGCTCGCGCGCGTGCTCGTCGTCGCCGAGGCGCGTCTCGATCATCCCGAGGTTGGTGACCATCGTCAGCGTGTCGGGATGCTCGGGGCCGAGCTCGTCGCGATAGATCGCGATCGCCTGCTGCTGGCTCGCGAGCGCCTCGCGGACGTGCCCGTTGTCGCCATCGACGAGCGAGAGCGTGTTGAGCGTGCGCGCGGCAGCGAGCCGATCGCCCGGCAGCACGCTGTTGATCGCGAGTGCGTGCTCGAGCTGGTCATGCGCCTCGGCGAGCTTGCCCTGCGCGTAGAGGATGCCGCCGCGGTAGTAGGCGAGGCTCGCCGTGATCTCGGGCCGGCCGACGCGCGCGACCAGGCCCTCGGCGGCGCGGGCGAGCGCGGTCGCGACGTCGGGCTTGCCTTCCTCGTCGTTCGTGATGAAGACCTGGAGCAGCATCGCGCGCGCCGCGAGCACGTCGTCGCCTGCGCGCCCGGCCTCCGCGATCGCGTCGTAGGCCGCGGACTCGGCCTCGGGATACCTGCCCAGGCCATCCTGCATGCGCGCGGTCTCGTAGAGTGCGTCCGCCGATGCGCCGAGGTAGTGCAACCCGCGCGCCTCGGCGACGATCGGCGTGACGAGCGCGAGCCCCTCCTGGTACTTGCCGAGCGTGTCGAGCGCCGTCGCGCGATCGAGGCGGCGCTCGAGCTCGATCGCGTGCGCATTGTGCGGCGGCGCCTGCACACCGAGCAGGGCCTCGCCGTCGGCGCAGTCCGCGACCGACCCGAGCTTGCCGACCGCGGCGACGGCCTTGTCGAGCGTCTCGCCATCGAGCGGCTGCGAGAGCTGCTCGATCAGCGCGCGGGTCTCGTCGTTGCGGCGATCGAGGCACAGCATGCGGCGATCGAACAGCTCCTGCGTCTGTTCGCCGCGTGCGCGGCACGCTCCGTCGAGCGCGACGAGCCACGTGCCGGTGCGCTGATCGAGTGCATGCGACAGCCGCGCGAACGTCGCCGGCGCTTGCGGGCGCCCGCTGGCCGCCACGCCGCCGTGCACCGCGACCCGCGCGAACGGTCCCCACGCGGCGCGCGGCTCGCTGCATGCCGACGGGGCCGCGCTCGGCGCGAGGTACGACGCGACGACGGCGGTCGCCGCCATCCCGGCGACGAGCGTTCCGCCGCCCCACCACCAGGCCTTGTAGGACCGCGGCTCGATCGCGGCGACGAGCGCGTCCATCGACGGCCAGCGCGCCGCCGGGTCGTGACGAAGGCCGCGACGCAACGCGCGCACGACCCGCGCGTCGATCCAGCGCCCACGGCGGCGCGGCGGCTCGACGATCGCGTCGGCAGCCATCGCGCGGGTTGCCACCGCGGCATCCCACCGGCCGGCGACGAACGGGTGCTTGCCGAACAGCGCCTTCCACGCCATCAGGCAGAAGCTGAACTGGTCCGAGCGCGGCGTCGCCGGCTCGCCGCGATGCTGCTCGGGCGCCATGTACGGCGGCGTGCCCATCACCGCGCCGGCGCGGGTGAGCTGGACGTCGAGGAGGCTGGTGTCGTCCGCGGGCTCGGGAGCCTCGTCGGCTGCGCGTGCGAGCCCGAAGTCACCGACGCACACGCCGCCCTTGGCGTCGATCAGCACGTTCGACGGCTTCACGTCGCGATGCACGATGCCGGCGTCGTGCGCCGCTGCGAGCCCGCGCCCCGCCGCGACCAGCATCGCGATGATCTCGCGCGGCGCCCGCTCGCCGGACTCGAGCCACTCGTCGGCGCTCACGCCGTCGACGAGCTGCATCGCGACGAACACGCTCTGCTCCGCGACGCCGACGTCGTACACCGCGACGACATTCGGGTGCGCGAGCCGCGCCAGCGCCTGGGCCTCGCGCTGCAGGCGCTGCTCGAAGTGCGCGCGCCGGTGCTCCTCGATCGCCGGCAGCACCTTGAGCGCGACGCGGCGGTCGAGCGCCGGATCGTAGGCCGTGTACACGACGCCCATGCCGCCGGCGCCGCGACGCGTCTCGACCCGGTAGCGATCGAGCTGCGCACCGACCAGCGGATCGACCTCGCTGGCCTGCGCGGGCGGCGGCGCCCCGGGCTCGCTCGGCAGCGCGGTCGAGCGCGTCGCCGGATCGCCGGAGTCGGTGCGCGTGCTCCGCTCGTCCATCGCTAGAGCCAGCCGCGCTTCTTGAACAGATACAGCTGCACCGCGACGAAGATCACGAACGCCGCGACGAGCCCCCAGAATGCCCAGTCGTTGTTCTTGAGCGGCACCCCGCCGACGCCGACGCTGAACAGCGCGCATACGAACCCGAGCGGCAGGAACACCGCCGTGATCAGCGCGAGCACGTAGAGGCGCTTGTTCGTGGCCTCGGCGCTGCGCGCGCCGAGCTCCTCCTGCGTGACCGCGGCGCGATCGCGCGCGGCATCGAGCTCCTCGACCGTGCGAGTCATCCGATCGGCGACCTCGCCGATCCGCGCGCGGTGCTCGGGATCGAGCCACGCGAGGCTGATCGCCGCGAGCTTGCCGAGCGCCTCGCGCTGCGGCGCGAGAAACCGGCGCATCGCGATCGCGCGGCGGCGCAGGTCGGCGAGCTTGCCGCGCAGATCGCCGCGATGTTCCGAGAGTACCTGGTCCTCGCTCGCCGCGACCTGGTCGCCGAGCTCGTCGACGCGCGTCACGACATGCTCGACGATCCTCTCGACGAGCGTGACCGTGAAGTCCGCTGCGGTCTTCGCGCCGCGCCCGGATTCGAGCTCGGCCTGCAGCGTCTTGAGCGAGCGCGACACGCGATGGCGCAGGGTGACGATCCGGCGCGGCTCGACGAACGCGCGCACGCTGAGCATATCCTCGGGCGAGAAGCCCTCGTTGAGGTTGATGCCGCGGACGATCAGCAGCAAGTCCTCGCCGTGGGCGACCGCGCGCGGCCGTGGATCGGGATCGAGCAGGGCATCGCGCACGAGCGGATCGATCGACGTCTCGATCCACTGCTTCGCGTCGAGCTCGGTGTAGTCGAGGTTGATCCACAGAACGCCGTCGTTCGGGCTCCACGCCTTCACGCCCGCCCAGTCGAGTGCGCGTGCGCCACCGCGTCCGTCGAACAGCAGCGCATGCAGCAGACCCGTCACGACCGCCGTGTTGTAACATCGAACGCGAGCTACGCTGTGGCCATCGTGGAGCGCCCCTCGGTCCGACAGCTCGAATGCCTGGTCTCGGTCGCCGACCACGGCAGCTTCCGCAAGGCCGCCACCGCGCTCGGCATCTCGCAGCCCGCGCTCTCGGCCCAGGTCCAGGCCGTCGAGGATCTGCTCGCCGTGCAGGTGTTCGAGCGCGACCGCCGCTCCGTGCTCGTCACGCCGGCCGGCGAGGAGATCGTGGGCCGCGCGCGGATTGCGCTCGAGTCGATCGATGCGGTCTCCGATGCCGCGCGCCGGCGCTCCGAGCCGCTCGTCGGCCCGCTGCGGCTCGGCGTGATTCCGACGGTCGCGCCGTACTGGCTGCCGGCGCTGTTACCGGCCGTTCGCAAGCGGTTCCCGCGCCTCGAGCTGATCCTGCGCGAGGACCAAACCGCGCGTCTGCTCGCCCAGCTCGCGAGCGGCCAGATCGATGCCGCGCTGCTCGCGCTGCCGGTTCCGGGCGACGTCACGTGTGCGCAGATCGCACGCGAGGACTTCCTGCTCGCGGCGCCGCGCGGCGCCAGCCTCCTCAAGAAGCGCGGCCGGCTCTCCGAGCAGGATCTCGAGGACGAGACCGTGCTGCTGCTCGAAGATGGCCACTGCCTGCGCGATCAGGCCCTCGCGGTGTGCGAGCGCGGCGGCGCGGTCGAAGCGATGGAGGTGCGCGCGACCTCGCTGCCGACGCTCGTCCAGATGGTCGCCGGTGGGATGGGCGTGACGCTGTTGCCCGAGGCCGCCGCCGATGCGCTCGTCCAGCCGCGCGGGCCGGTCGAGGTCGCGCCACTCGGCAAGCCGCCGCCGGGTCGTACGCTCGGCCTGGCGTGGCGCACGTCGTCGGCGCGCCTGCGCGAGTTCCGGTTGCTCGCCGAAGTCATGTCCGAGGAGGCCGCGCGCTTCCTCGCGAAGCTCCACAGCTAGCCGAGCAGCGATTCTTCGCGGCGCGTCGGATCGGCGATGCCGAGGATCGAGGCGACCATCAGCTTGATCACCTGCGCGTTGACCACGCCGACGACGCCACGCACCGGAACCAGCACGATCGTCGCGACGATGCTCGCGAGCGCCGTCACCGCCGTGCGCCAGTCGGGCTCGCCCTTGCGCTTCTTGTAATAGGACAGCGGCACGAGCGCGACGGCGCTCCACGCGAAGCAGCGCATCAGCGACGCGCCGCCGAACCAGCCCGGAAACACCGCGCGGTAGAGCCCCGGGCCGAACGTCGCGATCGCGCCGTAGCACATGGTGGCGAGCAGGATTCCGCGCGCCAGCCTCGGCGCCAGGCCGGTGACCTGCGGCAGCGCGCCGAGCATGAACGGCAGGAACACGATCCACACCAGCAGCGCCGCGCTCTCGTAGGGCACGACCATCGCGCCGGCGACGGCGAGTGCGACGACGATCCGCGGCAGCGCATGCGAGATCTCGCCGAGCCACGACGGCAGGTGCACGAGTGGCCTCGGCAGCGAGACCTCGCCACCGACGCGCGGGGGAAGCCGCAGCGCGACCGCAGCGAGCGCCATGCTCGCGACCGACGAGGCGCCGATCACGAACCCGATACTGCCGTGGAGGAGGGCCGCGAGCGGCGTCGCGGCGAGCTGGGCGAGCATCGCGAGCGAGGCGACCAGCGCGCCGGCCGGCTCGACGCCGAGCTTGATCACTGCGCGATCGAGCCGCGCGGCGCCGTGGTGGAGGCTGCAGGCTGCGATCAGCCACGGCGCGGGCGCCTCGATTCCAGCGCGCCGGGCCCACCAGCTCGAGGTCGCGACCAGCGCGATCGTCATCGCCGCCGCGATCGATAGCTCGAGACCGATCGCGACGCGCTTCGCGAACCCGGGCGCGACCGCGGGGTGAGCCTGGATCCACCGCACCGACGAGATCGGGATGACCGCCGCGCCGAGCGCGACGAGGCCGCGGAGCACGAGGTAGCTGCGCGCGCCCGCGGGCCCGAGCCGGACCAGCACGAGCGACCAGGCGGCCAGGAACACGGCACCCAGGACGGTGACCGAGGCGCCGCTGATCCAGCTCGTGCGCCCGGAGGCGCTCATCGCCATGGGCCGAGCGTATCAGGCGCGATGGCTAGTGGGGCTGGTGCGTGCGCCAGTCGTCGTAGTGCTCGCGCGCGGACTGCACGCGCTGGATGATTCCGTAGACGAGCACGCCGATCGCGAAGAACAGGATGAGCGCAAGCACGATCCAGGGGAGCAACATCGGAAGGCCTCTGGTGCGTACCGATGCAAGCGCGCGGCCTGTCGCGGCCTAGCGCGCGACGTGGACGTACATCCGCAGGCCCAGCGGGAGGTCCGCAGCCGGTGCGCCGTCGAAACGCGCGATCACCTCGAGGACACGGGTGTCGACGCGGGCGCGCGGGTCGTCGTCGCGCACGCTCTTGCGGCCGAGCTCGTGCGTGATGCGCGTGACGCGGATCGGGAACTTTCGTTCGCCGAACGCATCGGCCGTCGCGTATGCGGGCTTGCCGACCGCGATCGCGGCGACGTCGGCCTCGTCGATCTCGGCGCGGACCTCGAGCTGCGACAGGTCCGCGAGCGTGACGACCGGGGCAGGCGTCATCGTCGTGACGAGCGCGCCCACCTCGGCGAGCCGGCGCAGCACCACGCCGTCGTGGGGTGCGCGCAGCAGGGTCTCGTCGAGCGTGATCTTCGCAGCGTCGAGCTCGGCACGGGCTGCGTCGAGCGCGGCGGCGGCCTCGGCGATCTGCTCGCTGCGGGTGCCGCGGGCGAGCGACTGGTAGCGCGCGCTCGCGGCAATGGCGGTGGCGGTCGCGACGCGCGCGGCGGTGCTGTCGGCGTCGACCACTGCGGAGGCGAGCGCGCCGGCATCCCCGAGTTTCTCGCTGCGCACGCGCTCGGCGCCTCGGTGCTCGGCCTCGGCGGAGGCGGCCTCGGCGTCGGCCTTCGCCGCATCGAGGTCCTCGCGGCGCGGGCCCCGGCGGGCCAGCTGGTAGCGCGCGGTGGCTGCCGCGACCTGGGCCTCGGCGGCGGCGACGCGTGCGCGCGGCAAACGGTCATCGAGGCGCGCGAGCACATCGCCGGCGTGAACCGCCTGACCTTCGTCGACGTCGATCGCGAGGATCCGGCCGGTGGTCTCGAATCCGAGCGCGACCGGATCGTGCGCGGGCTCGACGCGCGCAGGCGCAGTGATCACCTCGGCACGCGCGATCGCGGGTGGCGCCGATGCCGACGCGGCGGGCGTCTGGTGGCCGAGCCACAGGTACGCGGCGGCGGCGAGCGGGAGGGATGCGAACAGGGCGGTGCGGAGCTTGGTCATAGGTTCTCCCTTAAGCGGACGTGATGCGGCCGTCCTCGACGCGGACGACGCGGTCGGCGAATTTCTCGAGACGTGGATCGTGCGTGACGACGACGACGGCGCGGCCGCGCGAGCTCGCGAGCTCGCGGAGCAGCTCCATCACCGACAGTGCGGTCTTGGTATCGAGCGCCGCGGTGGGCTCGTCGCCGACGAGGATCGGCGGGTTGCCGCCGAGCGCGCGGGCGATCGCGACGCGCTGCTTCTGACCGCCCGACAGATCGGCCGGGAGGTGATGCCCGCGGGCGCCGAGTCCGACGAGGTCGAGCAGCCGGCGCGCTTCGCCGCGCGGATCCTTCGCGCCCGGATCCTTCATCTGGATCGCCATCGCGACGTTGTCGAGAGCGGTCAGCGCCGGGAACAGGTTGAAGCCCTGGAACACGAAGCCGAAGTTGCGCGCGCGCAGCGGCGGCAGGTCGCGCTCGATGAGCCCGGCGACGTCGCGGCCCTCGATCCACACCTGTCCGGAGGTCGGACGTAGGAGCAAACCGAGGATCGAGATCAGCGTCGTCTTGCCGGAGCCCGAGGGGCCTTCGATCAGCGTGACCTGGCCCGGCAGGATGTCGAGCGTGGCCTCGGCCAGCGCGGAGACCGCGTGCTCGCCGGTGCCGTAGATCTTGCCGGCGCCGACGAGCCGCGCGAGCGGGCGCTCGACCGGAGCGATGCCGGGCAACGTGTCGGAGAGAGCGAGTGCATGCATGGCGGTTACCCCTTGAAGACCGACGCCGGGTCGAGGCGAAGGACCTTGATGATCGAGAGCAGCGAGGCGAGCGAGCACATCGCGATCGTGACGACCAGCGTGACCGCGTACAGCGAGGGGAACAGCGCGACGGTCAGATTCGCCTTCGCCATCGCAGCCTGCATGCCGACCGCGAGCACGCCACCGACGACGAAGCCCAGCGCGGCGCTGATCATCGCCTGCGCGAGGATCACGCGCACCACCATCGAGTTGCGCGCGCCCATCGCCTTCAGCGTCCCGTACTCGCGGATGTACTGGAGCGTGCCGCTGTAGAGGATCTGCCCGACGACGACGAACCCGACGATCACGCCGAGCACCGCGGTCGTGAAGAACCCGGCGCCGACGCCGGTGCGCGACGACCAGTACGTCCGCGTGCGCGAGCTCATCTCGGCCGTCGTGTACGCCGCGAGGTGCGGCAGCTGATCGATCTGCGCCTTCACCCAGTCGGGCGACACACCGTGCTTCACCTTCACGAGCACGTAGGTCACCGCGTCGGATCCGAGTCCGGGCATGTAGCTGCGCGCGGTGCGCAGATCGGTGAACACGATCGGCGAGGTCGTGAACGAGCGGATCCCGCGCGTCATCGCGACGACCTCGGCACGCACGCCCGACACCTCGGTCGTGTGGCCGACGTGATCGATCTTGAGCTTCGGATACTCGGTGCGGTCGACGACGATCGCGCCGGGCTCGCCGAGCCGCTTCACGTCGCCCGCGATCACGTGCCACGGCGCGAGCAGCGGCGTCGTGCCGGGCGCGGTCTCGATGCCGACGATCTGCACGCCGAGATCGCCGCCGTCGGCGAGCTTGAACTGCGCGAAGTTCATCAGCACGCGCTCGGCGTGCGCGACTCCCGGCACGGACGCGACCTTGTAGAACGTGCGCTCGTCGAACGGCGACGCGAACTCGAATGACTCGTTGCCGGCCTTGCCGACCCACAGGTCCGCGGAGCTCGCGTCGATCAGCGACGACGCGGTGTCCATGAAGCCGAAGTACAGGCCGACCTGGACCAGGACCAGCATCACCGAGACCGACACGCCGGCGATCGCGACGGCAAATCGCAGCCGATCATGGAGCAGGAGTTTCCGCGCGAGCGTCCACATGTCCTGCCTCGGATGAGCACCCGGCGTGCCGGGATTCACACCCGTGGTTCCAGGCACTTGCGCCGCGCCGCGAGTAACGCTCCGTTACCCCACGAACGTTCCGTTTTCCCCGTACCATCGCGGGGTGCAAACCGTCGGCGGTCGCTACGCGATCGAAGGCGCGCTCGCCCGCGGCGCCGGCCGCGTGTTCCGGGTGCGCCACGTCCAGCTCGACAGGGCGTTCGCGCTCGAGGTGATCGCCCCGCCGCTTGCCCGCAACGAGGCCGCGCGCACCCGGTTCTTGCGCGACGCCCGGCTCGCGAGCGACCTGAATCATCCGAACCTCGTCGCGGTCGTCGACTTCGGCGAGGACGCGGTCACCGGGCCGTATGTCGTGACCGAGCTGGTCGAAGGCGCTTCGCTGCTCGGCGCGGGCGCCGTACCGTTGTCGCCGCGCCGCGCGTTCGACATGCTGACTCAGCTCGCCAGCGGGCTCGAGCAGCTCCATCGCCGCGGCCTCGTCCACGGCGATTTGACGGCCGATCGCGTGGTGGTGACGAGCGAGCCCGAAGGCGACCGCGTGCGTTCGGTGATCAGGCTTGTCGACCTCGGCGTGGGCATCGAGCCCGAGCTCGACGCGACCCCGCAGTATTCCGCACCCGAGCGCGTCGCCGGCGAGCGGCCGACGATCGGCTCGGACATCTATGCGCTCGGCGTGCTCGGATTCGCCATGCTCGCCGGGCGGCTGCCGTTCGAGGGCTCGGTCGCCGAGGTGCTACGCGCACAGGTCGATCGCCGCCCGCCGACGATCGCGGAGCTGCGCGGCGAGCCGGTCGATCCGGCGATCGAGGCGCTGATCGCTCGCGCGCTCGCGAAGCATCCCGACGAGCGCCATCGCAACGCGGCGGCGTTCCGGCTCGAGCTTGACCGTGTCGCCGACAAGCTCCAGATCGATCGCCATCGGATCAGCACGAACAGATTGACCGCGATCAACCCTCGCGACGCGACGGTGCTGCTCGCGTTCGAGCACGGCGGGCTCGCGCAGGCCATCGTCACGCCGAACGGCACGATCACGACTGCGAACCGCGCATTCACGCAGCTGCTCGGCGAAGCACGAAGCGTCGAGGGCTGGGACATCGCAGAGACCACGCTCGCGACGCGCATGCCCGACCTCGTGCGGGTGATCCGTGGCTCGCAACGCCAGCGCGACACGATCGAGCTGCGCGAGAAGGGGCTCGTCGTGTGGATCGTGCCGTTCTCGTCGGAGGCGGTGCAGGTCCTGGCGCGCGTCGAAGTCAGCTAGCCTTACGCCGCCGGCAACAGGACCGTGAACGTCGAGCCCTCGCCGGGCACCGAGCGGACCTGGATGTCGCCGCCGTGCGCGCGCACGACCTTGTGACAGATCGCGAGGCCGAGGCCGGTGCCGTCGGGGCGGGTCGTGAAGAACGGCTCGAAGATGCGCGGCAGGTCGTCGGCGCCGATCCCGCGGCCGTGATCCTCGACCTCGATCGCGACGCGTGCGGCATCGGCGCTCTTCGCGCGGATCGTCACATGTGCGCCGGGTTGCGACGCATCGGCGGCGTTGCCGACGAGGTTGACCAGGACCTGGCGCAGTCGCTGCGGATCGCCCTGGACCACGGGGAGGCCGCCGCCCGGCTCGCACCGCAGCGCGACACCCTTCTCGGAGAGCACCGACGAGAGCCCGCGCGTGGTCGCCTCGAGCAGCTCGGCGAGGTCGACCGCCTGGGGCGCGAGCTTCACAGGCTTGGCGAAGTCGAGGATCTCGGCGACCGACCTGTCGAGGCGCGCCAGCTCCTCGAGTGCGATGTCGAAGTGCTCGCGATCATCGTCGGGGAGCTGCAGCTTCCTGCGCAGGATCTGGACGTTGAGCGAGATGCTCGTCAGCGGCGTCCGGATGTCGTGCGCGATCGCGGCGGCGAACTGGCCGAGGGCGGCGAGCCGGCGGGCATCGTCGAGCTCGCTGACGGCCTGTTCGCGCTCCACGGCGAGGGCGACGCGGGCGGCGAGATCGCGGGCGACGACGTAGGTGTCGCGGTCGACGAGGCCGCCGTCGATCACGAACGCTCCGACCGCCTGGCTGTCGGCGCCGAGCGCCGGGACGATGTAGCGGGTGCCCTCGCGCACGGCCTCGGCGGCGCGGAGCGTGCGGTCCCACGTGACGGTGCCGCCGTCGGCGATCGAGGTGATCCGGCGCAGCGACTCGGCGATCGCCTCGGCGGGCGTGACCGGCAGCGGCTCGTCGGGCATCGCGAGGCGGCGCGCGCGGCGATCGTCGAGCGGGGCGAGCACGCGCTTCTCGAGCCGCGGATACAGGCACTGGCTGCCGTACGCGATCGACAGCGGCACGAGCGTGGCCCCCAGCAGGAGCGCGGTCTGCAGCGCGCCCGGCTCGGTCCAGGCCAGCACGCCGAGCACGGCAAGGCCGCCGCCTCCGAGCGTGAGCAGGGCGATGATGGTCATCAGCAGCGCCTCGGCGGCCGCCGAGCGGATCGAGAACAGCTCGCTGCGCAGCACCGCGGTCGCGATCACGATCACGCTGATCAGGGTCGCGCCGGTGGTCTCGGCCCACACGAGCTGCTCGAAGATGCCGAGCGCGGGACCCAGGAAGTACGCGGCGAAGCCGAATGCCCAGCGGAACCACAGCATCGCGATGACGGTGCGCGCCGCGCGGTCGTCCCGCGCGCCGCGTGCGTCGATGAGCCGCCATGCGCGATAACCGAGCGCCATGATCAGCAGCGTCGCGGGCGCGAAGAACACCCACTCGCTCGTCGTGTGGCTCCAGTCGTTGTGCCAGTCGATCAGTACGACGACGAGCCCGCCGGCGATGCCCCACGCGATCAGCGCAGCTCGCCAGCCCCAGCGCATGCCAGGCCTGCGCGGGAAGCTCGCGACGAAGTCGATCGTGAAGACCGCGAGCAGGATCGTCGCGATCGAGCAGGGGAGTGTGACGGAGGCAGAGACGATCGAGTCGCCCGAGAGCACGGTGATGCCGCGCCACGCGGTCATCGCAGCGTCGGTCAGCGCGAGCGCGCCGAACATCAAGTTGTCG
>Ga0070678_100001526_pt1 | contig 12364 bp, 12 predicted proteins | sample KBSM73metaG_FD_65647 | JGI IMG/M metagenome (GOLD analysis project Ga0070678, IMG submission 65647) | Miscanthus rhizosphere microbial communities from Kellogg Biological Station, Michigan, USA - KBS M7-3 metaG | ecosystem: Host-associated > Plants > Roots > Rhizosphere > Soil ...
GTTATGTGTTCAGCGAAAGCTCAAATGGCTGGTTGGAAATCCAATGGTATATGTTCGCCGGAATGGTTCTTCTTGGTGGGCCTTACACCCTCAAAATGAACGAGCATGTGCGTGTCGATCTTGTTTACGGCATGGTGTCCGAACGAACACGAATCTGGATCGACATTGTCGGCGGACTTTTGTTTCTCCTCCCAATCTGCCTGATTCTTACCTACTTCACCTGGCCCTGGTTTGTTGAATCCTGGACCATCAATGAAGCGTCATCCAACGCCGGTGGACTGTTGCGTTGGCCGGTGAAGCTGCTTCTGCCGGTCGGATTCTTCTTGATGGCGCTTCAAGGCATCTCTGAAATCATCAAGCGTGTGGCGGCGCTTGAGCACGTCATCGATGTCGATTTCAAATACGAAAAGCCGCTGCAATGAACTGTATCGCCGAACATCTAGCGCCTCTGATGTTCGTTGGCATGATTCTTTTCATGCTTATCGGATACCCGGCGGCATTTTCACTGGCGGCAACCGGTCTGTTTTTTGGTTTTCTCGGGATCGAGTTCGGTCTGATCCGTCCGGATTTTCTGGGCAACCTGACCTACCAATTGTTTGGAATCATTTCGAACGACCTGTTGCTGGCGATCCCGTTCTTCACCTTCATGGGCGCGATCCTCGAGCGCTGTGGACTGGCGGAAGACTTGCTCGACTCCTTCGGCCAGCTGTTTGGCCCCATTCGAGGTGGCCTTTCGTATGCCGTGATTTTTGTCGGGGCGGTACTTGGCGCTATCACGGGCACGGTTGCCGCATCGGTGATCGCCATGGGCGTGATTTCCATGACGCCCATGCTGAAATACGGATATTCGGTGCGGCACACGATGGGAGTCATCGCCGCGTCGGGAACGATTACGCAACTCATACCGCCGTCGCTGGTACTCGTCGTGCTCGCGGATCAGATGGGCCGGTCGGTCGGCGATATGTATGCGGGAGCGCTCGGTCCGAGCATCCTCCAGGTGCTGTTGTTCTGCGGATGGGTCCTGATCGTCAGCGTCATCTGGCCAGAGACCGTCCCCGCATTGCCGAAGGAGGCCCGCACGCTTCAGGGTTGGGCTCTGTGGAAGCGCTGTATGCGCGGCATGATTCCTTCCCTCGGCCTGATCTTCCTTGTGCTCGGCACGATCTTCTTGGGGCTCGCGACACCGACCGAAGCCGGTGCAATGGGCGTGATCGGCGCCCTGGCGCTCGCATTCTCCTATGGCACGCTGACGTGGCCCCTGCTCTACCAGGGCATGGCATCGACGATGCGTATCACGGCCATGGTCGTCTATATTCTGATCGGCGCGCGCGTATTCAGCCTCGTGTTTCAGGGCGTCGGCGGCAAAGTCTGGATTGAAGATCTGCTCACCTCCTTGCCCGGGGGACAACTCGGTTTCCTGCTTTTTGCGAACATTTTTATCTTCGTCATCGCCTTCTTCCTCGACTTCTTCGAGATCGCATTCATCATCATCCCGATGCTCGCACCGGCCGCCGACAAGCTCGGCATCGATCTGATCTGGTTCGGCGTTCTGATCTGCGCCAACATTCAGACGAGCTTCATGCACCCGCCTTTCGGATTTGCGCTGTTTTACTTACGAGGCATCGCGCCGAAATCGATCAAGACATCCGACATATATTGGGGAGCGATCCCTTGGATCGGAACAATGGTCATTCTGGTTGGCGTGGTTATCTTCTGGCCGCAATCCGTGACCTATTTCATCGACAAGTCCACCACGATCGATCCCTCCAAGGTCAAGATCGACATCCAATTGCCGGATATAGCGCCGCCGCTCAATTTCGACATGCCGAAGCGTTGACGGCGAGCTGAACGAAAAAAAGCCCCGGAGCTTGCGCTCCGGGGCTTTTGTTTTGCTTCTTTGCGATCAGCCGCGCGATTTGCGGATCATGAATGTGTCGTAGCTGAATTCGGCGACCTGAAACCACTGATAACCGTTTCGGGTAAAGGCCGTCATTGAATCGTTGACCTTCTTGAAACTGGCATTGTCTTTGGCGATCTCGCCATGCAATTCCATGGCAGCGTTATAGCTTGCTTCCATGATCGGCGGCGAGAAGGCGTGCAGCTTGGTTCCGCCGGCGAGCAGCTTACGCAACGACTCCGGATTGAGCTTGTCGTACTGCGCCACCATCCATGTGTTGGCGTAAGCACCCGCTTGTTCAAGAATGGCCTGGTAGTTCTTCGGCAAGGAGTTCCACTTGTCGATATTGATGAAGGCGAAGATCATCGATCCGCCTTCCCACCAGCCCGGATAGTAGTAGTGCGGAGCTATCTTATAGAATCCGAGCTTCTCATCGTCGTATGGGCCGACCCACTCGCAGGCATCGAGGGTGCCTTTTTCAAGCGCGGGGTAAATATCACCGCCGGCGATCTGCTGCGGCACGCCGCCGAGCTTCTGCAAAACGCGCCCGGGGAATCCGCCGATACGCATCTTCAGACCTTTCAGATCGTCGAGTGTATTGATCTCCTTGCGGAACCAACCGCCCATTTGACAACCGGTGTTTCCGACCAGAAGCGAGTGCACGTTGTATTTTTTGAAGAACTCATTGAGCACTTCCTTGCCGCCACCGAGCGTGTACCAGCCCTGGTTCAAGCGCTGATTGGGTCCGAAGGCCACCGACGTTCCAAAGGCGAACGTCGGATCTTTTCCGAAGTAATAGTATGACGCGGTGTGGCCGATCTCGACGTTGCCGGCGGACGCCGCATCGAGCGCTTGCAAGCCCGGGACGATTTCTCCGGCAGCGAAAGTTTGAATCTGGAATTTGTTGTCGGTCGCTTCCCCGACTGCCTTTGCCATGATTTCGCAGCCGCCCCACAGCGTATCCAGCGACTTCGGCCAACTCGCCGTCATGCGCCATTTGATTTCGGGCATCGATTGAGCAATCGCCGGCGCGGCAACCGCACTAGCGGCCACTCCGAGGCCAGCTGCCTTCAGGAATTCACGTCTTTTCATTTTCCTCCCCCTTTTGCGTCCCTCCGGATTTTTCCGGTGCGCATTTTGTCTGTCATTTGGAGCCGCAGGCCCTTACCGCGGACGCGGGCGACCCGTGCACCTGAAAGCAGTGTGCACTGGTTCGAAAAGGCTGAAAAGTAGGTCGTGTGCAGGCCGCGCAACAAAAAGGGGCCGGTTTCCCGGCCCCTTATGCGTTAGCCCCGCGCCCGAGAGCGGATCATGAAGGAGTCAAACGAGTATTCGGCCACTTGCCACCACAAATACTCATCGTTCTTGAAGGCTTCCATCGATTCCAGCACCTTTTTGTAGGCCGGATTCGTTGCCGACGTTTCCGCGTTCACCTCATTCGACGCCTTGAGGCAGGCTTCCATGACCGATTGGCTGAACGGGCGGAGCTGGGTGCCGTTCGCAACGAGCCGCTTGAGTGCCCCCGGATTGCGGGCGTCATAAGCCGCGGTCTCTTCAACGTTGGCATAGCCGGCTGCCGCCTGCACGATCGCCTGGTACGATTTAGGAAGTTCGTTCCATTTTGGCAGGTTGATGATGAGGTGATTGGTCGTGCCGCCCTCCCACCAGCCGGGATAATAGTAATACTTTGCCACCTTATAGAAGCCGAGCTTCTCGTCATCGTAAGGACCAACCCACTCGGCGGCGTCGATCGTGCCCTTCTCCAATGCCGGGTAGATGTCACCACCGGCGATCTGCTGCGCGACAAGACCGAGCTTGCCGAGCGTTTTTCCGGCCCACCCGCCGATGCGCATCTTGAGACCTCTGAAGTCCCCAGGCTCCTTGATCTCCTTGTTGAACCAACCGCCCATCTGACAGCCAGTGTTTCCCATCAGCAGGCACTTTGTGTTGTAAGTGGCGGCAAACTCATCGATCAGTTTCTGACCGTCAGCTGCCTGGAACCAGGCATTCTGTTGGCGCGTATTGAGGCCGAACGGCACTGCGCAGAACAGCGCCCAGGTCGGGTCTTTGCCGATGTAATAGTATTGCGCGCTGTGCCCCATTTCGACAGTGCCGTTCTGCACGGCGTCGAGCACCTGCAGGCCTGGAACGATCTCTCCGGCAGCGAATGTCTGAATCTGGAATTTCCCGTCAGTCGCTTCGGAAACAAATTTTGAGAATGTTTCACACGCGCCGAACAACGTATCGAGCGATTTTGGCCAACTGGCGGTCAACCGCCACTTAAGCGTCGGCGAGGATTGCGCGATAGCCGGCGCGGCGATCGCGGTGGCGGCAGCGCCGGCACCCATTGCAGTTAGAAATTGTCGTCGTTTCATCTGTTCCTCCATCGGGCGCCCTGACGTTTCAGCCTTCGCCCCTTAGTGAAGACGTCCGGCAAGCCCTTACCATGATGCCCGACGCCATAGCGTGCAAGGCGTTAGCTGGCAAATTGTCTCATTCTTTCGTCCCGGCAATGCCGGACTAGGCTTCTATTACGATCTTGGGAGCGGTCTTTCCGCCCGCTCCGCCTTTGAGTTGAGCGAGGACCTTGCTCGCAATATCGCGATAAATTCGCGCATGCTCGCTATCGGGGACGGTTGCAACTACCGGAAGTCCGGCATCCGATTTCTCGCGTATCGTCATGTGCAGAGGCACTTCGCCGAGGAAGGGTACGCCAAGGCGTTCAGCCTCGTGCCGAGCCCCGCCATGCGCAAAGATATCGGACCGTGTTCCGCAACTTGGGCAAAGGAAGTAACTCATGTTCTCAACAACGCCGAGCACGGGGACATTCACCCGCTTGAACATCGAAACCCCACGCCGTGCGTCGATCAAAGCCAGATCCTGCGGCGTTGAGACAATTACGGCACCCTTGAGAGGCACCTGCTGCGCCATTGTCAGCTGCGCGTCGCCGGTACCGGGAGGCATGTCGACCACCATAATGTCGAGTTTGCCCCACTCCACTTCGCGCAGCATCTGAGTAATGGCAGACATCACCATCGGGCCGCGCCAGATCATTGGCGTTTCTTCGTCGATCAGGAAACCGATCGACATCACCGTGAGGCCGTAGCGCTGGATTGGTTTGAGCCTCGTGCCCCCGATGGTTTCCGGTTTCTCCTTGATGGCCAGCAATTTTGGCAAAGACGGTCCATAAATATCGGCGTCGAGCATGCCGACCTTCAGCCCAAGATCACGCAGGCCGAGGGCTAAATTGACCGCCGTGGTCGATTTCCCGACGCCCCCCTTTCCCGAGGCGACGGCGATCACGGCATCGACGCCGGGAATGCCCGGCTGAACTTTGTCGGCGGGATGGGCGGCACGCTGCGGCTGAGCAGCGACGTGAGCGGGCTGCGGGCCACGTGCGGCAGCGCCTGGACTACGTTCCGCCGTCAACGCCACAAGGGCCGACTGCACACCCGCGATACTGCGCACGGCCTTTTCGGCTGCATCGCGCACAGGCTCCCAAGCTTTCACCGTTGCGGCGTCGACAGTCAGCGAAAAGAAGACCTTCCCGTCGGAAACGACAACGTCGGACAACACGCGCGCATTGGGCAAGGCTGTCCCGTCGGGGGACGGCACTCTTGCCAGTGCCGCGAGCACCTGTTCTTTCGTCACCGTCATGATCAACCGTCCGAATTGGCCTTTTGCGCCGCCACCATAGGCATGAGCGCGCGGCGGTCAATGTGGTGTTCCGTGCTCAGACCTGTTGACGCACCGGCCCCTGCAATGACCTATTGGGAGATAAGTATCGGCGGCATCCGGCCAAGGGATGCTGGAAATTCTTGAAGGAGATCGACGATGGCGAAAGTGGCGTTTCTGGGCCTGGGCGTGATGGGGTACCCCATGGCGGGGCATTTGAAGAACAAAGGTGGGCACGAAGTGACCGTGTACAACCGGACCGCCGCGAAGGCCGAGCAATGGGTCAAGCAACATGGAGGGAAATCCGCCCCTACCCCCAAAGCTGCAGCCGAAGGACAGGACTTTGTCATGGCCTGTGTCGGCAACGACAACGACCTGCGCGAAGTGACACTAGGTGCGAGCGGCGCCTTTGCCGGAATGGGCAAAGGCAAAGTTTTCGTCGACCACACAACAGCATCCGCCGAAATCGCACGGGAGCTTTATGCGGCCGCCAAAAAAGGTGGCTTTGATTTTATCGATGCCCCGGTCTCTGGTGGCCAAGCGGGCGCGGAGAACGGCGTTCTTACAGTGATGTGCGGCGGCGACGCCGAACCTTTCTCGCGCGCCGAGAAGATTATTGCGGCCTATGCACGAGCGTGCAATTTGTTGGGCTCGACCGGCTCGGGACAGTTGTCGAAGATGGTCAACCAGATCTGCATTGCCGGGCTGGTCCAGGGCTTGGCCGAAGGTTTGCATTTCGCACAAAAGTCCGGACTGGATATCGAGAAACTCATAGCCACTATTTCCAAGGGTGCAGCACAATCCTGGCAGATGGAAAATCGCTACAAAACGATGGCGGCGGGCAAATTCGACTTCGGCTTTGCGGTTGACTGGATGCGCAAGGATCTTGGGATTTGTCTAGGTGAGGCACGCAAGAACGGCGCTCACCTGCCGATTACGTCGCTGGTCGATCAATTCTATTCGGAGATTCAAGCGATGGGCGGCAAACGCTGGGATACATCAAGCCTGATTGCCTTGCTCAATCGTTGATCGACCGGATTCATCCGCACTAGGACAATCGGGATCATGCCTTTGCGCTCGGTCGGGCAGATACGGCCGAGTGCCAACGTTTGATGTTGGCCGCGCCTTCGGGAACCGAAAGGCGCGCCGGTTTCATGAAATCCAGAGCGACTTGCGTGGTGATATCGGCGACCGTGTAGCGGTCGCCGGCAACAAACTCTCGCTTGGCAAGTTCTCGATCGAGCAGTTCGAGGAACCATGTTACGCGCGGCCTGTTCGCGTCGGCCCAGGCCGGTACTTGCGGGATCTCGAGCTCCTTCATCGCCGGATGCGTGTGACGGAAAACCGCCGCCACGTTCGAGAAAAAATTGATCTCTGCCCGGCGATTCCACATTTCGACGATCGCGGTATCTTTCGGGCCAACCCCGAACAATGGCGGCTCCGGCTGCATCATCTCGAAGTAGCGACAGATCGCGATCGATTCCGTGATGATGGTACCGTCATCGAGCACCAAGGCCGGCATTCGCTGCAACGGATTGATCGCCGCATATTCGGCCGTCTTGTGCTGCATGGCCGCAATGTCGACCTGTTCGGTCGGGATGGCGATGCCTTTTTCCGCAAGAAAAATGCGCGCGCGCCGAGGGTTTGGTGCGACCTTGGTATCGTAGAGCTTCATTCGCGGCTCCCGGTTTCAGGCTTGTTTGTCCCTCAATCAAGCCGAACACGGCGAAAAACCGGTGTCAAAGGGCTTTAACCTGTCATTAACCAGGCTCTTTAGGCCCCTCTTAAGCTTGGTCTTAAGGTTTTTGCGCAACGCTGCCCGCTGTCTTTCCAAGTGTTTAGCGTCCATCGATGCCGATTCCAGGCGAACAACCCGATCTTGCGGCGCTGCCGCCGGACACCTCTCCGGTGAAGCGGCGGCTCGCCGCACAGTATGTGCGCGAGGCGCGCGACAGGTTGACCTCCTCCAGTGGAATCCGTCCGGCGTTTGACCACGAACTGCTACGCCAATACGCGCAAAACAGGATTTCGGCCTCGCTGATTATCCTGCTTCTCGTTGCAACCGTCGGATTCATGTCGAGCTTGTGGACCGGCGTGTTCGCTGCCGGAACATGGACAGCCGCGGTGCTCGTCATCCACGCAGTCATGATCACGAAGTGCCGACGGTTTCTTGAACGTCCGATGCACGAGGTTTCCCCCAGCGCCTGGCGGGTAAGATTTGTATTGCTCGATCTGTTTTACGGATTGGCGTGGATGTTCATCCTGATCCGCATGGTCGGTGCCGAGGAAAACTCGAGCATCTTTATGCTGTTTGTCATGCTCATGGTCGTGGCGGTATCGAGCATGTTGGCATCGAGCTTGCCGACGGCTGTTTTCGCCGCCACTTTTCCAGTCACCACTGCCGTCGCGGTCGACTTTATTTTGCAAGGCAAGCTGCGCGACTACGTCCTCGCAATAATGACTCTAACCGCACAAGGGTATTTTGCTGCGCTTACCTATCGTCTCTACTCCAGCACGCTAGCTACACTGGAAGCACGGGCGGAGAAAGACGCACTGATCGGCGAGCTGGAACAGGCAAAAGCAATTTCCGACGAGGCGCGTCGACGCGCGGAGGCCGCCAACATTGCCAAATCGCGATTTCTTGCTCAGATGAGCCACGAGTTGCGAACACCACTTAACGCCATTCTCGGATTTTCTGAAGTCATGAAAACCGAGGTATTCGGAACGCACGTTGTATCGGCTTATAAGGAATATTCATCCGACATCCATAACTCAGGGGTTCATCTCCTCGGCCTGATCAACGAGATTCTCGACTTGTCGCGCATCGAAGCCGGCCGCTATGAGCTCAAGGAAGAGTCCGTTTCGCTCGTTTCGATCGTTGAAGATTGTCATCACCTTCTTAAGCTGCGCGCCAGCAACCGCGGGATCAACATTCATGAGATGTTCGAGCCCGCGCTTCCTCGATTGTGGGCCGACGAACGGGCAATACGTCAGATCTGTCTCAACCTGCTATCGAATGCGATCAAGTTCACTCCGCAAGGCGGTGAGATCTGGCTTAAAGGAGGCTGGACTGCCTCTGGCGGCCAATACATCAGCGTGAAGGATACGGGCGCCGGCATCCCCGAAGAGGAAATTCCTATAGTGCTTGCGTCTTTTGGACAGGGATCGAACTCAATTAAATCGGCGGAACAAGGAGCTGGCCTCGGATTGCCGATCGCCAAGAGTTTGGTTGATCTTCACGGCGGGACGTTCACTCTGAAATCCAAATTGCGTATCGGTACCGAGGTTACGGTGACCTTCCCGCCGGCGCGAGTCGTGGCTGCAATGGCTCCCATAGCTGAACAGGCCCCGTCCATAGCTCCTGACAGCAAGTCAGAACCGTCTTCGGACGAGGCACGGCAGCTGAACCGCAGACCTTTGTTCCGTGCGGGTACATAGGATTTGTAGCCTTGCGACAATCGCGCAATTGTATTCTTACCCGCGCTGACTATGGTCGCAGCCGATTCCAACCCAGCCCATGATTGAAACACCGTGCGTCAAAGTTTGTACCCTCGATGCCCGTACAGGGCTCTGCTTGGGCTGTGGTCGAACGGTCGACGAAATCGCCCGCTGGACTGCTATGAACGCGTCCGAACGCGCCGAGATAATGCGCCAATTGCCCGACAGGCTTGCGGCCTGCAACGGCACCGACCCGGCCAAAGCGATGGGATGATGTCGTGAGCCGCCGCCTCGTCTGGTCATTGCTCTTCGGCGTAGCTGTTTCGCTGGCAGCCCTGGTCGCAAGCCGCGATCAGGACGCCATTACCAATCTGCTGCGCCATGACGTTGGTTCGGTAGCCTTGAAAATCATACTAGTGGTTTTCCTCGGCGGCTTGATCCTGACATTGTTTCGCGAGCGGCTTTCAAACGCCATCGAGGCAACGCTGTTCTGGGCCATCGTCGGGCTCCTACTTGTCGTCGGTTACAGTTACCGTTTCGAGCTGCGCGAGGTCGCCGACCGCGTCGTGGCCGAGCTTGTACCTGGTCACGTGGCCGGTCATGGCCGTAACGTCGAAGTCGTCCGTGGTCATGGCGGAGATTTTGCAGTTGCCGCTCATATCAACGGAACGCGGGTCCCAATGGTTCTCGATACTGGAGCCAGTTCCGTAGTGCTCACGCAGGAAGCCGCCAAGGCCGCTGGTCTACCAATCGAAGTTCTGAATTACACGGTCAATGTCGATACTGCGAACGGACGGACAAGAGCGGCCGCGGTAACACTTGATCGTGTTGCCGTCGGTGGCCTGACCGAACGATCGGTCCCGGCGCTTGTGGCGCAGCCGGGTCAACTCAAGAATAATTTGCTTGGTATGAGTTTTCTCAATCGCTTGCAAAGCTGGGAGGTGCGCGGAGATAGACTACGGATGCGAGGAACACCGTAGCGCGACTAGGCAATCAAGCTGATGACAAAGCGTAGCGACACCAAAAACAGGAAAGCCGCGAAAGCAATCTCGAGTTTACGTCGCGGCAACCAGTGAGCCAGTTGAACACCGTAGCTCGCGGTGTAGCTCGAAACCGGCGCCATGAATATAAAGCCAATCAATGATACAAACCCTATGGAAAGTGGCGGCATCTGGGACATGTAGGGCCACCCGGCAAGCATGTATCCGATGGTGCCGGCAATAGTGATTGGGACCCCAACTCCTGCAGAGGTCGCAACCGCTTGCTGCATCGACCTCCCGTAGAATGTCAAAATTGCATTTGAGACCGATCCCCCACTCACTCCGACCAGCGACGAAATCAATCCGGTCAGGAAACCGTAGAAACTTAACAAAGGACGTCCTGGCAATTCACTGCCGAGGCTCCAATGCTCGGTACCCAACAGCATTCGCAGCGCAATCAAGGTTGCGAAGACAACGAATACGATCTTGAAAAGCGTCGCCGGCGCGTAGTGCGCGATGACTGAGCCTGTTGCAACGCCGAGAACCGCGGGCAAAGCCCAGACGCGTACAACGTGAGGGATCACGGCGCCTTTTTTCTTATGCGCGATGTAGGAGCGAATTGTCGTCGGTACAATAATCGCCAGCGAAGTGCCTATGCATGCCTGCATACGCACGTCTTCGGAAACGCCAAGAACCCGAAACACCTCGTAAAGGACCGGCACGATAACGGCACCCCCGCCGATACCAAAAAGTCCGGCCAACACGCCCACCAAAATGCCGGCGCCCGCGATCCAAAGCGCGAGAAAAGCGATCTCGCCGATCGGATGTCCCAGTATCATGATGACCCGAAAAATTTATACGGCGGGAAGAAATCGTCAGGCGGCGATGTGCGCCAATTCGGTGTCCCTGTCCAGCACAAACGCCAGTGCGTCGGTAAGGACGGTTGGACCGGCGCCGGGCTTTATGGCTTCCGTCGCGAGATGCCGCCGAAACGCTCGTGCACCAGGAACAGCGCGGAAAAGTCCAAGTATGTGACGTGTAATGGCATGCAACCGAACGCCACCGGTAAGCTCGCGCTCGATATAAGGCGTCAGCGCGACCATAGCGTCTTTCAGCGAGTCAAACGGCGCGGGTTCACCAAAAATCACGGGGTCCACATCGAGCAATTGCCATGGGTCTTGATACGCCGCCCTGCCCATCATCACGCCGTTTAGCGCACCAAGCTCAGTTCGTGCCTGATCGAGAGACGCGATACCCCCGTTGAGTATGATTTCGAGGTCCGGATGCGCCGCTTTGAGGCGATGGACAAGCGCGTAATCAAGCGGCGGTACTTCGCGATTCTCGCGTGGTGATAATCCCTTCAACCAAGCCTTTCGAGCGTGCACGATCAGGGCATCAACCCCGGCCTCCTTTACGATACGCGTGAACGCAAAAAGCGCTTCGTCCGGATTCTGATCATCTATCCCAATCCGGCATTTGACGGTCACCGGAATTCTCACATTCGCCTTCATGGCGACAACGCAATCGGCGACCAGCGAGGGCTCCGCCATCAGACACGCGCCGAACCGTCCGACTTGAACCCGATCTGACGGGCATCCCACGTTGAGATTGATTTCGTCGTAGCCAAACTGCTCGCCGATACGCGCCGATTGCGCGAGCGCCTGCGGATCACATCCACCAAGTTGGAGTGCAACCGGATGCTCGAATGGATCATACGCCAACAGCCGAGCGCGATCGCCGTTTAGAACAGCGGCGGTGGTCAGCATCTCGGTGTAAATCAGCGCGCGGCGAGACAACAGCCGGTGGAAAAACCGACAATGGCGATCGGTCCATTCCATCATCGGGGCGACACAAAAGCGCCGATTCAACCGTTTTGGGGATTTCTGTTCTTTTTCAGTCATCTGGTCAGTTTTGTTCACAGCTCATGTCGTACCATTTCCGGCTCATTTGGCCCTATTTTGACTTCCGGGGTACGACAATGTTGTACTTTTTTCTCGTGTCGTACTGATTTGTTGAAGATTGGACCGACTCGCACGACCCACTTATGCTGATCCAATGGGTAAATCTAACGATGGGTACGATAATTGGACGGACTCGCAAAGACGGCTCTAGGGCCTTTACAGCCCAGATCGTCATTAAAAAAGAAGGCGCCATCGTCCACCGCGAAGCCCAGACGTTTGACCGCAGGCCAGCAGACTTCACCTTAGGCAAAGATGCCTTACTTCGCTCGCTTCCACACCACGTCGTCAACCGAACCTATCTGCGAGGCGGGGTTCGTGTATTTCAATTCGTCCGCTGAAATTGAGCTGATGATCCGCTTCTGGGTGCCCCCATTCAAATTTGGCGACGAAGATCCCTCGATGTTCGTGGTTAG
>Ga0070678_100001532_pt1 | contig 12353 bp, 17 predicted proteins | sample KBSM73metaG_FD_65647 | JGI IMG/M metagenome (GOLD analysis project Ga0070678, IMG submission 65647) | Miscanthus rhizosphere microbial communities from Kellogg Biological Station, Michigan, USA - KBS M7-3 metaG | ecosystem: Host-associated > Plants > Roots > Rhizosphere > Soil ...
CGACGGCTACGGGCCGGTGGCGGAGATCATCCTCGCCCACCACGAGCGGATCGACGGCAAAGGCTATCCCCGCGGCCTGGCCGGCGACGAAATCCCGGAGCTGGCCCGGATCATCTCCGTCGCCGACACCTACGACGTGATGACCGCCCGCGACTCCTACCGGACGCCGATGTCGAGCTACGACGCGATCATCGAGCTGCGCCGGGTCGCCGGCAAACAGCTCGACGCCCGCTTCGTCGAGATCTTCATCGAGCTGCTCGAGGGCAAGGACGTCTCCTTCGCCCACGGCGAGGCCGCCGACTTCGAGAAGGAGCTGGCGCTCGAGGCTCGGATCGAAGAGACCGCCAGCCCCGGCGGCGAGCAGAGCCGCTTCCAGGTCGCCGGCGTCAACTAGCTCCGCCGGCGCCCTACCGGGTAGCGTTGCGGGCATGCGCGCCGTCACCTTCCAAGCGCCCGAGCAGGTGCGGATCGAGGAGAAGCCCAACCCCGAGCTGGTCGCGGCCGACGACGCGCTGGTTCGGGTCGAGGCGAGCGGGATCTGCGGCTCGGACCTCCACATCTACCACGGCCGGGTGCCGGTCGAGCCGGGGTTCACGATCGGCCACGAGTTCGTCGGCACGGTCCTGGCGGCGGGAGACGACGTCGAACGGGTCGCCGTCGGCGACCGCGTGCTCGGCACCTTCCACACCGCCTGCGCCACCTGCGCCACCTGCCTGCGCGGCGACTACCACCGCTGCCGCAACGGACAGACCTTCGGCCACGGGGCCAACCTCGGCGACCTGCAAGGCGCCCAGGCGGAGCTGTTGCTGGTGCCGCGGGCGAACCTGACCCTGCGGCGGGTGCCGGAGGGGATGTCGGCCGACGTCGCCCTCTTCGCCGGCGACGTGATGGGGACCGGCTATCACGCGGTCGCCCACGCGGAGATGAAGGCGGGGGATACCGTCGCCGTCCTCGGCCTCGGCCCGGTCGGGCTCTGCGCCGTGCAAGCGGCCCTCGCCGGCGGCGCGGTCCAGGTCTTCGCCGTCGATACGGTGGAGGAACGGCTGCGGATGTCCGAGAGCTTCGGCGCGACGCCGCTGCACCTGACCGAGCAGGATCCGAAGAAGGCGGTGCGGGCCGCGACCGAAGGGCTAGGCGTCGACGTGGTCGTCGACGCCGTCGGCGACCCGGGGCCGCTGGCGCTCGCCGTCAGCCTCGCCCGCGACGCTGGAACCGTCTCCGGGATCGGCGCCTACGCCGGCAAGGGGGAGGTCCCGCTCGGGCTCGCCTGGCTGAAGGGGCTGCAGCTGCGCCTCGGCCTCGCCAACGTGATCGCCCACGTCGATCGCGTCCTTACCCTGATGGAGGCCGGCAAGCTCGACCCCGGCCCGCTCGTCACCCACCACATGTCGCTGGATCAGGCCGCGGAGGCCTACGAGATCTACGACCAGCGCGAAGCGCTGAAGATCGTCCTGACGCCGTAGGAGGGCGGCTACTGTGTCAGTTGACTGGCACAGGTGGGGGAGATACTGTGCTCCTCAGTGGCACAGCTGGAGGCCAATCCCTTCAAGATCGATCCGAGCGACGAGCTCCCGGTCGGGCTGCAGCTGGGCTGGCGCCTGCGGGCGCTGATCAGCACCGGGGAGCTCGCGGCTGGGGAGCGGCTGCCCAGCTTCCGCCAGCTTGCCGAGTGGGCCGGTGTGAACCTGGGGACGGTCCGCGCCGTCTACGAGACCTTGGAGGCCGACGGGCTGGTCGTGACCCATCAGGGACAGGGGACCTTTGTCGCCGACGGGGTGGAGGCGGCGCCGCAACTCGAGGAGATCGCTGCCGACGCCCTGCGGCGTGCCGGCGAAGCGGGGATCGGGCCGCGCGACCTGGCGATCGTCGCTCTGGCCTGCGCGAGCCTACCCAGCGAGGAGAGCGAAACGCTCGAGGTGCGGCAGGAGCTGCGGCGGCAGATCGCCAGGCTGGAGGCTGAGCTCGCGAGCTATACCGGCCACCTCAAGGCCGACCTGGCGACGGCGCCCACTCGCGCTGTCGCGCACGTCGCCGGGGTCGAGGAGCTGGAGCGGACGCGCGACACGCTGATCGCGCAGCTGGCGGCGGCCCAGCGGGAGAGCGAGCAGGAGGTGCGGCGGCGGGCGAGCAGCCGCGGCCCCCTGGGCAGGGCGATGAGCCGGTGGCGGGACAGACGCTGAGCCGCGGGCTGCTGCCCGTCAAGAACGGCTTCGAAGAGGTGGGGGTGATGATGATCCTCACCGTCAAGACGCTGATCTCGGCGGTGCGGGCGCCTTATCCCTACGGCGAGGAGCTGGTCTGGCAGCTCCTCTTCGTGCTGAAACTCTCCTGGTTTCCCCTCCTCGTCTCCACCTTCGCCCTGAACCTGGGCGCGCCTGGTTTGCAGGCGGCTGGAGTGCTCTCGCTGTTCGGCGCCCTCGACCGCCTCGGCGGCTTCTTCGTCGTCATCGCGATTCGCTGGATCGCCCCGCTGGTAACGGCGGTGGTGGTTTCGGGGGTGGCCGGCACCGCGATCACCGCCGACCTCGGCGCCCGCAAGATCCGCGAGGAGCTCGACGCCCTCCAGGTGCTCGGAGTCGACCCGGTGAAGAACCTGGTCGTGCCGCGCTTCCTGGCGCTGATGGTGATCACCGGCCTGCTCGACATCTTCGCGATCGTGATGGGGCTCTTCGCCGGCATCGCCGCCGAGCTCCTCTACCACCAGCCGCTCGGCGGCTTCTTCGCCACGCTGTTCACCAACGCCACGATCACCGACCTCTGGTCCTCGGTGATGATGTGCACGATGTTCGGGGCGATCGTCGCGATCGTCTGCTCCTACAAAGGGATGTCGGCTTCGGGCGGCGCCGCCGGCGTCGGCAAGGCCGTCAACCAGGCGGTCGTCATCTCTCTGGTCGCGGTCTTCTTCTTCCAGTTCGTCGTCAGCTCGATCCTGCTCGCCACCAACCCCGACCTGCAGGCGGTCCGGTGATCGGCTGGCTTGACATCCCCCGCGGCTGGCTCGATTCCTTCGGCGACATAGCCCGCTTCGGCGTCAGGGTCGCGGGGCAGGTCTACTCGGGTCGGGCCTTCAAGTTCTTCGGCGAGGGGCTGCGCCAGGCGGGCATCCTGATCTTCGGCTCGGCCCTGATCATCTGGGCCTTCTGCTTCATCCTCGGGCTCCAGTGCGGGCTGCAGGGCGCGTACTTCAACCGCTCGATCGGCGCCCCCTCGCTGGCCGGCCTCTTCTCCGCCTACTGCGACCTGCGCGAGGGGCTTCCCTACGCCTTCGGCTACATCCTCGCGGCCAAGGTCGGGACCGGGATCGTCGCCGAGATCGGCGCGATGCGGATCTCCGACGAGATCGACGCGCTCGAGGTGATGGGAATCCAGCCGGTCACCTTCCTCTGCGCGACCCGCCTGCTCGGGGCCTGGATCGCGCTCCCGTTCCTCTACCTGGTCGGGATCGGGATCATCTACAGCGCCAGCTATCTCTCGGTGGTGAATCAGGTCGGCGACGTCTCCTCGGGCGGCTATTTGCTGATCTTCTGGATGTACCAGAGCCCGCCCGACCTGATCTTCAGCCTGATCAAGGGCATGGTGATGTCGACCGTGATCGTGCTGGTCGGCTGCTACTACGGCTACACCGCCTCCGGCGGACCGGTCGGCGTCGGCACCGCGACGGCGAAGTCGATGGTCTTCAACATCGTCGCCGTCCACATCCTCGGCATGCTCGGCACGGTCGTCTTCTGGGGCGCCAACCCCAGAGCCCCGATCGGGGGCTAGCTCAGCCGCCTTTGGCGAGGATCGCCGCGATCAGACCAAGCATCGCGGCAAGCAGGGTGTAGTTGCCGCGGTGGATAGACGCATGGAGGGAGGTCATCTCCTTCCGCATGGCCCGGGTTTCCGTGCTCAGGTCATCGAGGCGGCGATTGACCCCGTCGAACCGTTCATCGACTCGCGCGAAGCGTTCTTTCAGGACTTCGTCGGGCGGTGCCATCGTCTGCATGGATAGCACCCTAGCGAAGAAAATGCAACATATTGTCTGAGAACGTAAATTCTCTGAAATCTTCTAGCCGCGGCGCCGGTGCTTGTGGAAGGTGTCCTCGACCCACTTGAAACCGCGGCGGTCGCTGAGGCTCTGGCGGAAGCGCTCGAATGCCGGGGGGCGGGGCAGGTCGGGATCGAGCGGGCCCTCCGGCGGGATCACCACCGGATAGAAGAGGGAGGCGGCGGTGATGTCGGCGACGCTCAGCTGGTCGCCGACGAGGAACTCGCCGTCGCCTTTGTCCAGCTCGGCCTCGAGCTTGTCGAGGGCGGCGACGATCGCCTCGCGGGCGCGGACCGCCTCGTCGCCGCTGTTCGCGTTCCAGCGGATGCTGGTGTAGGCACGGGCATAGGCGCCGACCACCGGCTTCGCCTTGCCGAGCGGTCCGGGAACCGATTCGGCGGCGACCTCGGCGAAGATCTCGGGCTCCTGGATCAGCTCGTAGAAGGGCAGCAGCCGCGCGTGCGGGCCGAGGTTCTCGTCGAACCAGTCCTCCAGCTCGATCGCCCGAGCGCGCTCGGCGGCGTCGATCGGATAGAGCGGCGGCTCCGGGTAGCGGGCCTCCAGGGCGGCGATGATCTCGGTCGAGTCGCCGATGTTGCGGTCCTCCAACTGCAGCACCGGCACCGTCGGCTGCGCGCCCCGCGTCAGCACCAGGGCGATCGGGATGTGGCTGCCCGGCAGGATCGAGCGGCGGCCGTGGTCGATCCCCTTGTGCTCGAGCGCCCACCGCACCTTTTCGGCGTAATGCGAGATGTCGATCTGCCAGAGGGTCGGGGTGTCTCGGGTTTGCGTCGCCATGGCGTGCCTGCCAGCATAAGCGCGTGGCGCTGCTGAGCGATGCCGAGATCGAGGAAAAGCTGGCCGGGCTCTCCGGCTGGGAGCGCCAGGGCGCCGCGATCGAGAAGAGCTTCAAGCGCGAGGACTTCGTCGGCAGCGTCCGCTTCGTCGACAGCCTGGTTGAGCCGGCCGAGGAGATGAACCACCATCCCGACCTCTCGATCTCCTGGGAGACGGTGACGGTGACGATCTCGACCCATTCCGAGGGCGGGCTGACGGCAAGCGACTTCGAGCTCGCCGGCAAGATCGACGCCCTCGCCTAGGGGTCCGACGTGGCGAAGCGGAAGAGGCAGCGGCGGCAGCGGGAGAAGGCGCCGACGATCGACTATGTCGACCCGGAGGGCAACGTCCTCACCCTGCGGGAAACGCTGAGCGCCGCGACGATCGCCAAGGTGGGGGAGCCGCCGTCGGGCTCGGCGGCCTCGCGGGAGGACGCCTGGCACCGCCGCTCCGAGGTCCTCTTCGAGCGGCTCGTCGTCCGCTGGGAGATCGCCGAGCTGCCGCTCACCGGCCAGAAGATGCTGCTCGGCCGCTACCGGATGGCCGACGCCGAGACGCAGCGCTGGGTGCGGCAGACGATCGCCGAGCACCTCGAGCGCTACATCCCCGAGCTGTCCGGCTAGCCCGTGCCCGATCTGCTGCGGATCGACGAGCGGCTCTCGCTGCCGCTGAGCGAGATCGAGCTGCGCACGAGCCGCTCCTCCGGGCCCGGCGGGCAGCACGCCAACGTCACCGCCTCGCGGGTGGAGGCGATCTTCGCGGTCGAGGAGTCCAGCACCCTGAGCGACTCGCAGCGGGCGCGCTTGCTGGAGCGGCTGGGGCCGCTCGTCACCGCCGTGGCCCAGGACGCGCGCGGCCAGGCCCGCAATCGCGAGCTCGCGCTTGAACGCCTGGCGGCGAAGATCGCCGCCGGTCTGCGGGTGCGGCGCAAGCGGCGTCCGACCAAGCCCAGCCGTGCCGCGCGCCGGCGCCGGCTCGAGCAGAAGCGGCGCCAGGCGGAGCGCAAGCGTGGCCGCCGCTCCCCGCCGTCTGACGAATAGCGATGACTTTTGCCCGCCGGGGCGGTCTAATAGGTGAACGGACGCAACCGAGAGGGGTGACGAGATGCTGGGCGAGTGCAAAGCGATGAGCGGCTTCGCGGTCAAGGACGTCGAGGAGGCGAAGGGCTTCTACGAGGGGACCCTGGGCCTGCGGGTCGAGGTGATGGCCGCAGAGCAGGGAGTGACGGCATTGAAACTGGCCGGAGGCTACGACGTGTTGATGTACGCGAGCCCGGAGATGACGCCGCCCAGCTACACGATCCTCAACTTCGAGGTCGACGACATCGACGCCGCGGTCGAGGGACTGGAATCGCGCGGGGTCAGCTTCGAGCGCTACGACGACTTCGACCACGACGAGAAGGGCATCGTTCGCGGTCCCGGTCCGCTGATCGCCTGGTTCAAGGACCCGTCAGGGAACACGATCGCGGTGATGCGGCAGCCGTAAGCCGCTACGGGAGTCGATGGCACAGCACCGTCACAAATCCGACGGCAAAAATTTCCAAACTGCGCGTCACCTTTGAATCTCGGCCTCCTAGGGTCGTGCCATGGTCTATCGGAAAGATCTCGAGGAGCACTTCGAGTGGCTGGCCGGGTCGGAGTACTTCGACGAAGTCATCGACGAGGCGCTTGTAGCGATCGCCTTGACGGCCTATGACCACGGTCGAGACTGGATTCAGAACGGCGCTTGGCAGTGCGCCAGCGGCGTCGTCGAACGCTTTCAGCTGGAGGAGTTCGTCACGCGCCTCAAGGCCGAACGAATCCTCTAACTCAGAGAGCAGTCTGCCGATGCATGGCTGAGCGCTGAGCTCGATGAACTTGACGGAGAAACGCTCGAGTTCTGCAACTCGTAAGCGTCTAGCCAATGCCTCCTAGAGGTCGCGCACCATCCCGTTGCGGTCGATCTTCACCACCGGAAGGTCGCCGGGCCACATCGCCAGGGTGGCGAGGAAGCCGAGGGCCATCAGGCCGGCGGCGACGTAGAAACCGGCCTCGGGCGAGTAGCTGCTGTCGAGGGCGGCCATCCTCGCGAGGAGGGCGCCCAGGCCCGCTAGCCAGAGCAGCGCGGCGATCGCCAGCCGCGTCTTGAAGTACCGGGTCAGCGCCAGCTGGCGCGAGTGGCCGAGCACCAGAGGCAGGGCGATGAGGATCAGCATCGGCCCGACGAGAAAACCGGTGTCGATCTTGATCGACTCGAGCGAGCTGCTGGCGAGGTCGAAGAGGTCGGAGCGGCCCCACCAGGTGAAGGCGGCGCCAAGCAGGCCGATCAGGAGCAGCACCGCGCAGAGGCCGGCGATGTCGCTGGCCAGCCGCACCCGGCGGCTGGGGACGAAGGCGTCCCGCAGTTGGGTCATCTCGGTGCTCACCGCTGCCGTCTCCATCGACCCAGTGTCCGCCACCCTCGGGCCGGGGGCATCCGCACAAAGCCGACGACCTAGGTGCGCGCGACCAGCTCCCGCGCCGCCGCGTCGCGGCGGTAGTCGAAGATCTGCCGCAGATCGCGTTGCACGAGCAGCCGGTTCGCCAACTCCCCGAGCGGCCCGAAGGGGATCGAGTAGCGGACCCGGTCGGAGATGATCGTCGCCCCCGGCCCATCCTCCTCGAACGTGTGGGTGTGCTCCCACAGCGAGTACGGCCCCTTGATCTGCACGTCGACGAAGCGTCGCGGCGGTTCCCAGGCCTCGATCCGCGTCCGCCACCGCACCGGCACTCGGTGCAGCTTCAGCCGGTACTCGATCAGCGTCCCGGCCCCCATCTCAATCGGCCCCGGCGTCGTCACCTCGAAGCCGAGCCAGGGCGGAGTGATCAGCTCCAGGTTGCGCGCGTCGCCATAGAAGGCAAAGGCCTCCGCGATCGGGAGCTCGACGCGTTGGCGGCGCTCGAGGAGATGGACGCGAGCCATCCCAGCAGGTTAGGGACCGGCGACATCGCGTCCGCGGCTTTCCGGATCCCATGACGCGACGATCCGCTCGACGACCGCGTCTAGGTTGTCCCGAACTTCACTCGCCCAAAAGCGGAGGACGGTCCAGCCTTCCGCTTCGAGCTGTGAGGTCACCTGGCGGTCCCGCTCGACGTTACGGCGCAGCTTCGCGACCCAGCGCTCCCGGTTGGCGGAGCGGAACTGGGCCTCCATCGAGTCGAAGCCTCTCCGCTCCCAGTCATCTGGATTCCCGTGCCAGAAATCGCCGTCGACGAAGATCGCGACCCGCTTCGAGCGGTTGACGATGTCTGGCTTTCCGACGACCTGCCCCGGATGGACACGGAAGCGAAGTCCGTGGCGGTGCAGGGCGCCGCGCAGGGCCAGCTCCGGGGCGGTGTCGCGACCCTTGACCGCGGCCATGATCCGCGAGGTCACGGCCGGATCGCGGGGGACAGGCGGTCGCTTAGGGCGCCTTTTCGATTTTGAGCGAGTCGGCAATTGCCTCTCCGATTATCCGGGCGAGCCGGACTGGCACGGCGTTGCCGATCTGCCGGGACGCCTCGGACCTGGGACCCTCGAAGACCCAGGAATCGGGAAACGTCTGGACTCTCGCGCACTCCCGCACCGTCATGTAGCGGTGACCGCCATCGTCGAGGCAGACCACATGCTCGCCGCCCGGGACGCCGTGCACCCCGGCCTTGATCGTCTTCGCGGGTCGGTCCAGGGCATTGCCCGAATGCCCCTTGTAGAGGCGGGCGCCCGGGATGCCGACGTGGTTCTTGATCTTCGGCGACTCGATCCCGTCCTCAGGCTCGGGCAGAGAGATGAAGCTTTCGCCATCGAGGCGACCGGTCAGGGCATCGCGCAGCGTCCGCCAAGGCCGGATCTCGCTCTGGTCGCGCGCGACCCGCACCGCCTTCTCTCGCGAGCGGGGAATCTCGATCTCGCGGGGCGTCAGCCCGTGGGCCTTCCAATAGTCCCCGTAAAGCTGATCGGCCAGGAGGGAATCGCGCGAATGGGTGGGAGCGGGCCAGCTCCATCGCTCGCCGACCGGGGCGTCGTGCTCCCAGTGGGCGCCCTGGTCGGCCCTGATCGCGACGATAAACAGCCGATACCTGAGCTGGGGCACCCCGTAGTCGGCTGCGCAGACGACCCTCCGGTCCACGAGGTAGCGCTCGTCGTCAGGCGGATCCGTCGCGAGCTCCCGCTTCAGCCTCGCGTGGTGGCTCGACCAGCTTTCACCGTCCGCCGGGAACACGTGGGGAAGGCTCAACCAATCGCAGATGTAGTCGAGGTAGGGCAGGAACGCCGGCCGGGTCAGGCCGCGGACGTTCTCCCCGAGCGCGGCTCGCGGTCTCGTCTGCCGGGCCACGTCGATGAAGGCCGGCCACAGGTTGCGCTGGTCGACGTCGCCCCGGTGGACCCCACCGAGGCTGAACGGCTGACAGGGCGCGCCCCCGGCGCAGAGCGTTATCTGGTCCGTCAACGCGCTCCATTGCTGCTCTCGCACGTCGCCCGGCAGCAATGGCCAGGCTTGCTCCTCTCCGAGATACCCCCCGTCGATGTTTGCCGACAGGGTTTCGAGCGAACGGCCGTCGATCTCGTTGACCGCGAGGTGCTCGAAGCCGGCCTGGTGCAGGCCGAGGGCCATGCCGCCACCGCCGGAGAACAGCTCGATCGAGGTCGGGCCCGGCGACTTCGAGATCCCGACGGGAACTGCTTTGCTTGGGTCCGTCAGGGTCACAGCCATGACGGGGCAGACTAGTAATCGGACGCGGACGGAATCGGCAATGGCAGGCGCAGAGCCAGTCTCAGCTACCGGCGCCGATCACTCTCCCGCTCGGGTAGTTCCTCTTCTCGCGATAGAAGATGACGTAGCCCGGCAGCGCCGTCAGCTGAAAACCGGGAAGCGCCGCCGCGATCAGCTCGAGGAGAGCTTCGGCGGCCATGCCGTCCGCGGGGACCGAGACGTCGACAGCCTCGTACTCCGCTTTCGAGCCCGCGGTGTTCTCGTATCGAAGGACGAAAGGCAGTGCTTGCTTCATCTCGGCGAGCAGCACCGCCGCCGTCCGATCGCCGGCCTCGATCGTCGCGCACGGCCACTCGAGATCGATCGGGTAGAGCGAGTCGAAATGGGTCGCGGAGACGTGGGACTCGTCCCGTCGCCGCCCCGGGTCGTTGTTGCCGAAGCCGTTGGTGTTCCAGGGGGCGGAGCCTTCGCCCTGGGAGACCCTGATGAGGCGCTCCTCGGGAGCGAGCACCGTCAGGTCCTCGTCGACGTAGAGACAGGTGAAGGCGGCTTCCTCGATCGAGACGTTCTGCCTGCCGCTGATCTTTCGCATGTGCTGGCCGAGGCGATGCGGGAGCGTCACCGAGGCTGAGCCCACGTAGACCAGCTCGTCGTCTTTGTAGAGCTGGTAGACGCCCTGGCGTTTGTCAAGAAGTGCCAGGTTTCCCGGAGTCAACGGCGCCGGGGTCAACTTGTCGAGGTGCTCTCGAAGCTGATCCGTGAGGGCCTGGCTGATGCTTAGCCTGAATTCGCCGCTAGCGGGCATCTGTCAATCGTCCTGCCTCGTCATGGGCACGGCTGGTTTCGAACCAGCGACCTCTCGCGTGTGAAGCGAGCGCTCTCCCACTGAGCTACGCGCCCGGGACGGTCAGAATCATACGGCGACGGGGGCGACTTCTCCGCTGGAGGCCGGGGGCTCGTCCTCGCTTCCCTCCGCCTGGGCGCCCTTGCGCAGGGCCATGCCGACGAAGGGGAAGATCAGGGTCGAGAGCATCGCCGCGCCGACCAGGCCGGCCGCGGTCGAGGCCTTCATCTCACCCGAGTCGATCGCGATCGTCGTGATCGCGACCACGAGGGGAAGCTCGGTGGCGCAGTAGAAGGCGAGCGCCATCCGGTCGCGGGCGGCGAGCGTGTGCCGGTAGAGGAGCAGCGCGGGGGTGCCGCGGACCACGAGGAACAGCCCGAGGAAGAGGAAGAGCTTGGCGATCGCTTCGGCCGAGCCGAGCGCGGCGAGGTCGAAGGTGATGCCGCTGGTGACGAAGAAGAAGGGGACGAAGAAGCCGAAGCCGACGGCGGTCAGCTTCGACTCGAAGACTTTGACCTCGTGCCCCTTCAGGGCGAGCCGAACGATCATCCCGGCCACGAACCCGCCGAGGAGGATGTCGAGCCCGAGCTTGCCGGCGAGCAGGACGAGGCCGAAGACGAGGACGACGGTCACTCGCACCGCCAGCTGGCTGCTCGCCTCGAAGGTGCGCTCGAGCGCCGGCCAGCCGCGCCAGGCGTAGCGGACCGAGACCAGCGCCAGAGAGAGCGCGAGGGCGACGAAGGCGAGCAGGATCGCCGCCTCGTGGAAGGGGTTGGTGGTCGAGAGGACGAGGGTGACCAGCAGGATCGGGCCGAACTCGCCTGCGCCGCCCGCCGCAAGCAGGTGGGTGCCGAAGCGGGTCTTCAGCTCGCCGTTGTCGCGGAGGATCGGGATCAGGGTGCCAATCGCGGTCGTCGCCATCGCCGAGCCCGTGTAGAGGAAGGAGACGACCACCCCGGCGGCGGCGAGGATTCCTCCCAGGCCGTAGGCGAGCAGCACCGAGAGCAGCCAGCCAAAGGCGCCCAGCTCCATCGGCTTGCCCTTGATCCGCTCGAAGTCGATCTCGTAGCCGGCGAAGAAGAAGAGCATCCCGAGGCCGAGGTTGGCGAAGAATTCGACGAAGTCGTCGCTGTGGGCGAGGCCAAGGACTTCGGGGCCGATGACGATCCCGAGGATCAGCTCGAGCACGACCACCGGCGGCGCAAAGCGCTTCGGCACTGCGGCGACGGTGATCGCGGCGACGGCTGCGACGACGACGATCGCGAAGAAGGAGCCGGAGTCGACTTCGATGGCGGCGGTCGGCAGGGCAATCAAGAGCGTGATCCTATGGCGGGCAGGGTAGGATCACCAGCGGACCGTGCTAGGCGGGGTGTCAGCGGTGCCTTGTGACCCGAAATCCGCTTAGCGGGGCCGACTACCGTTCCGAGGGACTGGCCGTCGGGGTCAGTGCGTCGCGGCGGCGTTGACGGCCGGGTCCTGCGCGACGTGGGCACGCGAATCAGGTCAGGTCCGGAAGGAAGCAGCCTTAAGCGGATGCCGCGGGTGCCGCAGGCGAGCCCGGCCCGAGCCATAAGCGACGAACACGCCCGGTGACCTCGTTTCGAAGGACGGGTGCACGGTCCATATGTCGTCAGTCGATCAGGCGCTTTTGCATCTGGTGGATGGCGACGCGCCAGGTCGCGACCGCGAAGGCGACGAGGAAGGCGAAGCGGAGGATGTCCTCCCACTCGAAGCCGAAGGCGCCGCCGCGGACCAGTTCGACCAGCTGGTGCAGGGGGTTGACCTGGGCCACGATCTGGAAGCCCTCGGGCAGGCCTTCGATCGGGAAGAAGGTGCCGGCGACGAGGAAGAGCGGGGTCACGAACAGCGCCGTCACGTAGTTGAACTGGTCGATCTTGGCGACGGTCGCCGCCATCGCCACTCCGAAGCCGGCGAAG
>Ga0070678_100001542_pt1 | contig 12321 bp, 10 predicted proteins | sample KBSM73metaG_FD_65647 | JGI IMG/M metagenome (GOLD analysis project Ga0070678, IMG submission 65647) | Miscanthus rhizosphere microbial communities from Kellogg Biological Station, Michigan, USA - KBS M7-3 metaG | ecosystem: Host-associated > Plants > Roots > Rhizosphere > Soil ...
AGCGGCTGGTTAGCGAATTCGGTGTCGCGACGATTCCACTGTCGGCGTTCTATCAGGGCGGGACCGACCACCGGGTGATTCGATTCTGCTTTGCCAAGCGCGAGCAAACGCTGCTGGCCGGCGCGGAGCGATTGCAGCGGCTCAGGGCTTGACTTATCGAACGATCGTTCGATAGACTGTCCATTCCTGTCTGACCGTCGCCCGTCCGGGCTTTTCGCCGGGGCGGGCCCGGTTTGCGGTTCCACCGATGAAGCCCGCCCTCGCTGAGCTGCTGCACAACCCGCTCGTTTGGCGCGGCGATCAGCTGGCACGTGCCGACGAGGCGGTTTGCAGCGGTTTTCCGGAGCTCGACCGGGAGCTGCCGGGGGGCGGTTGGCCCAAAAGGGCGCTGACCGAGCTATTACACGACGCTCAGGGCATCGGCGAATTGCGCCTGCTGCTGCCGGCGCTAGGCCGGCTCGCCCGTTGCGGCGAGACGATCGTCCTGGTCGCTCCGCCGCAGATTCCCTACGCACCGGCATTCGCCGGTTCCGGCATCGAGCCGGCCCGGCTTTTGGTCGTCGCCGCGGAGGAAGGCAAGGACCGCTGGTGGTCGGCCGAGCAGGTGCTGCGCGCCGATAGCGTCGGGGCGCTGCTTTTCTGGCCGGGCAGCCTCAACGATCAGCGTTTGCGCCGCCTGCAGCTTGCCGCGCAGGACAGCGATACGCTGGCCTTCCTGTTCGCAGGCACGGCCTGCGCAGCGCAAGCCTCGCCATCGCCACTGCGCTTGCGGCTGGCCGCAGAAAAAGGCTGCCTGAGCGTCGAGGTGTTCAAGCGCCGAGGCGGCGTCATGGTCCGGCCTTTGTTGCTGGATGTCTCGGCCAAGTCCGCTGCGGCGGGTCGGCATCGATCGGGGCTTGATGCAACCGGCGGCGCGCCGGCGGCCGGCTATCGTCTTGCGGCAATCCGGAGGGTGAGCTTGAAGCCGCACTATCCGGTGGGCGGTCCGTCGGCACTGATCTGGAATCGTGCGCTGGCACGCGCCGATGAAGGCAAGAGAGGGTCGAGGCCGGATCCGCGCGAAACAGGTTCCCGCCATCGCATGCACGACGACATCGTGGATTGCAGCGCCAGCCGTTCCGTCGACGCTTAAGTTTTCTGCTGTCGGGCCATGCTCTGGACCGCGCTTTATTTTCCCGGCCTTCCGCTCTCCGTGTTCGCACGCGCCGGTACCGGGAGCGTCGCCGCAGTCGTCAGCAGCGCAAGCCATCGCCCCGATGTCGTGGCTGCGAACGACGCGGCAAAAAGGCGCGGGATCGTTGCCGGCCTGTCGATTGCAGCGGCGCTGGCGCTCGATCCGGAGATCGCGATTCATCTGCGCGACGAACGTGCGGAAGCCGCCGCGCTCAAAAGCATCGCCTTATGGGCCGGGCAATGGACGTCGACGATCAGCATCGAACCACCGGCGGTGGTGCTGCTGGAGATCTCCGCCTGCCTCAATTATTTCGAAGGCTTGGCCAAGCTGCTCACGCGCATCGATGCCGGTCTCGGCGCACTGGGCTTTTCCGGCGCCATCGCTACCGCGCCAACCGCGCTTGCCGCGAGCCTGCTGGCGCGGGCCGGTCAGGCGATCGCGATCGAGCATGCGATGGATCTCGAACCGCGACTCGGTGCGCTGCCCGTCGCGCTGCTCGGCAGCGAGCGCCCCCTGCTGGACACGCTGACCGGCATCGGCGTGCATACGATAGCCGACGTGCTGGCGCTGCCGCGCGACGGCGTGGCGCGGCGGTTCGGCCAGCGGCTGCTCGACGAAATCGATCGCGCGCGCGGCATCCAGCCCGATCCGCGCCCGCTGTTCGTTCCGCCCGAGCGCTATCACGGCCAGCTCGAATTGCCTGTGCCGGTTGCCGAAGCTGAGGCGCTGCTGTTCGCCGCCAAGCGGCTGGTCGTCGAGCTCGCCGGATTCCTGCAGGGGCGCGGCGCCGGCGTCACGCGACTGCGCTGCGACCTGATTCACGAGGACGCGCCGCCGACCGCCATCGTGCTCGGCCTTGCCGCGACGCGTAAGGTCGAGCACATCGTCAACGTGCTGCGCGAGCGCCTGGCGCGCGAAGAGCTGCCCGACCGGGTCGAGGCGATCCGGCTGGTGTCGGAAGAAATCGCGCCGCTCCCGGGGCAGGATGGCGAGCTCTTTGCCGGAGCCCATCGTCATGGCGAGAGCGGCGCGCAGTGGATCGAGCGCGTGCGGGCACGGCTTGGCGATGACTCGGTGCGCGAGCTCTGTCTCAACGCCGATCATCGTCCCGAGCATGCCTGGCGCTATCGCGGCGCCGCATCGGCGAGCGCAGCGCCGCTTCCGGCCGATCCACCGCGGCGGCCGCTGTGGCTGTTGCCCCGGCCGCGTCCGCTCGGCGCCGATCTAGTGTCCGCGCAGTTGAGCTTGCTGTCCGGCCCGGAGCGTATCGAGAGCGGCTGGTGGGATGGCGGCGAGATCGGCCGCGATTATTTCGTCGGCAGCGATGCGCAGGGAGGCGAGCTGTGGCTCTACCGCGATAGAGGCGGGCAATGGTTCGTGCACGGCATCTTCTCCTAGGGGCGCGATCCCTCATGACTTATGCCGAATTGCACTGCATTTCCAACTTCAGTTTCCTGCGCGGAGCCTCGCATCCTGAAGAGCTGGTTGCGCGCGCCAAGGAGGAAGGCTACGCAGCGCTGGCGATCACCGACGAATGCTCGCTCGCCGGCGTCGTGCGGGCGCACATCGAAGCGAAAAAATGCGCACTGAAGCTCGTCATCGGCAGCGAGTTTCGCCTCGATGACGGCTTGCGGCTGGTCCTGCTGGCGACCGATCGGGAGAGCTACGGCAACCTGGCTGCGCTGATCACGCGCGGCAGGCGCAGCGCAGTGAAGGGCAGCTATCGCTTGTCGCGCGCCGATCTTGCCGACGGCGTCGCCGGCTGTCTCGCGCTATGGCTCCCAGGCCGGATTCCCGACGCGGACGAAGCGCGCTGGCTCAAGCCGCGCTTTCGAGAGGCGCTGTGGATCGCCGTCGAGCGCCTGCTCGAGGCCGACGACGCGGCGCGTTGCGCCGAGCTCGCCGAAATCGCGTCGACGACCGGGCTGCCGCTCGTTGCCGCCGGCGACGTTCACATGCATGGCCGCGATCGCCGCGCCCTGCAGGACACGCTGACCGCCATCCGGCTGAAGACAACGGTCGCGCAAGCCGGCCACGCGCTCCATCCGAATGGCGAGCGCCATTTGCGGCCGCTCGCCACGCTCGAGCGCATCTATCCTCCGGCGTGGCTGGCCGAGACGCTGGCGATGGCGGAGCGCTGCCGATTCTCGCTGGACGAGCTGCGTTACGAATATCCGGAGGAGATCGTCCCCGCGGGCGAAACGCCGGCCGCCTACCTGCGGCGTTTGACCGAGGAAGGCTTTGCGCGACGCTTCCCCGCCGCCGTCACGCCGCCGAAGGATCGCACCAAGGTGCGCGCGCTGATCGAGCGCGAGCTCGCACTGATCGCCGAAAAGCATTACGAAGCGTTCTTTCTCACCGTCTACGACATCGTCAAATTTGCCCGCGACAACGGCATCCTCTGCCAGGGACGCGGCTCGGCCGCGAACTCGGCGGTCTGCTATTGCCTGGGCGTCACCGAAGTCAATCCATCGTGCACCGAGGTGTTGTTCGAGCGCTTCATCTCCCGCGAGCGCGACGAGCCTCCCGACATCGACGTCGACTTCGAGCATCAGCGCCGCGAGGAAGTGATCCAGTACATCTATCGGAAATACGGCCGCGACCGCGCGGCGCTGACGGCGACGGTGATCTGCTACCGGCCGCGCTCGGCCCTGCGCGACGTCGGCAAGGCGCTGGGGCTGGATCTGACGCAAGTGGACCGGCTGGCGAAGGCAGTCGGCTGGTGGGACGGTCACCAGGCGCTGCCGCAAAGAATCGGCGATGCGGGTCTGGATGAGACAAGTCCGGTAATCCGGCATTTATCGGCGCTGGTGACGAGTCTGCTTGGTTTTCCGCGCCATCTGTCGCAGCACACCGGCGGATTCGTGATTTCACGCGGCCCGCTTTCGCATCTGGTGCCGACCGAAAACGCGGCAATGCCGGAACGCACGGTGATCGAATGGGACAAGGACGACCTGGACGCGCTGGGCCTGCTCAAGGTCGATGTGCTGGCGCTGGGCATGCTGACGGCGATCCGCCGCGCGCTGGACCTGTTGTCGGTACGCTACGGACGTCCGCTCTCGCTCGCCGACATCGATCCCTCGATGAGCGACGATGCGGTCTACGACATGATCGGTCACGGCGATACCGTCGGCGTCTTCCAGATCGAGTCGCGCGCCCAAATGGCGATGCTGCCGCGGCTCAAGCCCCGATGCTATTACGACCTGGTGATCGAGGTTGCGATCGTCCGCCCCGGCCCGATCCAGGGCGGCATGGTCCATCCGTATCTGAAGCGTCGGCAGAATACGGCGCTGGCCATCTATCCGAAGCCGGAAGTCCGGAGCGTGCTGGAGCGCACGCTCGGCGTGCCGATTTTCCAGGAACAGGTGATGCAGCTCGCCGTCGTCGCGGCAGGATTCACTCCAGGTGAAAGCGACCAGTTGCGGCGCTCGATGGCCGCGTGGAAGCGCAAGGGCGGGCTCGAGCACCTCGAGCGGCGATTGCTCGACGGCATGCGCGCCAACGGTTACGACGATCAATTCGCCAGGCAGATCTACCAGCAGATTCTCGGCTTCGGCGAGTACGGCTTTCCCGAATCGCACGCGGCGAGCTTTGCGCTGCTGGTTTACGTGTCGTCCTGGCTCAAATGCTATGAGCCCGCCGCCTTCACCTGTGCACTGTTGAATTCGCAGCCGATGGGATTCTATTCGCCGTCGCAACTGACGCAGGACCTGCGCCGGCATGGCGGAACCATCCTGCCGGCCGATGCCTGCATCAGCGAGTGGGAATGCACGTTGGAGACGACGGGCGAAGCGCAACCGCTGCCGGACATCGGGATGGGACCGGCTGCGCCAGGTTCTCCGCAGCCGGCGCTGCGCCTCGGCCTGTGCCTGGTCAAGGGCCTGTCGGAAGCCGGCGGCAAGCGGATTCCCGCGGCGCGCGGGTTCCGACCGTTCGACGATGTCGCCGATCTCGTCCGGCGCGCAGAACTCAACCGTCACGACATCGAAGCCCTGGCCGCGGCGGGGGCACTGGCGCAACTCTCCGGGCATCGCCGGCGCGCGCTGTGGGACGTCAGCGGTATCGAGCGGATGCCGCCGCTGCTGGCCGATGCGTCGATCGCGGAGACAGCGCCGATGCTGACGCCGCCCGATGAGGGAGAGAACATCATTGCCGACTATGCGAGCCTGGGCCTGACGCTCGGCCGGCACCCGCTGGCGCTGCTCCGCCACCGGCTGCAGCGTCAGCGCATGCTGACCGCGGCCGAATTGCAAGCGCTGCCGCATGGCCGGGCCACCCGCGTCACCGGGCTGGTCACGGGTCGTCAGCGGCCGGGCACCGCCAGCGGCGTCACTTTCGTGACCTTGGAGGACGAGACCGGCATGATCAACGTGATCGTCTGGCGCGACCTTGCCGAGCGGCAGCGCAAAGAACTGCTGCGCGCGAATCTGCTGACCGTATACGGCACGCTCGAGCGTGAAGGCGAGGTTGTGCACCTGATCGCGGCGCGATTGCACGATCAGACGGCGCTGCTCGGCAAGCTGACCGCCCGCTCGCGCGATTTTCACTGAGGGCGTGCTGTCCGACAGTCCGAAGCCTGGCGCGCGATGGCGCGCGGTGCAGGCAGCGGCAGCGTCCTGCACGCCTTGCCGCTATAATCGGCATTCATTCGTCGCCACACTTCCGCCATGACGCCAGCGCTACCGGTTAACGTCGACGCCGTCGCCGCACTGCTCGAGCAGCACGATTACTTCGCCGACCGGCGCCTGGCGACCAGCGTCTATCTGGCGCTCAAGATGCGCCGCCCGCTGTTCCTCGAAGGCGAAGCCGGCGTCGGAAAGACCGAAATCGCCAAGGTGCTTGCGGCTGCGCTCGGCCGCGCGCTCATCCGGCTGCAGTGCTACGAAGGTCTCGATACCGCGTCGGCAGTCTACGAATGGAATTATCCGCGGCAGATGATCGAGATTCGCCTGGCGGAGGCATCGGGGAAGATCGACCGCGAAACGCTGGGCACCGATATCTTTGCCGAGCGCTTCCTGATCCGGCGGCCTATTCTGCAGGCGCTGGAGCCGCATGACGGGGCGGCGCCGGTCCTGTTGATCGACGAGCTGGATCGCACCGACGAGCCGTTCGAGGCGTACCTGCTCGAAGTGCTCGCTGAATACCAGGTGACGATTCCCGAGCTCGGCGCGATCAAGGCGGCGGAGCCGCCGATCGTCGTCATCACGTCGAATCGCACGCGAGAGATTCACGACGCGATCAAGCGGCGTTGTCTTTATCACTGGGTCGATTATCCGAATGCCGAGCGCGAGCTTGCGATCGTGCGGCGCAAGGTGCCGGGCGCAGACGCGAGGCTTTCGCGCGAAGTCGTCGCGTTCACGCAGCGTCTGCGCGCGATCGACCTTTTCAAGGCCCCCGGTATCGCCGAGACGCTCGATTGGGCCGAGGCGCTGGTCGCGCTGGACCGCGTAACGCTCGATCCCGATACGGTGGCCAATACGCTGGGAGCGCTGCTCAAATACCAGGACGATGTCGGTGCGATCACGCCGGAGGTGGCCGCCAGGCTGGTCGCGGAGGCGCGCGCAGAAGCGGTCGCATTGCCGGCATGATGGCATCGACGGAAGCGCTGTTCGGACGCGAGAGGCTCGCCGGCAACATTCTGCATTTCGCGCGGGTCCTTCGGGCCGCAGGCCTGCCGATCGGCCCGGCGAAAGTCGTGGTTGCGCTCAATGCGGTCGAAGCGGTGGGCGTTGGCAACCGCGACGATTTTCGCGCGGCGCTCGAATCGGTGCTGATCGAGCGGCACGAGCACAAGGTGCTGTTCGACCAGGCGTTCGAGTTGTTCTGGCGAAATCCAAAGCTGCTCGAACGCATGATGGCTCTTCTGCTGCCGAAGGTTCGCGGCCGCGTGCCTGCGGACCAGGCGCAGGCGCCGCTGCCGGGGCGACTGGCCGAAGCGATGGCGCCGCCGCGCCAGGAACTCGAAGTTGACGGCGAAGAGATAGATCTCGACGCGGCGTTCACTTTCTCGCCGCGCGAGGTGCTTCAGACGCGCGATTTCGAATCGATGACGGCCGCCGAGCTTCGCGAGGTCAAGGCGATGATTGCGCGCCTGCGTCTGCCGCTGCCCGAGCTGCCGGTGCGGCGCACGGTGGCCGCTCCGAGGGGGCATGCGGTCGACCTGCGCGCGACGCTGCGCGCAATGGCCTCGGCACGCGGCGTGATGGTACCGCTGGCGTGGCGCCGAAAACGCCGCCGCCGTCCGCCGCTGGTCGTCCTGTGCGATATTTCCGGGTCGATGGACCGCTATTCGCGCATGCTGCTTTTCTTCCTGCACGCGATCACCAACGATCGCGATCGCGTGCATACGCTGCTGTTTGGAACGCGTCTGACCAACATTACCCGTCATCTCAAGCAGCGGGACGTCGACGTCGCGATCGCGCGTATCAGCACCGCGGTCACCGATTGGGCGGGCGGCACGCGCATCGGCGCCTGCCTCGGTGAATTCAATCGCCGCTGGTCGCGGCGGCTGCTCGGACAGGGTGCGATCGTCCTGCTGATCAGCGACGGCCTCGACAGCGATATCGGTGACGGTCTGGCGCAGGAAATGGAGCGGCTGGCCAAGTCTTGCCGGCGGCTGATCTGGCTCAATCCGCTGCTGCGCTACGAGGGTTTCGAAGCGCGGCCGGCGGGCATTCGCGCGATGCTGCCGTTCGTCGACGATTTTCTGCCGGTGCACAACCTGCAGAGCTTGAAGCAGTTGGCCACCGCATTCGCCCGCCGACCCGCCGGCCGCGGCTTGGCTGCCGAGCGGCTACGCGCCGCGTGATGCACATATAGGGCCCGGATCATGGAAATGAAGGGAAGCCGCGTCGTGCCCACCGACGTCGACACGACGTGGCGAGCGCTCAACGATCCGGAAGTGCTGCGCGCATGCATTCCAGGCTGCGAATCGATCGACCGTGTCTCGGACACCGAGTATCGGCTCGCGATGACCGCGCGGGTCGGACCTGTCAGCGCGAAATTCACTGGGCGCCTGCTGCTTGCCGACATCGTCGCGCCGCGCTCGTACACGCTGAAATTCGAAGGGCAGGGCGGTGCCGCGGGTTTTGCCAACGGCATGGCAAAGGTCGAGCTGTCTCCGGTCGACCGGGACACGCGCATCGATTATGCGGTGAGTGCGCAGGTCGGCGGCAAGCTGGCGCAGATCGGCTCGCGGCTGATCGACGGCGCCGCGGCGAAGGTCGCCGATGATTTTTTTGCCCGGTTTGTCGAGCGCGCCGGCGGTGCCGCACCGCCGCCCGCGGAGACGGCTGGAGCGTCGCCGCCGGAGCTCGCCGCAGCGGTGCGAACGATGCGCATCAGGCTGCTGCTCGCGACCTTGATCGTCGCCGGCATCGCGATTTATTGGTGGCTTCAGCCGGCGTAGAATGGCCGCTATCGGATTGCGCAAGGAAATACCACCATGGACAGCGTCGATCTCGAAGTCCTGCGCCGGAGCGCCGAATGGCTCGACGCCGGAAAGCGCGTGCTGCTTGTCACCGTCGTGCGCACCTGGGGCTCGTCGCCGCGGCCTCCCGGGGCGCTGCTCGCCGTGCGCGAAGACGGACAAGTGGTCGGGTCGGTCTCGGGCGGCTGCATCGAGGATGACATCGTCGAGCGATCGCGTCGAGAAGGCGCTTATGTGACGCGTCCGCAGGCGGTCACCTATGGGGTGTCTGCGGAAGATGCGCGCAGATTCGGTCTGCCCTGCGGCGGAACGATCCAGTTGGTGCTCGAGCCCTTGCGCGGCGACAGCAGGATCGGCGAGCTGCTGGCGATGGTCGAGCGGGGACAACTGGTTGCGCGCACGCTGGATCTGGAGTCAGCGAGTGTTCGCCTCGCGCCGGCGCGCGCGGGCGAGGATTTGAGCTTCGACGGGGCGGCGCTGACTACCGTTCATGGCCCTCGCTATCGGATGCTGATCATCGGAGCTGGACAACTGTCCAAGTACCTCGCGCAGATTGCCGTCGGTCTCGACTATCAGGTCACCGTCTGCGACCCGCGCGAGGAATACACCGAAGCCTGGGACATCGGGGGCGTCAAGCTGGTCAGGACGATGCCCGACGATACGGTCGTCGACATGAAGCTTGACGAGCGCTGCGCGGTGGTTGCGCTGACGCACGATCCGAAGCTCGACGATCTGGCGTTGATGGAAGCGCTCAAGTCGCCGGCATTTTACGTCGGCGCGCTGGGTTCGCGTGCGAACAACGCCAAGCGACGCCGGCGCCTGGAGGAATTCGACCTGACGGCCGACGAGATTGCAAAACTTCACGGGCCGATCGGCCTGTACATCGGCAGCCGCACGCCGCCGGAAATTGCGGTGTCGATACTGGCCGAAATCACCGCGATAAAGAACGGTGTCGGATTGTCCGATGTCGCCAGCGTGGCTGCCGCGAAGGAGCGCCTCGGCCCGTCGGTGGCTTGCCCGGTCTGACGGCGGCTGCAGCGGTGCATGGCGCGACAGGCGGCGCCGCATCTGGTAGCATTGGCATCTTCGCAATCCCCCGCACGGCGTCCGTCGCCGGCTTCACGTGACGCCGCCCGCCCCGACCAGTGCCTTTCCTACGTTGTAGCGAACTGCAGCGCCGACGCTGTGTCGTCCTACTTGCTCTGCTGGTCTCTTTGGCGAGTGCTGCGGCGGTCGCGCAGGGCGCCGCTTCCGGCGGCACCGAGCCGGCTGCTGCGAACGCGCCGGCGCCGGACGAGCCGTGGCGCACCGACCGGATCTATCTTCAGACGAGCCTCGTCAACGTCCACTTCCACTACGATCCGGCCCACGTCAAATATCCGAAGCTCATATACGGCGAATATCATCTGAGCGACCAGTGGCTGATCGGCGCCGCGGCATTCGACAATTCGTTCGGACAAGCGTCGGAGGGGGTGTTCGGCGGCTGGCGCTACCGGCCGTTTCCCGAGCTGCAGCCGCTGTATCTAAAAATTCTCGGCGGCGTGGTTCACGGTTATCACGGCCAGTATCGCGACAAGATTCCGTTCAACCATTCCGGTGTCGCGCCCGTGATCCTTCCCTCGGTGGGCTACTGCATTTCTCGCGTCTGCTCGGAACTCGTTATCGTCGGCACCGCGGGCCTGCTGTTTACCCTCGGGGTCACGATTCCCTAAAGCGGGTTCGCGGCGGAGCGTTCGTTGCTTCGCGATTCCGGCGCGCCGTCGGGAGCTCCGCCGCCTGCCGGGCTACTTCTGATCGATCTTCGGATCGAGCGCGTCGCGCAGTCCGTCACCGAGCAGATTGAACGCCAGCACGGTCAGGAAAATGGCAAGGCTGGGAAAGAGCGCGACGTGCGGCGCAGTCATCATGTCGGCGCGTGCCTCGTTGAGCATCGCCCCCCATTCCGGCGTCGGCGGCTGCGCCCCCATGCCGATGAACGACAAGCTCGCCGCGGTGATGATCGACGTCCCGATACGCAGAGAAAAGTAGACGACGACCGTTGCGACCGTCCCGGGGAAGATGTGGCGCGCGATGATCGTCCGGTCCGCAGCGCCGATGCTTCGCGCCGCCTCGATGAACGTCAGGTGCTTGAGTGCCAGCGTGTTGCCGCGAACCAGACGGGCGAAGGTCGGGATGCTGAAGATCGAGACCGCAATGACGACGTTGGTCATGCCGCCACCCAGGATCGCCACGATTCCGATCGCCAGAAGGATGCCGGGAAAGGCGAACAGGACGTCGCAGATGCGCATGATGATGCGCTCCGGCCATCCTTCGTAGTACCCGGCAACGAGGCCCAGAAAGGTGCCAATGACGGCGCCCACTGCAACCGAGACGAAGCCGGCCGTGAGAGAAACCCGCGCGCCCATCACGATCCGGCTGAAGATGTCGCGTCCAAGCGGGTCGACGCCGAACCAGTGCTGCAACGAGGGCAACGCGTTGAGCCTGTCATAGTCGAAGAAATTCTCCGCATCGTACGGAACGATCCATGGCGCGAAGATCGCGACGACCACGAGCAGCAGCACGAAAATGCCGGCCGCTACAGCGACGTGCTGCTTCTTGAACTTGCGCCAGAACTCGGTCCACGGTGTGCGAACCGCCGTGTTCTCGATGACGACTGCCTCGGCGGTTGTCATCGATATCGGATCGACGGATTGATCACGGCGTAGAGGACGTCGACGATCAGGTTGATCAGGATGAATTCGAGCGAGAACAACAGTATCTCGGCCTGGATGACCGGGTAGTCGCGCATGTCGACGGCGTCGACCAGCAACCGTCCCATGCCGGGCCAGTTGAACACGACTTCGACGACGATGGAGCCGCCAAGCAGGAAGCCGAATTGCAGTCCCATCATCGTGACGACCGGGATCAGCGCATTGCGCAGGCCGTGCTTGACGACGACCGTCCGCTCGGCAAGGCCCTTCGCGCGCGCCGTACGCACGTAGTCCTCCTGCAGGATTTCGACGAACGACGAACGTGTGAATCGCGCCATGATCGCGGCTACGGCCGCGCCGAGCGTCAGCGAGGGGAGGATGTAGTGCCGCCAGCTGTCCGCGCCCACTGTCGGCAGCCAGTTCAGCTGCACGGCGAAAATCTGCATCAGCACCATGCCGAGCGCGAATGCCGGAAAGGAGATGCCCGAGACCGCGAGCGCCATCCCCAGCCGGTCCGGCCAGCGATTGCGCCAGACCGCCGAGACGACGCCTATCGTCATGCCGAATACTACCGACCACGACATCGCGGCGACGGTCAGCCAGAAAGTCGGCATGAAACGCTCGCCAATCTCGACGCTGACAGGACGCTTGGTGCGAAGCGATCGACCGAAATCGCCGTGCACGATGCCCGACACGAAGCGCAGGAATTGCTGCGGCAGCGGCTTGTCCAGCCCCAGATCCTGGCGCACCAGAGCGACCGTTTCCGGTGTCGCGTCGGGGCCGGCGGCAAGACGCGCCGGATCGCCAGGCAGCAGATGGACGAACAGGAAGGCCAGCGCGCCGACCAGCAGCAGGGTCGGGATCAGCCCGAGAAGTCGCTTGACGATGTATTGGAGCATCGGGTCGCCGCACGCGGGCCGGGCCTAAGGCGTGCGCGAAGCCGGTGGCGGCTGGTTGCGCGCCGCCACCGCCGTGTTCAGGGCTTCAGGTCGACTTCGGTGAAGTTGAACGACGCGTCCGGGATCACG
>Ga0070678_100001551_pt1 | contig 12283 bp, 12 predicted proteins | sample KBSM73metaG_FD_65647 | JGI IMG/M metagenome (GOLD analysis project Ga0070678, IMG submission 65647) | Miscanthus rhizosphere microbial communities from Kellogg Biological Station, Michigan, USA - KBS M7-3 metaG | ecosystem: Host-associated > Plants > Roots > Rhizosphere > Soil ...
CCTCGACGTAGCAGTCGACGTCGCCGTAACGCCGCAGCCCGGACTCGCCGGTCTCGAGCGCGCGCCGGCAGTCGTCGATCATCGCGTCGCGGAGCGAGGGCTCGTCGATCTCGCCGGTCGGATCCTCGCCGGCCACCAGCGCGACGCGCGCGCCGAGCTTGCCACCTCCGATCACGGTGACGACCGCGCCGCGCCGCTGCGTGCGCAGGCAGCGGTCCGCGATCTCGAGCGGATCGATCCGGCCGGGCACGCCGGCTCGCTCGACGAGCAACTCGACCGCGCCTTCGCCGTCGAGCCCGAACGCAGAGCACAGGTCGCCGTCGGGCGCCTGGCACTGCAGGAGGAATGGCTCGCCGCGCCGCGTGCGCTCCCAACCGATGTTCGCGACCTCGGCCTCGAGGCTGACGCCGCTCGCGGAGCTCGTGATCCAGCGGAACTGCGTCAGCAGCATGCGCGCACCGGTCCGGCACCCTTCCGCCCACACGATCGTCGCCACCAGATGGGCCTCGCGCTGTCTCCTCAGTCGGGTTGCCTGCTCGATGATCGCCCGCTCGGTCATGAAGTCTCCCAGCTCTGCGAGAACGTCAACGCACCCTGGTCGTCGAGAACGAACACGGCATCGCGCCCATCCCGGACCCGGCACAACAGGGCCTCGGTCATGTGGTCGCCAGCGATCTGATCCGTGAACGAGATCGCGTCGCCGCCCACCGTCCACACACCCTTCGCCGACAGCACCTGCATCTCGGTACCGGTGGCCCGCAACCGCTCGCGAACCAGCTCTATCCTGTCGCCTTCGGGGGTCCAGCTCTTCACGAAGGCGTAAATCTTCCGCATCACTGCACCTGGATCTGACGGACGCGGTTGTACGGAACGTCCTCGCCACCGGTGCCGTCCGCCACGTAGATCATCGAGCCGTCGGACTTCACGGCGATGCCCTCCATGCCGAAGAACTCCGCGCCCTGAGGGTCGGTGTCGTCGGCGAAGCCCTGCATGCCGTCGCCGGCGACGGTCGAGACCGTCGAGCCACTGATCTCGCGAATGCGGCTGTTGCCGATGTCGGTGAAGTAGACGTTGTCGGCGCCGTCGATCGCCAAGGCCTGCGGATGGTTGAACTTGACGTCGGGCATCGTGCCGTCGGCGAAGCCCGCCGAGCTGCCGGCCATCGTCGATACGGTGCCGTCGAGCCCGACCAGGCGAATGCGCTGGTTGCCCTGATCGACGACGACAAGGTTGCCGTCGGAGCGCTGCACGATGCCGTACGGCGCCGAGAATCGGGCCGCGGCGCCGGCGCCGTCGGCGAAGCCGACCTGACCGAACGCGCCCGCCAGGTTCGTGACCGCGCCGGTGCTGACGTTGATCACTTCGACGACGTGGTTCTCGTAGTCGGTCGCGGCGAGCCGACCGTCCTTGAGCATGAACAGGCCGCGGGGACGGCCGATGTCGACGGCGAGCGGCGTCGCGGTCTTCGCGCTGACATCGACCTTCCAGATCGATCCCGACATCACGCCGTGCTGGCTGTTCGGATCGTTGTCGGTCGCGACGTAGAGCGTCGAGCCGCCGAATACGAGCGCGAACGGGCGCGAGAAGTTTTGCTGGGTGACGATCGTCGTGGTGTTGCCCGACGCGTCGACCGCCCGGATCTTGCCGTTATCGAAGTCGGCGATGTAGACCTTGCCGTCGGGCCCCACGGCAGCGCCCACCGGGTTGTGGAACAGCGCCGTGCAGCGGTCGCCGTCCATGTATCCGGCCTGTGCGCCGCCCGACAGCGTGCTGACGCCGCCGGCGAGATCGGCACAACCGCCGCCATCGTCGCCGTGCATGCCACCAGACGTTCCACACGCGGCGAGCCCGGAGGCGATGAGGAGAATTTCGATTCGCGACATGCGCCAATGCATCAGCAAAAAGCTTGCCGCGCTAAGCGGCCGTTTTTTCGCGGTGTCCCGCAACGGCCGCGCGTGCGTTCGCGCCTCACCGTGTGCGCCGAATCTGAATTCAACGTGCTGCGGCGACGCGTTTGCGTGGCGCCAGGATCCCAGCGTGCGCCAGATGATCGTGCAGCTCGGGATCGGAGAGCCCGCCGAGATCGCGTTCGACCTCGTCGAGCTTGAGGTCTTCCCGGTGGAGAACGTCAGCGTACTTGCGAAGTTCTCCGAGCATGTGAGGGGCAGCCACGACGACGAGGTGCTTGAACGACCCGCCGAGCACGATTCGCTCGATCGCCTCCACGACGTCGCGGGCGAACTTCTGGTCGCGCGTGTCCGCGTACTGCTGGCGGTGATCGTCGGTCGCTTGCTGATGCGAGCTGTCACTCGCCCGGTCCATCCGGCGTTCGCCGGCGCGCGGCTCCGTGAACATCGCGCCGACGTGCCGGCGTCCGGGGTTCACCAGATCCTGGATCTCGTGCAGCTCGTCGCCGGGCGCGTTGCGTTCGTCGTACTCGCGGATGCGAGCTCTCGTGGTGTCGATGATCGCGATGCAGGCTCTCATGACGAGCGGCGCTGCAAGGCGGGCACCATTCAGAACGCGGACGAGAACACCGGCAACACCATCGCGGCGGTCGACGTCGGCTCGGTGAACGTCTTCTGATAGCCGCGCACGACCGCATACGCGAACCCGCCGGCGATACCCGCATAGACGAGGCGAGCAGGGACCTGCTTCCAGCCGGTCATGCACCACAGCGAGAACACGTGACTGACATCGTTGGTCGGGCTGAACAGCACCACGTCCTTCGAGAAGTCGACCCACAGTCCGGTCGCGCCGACGGTCAGCGCGAGCTGGCCATAGCGGTTGTGCGGCCAGGTGTCGGTGAGGATCAGCGCGGCGAATCCGCTGAGCAGCACCGCGTCGGTGATCTTGGGCGCGATGTAGAAGAACACGCGATCGCCGCGCGTCTTCAGTCCGGACACGTACGTCCAGCCGAACCGGAACGTGTCCGTGTGGGGATCGATGCCGGGCGGGAACAGGTGCAGCTCCTCGACATCGGCACCGACGAGCTTCGCCGCGAGTGCGTGACTGCCCTCGTGCAGCGACACGCCGGCGACATAGGTGGGCGGCGCCATCGCGAGCCCGACATAGAAGAGCGTCGAGTTGTCGGGCTCGGCGTGCGCGGTGGCGGCGAGCGCGACGACGACCGAGGCAACGACCGACGCGACTACGCCGGTGCGCATACCCAGATCTCGTCGACCGCCTCGAAGCCGAGCCGCTTCGCGAGCCGCAGCGACGCGACGTTGGCTTCGTCGGCGCCCCACACCGGCTCGCGTCCGTGCGCGCGCTCGTCGCGTATCATCGCGGCGGCCACCACGGTCGCGAGTCCCAGCTGGCGTGCGCCGGGCAGCGTGTCGACACTGACGTCGAACAGCGTGGCGCTGCGCCACGGCGCGTAGGCGAAGCTGACCGGCTCGCCGTCGACCCACGCCGCCCAGATCGTGCCGCGCGTGCGGGCCCACGCGAGCTCGTCCTTGAGGGCGGCCGGCGCGTCTTGGTCGCCGAACGGCGCGGCGCCTTCGAGGTCGGGGAGGGCGTCGAGATCGGGAAGCGTGTGGAGGATCGCGCGCTCGACGCGCCGACGCCCGAGCGCCAGCGCCAGCGCCAGATCCTCGCGCTCGACCAGGATCACGTGCGGCTTCGCAGCGAGCGGTGCGACCGCCTCGGGCGTGACGTCGCCGGCAACCACGATCAGCCGGGCGGCGTCGTGACCGAGCGCGAATCCGCCCGCGAGGTCCTGTCGCCAGCCCGCCGGATCGTTCGCGATGCCGTGCGCCTCGACCCAGCGCGGGACATCGGGAAGCTCGATCATTTCTTCAATCCGCGCAGATACCCGATCGCGGCGTTCGCGTCGTCGATGAGGCACGCGCTGACCGGCTTGCCGCGCAGCGGGCCGCTCTTGATCTTCTTCGCGATCGCGCGCTCGAGCGGCTCGATCGCCTGCGGATCCGCGAGCGCGCGCAGCTTTGCCACGGCCTCCTTGCGGATCTCGCACGTCTCGCCTTCCTCGAGGTCGAGCGTGTAGACCTTCAACCACTCGACGCCGTCGCCGAGCTTGTACTTCTCGATCACCGGCACCACCGCATGGCGCCGCTCGTAGAGCTGGCTGACCGCCGCCTTGTCGATCGCGGGTGCCGCCTCGGGATCCTTCGTCTTGCCGACCCACAGGTCGAACGCCTTCGCGACCACGTCGGGATCCTTGTCGGCGGCCATCGCACGAAGGCTCGCGCGCAGCTTCTTGTCGTCCTCGACATCGGGCGCCAGGGCGAGCGCGCGCCGGTACGCCTCGATCGCCTCGAGGTTCTCGTTGCGAGCCGCGTACGCCTCGCCGAGCACGAGCTGCCCGTCGGGATCCTTGTCGATCGGCGCCTTCTCGAGGATCGCGATCGCCTTGCTCGGATCGCCGCGATCGAGCGCCTCGGCCGCCTGTCCCGCGGGCGAGTTCGGATCGAGCTTCGGCTCCTCGGCCGGCCGCGTGTAGATCGCGATGCCGATGCCCGCGGCGGTCGCCAGCACCGCGATGGCGACATACAGCGGCCACCGCTTCTTCCCCGGCACCTGCGCGAGTCGCTGCTCGGGCGTGAGTCCGAAGATCGGCTCGCCGGCCGGCCCGGTGTACGGAATGCCGATGCCGACGCCACCGCCGACGCGCCCGCGCGGATCGCCACCCGCGACGACGGGCGGTGACGGCGCCGTCATGTCGGGCCCGACACCGAGCTTCGTGCCGACGCGTCCCGCCGGGCTGCTGTCGCGGCTCGCGCCCTTGGGCGGCGTTCCGGCGCGCTGCGGGCTCCCCTTGGCGGGCGTCGCGGCCCGCGGCCCGCTCGGCGCCACGGCAATCGCTTCCTCGATCGCCTCGTTGATATCGATCCCCATCTCGCCGTCGAGCCCGACGAGCGGCTGCGAGCCGGTATCGCTCACGCGCTCGAACTCGAGGTCGGTCTGCCCGCCTTCGGGCGTATGCAGCGCATTCTCGACCGCCGCGAGAAACGTCTCGGCGGTGGGATACCGATCGCCCGGCTTCTTCGTCAGCCCGCGCACGATCAGCTTCTCGATCGAGCTCGGCACCGGCCGTCCGCCCTTGAGGAGCTTGCTCCGCATCGGCGGCACCGGCTTGGCCGTGTGCATCGACATCACTTCGAGCTTGTCGTCGCTGTAAAACGGCGGCTGCCCGCACAGCATCTCGTACGCCACGGTCGCGGCCGCATACAGATCCGCGCGCCCGTCCATCGGATTGCCGAGCGCCTGCTCGGGCGCCATGTAGATGGGCGTGCCGAACGCCATGCCCGCTTGCGTGAGCCGCACGCCGTCGTCGCTGAGCTCGCCGCTCATCGGCTTCGCGATGCCGAAGTCGAGGATCTTGGCGAAGTCCATGTCCTCGCCCTGACGGATCAGAAAGATGTTCTCGGGCTTGATGTCGCGGTGAATGAGCCCGGCCTGGTGAATGCTGCCGAGCCCGCGCAGCATGTGACCGAGGATGTGCAGGGCGCGCCCGGGCGCGATCTGACCCTCGGACTCGAGCACATCGGCGAGCGATCGCCCCTCGAGCAATTCCATCGCGAGATACAGCGAGCCATCCGCGAGCCGCCCGACGTCATACGTCGCAACGCAGTTCGGATGATCGACGCGCCCGACCGCCAGCGCCTCGCGCTCGAATCGATTCCGCACCTCGGGGCTCGCGGCCAGGCTCGGATGCAGGATCTTCACGGCGACCTGCCGCCGCAGCCCCACGTGCGTCGCGCGATACACGAGGCCCATGCCGCCACGCCCGAGCGTCGCGTCGAGACGATAGCGTCCGTCGATGACCGTTCCGATCAGCTCGGAGCCATCGCCATCCAGCGGAACTGGTGTGTTGACCAGTGCCGGATCGGTGCCGTCGCTTGGCGCCATCGTGCGCCCCCATTGTGCCATCACCCCCAGCCCGAACCTACCTACCCCCTGTCATTCCGGCGCCTTCCGCCTCGCAACCCCTTGCCAGGCCACCCTTCGATCGGTAGATTCTGCCACCCCCGCCCAGTTAGCTCAGATGGTAGAGCAGCGGACTGAAAATCCGCGTGTCCCTGGTTCAATTCCGGGACTGGGCACGAACAATTCCGCCGAGTACGTCCGTGCGGGCTAGCCCGATGCGGACGAGCTCCTAGCGTCGCGCGGGCGGCCGATGGCTTGACGCGTGCACCTCGGTGTCGAGGAAATGAGTGTCAGCAACACGCATGATCCAGCGCAGATGCCGCGCGCCGAGCAGGCCGAGCGGGATGAACCGCCGCGGCCCGTCGAGGTTCGCCGCGAGCACAAGGAAATGTCCCACGTGGCTCTGGCAGCGCTCGCTGCGGCGGTCGTCGTGATTGCCGCCCTCGTCCTGGTCTCGTTGAGCCGGCAGTTGCATCAGCATCCCGGCGCAGTCCTGGCGGTGATTCTCGGCGTGCCCACGCTGACCGTGCTGGCGATCGTGATCGGGCGGCGGCGGCGCGAGCACACCTGAGGTCGATCACGTCGAATGAGCCGCGGCCGAATGGCGGGCGTGCCGGGTACGCGAACGTGCGCCCCGGCGCTGGAGCTCCTGTGCGAGCACCACCGCATTGTTGTGCGCCTCGTCGTGAGCCGAATAGACGAGCGTGACCCTCCCGCGCGTGGCTCGTCGCGCGAGCGCGGCCAGTGCCGTTCGCGCAGGCTCGGAATGGAGCTCGCGCCTATAGCGCGTTCGAAACTCGGAAAAGCGGTCCGGGTCGTGGCCGAACCAGCGGCGAAGCTCTGAGCTCGGCGCCACATCCTTCAACCAGTCATCGAGGTGCGCATCCGCCTTGCGGAGTCCGCGCGGCCACAGCCGCTCGACCAGCACACGGTATCCGTCGCTGTCTTTCGCCGGCTCGTAGGCTCGTTTCAGCTGGATCATCGGATTGCTCCAACAGCAGGTCGTGCAAGACGGCTGCCGCGCTCACGCACGATCAGATCGACTGCCGGTAGCCGAAGAACTCGTGATCCGCGTTGTAGCCACCGTGGCCGCCACCGATCTCGGCGTAGTCGGCGACGAACTCGATGCCGGCGATCCACTTCACCTGCTTGAAGCCAAGCTGGACCTCGTTGCGCAGCCGCAGCGGCGCGCCGTGGCCGTAGGTCAACGGCTGTCCATTCATGTCGTAGGCCAGCATCGTCAGCTCGTAGCTCATCTGCTCGATCGGGTGTGCGTCGTAGTACAGGCCTTTGTCGGGACCGTCGCCGAGCGAGTAGAAGACCACCCACTTCGCCTCGGCCGTGGGCCGCACGAGATCGACGATCGTTTGCATCGACACACCGCCCCACTTCGCGATGCCCGACCAGCCCTGGATGCAGAAGTGTTGCGTGATCTGCTCGTGATGGGGCAGCCCGCGGAGCTCGGCGAGCGACAGTTCGACCGGGTTCTCGACGAGGCCGTGGATGCGGAGGCGATAGTCGGCGAACTTGCCGTCGAACATCGCGCGATACTCGGCCGAGTCAGGGAACGCGCCGTTGTGCCAGAAGTACGGCGAGATATCCGTCTCGCGGTACTCGCCCGGCTTGGCATCGACGTGCTCGAACAGTCGCTGAGCCGGGCCGATGAGCGCGTAGCCGAGGCGCTGCACGAAGCGGGGGTGGCGCAGCGTGAACGGTGTCGCCGCAACCCAAGTGGCCACGACGATCAACATCGACACCGAGAACAGCCACAAGCCGGACCAGTCGCTGGCGTCGGTGCCGCTGTAGATGTGGTTCAGGTTGCGGAGCAAGCCCGTCGAGAACACGAGCGCGACGTGGATGGCGATGAAGAACAGAAACCAGCACAGCACGAGGAAGTGCAGCGACCGCGCGACCTGGATGCTGAGCGGCTTGCTGATGCGCTTGAACCGCGTCGACAGAGCGGGCGACATGCCAAGCCCGGTGACGAGCGCGAGCGGTGCAGCGACGAATACCGTGATGAAGTAGGCGAGCACCTGCAGGCCGTTGTACGCGGCCCAGCTGTGGTCGATGGGCCAATCGAGCGACAGGTACTGCAGCAGAACGGACGCCGCGTCCGGGAACACATGCCAGCTCGTCGGTACGAGCCGCCGCCACTCGCCGCTCGAGAACAACAGGACGTAGAACACGACGCCGTTCAGGAGCCACAGCACGTCCATGCCGAGGTGCCACCAGCGCGCGAGCCCGATCGAGTGCCGCAGACCCGGCAGACCGACGTGCTTCGGTAGCGAGAGTGAGTCCTGCTTCGCCGTCCACAGCGGATCCGCGGGGACGGGCTTCTGCATGCGGAGCCACTCTCTTCCGGGTGTGCAGTGGCGCGTCCAGTACAGTCGCGGATGATCGGCGAGGATCTGCGCGCCGGCGCGGATGATGAACAGCAGGAAGAACAGATTCATGAAGTGCTGCACGCGCAGCCAGCCCGGCATCGGCTGATCGAAGCGCGTCGCGTAGCCGGTCCCCGGATGGCGCTGGATGAACTGCTCGATGCTGGGAAGCCCGCGCAGCTCCTTTGCGGCCGCGATCGCGCATAGCAACAGAGCGAAGCCGATCGGGATGAGCCAGAGCACGTTGAACCATCGGTTCGCGCCGATGCGCAGCCGTGGCGCGACGCCGGACGCGGCTGGGATCGCGCCGGCCCACGCGTCGGGGTGGATGATGTCTTCGCCGCGCGTCAGCCTCGCGCGATAGTCCTGGATCGCCTGCGGGGCGATCTGATCCGAACCTGGCTGCGCAGAGTTGTCGCCGTCTCGCTTCGCCATGTTTGCGACCGTACATCGCGGAGCGCGGCCACGCTGGTGCGTCAGGTCGCCGCGTCCGGATGACTTGCACCCGATGAGGTCACTCGCTAGCACCTGAACGTGTCGCCGGTGCCGACCGGGTCGGCCGCATGCAGCGCTGGCGTGCTGACCAGCGTCATCGCGAACCTGGTGCGCAACGCGATCAAGTACATGAAGGATTCCGACGATCGCCGGATCAAGCGGTGGGAGTGACGTCAGCTCCCGAGCGAGGCGCACTGTTCTGGTTCGAGCTTCGAGCCGTGCTAACGGCAAACGAATCAGCCGCGTAAGAATCGCATCCGCAGCTCGCACGCGATCGACCGCGATGTCGCACGGCGCCAAGGGCTGGCGATCGAGACCGATGGACTTGAAGGTCATCCGAGACGTCGCCTTCCGCGCTTTCCAAGGATGATCGTCAGTACGATCAACACCGGGAACGCGAGCAGCTCCAGGACGGCCAGTCCGGGATGTTCGGACCAACCTCGTCCCACATACAGCGTCAGGCCAGCGAGTGCGATGATGTATACGGCAAGAGCCGCGATCGAGGTACGCGACAGCTCGACGTGCTCGGTGCCGGTCATCCCGCGATCGTCGATGCACCCGACAACGTGTTCGTCGGCCAGCAGGTGTTGACCGGAGAGCACCGCAACGGACAAGCGGATGTTCTGCAGGGGTTGATGACGGGGATCGGGTTCGTGGGTGGGGGAGCCATCATCAAGCACTCGGGCTCGGTGAGCGGCCTGGCGACTGCTGCTGCGATCTGGACGACCGGTGCGATCGGCGCCGCCGTGGCGTACGGCTCCTACGCGCTCGCCGTCGTGCTGTCGCTCACGAACCTTCTGATCCTCGCGATCACGCGAAAGCTCCAGCGACGTGCCGAGGCCGCCTGATGATGGTGAACGTGCTGATCTTCCATGCCAGCCGGCAACTTGCAAAGGCCGAAGCCCGCAAGCCCGACCGCGACGCAGTCGAGTGACTTGGCCCGTCGCTCAATCCGTCCGCACGTGCTCCTCGATCAGCTCGCCCGTGGTCATCTCGGCTGCCTCGCCGAGCTGGAGCTCGACGCGCTCGATGCTTCCGGTGAATCGAAACGGCAACCGGTCACGGTACCCGCCCCACACCGGCGACAGCGTGTCTTCGCCAACGTCGAGACACTCGCCGAAGCGACCACGGACCTGACGTTCGATCCGGCCCTCTCCGGCGAGCTCGTTGTTGCAGAACAGGCGCACGGTCGCCGGTCCACCACGCGTTTGCGGGTCGTCGCACACGAACTCCATCCTGATCTCGACTCTGCCACGCGGCAGCAGGCGATCGGCGATGATGTCGTAGCGCTCCTGATCGTACCAGTTGTAGTGGTAGTGCAGGCGGTCGCCGTCGACGAACAGTGACCAGCCCGACCAATCGCCGCCCATGCAGATGAGCACACCCTCGACGCCGCCGTCCGGAATCTCGGCGGTCACCGCGATCACGTGATCGACGTTGTTCGTTCGCGGCGCGCTCCCTTCGGGCAGCCGTACCATCCCCGGGGGGAGACGGATCACGGAGCGTCCGGTGAAGAAGCCGGGGCGCAGCGCGACGTCGGTCCGCTCCACGAAGCGATCGTCGAGTGGAAGCACATCGTAACGCGCGGCCTCGACGAGAAATAGATCCTCGAGCTCGCGGAGCAGGGCGGGGTAGCGCGCTGACAGGTCATCGGCCTGGCTGAAGTCTTCGTCGATGTTGTAGAGCTCCCAGCGATCCTCCTCGAATGGCGCGCTACCACTCGTCTGCCATGGCAGCCGGCCGTGCCGGCAGCAGGCCATCCACCCGTCACGATAGATCGCGCGGTTTCCGAGCATCTCGAAGTACTGCGTGACGTGTGTGCTCGGCGCATCGGCGTGCTCGCGGTCGAACGTGTACGCCATGCTCACGCCCTCGATCGGTTTCTGGGCGACGCCGTCGATCATGGTGGGCTCGGGGAGGCCGAGCACGTCGAGGATCGTCGGAACGATGTCGATCACGTGGTGGAACTGGAATCGCTTGGCACCCGTGTCGGCGATCCACGACGGCCACGTAACGACCATGCCATTGCGCGTACCGCCGAAGTGCGACGCGACCTGCTTCACCCACTTGAAGGGAGTGTCTCCGGCCCACGCCCATCCCACCGCGTAGTGTGGGGACGTGCCGGGCAGGCCGAGCTCATCGATGCGGCCGCGCATCGTGGCGATCGGCGGTGCATTGCCTTGCATGCTGGCCGATTCGTTCATCGTACCCGTCAGGCCGCCTTCGGCGCTCGAGCCGTTGTCGCCCAGGATGTAGATGAACAGCGTGTTGTCGAATTCTCCCATCTGCTCGAGCGCCTCGACGAGCCGACCGATCTCGTGATCGGTGTGCTCGTGAAAGTCGGCGAAGTTCTCCATCTGGCGGGCGAGCACCTGTCGATCTTCCTGCGTGAAGCTGTCCCAGGCTGGGATCTCGGGTGGCCGCGAGGTCAGCCGGGTACCGGGAGCGATCACGCCGAGCTCGAGCTGCCGGCGGTAGACCGCCTCGCGATAACGATCCCAGCCGATGTCGAACCGACCCCGGTTCCGGCCGCGCCAGGCGAGTGGGGGCTGGTGAGGGCCGTGGACAGCGCCCGGCGCGAAGTGCACGAAGAACGGCCGGTCGGGCGCGATGGCCTTTTGCGACCGCATCCAGGCGATGCAGTCGTCTGCGAGATCGATCGTGAGGTGATATCCGTCTTGCGGGGGCTTCGCCGGTGAGACCGGGGTCGTGTTGCGATAGAGCGCGGGATAGAACTGATCGGTCATCCCGCCGAGGAAGCCGTAGAAGTAGTCGAACCCGCGACGATGCGGCCAGTTCTCGAACGGTCCGGCGAGGCTCTGCCGGTTGTCGGGAACGGAGTGGTTCTTTCCCCACCAACCTGTCGCGTACCCGTGATGCGACAGGATCTCGGAGATGAAGCCGCAGCTCTTCGGGATGATGCCCGCGTAGCCGGGGAACCCGGTCGCCATCTCCGCGACAACGCCGGAGGAGACGGAATGATGATTGCGACCGGTGAGCAGTGATGCCCGCGTCGGAGCGCACAGCGCGGTCGTGTGAAACTGGCAGTACTGCAGGCCGTCCCGGCACAAGCGTTCGGCGGCCGGCGTGCGAACGAGACCGCCGAACGCGCTCGACACTCCATAGCCGGCGTCGTCGAGGAGCACGATCACGATATTCGGCGCCGACGGCGGGGCGCTGACGAGCTCCGGATAGTCGGGCTCCGAGTCGGTCATGGTCATGCCGATCTTCGCGCCGCGAAACCGATGCTCGGGCCTTGGCAGGACAGCTCCGAGCGATCTCGAACCTGCGTTTCGTGTACGTGTCATGTCGCGCCTCCATGGGCCGGTCGATGCTGTGTTCGAGCTAATGCGCGCTTCGTCCGCAGCCAGCGCGCGAGCGGGATGAGGATCATCAAATCGATGATCGAAGCGACCACGACCAGTACAAGCGTGTCGTTGTCCTTGATGTCCTCGACGGCGACGATCGTCGCCGCCGCAATGTTGCGTTGCGCAGTGCCGAGTCCGAGCACCACG
>Ga0070678_100001552_pt1 | contig 12283 bp, 14 predicted proteins | sample KBSM73metaG_FD_65647 | JGI IMG/M metagenome (GOLD analysis project Ga0070678, IMG submission 65647) | Miscanthus rhizosphere microbial communities from Kellogg Biological Station, Michigan, USA - KBS M7-3 metaG | ecosystem: Host-associated > Plants > Roots > Rhizosphere > Soil ...
TCGGAGGGATTCAGGGTGGTGGCCATTGTGATTTCCTCGTTCACGCGCCGTGGCAACGACGCATGGTGATTTGAATTTTTGGTGAGACGTGAGAGGTGAGACGTGAGACGAAAAAGCGGCTCGGTTTGCGAAGTTGCTGCTTTTACGTCTCTCGTCTCACGTCTCACCTCTCACGTATCCATGCGTCATCGCATATTCATTGCGTCAACGCACTCTCCAGCCTTGCCAATCTCCCGCGCACCGACCCGTCGATCACCATGTCGCCGGCGTCGATCACGGCGCCGCCGATGATGCTCTCGTCGATGCGTTGTTCGAGTTCGATGTCGCGGCCGAAGCGCTTCTTCAGCGCCTGGCGGATGGCGTCGGCCTGGGCGTCGCCGACCGGCGCCGCCGAACGCAGCGTCACCTTCAGCACGCGCTCGGACTCGCGCTTGAGTTCCTCGAACAACGCGGCGATGTCGGGCAGCAGTCCGGCCCGGCGGTTTTCGACCAGCAGCGTGAGGAACTTGCCGAACGGCGAGTCGCCCGCTTCGCCCGGCGCCAGCAGCAGCGCGGACAGATCGCTGTTGGACAGGCGCGGATCGCCGATCAGCGCATGCACGCGCGGATCGGCAACGATCTGCGCGGCAAGGCCGAGCTTGCTCGACCAGTCCGCCAGCACAGTACTGGCCTGCGCGGACGCAAACGCGGCGCGCGCATACGGGCGGGCGAGAGTCAGGGTTTCGCTCATTCGATCAGATCTCGGTCAGCAGCTGGTCGAGCAACGCCTTGTGGGCGTCCGGGTTGATCTCGCGCTCGATGATCCTGCGCGCGCCCTGCACGGCGAGCGTGGCGACCTGGCCGCGCAGCTGTTCCTTCGCCTTGCCGACCATGCCGTCGATCTCGCTCTGGGCCATCGCTTTCACGCGCGCCGCTTCGAGCAGCGCGTCGGCCTTCGCCTTGTCGAGGATCTGGTTTGCGTGCTGCTGCGCCTTGTCGATGATCTCGGACGCCTGCACGCGCGCCGCCTTGATCTCCTCGGCGACGCGGGCATCGGCATCCTTCAGCTCGGCCTTCGCGCGATCGGCAGCGGCGAGACCCTCGGCAATGCGCTGCGCCCGCTCATCCATGGCCTGCGTCAGCGGGGGCCAGATGAACTTCATCGTGACCCAGATGAGTATCCCGAAGGTAATCATCTGGGCGAACAGGGTTGCGTTAATGTTCACGGGCTAACCTTCGCGGAAGGGTTCTGATGCGGATCAATGTGCGACGGCAGACGCCGCGGCCACGACTTTCGCGGCGAACGGGTCGACGAACGTCAGGTACATCGCGATGCCGACGCCGATGATCGGAATCGCGTCGATCAGGCCGACCAGCAGGAACATCTTGCCTTGCAGCATCGGAACGAGTTCCGGCTGGCGCGAGGCGCCTTCGAGAAACTTGCCGCCCATGAGGCCCATGCCGATTGCGGCGCCGATGCCGCCGAGGCCGAGCATCAGGCCGGCCGCGAGAGCGGTCATGCCTTCAACGGATGCGAGTGCATTGATGTCCATGTGTGTCTCCGAGTACGAACAGGTTGAAAGAAGATGGATCTTGGAAAACGCGTGAGGTTCCGGCCCATGCCCCCTTAAGTTAAGGGGGCGATCAAAGCCTTGCGTAGCAAGGCTTTGATGGGGATGTGGGAGATTTCGCGCATAAAGAAAATATCGACGGCCCAGTTTGCTGAATCGTTCAGTGATGATCGGCCGCCATCGCCATGTAGACGACGGTCAGCGTCATGAAGATGTACGCCTGCAGCGAAATAATCAAAATGTGGAAAAGTGTCCAGGCCGTGGCCAGCGCAATCTGCGTGTAACCGCCCGGCAGCGCGCCCGGAACGAGCCCGGTGAGGCCGACCAACGGAATGCCGAGCAGCAGGACCAGCGCGAGCAGCGGCTTGCCCTTTGCGAACAGGATCACCGTCAGCACCATCAATGCGGCCGCGACGAGCAGCGCGCCGAGATTGATCGTGGTCGCCGCTTCCGGCAGACCGAGGCCGAGCGTGAAGCTCGCGAGCAGGATGAAGATCATCTCGCCGGCATACATGTTGCCGAACAGTCGCAGGCCGAGGCTGATCGGTTTGGCCAGCTCCTCGACGCACTTGAGCAGGAAGTTGACCGGCATCATCCACTTGCCGAACGGATGGAACAGGAATTCCGCGCCGACGCCGCCGACACCCTTGGCCGCAAAGCTGTAGCCGAACGCAATCAGGAACACGGTCAGCGACATGCCGATCGCGATGTTCGGATCGGTCGAAGGCACGGTGCGCAGGTGGTCGACGCCGACGCCTCCGGCGAGCGCCGGGAGCAGGTCCACCGGCAGCATGTCCATGAAGTTCATCAGGAACACCCAGAAGCCGACCAGCAGCGCGGTCGGCGCGACGAACTTCGCGCCGTGGTGGTAAGCGTCCTTGACCTGGCTGTCGACGAAGCCGACGCACAGTTCGATGAAGTTCTGCCACTTGCCCGGCACGCCGCTCGTCGCCTTGCGGGCGGCGAGGCGGAACATGACGATGAAGATCAGCGCCAGGACGATCGAGAAAACAACCGAATCCAGATGCAGCACCCAGAAGCCAGTCGCTTCCGGATCTATGCGCATCGTGTGCAGATCCAGCTTGAGGTTGGTCAAGTGGTGCAGGATGTAGCTGCTGGTGTCGTGCGTGCCTTCGGTGGCCATGTTCTCGAGCAGTCCGGTTCTTTCGTGAAATCAGTGCCAGTTATCGTGTCCAGCCTTCGTGCAGGCCCAGCAGTTGCGGCACGAGCGCGGCGATCACGCCGCACATGACCGGCAAGCCGGGCAATCCCGCCTTGACCATCACCAGATACAAGCCGAGCGCGACGACGCTCCACTTGAGCAGGTTGCCGATGATCAGCCTCGCAAATACCGTCCCCGCCCCGGCCGGACCTGTCGCGAACATGCGCAGTGCCAGCACGCCCGTCGCAATCGCGACGACACCGCCCCCGCTCAGCGCCGCAAGCCCCGCGCGCCATCCTTCCAGCAGAAATCCGGCCGCTACCAGCACCGTGGCGCCGAGCTGCGCGCAGACGACGCGTAAGGCGAGCCGCCGGCCGGCAGCGATGGAGTTTTGCATCGGAACGGTACAGTCCTGAAGCGGCTTTTCGCGCGGAAGAAATCCAGTCCGCGACGACCGGGCGACAAGGCCAATAATTATAGCAATCGGCGGCTTATTGCTGCAACACAAAATGAGGGTCGCAGCGGCTTTGCGCTGCGTTTTCGCGGGCGCCGGGCGGGACCGTGGCGTGCGCGGCGCCGGAAGTCCCGCGGGCCGATTCCGTTATCGCGTTACGGCCCCGGAAATCCGGGCTCGCGGGCGCTGCCGATCAATGGACCAGCGCGGCCGGGCACAGGGTGTCCCAGACGTCGCCGAGTTGGTCGACCGTGTACTGATGTCCGCCGACGAACTTGTTGTAGTCGATCGTCACGCGGTTGACCCAGCCCTCGGCGAGGAACAGCGTGTGATCTTCCTGGGCGTAGGAAAAATTCGGATCGCTCGTGCCGATGTGGATGTCGACCGGAATCTTGCGCGGCAACGCGGCCAGGCGCGCGCCGCACGCGGCGCTCGAATCGCCGGCGCAGGCGAGCGCGGCGAGATCGGCGCCGCCGACGGCGTAGCCGGCCATCGTGTCGACGTTGAACGCTTCGCTGTAGTGGTTGATGACCAGGTCGTGCATGACGTGGCCGCCGGACGAGAATCCCCAGCCGTAGATTCGCGAGCGCTCGATGTTGTACGCGCTCTCCAGATCCGCGCGCACCGCATCGAACAGGTCGTAGTCGCTCGGGCCGTTGGTCGGAGGGATAAGCCAGGAGACCGCGTACGGGCCGCCATTCTGATAGTAGACCGCGTCCGCGACCGGCGCGGCTACGATGAATTCACCGGCCTCCGCCACGCCGCTCCAGTTGTCGCGGATCGTTGCGGCGTAGCTGCCGGCGCTGCCATACGGCGCAGCGCCATGCAGCGCCAGCATCAGCGGCGTCGGGCGCCCGGGCGTGTAACTGGTCGGAATGTAGACATAGTAATCCTGCATACCGGAGCCGAGGCCCGCGATGTGCAACGTGCGCGTGAGCTTGCCCGGATACGCTCCGCCCGCGCCGCCCGACGGATCGTGTGGAACGATCGGCTGGCTGGCGTCGAACGCGTCGGCGTAGACGGCATCGGCGTGAGTGCAGGCCCAGGCAGGAAGCACGGCGCTGGTGGCAGCCGCCGTCGCCACCGCTGGCGCCAGGGCGGCGAGTGCAATACAAAGGACGGAACGCATGATCGATGGAAAGAGGGGACTTGGGCGCAACTCTACCGGCAACGGCGCTCAGAATTCGTAAAAGGACACGACCGTTAATCGGTTGCGGGGCCCGTGCGTCGGTCGGCATAATCGTTGGCCTTCGCGGCCGCGCCGCGGTTCGCTTGCCAAGTGATCGTCCATGAGCAACGCCAGAGACCCGTTCGTCGAATTCGCCGCCGGCGCGACCGTGTTCAGGGAAGGCGATGCGGGCGACGACATGTTCATCATCGAAGCCGGCCAGATCGACATCACGCGCAAGGGACGGCCGGACGAGGCGATGGCGACCCTGGGACCCGGCGACTTCTTCGGCGAAATGGCGATGCTCGAGGACCAGTCGCGATTTGCTACCGCCGTCGCGAAGAGCGCCGCACGCGTGCTGCGCATCGAGCGCGCCGAGTTCACCGACATGCTCAAGCAGAATGTCGAGATCGCCGTGCGCATCATGCGCAAGCTGGCGGCCCGACAGCGCCGCGCCGAGCAGCGCGTTCAGGATCTGACCGCGGAACTGGCGCGCCTGAAAGGCGCGGCCGCGGCGCCGCCACGCGAGGCGAAACCGGCGGCCCCGGCCGAAGCGAAGCCGCGCCCGCAGCCGGCTGCCGCTCCCGCACCGGCACCGCCGCCAGCACCACCGCCGCCTCCGCCTCCGCAAGATCTCGCGCTGCGCCACGTCGGCAGCGGCCAGGTCCTGCTGCTCGACCCGGCGCGCAGCGAATTGCTGGTCGGCCGCCCGGACCCGGTCACCGGGATCCAGCCCGAGATCAATCTCGGTCCGTTCGACACGACGCGCACGCTGAGCCGGCGCCACGCAAAAATCCTGCGGGAAGGCGGTCTATACTCGGTACGCGAGGAAGTCGGCACGACGAACGGCACGTTCGTCAACGGCGAGCGCATCAAGACCGGCATGGCCGTGGCGCTGAAGCCGCGCGACCGACTGCGTTTCGGGTCGATCGAAGTCGAACTGGTTCCGGTCTAGCGACGCGGATCGCGCCGGTCGACGCCGCGTCGACTGCGACCACCCTGGAGAGAACAATGGCGAACCCCGAAGAGAACCAGTGGCAGAGCGCATTGAGCGCGATCGATCTTTCCGCGATCGAATCCCTCAAGACGCTCAAGACCGAACAGGACATCCTCGACGAACGCCTCAAGGCGATGGAAGCGTTGAAGACCGATGTCGCGACGCCCGTGTACCTGCGCGTACGTGACGATTACCAGAAGCGACAGAATGCGCTCGACGAGCAATCGCGTCCGCTCAAGCAGGCGGCGCGCGACCAGTACGCGCGCCTGCGCACGCTGCTCGACCGGTTCGAAGCCGATCACGAGGCGGTGAAGCTCGATCAGCAGGAACTCGAATTGCGCCACAAGCTCGGCGAGTACGACGACAAGGAGTTCCAGCGCCGCAGCAAGGTGATCGACGGCACGGTCAGGGACAAGGCCGAGGCGCGTGCGCGCGGACTCGAGCTCAAGGCGAAGTTCCTCGAGGCGTTCCACGCCGAGAGCGAACTCGAAGCGACGACATCGCCCGGCATGAAGCGCGACTCGGCGTCGACGCAGAAATTCTCCGTGCTGAACGCGGCCGACAGCGGCATCGCCGATGCGAACACGCACGAAGTGCCTGCCGTCCCCGACAACGAACCGCCCGGACGCACGCAGATGATGCCGGTCATCGACGTTCCGGATCCGGTGCCGGCCGGCGGCGCGGGTCCCGCGACGCAGATCTTCCGCGCCGCGCGGCTGATTCCGCAGAACCCCGAAGCCGGAAAGCAGGCGAGCGCGCTGACGCTGAAGCCGTTGTCGATCGGTGCCGCGTCGAGCAACGACCTGCGCCTCGGCGGTCCGGGTGTCGACGCGAAGCACGCGCAGATCACCGCGACGATGAGCGGCTTCACGATCGTCGATCTGAACACGAAGCACGGCACGCGCGTCAACGCCGAACGCGTGCGCGAGCGAACGCTGCACCATGACGACGTGATCCAGATCGGCGCGGCGCGTTTCGTATTCCGCGAGGGGTGAGGCAACGTGGCGATCGAAATCCGCCAGGAGGAGCAGGGTGACGTCCGCATCCTGATCCTGTCCGGGCGCCTCGACACCGAGACGTCCGCGGATCTCGAGCTCGCGTTGGCCGACCTGCAGGCGGCCGGCGCGAACCGTTTCGTGATCGACATGGGCGACATCGGTTACGTCAGCAGCGCGGGACTGCGCGTGCTGCTCGCTCTCGCCAAGCAACTCGAAACCAGTCGCGGCAGCGTGCGCCTGTGCGCGTTGAACGAGGCGGTCAAACAGGTATTCGATGTCGCGGGCTTCAGCAAGATGTTCGCGATTTTCAGGGACCGCGACGCGGCGCTCGGTGGCGCGGGGGTTGCCCCGAAACCGCCAGCCGAAAATGCGCTCGCGAAGAAGGCGGCCAACCTGCTCGGTGCGCGTGATGCGACGCCGGTCGCGAATGCCGAATCGGCCGAGCTGGCACGCGCCGCGGCGAAACTGCTCGGCGGTGAAAAGCCCGAGGCCGAAAGGCGCGCGAAAACGCCGAAACCCGCGCCGGAACCCGCGAAGGCCAAGGCGCCGGCCGAAAAGAGCGCGACGGCGAGCGATCAGCCCGGCGTGCTGGGCAAGTTGCGCAACCTCCTCGGCAACAAGAAGTAGTCGAGGCAGCAAACAAGCGCCGCAGAACTTTTTGTTCGTCATTCCGGGGCTGCGCGAAGCGCAGAACCCGGAATCCAGCTTCGATGGGGTGCAATCAAAAACTGGATTCGCGGATCGCGGCTGCGCCGCGTCCGGAATGACGGCAGTTGGTGTGTGGGTCGCGTGCGCTTATTCCGCTATGACCCTTCGAGGAGCAACCTACTTGTTGCGACTGATCACGATCAGGGTCAGGTCGTCGCTCTGCGCCTCACCGGACGTAAAGCGCGCCAGATCGGTCAACAGGCAATCGAGAATTTCCTGCGCGCCTTCCTTGCGGGCCAGCGATTCGAGCACGCGCGCCTTGCCGAACAGCTCCTGTTTTTCGTTGTGCGCCTCGTCGAGTCCGTCCGTGTACAAGAGCATGCTCGCGCCGGGGGCCAGCGTTGCGGTGTGCAATGCGAACTGCGCATCGTTCATCGCGCCGAGCGGCAACGCGCCCGGTGCGGCCAGTTCGCTCACGCGGCCATCGGGTTGGCGCAGCAGCGGGGGCGGATGGCCGGCGCAGGAGAATTCGAGCACGCCGTGTTCGGCGTCGAGCGCCGCCGCGAGCATCGTCACGAACATTCCCGGCTCGAGTTCCTGGTAGAGCTTGCGGTTCAGGCCGCCGAGAAGTTCGGTCGGCCCGCTCATGTGCCGCGCGAGCGCGCGCACCTGCACGCTCAGGCGCGCCATGTACAGCGCGCCGGAGACCGATTTGCCGGAAACGTCGGCGATGACGACGCCGGCGCGGCCGTCGCGATAGTTGAAGAAATCGAAATAGTCGCCGCCGATCACGCGCGCCGCGGCGTAGCTCTCGGCGATACGGTAGCCGCCGATGTCCGGCGCCGACTGCGGCAGGAAGCGCTGCTGGATGCGCCGGGCCAGCGCGAGGTCGTGCGCCTCGATCGCGCGTTCGGACGACTGGCCGCGCTGCGTCGTGATCAACCAGCCCAGCTGCCCGGCGACGCCGACGAACAACTCCTGGTCGCCGGCGCGCCACGCATGCGTCGCATCGGTGCTGTCCAGGTACAGCCCACCGAGCACCTGATTGCCGACGCGGATCGGCATGCCGAGCACGGCCGCCGGAAGCTGCGCGTTGTGCAGCCGCGCAGAGAGTGCGTCGCGACTCGCGGCATCGAGCACGGCGATGCCGGTTTCATGGCGCAATGCTTCTCGCAGGAACGCATCGGCGTGCGCGAGATCCGGCATCGCGGCGTTCGCGCGGCTGCGCTGCGCGATCATCGCGAGATGTTCGCTTGCCGCGTCGCTGACATATATGGCCGCGCAGCGGGTGAGCGGAAATGCAGCCAGCAGCGCGTCGAGCGCGCGCGCGAGTTGTTCACGCAACGGTTCCTCGCGCCGGGCCAAGGCTCCGACGTCGCAGAGCAGTTTCAGACGTGCGAGCAGTTCGCGCAGGCCAGGCGCCACGGCCGATTGCGCCGGCGCCGACGTCGCCAAAGGTGCCGTGCGCACGCCGATCGTCGGCTTCGGTGCATTGCCGCCGTCGCGGGCTTCAGCAGGACGCTCGGCATCCATCGCGGCCGAGCCACCGCCGTTTCTGCCCGCCGATTCGTCGACCCGCTCGATCGAAGGCAGCGAATCGTGCGTGCTCGCAACGCTGCGGAATACGGTCTTGACCTCGCCGAATTCGAGCTCGTCGCCGTCGCTGATCAGCGTCGGCGTGGCGATGCGTTTGCCGCGGTGGCGCGTCCCGTTGGCGCTGTCCTGGTCGGTCAATTCGTAGTCGCTGTTGACGCGGCGGATCAGCGCATGGCGACGCGAAACCGTCGCGTCGTTGAGGCGTATCTCGGAAAACTGCCCGCGACCGACGACGGCCGTATCGGAAAAACTGAATACCTGTCCGGTCAGCGCACCGGAAGTCACGATGAGACTGGGCATGGCGTGCGGCGATTACGACTGCGCGGAAGTTTGGCACAAACGCGCTGCTGCTGGCAGCGGCGCACATCACGTGCAGTAGAAGTGGTTCACGCAGGCAATAAAAAGGCCGGGAGGCGTGAGCCACCCGGCCGAACAAGCGCTGCGGAAATCAAGGGGAGGGAGGAGAGTGCCGCAGCGCGATTCCGAATCCTGGGACCGGAAAATTTGCTTCTGAAATTACTTCGCCGACTTCTTCGCGATGTTGACCTGCTTGGTGAAGCTCTCGTTCGCGTTCTCGATGCTGCCCTTGGCCAGCTGGCCCAGCGCTTCACCGGTCTTGACGGCGACGTTCAGAACTTCCTGGCCGTTCGCGTACAGCTTCTCGGTCGTTTCCTTCATCAGGTTGACGCTCTTCGGGAAGATCGACTTGAAGCCGTCCATGTCGCGCACTTCGGCGTATTCCGACAGGAACTCGACCGTGGCGGCGACGCGGTTTTCCAGCGTCTTGAGCTGGAGGCTGGTGATGCGCTCGAAGCCCTCGACGTACAGGCTGTTCGCCTTGAAGGCCGCATCGGCAAAGCTCTTGCTGAAGGCCAGAGCCTGGGTATTCATCTGCTCGTACATGGTATTCGCCTTGTGGAAGGTGGGGTGTGGAAAGCATCCTACATCAACGCATGGTGCGATGCAACATATTTCCAAATCGGCCGTTGAATTCCCCTTCAGCAAGTATCCATGTCATTGATATAGAAATGTTTAATTTGCCGTGAAGTTTTTGTGGCAGTGCGGCATTTGATGGCGGTGCGACTGCAGGAGCGCCGGGCGAACTACGCAAACATCTACTGCATGGCGCAGCCTTCCAATGGGGACTGCGGCTCGCGGCCCTTTTTCGCCTACGCGCCCCAACTTCGGCGAAAAAGGCACGAACGGCGCCGAGAAATGGGGATCCCGTCGTGAATGGTGGCTATGGGTGGACTCGAACCACCGACCCCGGCATTATGAGTGCCGTGCTCTAACCGGCTGAGCTACATAGCCAATCTGCCTACCCCGGTGGCGCAATGACACGCCGAGCGCGCAGGCGCGCAATGCCACGCGGTAGCCGCGCGTCTGCGCGGCTACGCGAAAGGGGGCGTGATTGTTGGTACTGCGCAGCGCCAAGTCAAGCGCTCCGCGGCCGAATCGTCACGCAGCTTCAGGGCCGTGCCTTGCCCGCAGGCCTCGGCCTGTGGAAAAATCCGGCGTAGAGAGCTTTGGAGTGCGGTTGTGATCGATCCGGATGGCTACCGTCCGAACGTAGGGATCATCCTGCTGCGAAACGATGGCCGCGTGTTCTGGGCGCGACGGGCGTTCCGCGATGGCTGGCAGTTCCCGCAGGGCGGCATGAACAGTGATGAGACGCCGCTCGAGGCCATGTATCGCGAGTTGCGCGAGGAGACAGGCCTCGAGCCGGCTCATGTAGAGGTCATCGGGGCGACGCCCGGTTGGCTGAAGTATCGCCTGCCGCGCCGTTTCGTGCGGCGCAACGAGCGGCCGACCTGCATCGGCCAGAAGCAGGTGTGGTTTCTGTTGCGTTTCCTCGGGGAAGAATCGCAATTGCGCCTGGACCTGACCGACGAGCCCGAGTTCGATCTTTGGCAGTGGGTCGATTTCTGGTATCCCGCGGCGCATGTCGTGCCATTCAAACGGGACGTCTATGAACGCGCGCTGCGCTATCTCGCGCCGTTGGCCGGCGCGATGATGCCGGCGGCCGGACTGTTCGATCCGGATCTGGACGAAGCCACGGCGGAAGTCGGCTGATTCCGTAAAATCCGCTAACGTCTGTCATCGGGTTCGAATTTCTTCGAAATTCGCCGCTATGGCAGACTTCGTCAAATTGTCCCGCCGGTATATTCCAAAAGCTCGGCAGGGTGGCCCGGCTGCTCGTAACCCAGTTGACAATCATTCGCATTTGCACTTAAATCTCGCCATCCGCTCCGGATTGGCGCCGCCATGTACGTCTGCATCTGCAATGCCGTCACCGAAAACATGATCCGCGCCGCCGCGGCTGACGGCGTCGCGAGTCTCGACGAGCTCGGCAGGAAGACCGGCTGCGCCGGGGGCTGTGGTTCGTGCGCAGAGTTCGCCGAAGAAGTGCTGCACCGCGCGCGCACCCAGCTGCCGCTGCGCATGGCGATCGCCCAGGCGGCCTGACCGGCGCGACACTGTGCCATGACCGACCGCTCGCTTCGCGAGCGGGTCTTTCCATTCAAACGAAGATTCGATGTGCGTGTTCGCGGTAGCGCGCGCGGCGTTGCAGCGCGCTCCCGTCATTGCGGCGACCTGGCGCATCCGCGTTATAGTGACCCGACGAGCGGAGACACGGCATGAAGGGCAACAGCCAGATTATCGGTCACTTGAACAAGGTGCTGTTCAACGAACTGACCGCGATCAATCAGTATTTCCTGCATGCGCGCATGTACAAGAACTGGGGCTACAAGGAGCTGGCCGAGCACGAGCACGCCGAATCGATTGACGAGATGAAGCACGCCGACCGGCTGATCGAGCGCATCCTGTTTCTCGAGGGGTTGCCGAATCTTCAGGCGCTTGGAAAACTGCTGATCGGGGAATCTCCTCTTGAAGCGCTGCAGTGCGATCTCACGCTCGAGCGCGCGGCGCACCCGGACCTGAAGGTGGCGATAGCGGACTGCGAACAGGCGGGCGACTATGTCAGCCGCGAGTTGTTCGGCGACATCCTCAAGTCCGAGGAAGAACACATCGATTGGCTGGAAACCCAGCTCGGCCTGATCGAGAAACTGGGCGAAGCGAATTACCTGCAGGCGAAACTGCGCAGCTGACCGGGTTCCCGCGCCGAGGTCGGACTAGGCGCGCACCTTGGTGATCAGATCGGTAAGAGCGATCGCGACGTTCTGGAATTCGCGCTTGAGTTCATTCACGAGAATCATCGGCTCGTTACCGAGTTCGCCGGTGCGCGCGCCATGCTCGAGGCGCTTGGCGATATCAGCGAGACGCATGGCTCCGAGATTCGCGCTCGTCGATTTCAGCGAATGCGAGGGCGCGATGATGCCTTCGATGTGCTTGTGCATCGCAGCCTGTTCGAGCAACGCGACGCCTTTCGGCGTGTCTTCGAGATACACCCGGACCAGATCGGTGAACTCATCCCCCATCACGTCGATCAGGTCGCCGATCACGCCCGCGTCGAGGGCGGCCGCCGGCACGGCGGGCGGCGGGAGCGGTGCGATCAGGGACACCGGGGCCGCAGGCGCTACCGCTTTGCCGACGGCTGGAGGCTGCGGCGGCGAGTGCGGGGCCAGGGCCGGCGCGGCGACCGGAACAGCGCGCGCCGCGACTGGCGCTCCCGCTGGTGTGCGCAGCCACTTGCGCAGGGTCTGCTCGAGACGCGAGCGATTGAGCGGCTTGGACATGTAGTCGTCCAT
>Ga0070678_100001566_pt1 | contig 12250 bp, 17 predicted proteins | sample KBSM73metaG_FD_65647 | JGI IMG/M metagenome (GOLD analysis project Ga0070678, IMG submission 65647) | Miscanthus rhizosphere microbial communities from Kellogg Biological Station, Michigan, USA - KBS M7-3 metaG | ecosystem: Host-associated > Plants > Roots > Rhizosphere > Soil ...
GATCAGCGATTACACTGGAATTCTGGTCATCTTCGACCACGTGAATGAAGACAACGTCATCCATCGTGAAGACGTCGGCCTCGCTTATGGTGCCATCATGGGACCGGATGTCGACGATGTCAGGAAGTGGGAAGACAAGGCGTGCGACATAGTCGACGCGCTCTAGAAATACAGGGACGGAGGCGTGTGGCAGCCGATTCGGTCCGGAGCCGAGTAGTCTGGGTTCAACTCCCAGGTCCCTGACCATTTAAGTGAACCGGATGTTGTTGATTATCCTCAGCCATTCTTGAGGACCAGGTGTATGGTGCACGCCAATACGGAAGTACTGGAGGTAGGGTTCGATTCCCGGTCTAACGTCGATGACAATTTTTGTTCACCTTGGGCTTAAGCATTGGGGTTGCCGATTTCGCTGGCAGCGAAGTTGTGAGTAGGGTTCGATTCCCTCTAGGTCCACCAAATTCCATGGGAGCATGGGTGAGAGGTTAGCCGCCGCTCTTACAAAGCGACTGATGTAGGTTCGAGTCCTACTGCTCCTACCAATCTAAATAGACGATGATCGTCTGTGTGTGCGCGAATGTTTCGGAACGTGAAATCAGAGAGCTCCTCCCGATGTCGGTTGAAGAGATCATGATGAAGACGAACTGCGCAATGAATTGCGGCATCTGCTTTGAGCAGCTGCTCGAGATTATGGCAACCGCTGACGGTGGGTTATCACGCACTCGACCTCCCATCGTTGATTCTTTGTTGCCTGGAACAGGGCCCCTGTAGCCCAATAGGTAGAGGCAGTGGTCTTAAAAGCCATTCAAGTGTGGGTCCGAATCCCTCCAGGGGCACCAAAAGGAACATCATGACTGAACGTGAAATGTTTGAAGCATCGTTCCAACGTCCACGCGACTACTTCAATCTGTCAACGCAAGAGCAATGGCAGATCGATAGTCGGCTCGGCATTCTCGACTGGCAAGGCGATGGCCTAACGGAAGAGGACAAGAAGAGATTTGACGCTCACTACGAGAGCTAGCAAATCAAAAAGCAACCGCTTGATTCAGGTTATCTACAACTCTGTAAAAGTAAACCGAGGTGGTTCGATTCCATCAGTCCGCAGTGGTCAAGGGCGGAAATCTCCTGGTCTCCTTTTGTTGCTTTTTGATTTGCTAAATACAGACGCGGCCGAGTGTGATGGAAGCACGTTGGGCTCATAACCCAGAGGACCTGTTCGATTCAGGGGTACGCAACCAGTTTTGATCGCTAGGATAAAAGAGAGCCGCAGACGTGTGGCCGCCAAGGTACCAGGAAGTCCGTGAAAGCCGGGTCTGGGAGATCAAATTAATCAACGCGGGTAGGGTCCGGTCACCACTGGGGTCTCATAAGCCACCAGCATCGCACGTTCAACGTGCACCCGCATCCAATAAATAACAGGTTCAACTTCTAGGAGCCTGTTATGAAGAAGCTTTTCGCTCTCTTCCTTCTCGTTTCGTCTGCTGCTTTCGCGGCACCTCAATATGGTGTCGGCCTTCAGTATGAGTACGATGACTACACATCGAACAATGCCCGTCTGCAGTCTGTGCAGAAGCAGGGCGTCGTTGCTGGTATTCGAGGTGATTACGGTCAGCTCGACACGGTGATCTACAACAACCTCGTCAAGGGTGACGGCTTCTCCGACAACACCCTCGGTGTTGAAGTAGGTTATGGACTCGGCTACACGTTTGCCAATAAGTTGGGTATCAATTCTCGGATCGCTCATGGTCGTCTGTTCGGTCGTGGACTTCGTGCTCCGGAAACGACAGCTGACTACACGACCCTCGCAGTTGGTGTCGGTTATCCGATCAACGATAACCTCTCACTCGGCGTCGGCTACCGTCGTCGATTCACTGGCGATCTTGATGGTCAGAACCAATACACCGCTGGCGGCACGTACTCGTTCAATAAGCACTATCAGCTGCGCGTGAACTACCAGCACAACGTTTCCTCAGGCCGCTCAACCAACGGTCTGGCGACGATGCTACTCTACGTCTTCTGATAAATAGGCGATGAAGAAAATCATCGCCATCCTTAGCGCGTTTGCTCTACCAGCCTTTGCTCAAGACACACGCCCTTATGATTTTGAAGTGACACCAAGCTGTGTTTGGAATAAGAACGTGGGCGTGTGCGCTGTGCACAACCAGTACAAAGACCAAATCGATTGTAAGGTTTCAATTCTAGGGAAGAGTTTTCGAGGAGTGACGATCGGCAATACCCGCCAGGTCGTCATTCCCGCCCAAAGATTCATGGACGTTAAGGTCTTTGCTCCTGAAGGAGACCTCATCGTTGACGTTCGCGGTTCCGCGGATTGTCGAGCCCAATAACCGGGGGTAGCTCAAGGCGAGCAGGGGAGCCTTATAAACTCCTAGTCCAGATTAGACCCAGGATGTGGTTCGATTCCACACTTCCGGACCAAGAAAGTATGCGTGTGTGGCGCAATCGGTAGACGCGGCACCCTTAGAAGGTGTTTTCTGGAGGTTCGAGTCCTCTCACACGCACCATTCCCCAGTAGCACAGTGGTAGTTGCGGCGGACTGTTAATCCGCATGTCGGTGGTTCGAGCCCATCCTGGGGAGCCAATTGTGTTATAATTGCTCATGGACAAGATCGAAGGTTTCCAAAACGAATACAAGTTCATGTCGAACTTTGTCCCAGCTCGTGTGATGCTGGATGGAGACTGGTATCCGACGACGGAGCATGCTTATCAAGCCGCGAAGACGACGGACCGCGACAAGCGCCGTGGTATCAAAATGGCAGCTTCGCCTGGTATCGCGAAGCGACTCGGTAGATTACTCCCAATTCGCAAGGATTGGGAAAGTATCAAGGACAAGACGATGTACGACCTGCTCGTGCAGAAGTTTGCCCAACCAGAATACAGCGAGCAGCTGCTCGCAACCGGCGATGCGTACATCGAAGAGACGAACCACTGGGGTGACGTCTACTGGGGAGTCTGCAAGGGCGTCGGTCAGAACAAGTTAGGAAAGATGCTGATGGATATTCGTCAGGGTCTACGAGATTTAGAGCGAACCGCTGGTACTTGATTATCCGGTGAAAACGGTCCCGTTATACGGTGACTGCGAGAGTGGTTCAAATCCGCTCACCCTCGAAAGAGGTCTATCGATACCGTTTTTGTTCGCCCTTTGGAAGCGTGGTAGAGAGGCTTATTGCACCTGTTTCGAAAGCAGGAGGTCGGGTAACCGGCCCGTGGGTTCAAATCCCACCGCTTCCGCCAGAATTTGGTGATGTGGCAGAGTGGCCGATTGCACCGGTTTGCTAAACCGGAGACTCGCGAAAGCGGGTCCCAGGGTTCGAATCCCTGCATCACCGCCAAGTTGAGGGCCTCTCGTTAGCGCGGGTGGCAGGTTAGTTCGGCCGAACGGACGAGGTTGGTGGCCACTGACCAAGTCTAGCATGTGTGATGGTACCGCTGTTCGACTCAGCGGCACACGCGACCACCTCATTCAGCTGTAAGCTCCACCGTCTGCGTTCTCCGTAGAGATGACGTAGACGACGTCAGAATTGTCATCACGAGAAGTTGAGAGGATATCGAAACCAACTCCGTAGATTTTGTTGACGATTGACAGGATTCCAGGATTTCCATTTATGCGCTGGTACGACAACCAAACCAGAGAGTCTGCTTTGAAGTAAGGGCTTTGAACGAGCACTGTGCCAGCTTCTAATGTCGCAATACCCCAAATTTCTCCACTAGGAGTTTGTGGTTGATCAGGTGGTAGCGGTACTCCCGCCATCGAAGCGTCTTTGGCATCTGGATCTTTTGTCGGATCTTCGGATGGGTTTGAGTAATACGCCTCGCTTTCACGCTCATAGCGCGACTGCCGACGGTAGATGTCTTCACCTGGACGCTCAACAAATCGGAATGGTAGTTGTGCCATTACTTCTCCTTAAAGAGCTATTTACGCCCACGTACGCTAATTGGTAATGCGGACAGCCTCAAAATCTGTTGATTCTCGGTTCGAATCCGAGGGTGGGTACCAAGTTTCGAAGTCCGACTCATCGCTGGCCAGGCTGCTATTCTACAGAACAGCTGGTTAGAGGAAGTTCGGGGCTGCATAGAACAGGGCTTATCGCTCTGTGGGAGATGCGCCGCAAGGCAGGGGGACTGTTGGGTGCAGGATGGCGAGGGACTTCTTAGGATACGATCGCCGCCGAAATCTCAATGCATCGTTCGTACCACAACGATTCCGCAGCAAGCCAAACAGTTCTCGTTGACGCTGTTCGCCGAGAGAACGGGTTGGTGCACCTATGACTCAGTTTGAAAGCTGACGAGGACGGTATCGCGTATGCCGTAGATGAATGATGGGTCTCGACAGAACCCCGGCTATAGGACTTCGATTATGGAGATGTGGCAGAGTGGCCGATCGCATCACCTTGGAAAGGTGAAGACCGTCGCAAGACGGTCCGTGGGTTCGAATCCCACCGTCTCCTCCATAAATACTGTGGCATTCCAAATTGTGAGATCAACATGCTCCATGAAAACTACACGAGCTTCATTGGTCACCGCTACGATGATGTAGCCGAGTCGATCAAAGCCGATTTCCCCGGCACCGTTGTAGTTTATACACCCGGCGACACTCCAGACGAAGATGTAAACCCTTCTCGTTTGAAGATCTTCGTCTCCGATCAAAACATCATTATCAAGATCGTTAACGGCTAGGACCCATAAATACCTAACAGACACAGAGCGCGTCGCGCCTCTAACTTTGAAAGGTACAATTATGGCAAAGAACAAAGCGAAGGCGAAAGCTAAGCCAACGAAGGCCACCAATAGCTCGAAGCCTGCTCAAGCCCCAGTTCCTCACGAGGAGCAGAAGCCGCTTGGCCCAGCCGATGGTTCGCCATTTGCGACACCAACCGAGGACATTCTCAATGTTCCTGCTTCAACCGAATCTGAAGCAGAAAAGCTCGCTCGTCTTGAACGTGAATCGGCAATCAACACTGTAGCACCTGAGCCAGAGACAAACCTTGGTAAGGATACAACTGGCGTAGGCCAGCCTGGTTTGCAGTCGGCTCAACAGGGTGGTTCACTCCCAGCGGTGGCAATTCCTGTCGAGAAGAAATTCGAGAAGGATCAGTTCCATGATCCAAAAGCATCTGAAAATGCCGCAGCCGAGAAGGATCAAGCGAACCGTGGTGGTAAGAAGACGGATTCCTAACGTAACCACGCTAAATACACACCGGTCCTGTAAATAGATCAGGACGATGTAATTCATCCCGAATGCTGGCAAGAAGCCTATGGCATTCAACACCCTTAACAGGAGATTGACAAATGGCAACAACACCAAACGTCGGCGCAGCTGAATCATCGGCTCCACACGCATCAGTTACTTCTACTCAACCAGCACAGACGGCAGGCTCTACAATGACCGCGGTTCCTGCAACTTCGACAGTTCCTGTCGCAAAACCAGTTGCTGCTGGTACAGATCGCAAGGCTGAAATAGCTGACGAACAGGCCAAGCTGGCCAAAGTCAAGCACGATGCTGCCGGTAAGGACGCTTTCGAGCAACAAGAAATCTTCGCGAAGATGTTCGAAGAGAAGGAAGGCGAGGATTCGTTCCGCCGTGCCGCTCGAATCGAGCGTGAGCGTGAAGCTCTCATGTCGGCTGGCGATCCAACACGCGATCCTGTCGCAAAGCAGAAGGCAATGGACCTGACAGCAGTCGCTCCAGGCGCTGTCGCTGATGCAGAGAAGATCAAGAAGGTCGGCGCGGACGCAGTCAAAGAAGCTGGCAAGTAAGCTTGATTCATATCCAGAATATAGGGGGCTTCGGCCCCCTTCTGAGGTATTACCATGAACCTTATAGGAGACTACTATGAAACAGGTTCTAATTGCACTTGCTGCAGTGTTTGCGATGGGTTCCGCTGTCGCTCAACCAGGTCACTGGCGAGATCGTCCAGCTGACAAGATTGTCAAGCACGTCACCTTCGATCATGGCGTCAAATACGTCGTCATCGAAACCCAGCGTTGCACTGACGTTGGTCGCCGTGGCTACTGCCGCCACTGGGAAGTCGTCGACACCCAACGCCGTGTGGTTCGCCGGGGTTACCGTCACTAAGAAGGAGGTTACATGCTAACCTATGCAATTATCTTCGCCGTCATCGCTCTGATTGCCGGCCTTCTAGGCTTCGGTGGAATTGCTTCTGCATCTGCCGGCATCGCCAAGATTTTCTTCTTCATCTTCTTGGTTCTGTTCGTCCTCGTTCTGATTTTCGGATCCAGAATCTTGTAGCGACTGAATCGTAATCGAAGATACAACAAGAGGCTCCTAGAGGGCCTCTTCTCGTTTTCTAACCTGAATTCACAGAAATCCTGTGGATGGTTCTGGACTATAATGGACATGCCCCGCTATAAATAGTTTGGGTCGTAATTAAGCGACACCACTTTTTCGTTTACACATTTGAAAGGTTTGAAATGAAGAATTACATCGGTATGTCGCGCGACCACTCTTCGTCGATGCATGGCATCGCAAAAGCGGCGATGAACGACTACAACGGCACCGTTACTTCCATCAAGGAAGCCGCCCTCTCTACAAATCAGGACACCATCGTTTCGGTCGTCCGCTTCGGTTCCACCGTCACGCGTGAGACCGTCAACTCCAACATCCAAGTTATCCAGCCGATTACGAGCTACCCCTCGTCAGGCATGACGGCGCTGTGGGACTCCATCTGGGAGCTCATCGACATCATGGAAGCGGCGCCAGATGCCAACGACCCGGACGTCTCGTTCCTCATCCTCGCCACGACCGACGGTGAAGAGAATCAGTCGCGGCACACCGCCTCGCAGCTGATGGCTCGCATCAAGGAGAAGGTCAAGACCGATCGCTGGACATTTGTCTTCCGTGTACCGCGCGGCAGCGCCCGTGTGCTGATCAACCAAGGCGTGCCGGAAGGCAACATCCTCGAATGGGAAACCACTGCTCGCGGCATGGCCGTTGCGCAGGCTCAGTCCACCGAGGCGATGAAGTCGTACTACTCGGGTCGCTCGACTGGCATGAAGTCGACCACGAAGTTCTTCGCAAACCTGGCCGACGTCTCCCTCGACGATGTGAAGAAGGAACTCACCGACATCTCAGGTGCCGTGCAGTTCTTCCCCGTCACCAGCGGCGAGCACGAGATGCAAATCCGCGAGTTCACCGAGTCGAAGCTGGCAGGCGAACCGATGGTCAAGGGCGGCGCGTTCTACCAGCTCGTGAAGACCGAGCCGAAGGTGCAGGACTACAAGCGCATCGCGATTCGCTCGAAGGTCGATGGCAAGGTCTACGCTGGCGACGCCGCTCGCCAAATGCTGGCCCTGCCGACCGTCGGCACCGTGCGTCTCGCACCTGATGAACTCGGCGACTTCGAGGTCTTCATCCAGTCCACCTCCGTGAATCGCAAGGTCGCCGCTGGCACCAAGCTGATGTACTGGAAGGACGTCGGCGAAGCGTTCAAGGAAGGCCCTTCGGCCCGCTGACGTGCTCTCGTACCGCATTCTCCTCTATGGACCGGTGATCTTCGTTGTGGATCGACGGTTCAGGGAGGAGATGCAGAAATGGCTATCTGCGAACTGCAAGAACATCCACCGCATGGAGAGATACTCACACGGTCGTGCGATTGCATTTCGTAGACAAGACGATATGAAAGCCTTTGAGAAGGAATTTGAGAAGGCGTTAACTCGGCACTAAGTGCCTCGTTCCCTCCACGATTTTGGAGGTACCGTAAAAGGAGAAACCCATGGGAATGTCCCAATTCGACAAAGAACGGCAGCGGCAGCGCGCCATCAACCAATCGCAGGCGTACATCAACGCCGGCATCGCACCACCTGCCAAGCAGGTCATTCCGCCGATTCCGAAGAAGCCACTCGTGTTCGACATGGAAGGGCGCGAGTTCGCCATCGGCCAGAAGGTCGTCCGGCCCGTCAAGGTCGGCAACTCGAATGGCCTGAAGGTCTCGACAATCACGCACATCGCTGGACCGCAGGTCTACGTCGATAACTCGCAGCGGCCAATCGGCCATCCCGAGCGGATGCTGATCATCCTGGCACCGTCAGCGGTCGAGGCGGCGATGAGCCGTCATGTCCACCCCTCCGTGAATCAGTCGAGCTCGCGGCCGGCCTGGCCCTTTCCCACCGGCGGCTGGGCAGGGTTCTGAGATGGCATACGACGCATATCAAGCTGCCGAGGATCGGCGCAACCAGCAGTTCGCTCGTGATCTGGAAGTTGTTGAAGGTCAGATCAGGGGTGCGGCGAGGAGCAACAGCACATGGGTCAATGTGTCTGTCGGCTCCGATCCGGATCGCATGCGTCGGGTTCTGCGTGAACGAAGCTTCAATGTCGAGGTGACGCACGGCGGCATCGGCACCAAGGTCTCGTTCTAGTCCACACCACTGGACATCAAGGCTCCTTCGGGAGCCTTTTTCATGCCTCCAAAAAGAGTGTAACAGTTTCGATTCGCCTATGTACACAATCTCAGGTTGCGATATAATGGTAGTATTCCAACCCCAACAAGGTTCCTAATGTCGAAGATTCAATCCCCGGTTCTCAAAGCTTCTCTCCAGCAGATGGGCTTCTACGACTGGGTAAAGAACGACACGGGTTCCTGCGTTCTCGAAGCCGTTGCTGGTGCCGGCAAGACCACCACCCTGATCAACGCACTCTCGATGATGAAAGGCTCCAAGTTCTTCGGAGCCTTCAACAAGAAGATCGTCGAAGAAATCGCGGCGAAGGTCACGGCTTCCGGCGTTGCGAACGTCAACGTTGCAACCCTCCACTCGGCCGGCCTCAAGGCTCTCAAGAACGCTCTCCGCTTCGTCAAGACCGACTTCAACAAGGTCCGCGATATCTTCCGCGCCGCCGTTCTGGCAGTCAACCCCGACGACATGTACTTCGAAGGTCCGGTCGTTGACCTCGTCGGCAAGGCCCGTCTCGCTGGTGTTGGTCTTCCCGGTCTGAACATCGACGACTACGCCGAGTACGACAAGCTGATCGACCACTACTCGATCGAAGTCTTCGACGAAAAGTCAGGTGTCGATCACCGCGACCACATCATCGAGATCGCGATCCACGTCCTCAAGACTTCCAACCGTATGTCGGTCAATGCGAAGGTCATCGACTTCGACGACATGCTCTACATGCCGCTTCTCCTGAACTGCACCTTCGACAAGTACGACTGGGTGCTGATCGACGAAGCTCAAGACACGAACATCGTTCGCCGCGAGATCGCTCTGCGCATGATGAAGCCGGTCACTGGCCGTCTCGTTGCAGTTGGTGATCGGCACCAAGCGATCTACGGTTTCACCGGTGCCGATGCAAACGCGCTCGATCTGATCGCCGAAGCCACGAACGCCAAGCGTCTTCCGCTCACCACGACCTTCCGTTGCCCGAAGGCTGTCGTCAACCACGCACATCAGTGGGTTGCTCACATCCAAGCCGCCGACGAAGCTCCCGAAGGTCTGGTTCGCTTCACAGAGATCAACAAGCTCTTCGAAGAAGTCAAGGTCGGCGATGCCATCCTCTGCCGCTTCAACGCGCCGCTGATCAAGAACGTCTACCAGTTGATCGCGAAGGGTATCCCCGCCCGAGTCGAAGGTCGTGAAATCGGTGCCGGTCTGAAGAAGCTCGCGAACATGTGGAAGGTCAAGGACCTCGACGCGCTGCTCGACAAGCTGGATACCTACCTCGAGCGTGAAGTCAAGAAGTACACCGAGAAGGACAACCTCAAGTCGGCCGAGGCCGTGACTGACAAGGTCGAGTGCCTCCGAGTCATCATCAACCGCGTCATCGACAAGGGCACGTTCACCCAGCCGCCGCAGACCGCGCTGATCAATGAGATCGACGCGATCTTCGGCACCGTCGATGCCGATCCGAAGACGGTCGTTCTGCTCTCGTCGATCCACAAGAGCAAGGGTCGTGAGTGGAAGAAGGTTGTTTGGCTGGACGCTGGCTTCTCGCCTTTCGCCAAGCAAGCTTGGGAAGTCGAACAAGAGAAGAACCTCTGCTACGTTGCAGCCACCCGCTCGATGCACGAGCTGGTGATCATCCCGGTTTCCCGCAAAGGAGAATGAAATGCCTTGGTTGAAATACGAAATCTGCTACAAGCACGGCTACGCGAAGCCGGAGTACGTCGAGATCGACCCACGCTATGACCTCGACGATCTCAAGAACGAGATCAAGTTCGGTCCTGACGGCGATCCCGATGGCATTCGTGAGCCTCGCTGGGAAGTCGTCGAGGAACTCCCACTCGACGTCCTGATCGCGAAGGTCAATGAGGCCGAGCACGCGTTCGAGTCTGCCAAGAATCACGTCATTCGCATGCGCAACATGCTGCGTGATCGAACCGACCTGCCCGTCCTCAACTCGGAAGCACCATGAGAAAGATCATCGAGTACTCCATCGCCGAAGGCGCAAACCATCTGAAGCTGGCGAAGGCCGTCAACATGGCCATTCAAGATGGGTTCGAACCGGTCGGCGAAATCATCGTTGTTCATGGCGATGACGTCGGCCCTCAGCAACTTCTCCAACAAGTCGTGAAGTACGACAGCGAATCTTGGCCACCCGCGCCGATGTCGTAACCTGACTTCCGCGCTCGCCCTAAATAATGGGTGAGCAATGAAACACCGGGTCTAAAGTACGAGAACACTCCGTGTTCTCCATTCTTCTATGAAGCACCCGTCCGCCTAGGACGGGTCAATGTCCGACCAGGAGTCCGCATCCTCGCGCACTCCTACATGAACAGCGGGCAGATCGAGGAAGGCGTCTACATCGGCCGGTACTGCTCGATCGGCGAGCAGGTTCTCATCGGCACTGGCCATCACGACATCAATCTCCTCTCGACAAGTTCATGGTTCGATTCGGCAGCTGAGCCAACCGCGAAGTATGCTGAATACCCGTACGTCAAGGTGCGAGTCAAGAATGATGTCTGGATCGGATCCGGCTCTATCATCCTTCGAGGTGTGACGATAGGAAACGGTGCAGTCGTCGCGGCTGGTGCTGTTGTTCGTGAGGACGTGCCTGACTACTGCATCGTCGGTGGCGTTCCTGCCAAGCATATCAAGTTTCGCTTTCCACGTCCCATCATTGACCGTCTTCTTCGTATTCGGTGGTGGGAATTTGATGATATGCTGCTCAAGCAACATCGTCTCTTCAACATCAACGATTCCCTGGACTGGCTGGAAAGCCTGCCGGAATCTGCCCGAACCGCCGTCGCGGAGAAAGTAGTACGAGTATGAACATCGCAGTCATCGGGTTGGGGTATGTGGGGGCGCCTCTTGCTGTCGAGCTATCTCGTCATTTTCCAGTTGTTGGATATGACATCAATGTGCAGCGCATAGACGAACTCCGGAGGTTCCAGGATCGCACAGGAGAGATTAATCCAGCTGCTCTAAGGTCTGCAAACATCCTCTTTACGGGTGACTCAGATCACATTCTGGAGGCCGACGTCTATATCATCACCGTGCCGACACCTGTAACAGAGGCCAACGTTCCTGATCTTGGACCAGTTCGAAGCGCGACTGAGCGGGTTGCAAAGCTCCTGACGCCTGGTGACATCGTCATCTACGAAAGCACGGTCTATCCTGGTGTCACCGAAGAAGTTTGCGTACCGCTTCTTGAGAAGGGGTCTGGCTTCGAATGGAAGAAACACTTCCATGTTGGTTACAGTCCTGAGCGAATCAATCCTGGCGATCGTGAACACACACTGACCACAACGACGAAGATCGTTTCAGGTGACGATGAAAATACCCTTGACAAGATCGACCTCATCTACAGTGCCATCACGAAGACCTACCGTGCGCCATGCATCAAGGTGGCTGAAGCAGCAAAAGTGATTGAGAACACGCAACGGGATGTTAATATCGCCTTGATGAATGAGCTTAGCCAAATTTTCACGCGGCTCAAAGTGGACACGAACGACGTCATCAATGCAGCAGCTTCAAAGTGGAACTTTCAGGCATTTCGACCTGGGCTAGTTGGCGGTCACTGCATCTCTGTCGATCCATACTATTTGAGCCACAAGGCGGCGACACAAGGCTTCATCGCCGATGTCATCCTCTCGGCGCGCGAGATCAACGACTCGATGGCCGCGTTCATCGTCGACCAGTTGATTCGCAAGATGGCAGTCAATCGAATGCTGGGCGCAAATCCTATCGTGACGATCCTTGGCTGCACCTTCAAAGAGAATGTGCCTGATATTCGGAACTCGAAGGTCTTCACGATTGTCGATCAGTTGAAGGCGTACGG
>Ga0070678_100001572_pt1 | contig 12234 bp, 8 predicted proteins | sample KBSM73metaG_FD_65647 | JGI IMG/M metagenome (GOLD analysis project Ga0070678, IMG submission 65647) | Miscanthus rhizosphere microbial communities from Kellogg Biological Station, Michigan, USA - KBS M7-3 metaG | ecosystem: Host-associated > Plants > Roots > Rhizosphere > Soil ...
GGCGCGGCCGGCACGCTATTGCGGCGCTAGGTTCAGGACTTTCGCCATCTTGCCCATCGCATCGTATTCGGCATCGATGTAGCTCCGTAGCGCAGCGCCTTTGCGGATCACGGTCTGCTCGCCGGCATCCTCCAGAAACTTGCGGGCCGCGGGTGAATTGCTGGCCTTCTCGAAGGCGCTCTCAAGCTTGGCGACGTGCTCGGGCGAGGTACCTTTCGGCGCAATCAGCGCCCGCCACAGGATGGTTTCCTCGTTCGGAATGCCGAGGTCGGTAAGGCTCGATGCCGACGGCAGCGAGGCGATCCGGTCAGCCGACGTCAGGAGCACGCATTTGGCCTTGCCAGCCTGGACGTGCTGGAGGATGGGCGGGATCGATCCGACGTAGATATCGACGTGTCCGCCCAGGAACGCCGTCAGCGTTTCGCCGGCGCCTTTGAACGGCACGTCGCGCGCGGAAGTGCCCGTCGCACGCAGAATACGTGCGGTGGCGAGCTGGCCGGGCCCGCCGAGTCCGTCGTTCCCGTAGGTGTATCGATCGGGGTGCTGCTTGAGCTCGGCGATGAAGCTCTTGCCGTCGGTGGCGGGAAATTCGTTGTGGACGCAGATGACGTACGGGGCGCTCGACACCTGGATGACCGGTATGTAGTCGTGCGGCGTGTACGGCACCTTCATCGTGTTCGGGCTGACCGTGACCGGACCGAGCCACACGCCCGCCACCGTCTGTCCGTCGGGACTCGCCCGCACCATCTGCGCGACGCCGATGGTTCCGCCCGCGCCGGGCACGTTCATGACCACCACGGGCTCGTTCAGAAATGCTTCCGCCTCCTTGGCCAGCACGCGAAAGTAGCCGTCGGTTCCTCCGCCGGCGGCCGTCGGCACGATGAGCTTGAGCGCTTCAGCACAAAGCGAAGCCGGCGACACAAGCAACAGCGCTAGCACCGAGAGTATGTGGATGAACCGTGGCGATTTCATGCGAAGCTCTCCTGGAGGTTTTTTATGTAGGTGTATCGAAGCGGAACAGCGCGGCGGGCGTGGTCGCCGCCACGATGCGGCGGGTTGCGGCATCCGGAATCCATTGGGCAAGTAGCGCGACGCAATCGGCATACGCCACCGAGTCTTCGAAGCCGACGAACGGAAAATCGCTCGCCCACACGAGCTGCCCGGGGCCGCCGGCGTCGAGCAGCGCGTCGACGTAGGCCTGCGGATCGGCGCCACCGAGGCGATAAGGCGCCGACAGCTTGACGAACGTATCGCCCGCCCGGACTCCCGCGAGCACCTCGCGAAAACCGCCGCATGCGACGCGAAGCGCAGGGTCGGGCGAGCCGAAGTGATCGACCACGATCGTTGCGCCGCTGGCGCGCAGTCGCGGCAGCACGCTGGCGAGCTTGCTGCCTTCAAGGTAGACCTCGACGTGCCAGCCCAGATCGCGCACGGCGGCGAAGAGGCTCGCGTATTCGGGCGACGTGACGTCGGGCAATTCGTGGCGCCGAAACCAGTTGAGACGGATACCGACGATGCCTTGGCGATCCATCTCCGCGAGCGCCTCCCGCGCAATGTCGGGTGCCACGATCGCGGTGCCGCGCAAGCGTTCGGGCGCCTCTGCAAGCGCCGCGAGCAGCAGCGAATTGTCGGCACCGTAGAAGCTTGGCGCGGTCAGCACGCCGTGCGAGATCCGATGCCGGTCGAGCAGCGACAGGAAATCGGCCGCCGACACGTCGTACTTTGGGGCCGAATGGCGCTCGGACGCGAGCGGCGCATCGCGCCGCATGACGTGAGCGTGCGCGTCGACCTGCACGACGTCGACGCCGGCGCCATTGCCGCTCATGCTGCGCGGCACATCACGAGATGGCTGGAGATTGGCACTCCGCGCCTGCGATGGGCGCGGATTCGCCGCCTCGGCCGTATTTCGCTTCGAGCTGCGCAGGCGTCAGGAACCGTTGCTCGAGGTCCTCGATGTCCGCCATGCCCATGATGGCGTGGAGTTCTTCGAACGAAACCAGCGCATCGGGACGATCGACCACCTCGCCGGAAGCAAGCGATTGCTGCAGCAGCGCCATGCCCTGCTCCATGCCGCGAAGCGCGCTCGCGGTGAGGAGTCGCGGGTAGATCACGGCCGCAACGCCCAGCGCCTGCAATTCCGCCGCGGAGAGAAGCGGTGTCGTCGACCGCTGGCGCACGCCGAATCCCATGTTCACCGACAGCGGCTTGGAGACGTTCCGCGCCAATGCACCGATGTCGGCCGCCGACAGAGCGGCATCCGCGAACAGCAGGTCCGCGCCGGCGTCGGCGTAGAGATTGAGGCGCCGGATCGCTTCCGCGAGGCCATGTGTCGCGAGCACGTCGGTGCGCGACTTGATGATGAAATCCGGATCGCTGCGCGCTGCGGCAGCGGCGCGGATCTTCTGCACCATTTCCTCGGCCGAAATGACTTCCTTGCCTTTCATATGACCGCAACGCTTAGGCCATACCTGATCCTCGAGCATCAGCCCCGCGACCCCTGCGCGCTCGAAGGCGCGAACCGTGTGGAATACGTTGAGAGCGTTGCCGTAGCCCGTGTCGGCATCTGCGATCAACAACAGATCCGAGCACGCGGCGATCGCACGCGCGGCCGCTACGTTCTCGTCCAATCCCATCAACCCGATGTCGGGCTGTCCGAGCCGGCTTTCGCTCACCCCGCTGCCGGTGATGAATGCCGCTGCGAAGCCCGCGCGACTCACGATGCGCGTGCTGAACCCATCGAACACGCCCGGCATGACAAGAATCTCGGGAGCCTCGATCAGGCCCTTCAACCGACGACTCGGAGTTTCCACGGCAAGCTCCATTTTTCGTTTGCAATGTGTACCCGACCCGTCAGGATCGCGTCGCGTCCGCGCGGAAACGGCCCTCGGTCCCCGGGACTCCGCGTGTCGGGAATCTCAGGCGCGTCGTACGGGAAACACAACGATCGCGATCCGCGTACTCGTAGACGAGCGTCGAAAATCTCACGGTCAGCGCGTCGCGATCGCCGATGTTCTGCAAGCCGTGCCACACGCCGGATGCACCACGACGAATGTCGGACGTGCGGCGCCGAGATACAGCGCGCTGGGGAGCGGTGCGTCAACGCGCGAGGTTACCCGCTCCCGCCAGCGGCGTCCAACGGGGCGAACGGGCATTACCGCTCTTCCACGGTATTCCCGAGCGTCTCGCGTAACCATTCGGCGACGATGCGGCGATGGCAGAACACGCGGCCCGACTCGAGATCGCGCTTTCTCTCCCAGCAGAGAAGCACCGGCTCGTCGCCGCTGGCGAGATCGTGCAAGGCGCGCCATGTCGCCGCGGGGTCAAGCGCTGCAAGCTGCTCCGCATAGCGACGCCGGTATTCCGCCTCGTCGACCGACTTGAACCACGGCCCCGGCGCAAGCGCGCGAAAGACGCGAAAGCCCGCGAGCGTTCCCCGAGGCGGAAAACGCGCGATGCTGATCCGGCCGCGGCCGGTGTATTCGAAAAAGGAGGCCGTCTTCACTTCGCTGCGGCAGCGATCACGGCGCCGGCACGGCAAGTCAAGTCAAACCGTCGCGGTAGGCTCCGTCCGAAGCAGATCCGCGGGGATCGACTGCGATTCCGTACGACGCAGCGGCAGCCGGATCGTGAATGCCGTGCCGCGTCCCACTTCGCTTTCGACTTCGATGCGCCCGCCATGATTGCGCACGATCGAGTATGACACCGAAAGCCCGAGACCGGTCCCCTGCCCGACTGGCTTGGTGGTTAAGAACGGTTCGAAGATACGGTTCCGGTATTCCGGCCGAATGCCTCCGCCGGTGTCGGAAATGCGGATCCACGCCTCGCCGCGATCGGTTCCCGTCGCGATGGTGATGGTCCCGCTGGTCTCGATCGCATGCCCCGCGTTTACGAGCAGGTTCAGGAACACCTGGTTCAGTCGCGAAGGCAGGCATTCGATCTCGGGCAGGTCGCCGTAGTTGCGGACGATGCTCGCCTTGTAGCGAATCTCATTGCGAACGATGTTGAGCGTGCTGTCGAGCGCCGCATGCAGGTCGATGACCTGCCATGTCTCGTCGCTGGCGCCGCGCGAGAAATCGCGAAGATCCTGCACGATCCGCTTGACGCGCAGCAGGCCGTCGCGCGACTCCGCCATCAGCGACACGATGTCGCGCTTCAGAAAGTCGTAGTCGTTCGCCTGGCGCAGCGCGCGCGCCCTGGCAAGGTCGGGGCCTGCCGCGTCGCCCGCACCGCGGTCCGCGTGCGCATACGCATCCAGCAGCTCGGTCATCTGCGCCACGTAAGACTCGAGCGAGCTCAGGTTCGAGAGCACGAACCCGAGCGGGTTGTTGACTTCGTGGGCGACGCCCGCCGAGATCTGCCCGATCGAGGCCAGCTTTTCGGCCTGGAACACCTGGTTCTGCGCTTCTTCCAGCGACTCGTTCATCCGCACCATGGTCGCGTTCAGGGCCGACAGTTCCGCGATGCGGCTGTCGCGCTCCACCAGCATCCGATGGTTCGCCATGACGAGCGCCAGCAGGCTCGTCAGCGCCCAGCCCTGGTCGAGATCGGCCACGGTGTAGCGCGGCCGGCCGCCGGCGCGATTGACCGCGACGGCGCCGATCGTGCGCGATCCGGCGCAGAGCGGCCAGCACATCGCGGAGTGCGTCGATCGATCGCGCGATTCGTGGATGCGCAGCGGCAGTCCCGTCTCGGCCGCGTCGCCGTTCACGAGCACCGGCTGCCCGGTCGCGACCACGTGACCGAACACGCCGATCCCACGGGGAAGCTCGCTGCCGATCGTGCCGCGCGGGAGGTCGGTGCCGGCGACGATTTCGAGCCGGTCCTCGGTGCCGTCGATGATGAGCGCAATCGAGCCGCTTTCCGCGTCGAAGCCGCGCACGATGTGCTCGAGGATCTCCTGTCGCACCTGTTGCGGATGTGCGCCGTTCGCCGCCTTCTGTCCGAGCTCGTAGAGCGCGCAGATCCACGCCAGGTCGGTGGTGAGGCCTGTTCCTGTTTCCATCGTTTCGTCGTGCGAAGGTGCGCTGCGACCGGTCGCATCGCCGCGCGCATCCCTGCCAGGCCGTCCCTTCGTACGAGCGACGGCGATGCCGGTGCGCGCGGCGTGCGTTCGGTGCCGCTTAGTCTTGCAGCATCACGCCGCCGTCGTCCGTCCAGCGAACGCGCGTGATGCCGGGGGATTCCATTTCGAGCCGCTCGAGCTCGAGCTGCTGGCGCGAGATGACGCCGCGCTGAAAGCGCACCTCGTTGGCAAGGCGCCTGTTCTCGATCAGCAGGCTGCGATGCGCGAGCACGTCGCACAGCGCCGCCTTCAGGTCATGATCCGACCATGGCTTGCTCACGAACCGGAAGATGCCCGCATGATTGATTGCGCGGATGATGCCGTCCATGTCCGTGCACGCGGAAAGAATGATGCGCGCGGCATCGGGCTGCACCTCGCGAACGCGGGTCAGGAATACCGCGCCGTCCATCTCCGGCATTCGGTAGTCGGACAGCACCAGGTCCACCTTGTGCAGGCTCACGTAGTCGAGCGCCTGCACGGGCGAGGTGAAGATCGTGACCGAAAGATCCGGAATGGCCGGCAGGATGGCGTTGTTCTGGCACATCCGGCGAAGCGCGTTCAGCACATTCGGCTCGTCGACGATCAGTAGATTCGCCATGCTCGAGGTCCAATGCAAAGGCCGCAATGGGCGGCGGATGCCGGGACTCGAGCAAGCGCTATGCCACGCAGATTGCCGGGCAGACGTGCGGCAGTCGTGCGTGCACGCTGTACGGCACAACGCCCTACGGTGCCGGGGTCACCCGAACGCGCGCGAGCGGAGCGTGGCGCTGCGCATCACGGCTGGCGCGGGTTGCAGCGGGCAATCCATTTCGCGGTGAGCTTTTCGTGCACCGTGTTCTGCGCGAGGCGCGACGCAAGCGCCGGAAAGTCGACCTCGTCCAGGGCCTGGTCCTGGTTGAAGCACGAGAAGACGTAGCTGATGGCACCGGTCTGCGGATCGCGATGCGGCTGCAGGCATTGCGCGCAGATTTCCTTCATCATGCATTGCATCGGCGAATTGATCGAGCCGAGCGCCCGATGGCCGCTTTTGAGGTGCGGCGCGAGCACGCCGTGACGTGCCGCGGCAACCGCCGCCATCATCCGGTCGGAACCGATTGCGATCACGCGATCCGCGGCCGACAACGGAATCTCCGCGCTGCCCAGGCGCCCTTCGGCGTACGCCAGCATCGCGTCGACGATGTTGCCCACAAAGGTGCGGTCCTGCGGTCGGTCGGGAGGGAAGGCGGGTCCTTCGTCGGTGCACCATACGACCACGTCGGCGGCCGCCTCGATCTCGGCGATCTTGTAGCGGTCGATGCGCTTGCGGTAGCCCGCGAAATAGAGCACTTTCGAGCCGGCGTCGCGAAACGCGCGGCCGATGGAAAACAGCACGGCGTTGCCCAGCCCGCCACCGGCCAGCACCACTGTCTCGTTCCGCGCGATCTCGGTCGGCGTTCCGGTAGGGCCCATCAGCACCACGGGCTCGCCCGCGACGAGATTCGCGCAGAGGTCCGACGACCCGCCCATCTCCAGCACGATCGTCGACACGAGACCTTGCTCGCGGTCGACCCACGCGCCGGTCAGCGCAAGCCCTTCCATGGTGAGCCGCGTGCCCTCGTTGATCGCCGCGAGCGAGTCGAAATTCTGCAGGCGATAGAACTGGCCGGGAAGAAAGCGCCGCGCGGCAGCCGGCGCACGGACAACGACCTCCACGATCGTCGGCGTCAGGCGCACGACGCGCTCGACTGTCGCGCGAAGGTCGCGATCGAGACGACGGAAGAACGCCGGCACGGACTCGGCATGCGCCCCCGGCGCGCGCGACATGGCGCGAGACACGATCGGATAACCCTGCTTCGCGCTCGCCATCGCCTTCACCACATTGCCGAAGAAAGAGGGATGGAGGTCGCCGAAAAAGCTCACGGCACGGCCATCCGCGCGGACATCGGTCAGCACCGCCGGCTGCGCCGGCTTGGCGAGCCCGCGCAACGGCTTCACGATGTCGCCGGCTTCGTCCAGCAGGCGAAAATACTTGCCGTCGAGCGCGAAGTGCTCGCGATCCTCACGCGCCAATACGGTGTTGGGCTGCGTGCCCGCCGCGATCAGGATCGTGCGGGCCGGCAGCGTGACCTTCGCGTATTCGTGCCAGACGCCGTCACCGTCGTTGTGCTGCTCCGACACCGTCAGGCCGGACGCGCGTCCGGAACCGTCGATCTCGATCGCGAGCGGCGTCAGTCCTTCGGCGAACCGGATGCCCTCTTCCAGCGCCTTCTCCACTTCCTCGTGATTGAGCGTGTACGAAGGGCTGTCGATCAGGCGGCGGCGATAGGCGATGGTGACGCCGCCCCATCCGTCGATCAGCTCGACGATGCGCGCCGGCCGCCGCTCTTCCGCGGCGCGCGTTCGCTCGGCGCGGATCGCTTCGGCGTGACGCAGGAATTCGTGGGCAACGTGGCGTTCGTCGGGCGTCCAGCCGGCCTCGACGGCGTCACGTCCCGAAGTGGCGCAGAGGCGCTCGAACCGCGCCAGGAATTTCTCGACCTGCACGGGATAGTAGGCGAGCGACTCGGTGGCGGTATCGATCGCGGTGAGACCGCCGCCCACGACCACGACCGGCAGGCGCACCTGCATGTTGGCGAGCGAATCCGTCTTGGCTGCGCCGGTCAGCTGCAATGCCATGAGGAAATCGGACGCGGTGCGCACCCCGTTGGCGAGCGCGTTCGGCAGCTCGAGGACGGTGGGCCGACCCGCCCCCGCGGCAAGCGCGACGTGATCGAATCCGAGCGCGAACGCATCCTCGACGTCGAGCGTTCCGCCGAAACGGACGCCGCCGTACAGGGCGAAGCGATCGCGCCGCTCCAGCAGAAGCCGGATCACCTTGAGAAAATTCTTGTCCCAGCGAACCGTGATGCCGTATTCCGCGACGCCGCCGAATCCCGCCATCACGCGGTTGTCGAGGGGTTCGACCAGCGTATCGAAGTCGCGAATCGGCGTGAACGGCACGCGTGCGCCCGTCGGCGTGACGCCGGAGAGCGCCGCATCGAGCGGCTCGATCTTGAGTCCGTCGATGCCGACGATCGTATGACCGTCGTTCAGCAGGTGATGGGCCAGGGTGAACCCTGCGGGGCCCATGCCGACCACCAGCGCGCGCTTGCCGGTCGGAGCGCGCGGCACCGGGCGGCGCAGATGCAGCGGATTCCACCGTGTCAAGAGCGAGTAGATCTCGAAGCCCCACGGCAACGCCAGCACGTCCTTCAGGATGCGCGTTTCCGATTGCGGGATGTCGACGGGATCCTGCTTCTGGTAGATGCACGACTTCATGCAGTCGTTGCAGATGCGATGGCCCGTCGCTGCCGCCATCGGATTGTCGATGCAGATCATCGCCAGGGCGCCGATCGGCCACCCTTCTGCGCGGAGCTTGTGGAACTCGGAGATGCGCTCGTCGAGGGGGCATCCCGCAAGGGTCACGCCGAACGCGCTCTTCTTGAAGGGATTGGCGAGCGGCGCCGCGCCGGCGGGCTGCTTTTCGAACAACCCCTTGGCGCACGAGTCCTTCCCCTGCTCGTGACACCAGATGCAATAGTGGGCTTCCGCCAGACCGCCCGCGAAGCTCGTGCCGGGATCGGTGAGGGCGAATCCGTCACGACGGCGAAGCGGATGATCATGCGGCTGGCGCCACGCCGGAACGCCGTGCGTATCGATCGCTTCGACCGGAACGAGCTTCATGACGTCCAGCTTGCGCGGGGAGCGGAAGAGGACCCCGCCCTTGTGCGCCGCCTTGCCGGCACCGGTGTGCGCGGCCCATGCCGCATAACGCGCAGCGAGATCGAGCGCCGGCCCATGTGCGGCCTCGTCCTGTTGCCACCGGGTCACGGCATGCGCAAATGCAAGCTCGAACGCGGCGACGCCGGCGGGTGCGTCGAGCAAGCGGTCGAGCTCCGCGCGCATCGCGGGCCCATCGAACGCTGCGGCCACGTCGGCCTTGTGGGCATTCATCGCCTTGCGCTGGACGAATTGCCGCCGGACGGCGAATACCGGGGCGAGCTCGTGATGACGCTCCTCGAGCGCGCGCACCTCGATCTCGATGCGAAACAGGCGCGCGATGAAATCCTCGACATGGGGCGCCATGTCGATCAGGAGCGTCGATTCGTCCTTGCCGGCAACGCTCTCGGGCGCCGCACGAGCGGCGTCGACACGATCGGCGAGCGCCGCATCGGCATGGCGCAAGTGGTCGAGGAAGAGGCGATCGATGCGGTTCGCACCGTCGACCGAGTAGAGATCGGCGAAGGCGATGTCGTGGGCGAGATTGAGCATGGGGGGCGAACGCAGGCACCGGCGCGGTCGACTGCGGTCCCGGAGACGTCAAAAACCGTCAATGTTACCTGTCGATGCGTGTCCGGCTGAAGGACCGAGACGACATATGCTTAGACGGCGAGGCCGCGGAGCCCGCCTGCTACCATGGTGACGGGGGGTCGGCATGCGCGGGTCAACGCGACAGCGACGGCGCGCGTTGTGGTCTCCCCCTCACCTCGAGCGTCCCGGAGATATGACGATGCGCCGCATCACTGCCTTCGCACTCGCCGCCGCAGCGCTTGCCGGCGCGCTGCCGCTTTCCGCCTCCGCGCAGCCGATCCGGCTGGGCGAGCTCAACAGCTACAAGCAGTTTCCCGCATTCCTCGAGCCCTATCGGAAAGGGATGGAGCTCGCGCAGGCCGAGGTCAACGCGGCCGGCGGCGTGCTGGGACGGCCGATCGAAGTGGTGTTTCGCGACGACAACGGCACCCCCGGCGACGCGGTTCGGGTCGCGGAGGAGCTGCTGGTGCGCGAGAAGGTCACGCTGCTGATGGGGACCTTCGCATCGAACGTCGGCCTGGCGGTGGCCGATCTCGCCAAGCAGCGCAAGGTTCTGTTTCTGGCGGCGGAGCCGCTCACTGACAAGATCACGTGGGACAACGGCAACAAGTACACGTTCCGGCTGCGGGCGTCCACATTCATGCAGACCGCGATGCTCGTCCCCGAGGCCGCGAAGCTCGGCAAGAAGCGATGGGCGATCGTGTATCCCAATTACGAGTACGGCCAGTCGGCCACGGCGGCGTTCAAGAAGCAGATGCTGTTCCGGCAGTCGGGCGGGCTGGAGTTCGTCGAGCAGGCCGTTCCGCTGGGCAAGATCGACGCGGGCCCTGTCGTCCAGGCGTTGATCGACGCGCAACCGGATGCGATCTTCTCGTCGCTGTTCGGTCCCGATCTTGCACGCTTCGTCCGCGAAGGCCAGTTGCGCGGACTGTTCAAGGATCGCCCCGTCGTCAATCTCCTCGGCGGCGAGCCCGAGTATCTCGACCCGCTGAAGGACGAGGCGCCCGTCGGCTGGTACGTCACCGGCTATCCCTGGTACGCGATCGAGGCCACCGCCCACAAGAAATTTCTCGACGCCTACCAGGCGCGGTTCAACGACTATCCCCGGCTCGGCTCCGTCGTCGGTTACAGCACCGTCAAGGCGGCCGCGGCCGCGATTGCCAAGGCACGCTCGACCGACACCGACAAAATGGTCGCCGCGATGACCAATCTCGACGTCGAGACGCCGTTCGGCAAGATCACGTTTCGCGCGCTGGATCACCAGTCGACGATGGGCGCGTATGTCGGGCGCACCGCACTCAAGGACGGCAAGGGCGTGATGGTCGACTTCAAGTACGCCGACGGCAAGGATTACCAGCCGGACGACGACGTGGTGCGCAAGATGCGACCCGCGGATTGATATTGTCGACGCGGTCGGGCCATGACGTTCGAGTCCCGCCCGCCTTGTATTGCTGCGGAACCGGAAGCGCAAGACGACATTGGATCCCCGCGTGCGCGGGGACGACGACGGAGTGGCGTGCGTCATTCACGCGAAAGCGGGAATCCACTTTTCGTACCAGCGTCATCGGCCGCACGCGACGCAGCCTTTCGCATCCCGCCGACATTCCCGCGCACGCGGGAACCCGGTGTCTTTGGCTTGCGGGCCCACGCAATGAGCGATGCCCGCCCTCCCCGTGCCGTTCCCCGCGATAAGTCCATCCCCGCGTGACCTTCGCCTCGCTGACGATCCAGTTGTTGAACGGCCTCGCGTCGTCGTCGTCGCTGTTTCTCGTCGCGGCAGGCCTGACGCTGATCTTCGGGGTCACGCGCATCGTCAACTTCGCGCACGGCTCGCTCTACATGCTGGGCGCGTACCTCGCGTATTCCGCCGCCGGCGCTCTGGCCGACACCCTGGGCCGCGGCCCGCTCGCGTTCTGGTGCGCGGTGCTGGGGGCCGCGGCGATCGTTGCCGTCATCGGCGCGCTTATGGAGGCGCTGCTGCTGAAACGACTGTACGACGCGCCCGAATTGCTGCAGCTCACCGCAACCTTCGGCGTCGTGCTAATCGTGCGTGACCTCACGCTCCGCATCTGGGGCGCGGAAGACCTGCTCGGGCCGCGCGCTCCGGGCTTGTCCGGGACCGTGGATATCCTGGGCCGCGCCGTGCCGGAGTACGACCTGTTCCTGATTGTCGTCGGCCCGCTGGTGCTCGGACTTCTGACATGGCTCCTGACGCGAACGCGCTTCGGCGTGCTGATCCGCGCCGCCTCGGAAAATCGCACGTTGACCGCCGCGCTCGGCATCGACCAGGCGAAGCTCTACACCGCCGTGTTTGCGCTCGGCGCGTTTCTCGCGGGGCTCGCGGGCGCGCTGCAGTTGCCGCGCGAGCCCGCGAATCTCAACATGGATCTGGCGATTGTCGCCGATGCCTTCGTGGTGACGGTGGTCGGCGGACTTGGATCGATTCCCGGCGCCTTCCTTGCCGCACTGACCATCGGCCTCACCAAGGCGCTGTGCATTGCGCTCGGGACCGTGCAGCTCGGCGGTGTCACGTTGGCGTTTCCCGAGTTGACGCTGGTGGCCGAGTTCGTCGTCATGGCGATCGTGCTGGCGCTCCGGCCTCATGGTCTCCTCGGCAAGCGCCCCGCGGCCCCGGTCACCACGCCGCTGCCGGAGCAGCGCGCGCTCGTCGTCGCCCCGCAGCGCCGTGATCTCTGGATCGCGGGGGCGATCCTCGCGGCGTGCATCGCGCTGCCGTTCCTTCGCGACGAGTACGCGATCGTGCTGGCCACGGATATCCTGATCGCGGCGCTCTTTGCCGCAAGCCTGCAGTTCCTGACCGGCACCGGCGGCATGACGTCGTT
>Ga0070678_100001575_pt1 | contig 12211 bp, 9 predicted proteins | sample KBSM73metaG_FD_65647 | JGI IMG/M metagenome (GOLD analysis project Ga0070678, IMG submission 65647) | Miscanthus rhizosphere microbial communities from Kellogg Biological Station, Michigan, USA - KBS M7-3 metaG | ecosystem: Host-associated > Plants > Roots > Rhizosphere > Soil ...
AACATCTTCACCCACGCCGGCGTGATTCGGTTGCAGCTGCCGCCATAATTGTTGAGCGTCACGGGCGACAGCACCACCGGGACCGCCGACGATGCCGCCGCGGCGCGCGACAGCGGCACCGCGTTCAGGTCCGAGCAGATGACGTCGAATATCCGCTGGCTGAAAACGAAGCGGGACCCCGTCGAGATGTCGGTCGCCGACGCCAGGATCAGCGGGCCATGACCGCGGTCGAGATCGCCGAACGTGGCGCCGTTGAACAGGATCTCGTCGTAAAGCTGCGCTGCGAGCTCTGAACGACCCCAGCCGGTCGACCCCAGGCTTGCCCAGTTGGCGGGACTCAGCGTGCGCGCGATGATCTCGCCCTGCACGTTGCGCTTGAGGAAGCGCTGCTCGTAGTCGGCAAAGAGCTTGTCGCCGTAAAGACCGTAGGCCAGCGCGGTGAAGCTGCCTCCGGATACCCCGGTGATGATGTCGACTTCGTCGAGCAGGCGGACCTTGTTGCCTTTGGGTCCCATGATCTCCGTATTGCGGAGAAACTCGAGGACCCCGTACGAAAACGCCGCGGCGCGCGTGCCGCCGCCCGAGAAGGCGAGGACGACCAGATTGGTCCTGTCCTTGTCCTCGGTCAGGCGCGTTTCGAAACGATAGCCCGCCTTTGGATTGGCCTGTGCGATCGGCGGATTGATCGGGCGACTGGCACAGCCCGCAAGAAAGGCAAGGCACGCGAACATCGACAGCAGTAGCGAGCGCAACAACGTCATGTTTGTTTCACCTGGTCGTATAAGAGATCCGGCCGTAACCGGTGTGTTCGATTGTGCCTGGATGGATGCGACGATTGGTATCGGAGTGCCTCAATCGGCCCTGTAGATCGTCTTGCCCTCCTTGATCGTCTCGATGACCTTGATGTCCTTGATCTTCATCGGATCGACCTTGAGGGGATTCCCGTCGAGGATCACGAGATCGGCGAGCTTGCCGGGCTCGAGCGACCCCTTCGATTTTTCCTCGAAGTACTGGTAAGCGGCGTTGATCGTGATCGCCTTCAGCGCTTCCATCGGCGTGACCCGTTGGTCCGGACCGATGACCTCGCCGCCGCGCGACACCCGGTTGACGGCCGACCACACGACGAACATCTGGTCGAGCGGGCTCACGTTGAAGTCGGTATGGTTGGTGGGCCGCAACCCCTAGTACGCATCGGACTCAGGAAATAGGCCTGCGTCTTGCCGCGCTGCTTCACGTGCGTATCGCCGAAGTAGAACGTGTGCTCGGTGAAGAGCGACGGAATGAGCTTGTACTTGACGTAGCTGTCGAGCTGATCCGGACGTACGAATTGCGAGTGGATCACGGTCGTGCGCCGATCCTTGTCGAGGCCTCCGGCGGCCGCGGTCGCGTGCGCGCGCAACAGCACGTCGATCGCGGCATCGCCATTCGCGTGCACGAAGAGCTGCAGGTTGTTTCCGTACACCTGCCTGAACCAGGCATCGACCTGCTCCTGCGGGAACGGCAGCTCGCCTTTCCAGCCCTTCTGGCCGTCCGGGCCGTCGACGAGGTAAGGCGTCGTGAAAAACGCGGTACGTCCCTGCGGCGAGCCGTCGAGCGTGATCTTTACCCCGCCGAGCTTCACGCGATTCCTGTCGGCGGAAAATCCGAACTTCCTGAGCGCCGCGGTGTTGAGCACGGCGCCGTGCAGCGATACGTGGCCCACAAGCACCGGATGGTCGGGGAAGTCGCGATCCAGGTCGTCCCGATTCAGCATGTGCCCGTCGGGCATGCTGCTCTCGTCGTAGCCGTAGGCAATGATGAGCTCGCCCGCGGGAATATTCCGAGCGTCGCGGAATTTCCTGAGCTCGGCAACGATGGCGCCGACGTCCTTGCCGGGGCCGGCCGGCGGAGCGAATACGTTGACCTGGTTGGCGACAGAAAGCGAATTGATGTAGTGGCTGTGGGGATCGAGAAAGCCGGGCAGCAGCGTCTTGCCCGCGAGGTCGACCACCTTCGTGTTCCCGCCCTTGTTGGCGCTCTCGATATCCCTGCGCGTACCGATGGCGAGGATGTTTCCATCTTTGACGGCGATTGCCTCCACGCTGGGCTGCGCATCGTTGATGGTGAGGACGTCGCCGGCGAAAATCGTGTCCGCCGTGACCTCGGGCTTGGGTCCTCCACACCCCGCCGCGAGCATCAGGCTCGCGGCCAACGCCGCGACCCGTTTCATTCGAATGGCCATCCTGCTTCCCTTCCCTCGACAATCGAAACGTCAACACGCTGGCGCCGTGATCGGCGCTCCCATTTTTTTGCGCGCGTTCTGCAGTTTCGTGCAGAGAATCAACCGGTGGGCGACGCGCAACCCGTAAATATTACGCACATCGGTCGTGCCTTCGGTGCCGATCTGCCCGCCAACCGCTTCGATGTTGCGTTTCGTGGCGCAAACGCCCCGCCGCAAGGAAGTGCCGGATGATCGGGGTTTCGCGGGCGCCCGGCCTGTGTTAGGTTACCGGCATGAGCTTGCAGCGGGCACCTTGGTTTTACGGCTACCACTTTTATCGGGAACTCTCCGAGGGGCGTGCCTGAGCCGTAGATCCAGCAGTTAGCAACAGGACAACGACAAAGCGGGCGGCCCCTCGAAAGGCCGCCCGCTTTCCTTTTCAGGCTCACCTTGTCACCAGCAGGAGCACACCATGATCATCGTGATGGAACCGGAAGCCGGCGAGGCGCAGATCGCCGCGGTCGAGGCGCGCATCCGCGCCGCAGGTCTCGATGTCCACGTTTCGCGTGGGACCGAGCGGACGCTCATCGGCGCCGTCGGCGACGAGCGCAAGCTCGATCCCGAGATGTTCGATCCGATGCCCGGCGTCGAGCGGTCGATGCACATTCTGAAGCCGTACAAGCTGGTCGCCCGCGAGTGGCACAAGGCGAGCACGGTCGTGAACGTGGGGGGCGTTCCGATCGGGGACACTGCCGTGCAGGTGATCGCGGGACCGTGTTCGGTCGAGACGCAGCCTCAGATGGACGCCGCTGCGGATGGCGTGGCAGCCGCAGGGGCGAGGCTGATGCGCGGCGGCGCATTCAAGCCGAGAACCAGTCCCTACGCCTTCCAGGGCAAAGGCGTCGATGGCCTGAAGATGCTGCGCGCCGCAGCCTCCCGCCATGAATTGCCGATCGTCACCGAGTTGATGGACGTGCGCATGCTCGACACGTTTCTCGAGCACAAGGTCGACGTGATCCAGATCGGCACGCGCAACATGCAGAACTTCGACCTTCTGAAGGAAGTGGGGCGCGTCGACGTTCCGGTCATCCTGAAGCGCGGGATGAGCGCGACGATCGCCGAATGGCTGATGGCGGCGGAGTACATCGCGGCAGGCGGCAATCACAAGATCATGCTGTGCGAGCGCGGCATCCGCACGTTCGAGACTGCCTACCGGAACGTGCTCGACGTCACCGCAGTCGCCGTGCTCAAGCGTGAGACGCACTTGCCGGTGATCATCGACCCATCGCATGCCGGCGGCAAGGCGTGGATGGTCCCCGCGCTATCGTGCGCTGCCGTCGCTGCCGGCGTCGATGCGCTGCTGATCGAAGTGCATCCATGCCCTCCCGAGGCGTGGTGCGATGCCGATCAGGCCCTCACGCCCGCGGAGTTCGCGCGGCTGATGGACCAGCTCGACGCGATCGCGCGAGCGCTCGGACGAAGTGTCGATCGCACGAGAACCCGCGAGGCCACGCTGGCGCTCTGAGCGAATGTCCAGTGGCGGACATCGACTGCCTCGTCGTGGGCGCGGGTGTCGTCGGCCTGGCGGTTGCCCGCGCGCTTGCATTGGCCGGACGCGAGGTAGTGGTCGTCGAGGCGGCAGCGTCTTTCGGTACCGGCACGAGCTCGCGCAACAGCGAGGTCGTGCATGCCGGCATCTACTATCCGGTTGGCTCCCAGAAGGCGCGGCTTTGCGTGGCCGGCCGCAAGCAGCTATACGCCTTCTGCGCCGAGCACGGCGTGCCGCATCGCCGTTGTGGCAAGCTGATCGTTGCAACGACCGATTCGCAGCGAGCCGCATTGGAAAAGCTCGAGGCGCAGGCGCGAGCCAACGGTGTTGCGGACCTGGTGCGACTCGAAGCCGCCGACGTTGCCCACCTCGAGCCTGCCGTTCGCTGCGTGTCTGCATTGCATTCCCCGTCGACGGGCATCGTCGACAGTCATCAGTTCATGCTGGCAGTTCTGGGTGACGCCGAAGCGCGTGGCGTGGCGGTCGCTTACCTGAGCCCGGTGCGCGAGGGACGGGTCACGGCTTCATCCATCGAGATCGACATCGGTGGCGCGGCACCGGGGCGCATCTCCGCCCGCCTCGTCGTCAATGCCGCCGGTCACGACGCGGCACGCATAGCGCGCTCGCTCGACGGCTTTCCGGCCGCGTGCATCCCGCGAACCTACCTTTGCAAGGGCACCTACTTCCGGCTGGCGACGCGTTCGCCGTTCGGGCGTCTGATCTATCCGATGCCGGAAGCTGCGGGCCTCGGCGTCCATGCGACGCTGGACCTCGCCGGCCAGGCGCGATTCGGCCCGGATGTGGAGTGGACCGACACGCTCGACTTCAGCGTCGATCCGGCGCGCGTGGCAGCTTTCTATCCTGCGATACGCCACTATTGGCCGGCGCTTCCCGACGGTGTGCTGGTGCCGGACTACGCCGGCATCCGTCCCAAGCTGCAGGCGCCCGGCGAGCCGGCCCGCGATTTCATGCTGCAGGGACCGCGCGAGCATGGCGTGGACGGGCTCGTGAATCTCTACGGCATCGAATCGCCGGGATTGACGGCGTCGCTCGCGCTTGCCGACGCCGTCGTTGCGGAGCTTGAAAGGGGCGCCTGAGCGTTCGGAGTCCCATCTCGAGGCCGCTGTCCGGAAAGCGCGCGGGGCTGGCGCGGCGCATCCGCTACAATCCAAGGCTTTTCCGAACATCGGCATCGCATGGAACTCGCGAAGAGCTTCGAACCGCACGCGATCGAGGCGAAGTGGTACCCGCTGTGGGAATCGCGCGGCGTTTTCGCGCCGAGCTTCGCTCCTGGCGCAGCGCCGTATTGCATCCAGCTGCCGCCGCCGAACGTCACCGGCACGCTGCACATGGGTCACGCATTCCAGCACACGCTGATGGATGTGCTGATCCGCTATCACCGGATGCGCGGCGACAACACGCTGTGGCAGGTCGGCACCGACCACGCCGGGATCGCAACGCAGATCGTGGTCGAGCAGCAGTTGAAGGTCGAGGGCAAGAGCCGCCACGATCTCGGACGCGAGGCATTCGTCGAGCGCGTGTGGGACTGGAAGAAAGTCTCCGGGTCCACGATCACCCACCAGATGCGCCGGCTCGGCGCTTCGGCCGACTGGACGCGCGAGCGCTTCACGATGGACGACGGATTGTCCGCCGCCGTCGTCGAGACGTTCGTGCGCATGTTCGAGGACGGGCTCATTTATCGGGGCAAGCGCCTCGTCAACTGGGATCCCAAGCTGGGCACCGCCGTGTCGGACCTCGAGGTCGACAACGAGGAGGAGCAGGGCAGAATCTGGGAGATCCGCTATCCGCTCGCCGATGGCACCGGGTCGCTCGTCGTCGCGACGACGCGCCCCGAGACCATGCTCGGCGACACCGCGGTGGCGGTCAATCCGGAGGACGGGCGCTACACGGCGTTCGTCGGCAAGGAGGTAGCGCTGCCGTTGACCGGCCGGCGAATTCCGGTGGTCGCCGACGCGTATGTCGATCGCGAGTTCGGTACCGGCGCGGTCAAGATCACGCCAGCGCACGACTTCAACGACTGGCAGGTCGGTCAGCGGCATGGCCTTCCGGCGTTGCAAATACTCGATCTCGACGCCAGGGTCAACGACAACGCACCGGCGCCCTATCGCGGCCTCGATCGTTACGTCGCGCGCAAGGCGGTGCTGGCCGATCTGACTGCGCAAGGCCTGCTTGTGAGTGAAAAAGCGCACCGCATGGTCGTGCCGCGATGCGGACGCACGGGCGAAGTCGTCGAGCCGATGCTGACCGACCAGTGGTTCGTCGCGATGCGCACCCCGACGCCCGCGTCGCATCCGTACTTCCCGGGACAGACGATCCAGTCGCTTTGCCAGCTTGCGGTTGAGGAAGGGCTGCCACCACCAGGACCGGGCGCCGGCGAGAAGGTCACGTTCGTGCCGGGCGAATGGCTCTCCACCTATCGGCACTGGATCGACAACATCCAGGACTGGTGCATTTCGCGCCAGCTGTGGTGGGGACATCGCATTCCGGCGTGGTACGACGAGTCGGGACATCATTACGTTGCGCGCACCGAAGCCGATGCGCTGGCACAAGCGCAGGCGCGGCTCGGGCGCGCACCCGCGTCATTTCAGCGCGACGAGGATGTTCTCGACACGTGGTTCAGCTCCGCGTTGTGGTGCCATTCGACGCTCGGATGGCCTGCCGACACGCGCGAGCTCCGCACGTTCCTGCCATCGTCGGTGCTCGTGACCGGCTTCGACATCATTTTCTTCTGGGTCGCGCGGATGATCATGACGACGACCTACTTCACGGGCCGCATTCCGTTTCGCGACGTGTACATCAACGCGATTGTCCGCGACGAGGAAGGCCAGAAGATGTCGAAGTCGAAGGGGAACGTGCTGGATCCGCTCGACCTGATCGACGGCATCGAGGCGGAAGCGCTCGTGGCCAAGCGCACCGCCAACATGATGGACCCGCGGCAGGCCGCATCGATCGCCGCGCGTACGCGCAAGCAATTTCCGGAAGGCATTCCGGCGTTCGGCGCCGATGCGCTCCGCTTCACCTTCGCTTCGCTCGCGACGTTCAACCGTACCCTGAATTTCGATCTCAATCGCTGCGATGGCTATCGCAATTTCTGCAACAAGCTCTGGAACGCGACCCGCTTCGTGCTGATGAACGTCGAGGGCAAAGATGTCGGCCTGGACACGTCCCTGCCGGTGGCGCACACGTTCGTGGACCGATGGCTGCTGGGTCGGATCCAGGAAGCCAAGCGCGAGATCGCAGTCAACCTCGACAACTATCGCTTCGACCACGCTGCGCGCGCGCTGTACGAATTCGTCTGGGATGAATATTGCGACTGGTACGTCGAGCTCGCCAAGGTTCAGCTCGCGCGCGCGGAAGCGGCGGGCGATACGGCCGCGGCCCGCGGCACGCGCTCGATGCTCGTCCGCGAGCTCGAAGCGATGCTGCGCCTCGCGCATCCGATGATGCCATTCATCACCGAGGAGCTGTGGCAGACCGTGGCGCCGCTCGCGGCAAAAACGGGCGAGACGATTTGCCTGCAGCCATTTCCGCGCGCGCATCCCGAGCGCATCGATGCGGATGCGAACGCACGCATGGCGTTGCTGAAATCGCTCGTCAACGCTTGCCGCGCCCTGCGGAGCGAGATGGGCCTGCCACCAGGGAAGAAAGTGCCGCTGTTCGCGACGGGCGATCCTGAAGTGCTCGCCGACTGCTCGCCGTACCTGGCCGCCCTGGCGCGACTGTCCGAGGTGAAGATCGTCGACGAGCTTCCCGCCACCGACGCGCCCGTCGAAATCGTCGGCGACTACCGCCTGATGCTGCACATCGAGGTCGACGCCGCCGCGGAGCGCGAGCGCATCGCCAAGGAACGCACCCGCATCGAAGGCGAAGTCGCGAAAGCGGAAGCGCGACTGGCCAATGAAAGCTTCGTCGCCCGCGCGCCGGCCGCCGTCGTCGAGCAGGAGCGCGCGCGGCTCGCGGTTTTCCGCTCGACGCTCGAGAAGCTCCACGCGCAGCACGCCCGGCTGTCCGGATGAGGCGCGTGTGGCGCGCCGCTCCGCCTGCATCGTAGCGGGGCGGCGCGATCGACGCGGCGGCAACGTAGGACGCCATGCGCATCTTTTCCGCGCGCACCTTCCGCGCACTTCGTCATCGCAACTTTCGGCTGTTTTTCGTGGGCCAGGGCCTGTCATTGGTGGGCACGTGGCTGCAGCAGGTCGCGATGGGATGGCTCGTCTACCGCCTCACGGGGTCGGCATTGCTGCTGGGCGTCATCGCTTTTTGCGCGAACGCGGGCATTCTACTGCTCGGTACCTGGGCGGGCGTGCTCGCCGATCGTGTGCGCCGCCGACGCGCACTGTACGTCACCCAGTCGTTGATGCTCGTGCAGGCGATCGTCCTTGCCACGCTCACCGCGCTTGGCGCCATCCAGGTCTGGCACCTGATCGTCCTCGCGCTGTGGCTCGGCACGGTTTCCGCATTCGACATTCCCATCCGCCAGTCGCTGTATGTGCACCTGGTCGAGGATCGCGCGGACCTTCCCAATGCGATCGCGCTCAACTCGTTCCTCGTGAACGGGGCTCGCGTAGCGGGCCCCGCGCTGGCCGGGGTGCTGCTCGCAATCATGAGCGAGGCCGCGTGCTTCGCGCTCAACGCGCTGTCGTTCGTTGCGGTGATCTATGCTGTCGCGCGCATGCGGTTTCCGCACGAGCCCGGCCCTGCCTCGCGAACGACGGGGTGGTGGTCGAGCTGGGTCGAGGGCTTCCGCTTCGTGTGGGAATTCGCCCCGGCGCGGGCGATCCTGATTCTCGTCGCGGCGCTCGCCTGGACGATCACCCCGTACTCGTCGCTGATGCCGATCTACGCCAAGGATGTCTATGGCGGCGGACCGCATACGCTCGGCTTCCTGCTGGCGTCGGCTGGCGCGGGCGCGCTTTTCTCCACGATGTACCTCGCGAGTCGCGAGAACGTCCGCGGGCTGGTGCGGATCATCGCGCTTGCCGCGGGATCGAGCGGTGTCGCGCTGGCCGCCTTTGCGTACCTTCGCATCCTTCCACTCGCCATGCTGCTGATGGTGATCGTCGGCGGCGGCCTGATCCTGGCGGCGGCCGCCGCCAACACGATCCTGCAGACCATCGTGGACGATCGCCTGCGGGGGCGGGTTGCCGGGTTCTACACGCTCGCATTCCTTGGCGTCTCGCCCCTCGGCAATCTCGCCGCAGGCGCTGTTGCAGCGCGCCTCGGCGGGCAGGCGACGTTTGCCCTCAACGGACTTCTCGCGACGCTGGCCACGCTATGGTTCTGGCGGCAGCTTCCGCGCATCCGCAAGGCGCTCCGCCCGGAGTATCAGCGCCTGGGGATCATCGCGCCGGAGCGCTGAGGGCGCGATGCGGTACGCGTGCGCGCCAGATACGCCGTCACTTCCTCGCGGTCGTGATAGAGGTGGCGGAAGCGAAGCTCGAATCCGATCCGGTCGCGCGCAAGGCGCTCGCCGATCAGCGCCTTGCAGCGCATGACCTCGGCGTAGCGTTCGCGCATCGGCAGCTTGAGGTTGAAGATCGCGCGTTGCGCATCGCCGCGCGCGATCCACTCGGCGCAGAGCGTCGCGATGCGGCGCGGCGACTGCACGATGTCGCAAACCAGCCATTCCACCGGTTGGCGCGGTCGCCACGTGAAACCGTCGGATCGCACATGCGTGATGCGCGGGTCGATCGCGACGTCGCCCTTGAGCGGTCCGTTGTCGACGGCCGTCACCACGAGTCCGCGCCGCGCAAGCTGCCACGACCAGCCACCGGGCGCGGCGCCCAGATCGACCGCCCGCATGCCTTCCCTCAGGAGCGATGCCTCGCGCGCGCCCAGGAACGCGATCAGCGCCTCGGCGAGCTTTTGCGTCGAGCGCGACGGCGCGCCATGCGGCATCCGCAGTCGCGGAATGCCCATCGGCCACGCGGGGCCCGTCGCGGTGTCGCTGATGCCGACGAATGCGGTGTCGCGCGCACTCAGGAAAGCGTGAAAGTGCGCCGAAGTGTTGTCGGCGAGGATACCGCGCGCGCTCAGTTCGCGTTCGAGCCGCGGGGTGAGGGCGCGCGCAAGGGACGACAGTGCCTTGCCTTCGTTCGTGTCCGGAAACTCCACCCAGACGCCTGCGGCGGGACCGCGGCGCAACGCTTCGAGCGCGCTCGCGATAGGCGTGACGCGATCGCTCGCCGTACTACCTGCAATGCGCGTGAGCGAGTGCGGACCCGAACCGGCGAATAGCGAGCGGATGAATATCGGCGGCGATGCCGCAAGAGCCCGCGACCAGCGCAAGGCGTCGAAGTCCTCCACGACGGCCGTCACGTAAGCGGCGAGCGGCCTCGCATCGACATGGCAGGTCACGTCCGCGTGCCGCGCCACCGCGTCGATATCCGCGGCGGCTTCCGCTTCGAAGCCAGACCGGCATTGCGCGACGACGGCCGTTGCCATGCGGAACGGCAACGCGTCAGCGCAGCATGAAGGACATCGCCGACAGGCTGTTCACCACGCGGACCGCGTGGCGCATGGTGGGCGCGTTGAACTCCACGGTTGCGGCGTCGATGCGACGAATCGTTGGCAGCATTCCGAAAAGATCGGCAAGCGCGGGACTCGTGGTCTGCACACGCAGCACGAGCGGCGTTTCGAGCGGCCGCGGACGAAGCGATGCGATGCGCGTCATGGCGTCGGCGGCGCTCTTGCGGATCGCCTCGCGCGCGACCTCGGGCGCGAGGCTGGTTGCCGACCTATGGCCATGCGCGTGCTTGACGGTCACCCCGATTGCGCCGGGAAAGAGCGGCGCGGTCTCGGCGACGAATGCGTCGTCACCGCTGTAGAGCGCCACGGGAACGCTGAACTCCGCCGCCACTGCGCCGTACAGCCGCGCTTCGCTGGCGTCCACGCCGTTGACAAGTACGCGCGCGAACGCAAAACCGTTGATCGTGTGAGAGAGCACGCCGGGCGCCTGCGCCCTTGAATGCCATCCGACGAGAAACACTGCGGCACATCCGGTATCCACGCCGGCCATCATGCCCAGCTCGCGGGGCTTGCCTTGCAGAAGCTCCGCTCGCGGATGCAAGTCCTCGAATACGAGGTTGCGAAAATCGCCATGCGAATCGTTGACCAGCACTTCCGTCGCACCGCCTGCGATGGCGCCTTCGACGGCCGCGTTCGCTTCGGCGGTCATCAGGCGGCGCGCTCGCTCGTATTCGGGATTGCCGGCACGCGTCTGCTCGGGGTTGACGACACCGGCAATGCCTTCGATGTCGACCGCGACGAGAATCCTCATTGGCCTGCCTCAAGCGCAAGCCAGTCGGGTGCGACATCGGCCAGCGCGAGCCGCACGTGACCGTCGCGGCCACGCACCGTCGTCGCGCTGAAAAGCGCATCGACGATGGCCTGTTCCGTGGCATCGGCCACGGCCTCGAACAGAGGATCCAAAAGCGGCTCGGCCAGGACATGGGGAAAACCGATCGAGGCGACCGGCTGCTCGGCAATCCGCTCCGCGGTTGAAAAGGCGATGGCGATGTCGCCGCTGCCGTGCCCGAAGGTACCGCCGGTGCGGGCGATCCCCGCGCTCGTCCGGAACGCGATACGGCGGAGCTGCCGCGCGTCGACCGGCGCGTCCGTCGCCACGACCACGATGATCGACCCTTGCTCCGCTGTCGCCACGGATTGTGCAAGCCGATGAGCCAGCGACGAACCGATCCTGCGCCCGGCAAGCATCAATTGCGGCAGGCGACCAAAATTGGCGAGCACGAGCACGCCGATCGTGAACGGGCTCGCGTCGATGATTGCCGTGCGCGATGCCGATCCGATGCCGCCTTTCAGGCCGAAGCACGACATCCCGCGTCCCGCTCCCACGGCGCCGCGCGCGAACGTCGTCGCGGCACTTTCGCAAGCCTGATCGACGTGCGGTTCTCCGACTGCGAACGCCTGCAGGTCGTTCAGATAACCGTCGTTGCATTCCGCGACGACCGGATTGACTGTGCTGAGGGTCCGTCCGATTTCCGGCGTCGTTGCGACGGAACGGCGAACGAGCGCGGTCAGCACAGCGCCGACCGCGAACGTGTTGGTGAGCGCGATCGGGGATTCGAGCACGCCCAGCTCCATCAACTGCACCAGGCCCGCAGTCTTGCCGAAGCCGTTCATCACGCAGGCGGCCGCCGGTACCTTCTCCAGGAACGCATTGCCGGCGTGAGGTGTGATGACCGTGACGCCGGTCTGCACGGAACCGGCATCGAGCGTGCAATGACCGACCGTGACCCCGTCGACGTCGGCGATCGAATCGCGCGGGCCCGACGGCAGGTCGCCAATGCGCGGGATCCTCAACGCTCGGCCTCGTTGGCCGCTTGTGCGAATGCGCTACCACCGCGTGTCGGCCTCGGCCGGATCGCCCGGCGCCGGCCCTGCGGGTCTCGGCTGCGCCCGCCGGGCTCACCGCTCGGCCT
>Ga0070678_100001589_pt1 | contig 12160 bp, 10 predicted proteins | sample KBSM73metaG_FD_65647 | JGI IMG/M metagenome (GOLD analysis project Ga0070678, IMG submission 65647) | Miscanthus rhizosphere microbial communities from Kellogg Biological Station, Michigan, USA - KBS M7-3 metaG | ecosystem: Host-associated > Plants > Roots > Rhizosphere > Soil ...
GACGCCGAGCCAGTCGTTTCCGGTGCCCTCGATGAACGCCATGCAGAACACGAACAGGCCGAGCAGAAGCGTGCGCGGCTCCACCCAGGCTTCGAGCGGATGCCGCGAGGGCTCGCTGTCGGGGTGCGCAGTCCCGGTCACCGTCATGAAGCCGCGCACCGCCCAGGGACCGCCGACTGCTGTCACGACCGCGACGGCCAGGAGATGGGTCGTGACCGAGACGCCCAGCGCCACCATCGCGGCGCCGAGCAGCGCACCGCCGACGGTTCCGATGCTGAAGCCGGCATGGAATCTCGGCATGATCGCGCGCCCGAGACACTGCTCGACGAACGTCCCCTCGACGTTCATCGCAACGTCCCAGGTGCCGTTGCCCATGCCGAGCAGGAAGAGCCCGACGACCACGGGAGCGACGCCCGAGCGATAGCCGATGGCCGTCGTGGCGAGCCCGATCGCACTCAGGATCGCCATGAACGTGATCGTGCGCGCGGCGCCGGCCCGCGCGACGACGGTGCCCGCGAGCGGCAGTGCGATCAGCGACCCGGCAGCGATCGAGAGCAGCAGCAGGCCGAGGCTGCCCGGGCTGAGGTCGAGGCCGTCGCGCACCTGCGGAATGCGCGACGCCCAGCTCGCGAAGATGAAGCCGGCGCCGAAGAAGACGTAGTAGACGGCGCGCACCGCACGGCGCACGCGGGCGGCGCCCTCATCGGTGCCGCTCATGGCGCGTAGCCTAGATGGGCGCGACCCTTCTGAACGTCACGCGCTGCGGAGGCCGCCTACCGGCCCACGGCGGCCTGCACCGCGCGCAGCCGCTGTGTGAGGGTCGCCATGATCGCGAGTGCGATCTTCGGCTCCGATTCGAGCACCTTCAGGAATTTCGCGCGCGGGATCATGAGCACCAGAACCTCGCTGACGGCCGTCACCGTCGCCGAGCGCGGCTCGCCGTCGAGCACTGCCATCTCGCCGAAGAAGTCCCCCGCCTCGAGCGTGACCGGGCGACCGGGCACCTCGACTCGGGCGGTGCCGTCGAGGATGACGTAGAACGCATCTGCCGGCTTGCCCACGCGCACCAGAGGGGATCCGGCCGCAAAGCGCTTGGTCGTGGCGGCTCCGGCGATCCGTCCCAGGTGGCGGCGGGACAGCGTCGCGAACAGCGGCACCTGCCCGAGCAGGTCGGCCGCCTCGCGGCCGAGCCCGCGTGCGCGCGACGAGGGCGAGTCCAGCGAAGGGGCGGCGCCGCCGACCACGAGCCGGGTCAGTCCGGTCAGATCATCCATCGGGCGAGTAAAGCGCATTCAGGACGAGCGTGCGGGTCGAGCGAGCAGGGCGCCGCCGGCTCCCCGATCCGGTTGGAGCCAGTTCACCGCACCGCCGGCCTTTCAGGACGTGTAGCGCTCGGGCAGCTCGACCGCGCGGGTGAACGGAACCAGCGCCTCCGCAGCGGCGGCGAGGTCGCGCAGAGGAGCGTCTTCCGGGGCTCCCGGGATCGAGACCACGACGCCGCGCTCGAGGTCGGCGAGGCTGCCCTGCACGAGCGTGCCCGCCTCCATCCTCGGCACCTCGCTCATGTCCATGCCCTGGCGCGTGTGGAACTCGGAGCGCACGACCCCTGGGCACACGACCTGCACGCGCACGCCACTGTCGCGCAGCTCGCCCGCCAGGATCTCCGTGAAGGTCACGAGGAACGACTTGCTGGCCGCGTAGACGGCGCGCTTCGGCAGGTAGGGCCTGTCCCAGGCCCCGCTGAACGCGAGCAGCGAGGCAACGTTGATCACGGCGCCTTCGCCGCGAGCGACCATGCCCGGGATGACCGCGCGCGTGAGCATCACCGGCGCGAGCACGTTGAGCTGGACGAGCTCCTGCGCCTGCTCGGCGGGCAGCTCCGCAAACGGGCGGTAGTGCGCCAGAGCGGCGTTGTTGACGAGCATGCCGAGCGGCAGGTCGGCGGCCTCGGCACACAGCGCCTCGAGTTGAACGGCGTTCGCGAGGTCGACGTCGAGGACGACGGCGGAGACGCCGTGCGCGGCCTTCACACGCTCTGCGACCTCCTCGAGCCGGTCGCGGCGCCGGGCCACCAGCACCAGATCCCAGCCGTCGGCTGCGAGCCTGTCCGCGAATGCCTCGCCGATCCCCGACGAGGCTCCGGTCACCATCGCCAAACGCGCCATCTCCGACCTCCAAGTGCAGACACCGTGCCGTAGGGCACAGTAGTGGGAGCGAGCAGCTACGGTCGGGATCTGATGACCGCCGCCACCGCACCGAGCCTCGAGGCCGCGCGCCGCCTGCTGACCGAGCGCTTCGGCCTGACCGGCTTTCGCCCGGGCCAGGCCGAGGTCATCGAGGCCTTGCTGGCGGGGCGCAGCGCGCTCGCGGTGTTTCCCACGGGCTCGGGCAAGAGCCTCTGCTACCAGCTGCCTGCGTTGCTCCTGGACGGAGTGACCGTCGTCGTCTCACCGCTGATCGCGCTCATGAAGGATCAGATCGACGCGCTCGCCGAGCTCGGCGTTCCGGCGGCGCGCATCGACTCGAGCCTCTCGTTCGCGGAGGTGCGCGACGTCTCGGAGCGACTGCGGCGGCGCGAGCTCCGCCTGCTCTACGTCGCACCCGAGCGCTTCAACAACGAGCGCTTCGTGGCCCAGCTCGCGGGCGTGGAGATCGCGCTGTTCGCCGTGGACGAGGCGCACTGCATCTCGGAGTGGGGCCACAACTTCCGTCCCGACTACCTCAAGCTCGCCCAGCGCGCGCGCGAGCTGGGCGCCGCCCGCGTGCTCGCCCTCACCGCAACGGCGACGCCCGCCGTGGTCGACGACATCTGCGCCGGATTCGGCATCGCGCGCGCCGACGCCATCGCGACGGGCGCGTATCGCCCCAACCTCACGCTGCTGCTGACGCCCGTGGCAGCCGCGGAACGCGACAACCTGCTCGTCGAGCGGATGCGCTCGCGGCCGCCCGGCGCGAGCATCGTCTACGTGACACTGCAGCGCACGGCGCTGCGCATCGCCGAGCTGCTGGCGGCGCAGGACCTCCCGGCGCGTCCGTACCACGCCGGGATGCAGGACGAGGATCGCAGCGCAGTCCAGGAATGGTGGGCCGGCTCCGGCGACGGCATCGTGGTCGCGACGATCGCCTTCGGCATGGGCATCGACAAGGCCGACGTGCGCTACGTCTACCACTACAACCTGCCCAAGGGGCTCGAGAGCTACGCGCAGGAGATCGGCCGCGCGGGGCGCGACGGCGAGCCTTCGGTGTGCGAGCTGCTCGCCTGCCCCGACGACGTGCCCGTGCTCGAGAACTTCGCCTACGGGGACACGCCCAGCCGCGAGGCGCTCGCGGCTCTGCTCGACGAACTGCTTGCAGGAGCGCCAGGCGATGAGCTCGTGGTCGCCGAGTACGACGTCGCCACCCGCTTCGACGTGCGCCCGCTGGTGCTCAAGACGCTGCTGACGTATCTCGAGCTGGAGGGGCTCCTCCGCCAGGGCACGCCTTTCTACGCGGGCTATCGGCTGCGCCCGCTGGGCGACGCCGATCTCGACGACCTCTTCGACCGCTTCGATACTGCGCGCAGCACGTTCCTGCGGCGCGTGATGGCAGCCGGCAAGCACGGCCGGGTGTGGGTGACGCTCGCGCCCGACGAGGTCGCCGCCACGCTCGGCGAGGAACGCTCTCGCGTCGTCGCGGCGCTCGGCTATCTCGAGGATCAGGGCCTCGTCGAGCTGCAGCCGGCGGAGCCCCGGCAGCGCTACGCGGTGCTGGCCGAGCCCGCCGACCGGGCGGCGCTGCTCGACGCCATGGCCGCGCGCTTCGAGCGCCGCGAGCACGCCGAGATCGAGCGCATCCAGCGCGTGCTGGCACTCGTCACGGCAGACGACTGCCAGGTGCGCGCGCTCGTCGCCTACTTCGGCGAGGAGCGCGCCGAGGCGTGCGGTCACTGCAGCCATTGCCTGTCGGGCGCCGCCGTGCTTCCACCTGCCACCCCGACTCCGGCGCCGGAGTCCGTGATCGGCCCGAGCGTGCTCGCGGACCTCCAGGCCGAGCACCCGATCGAGCTCGGCCAGCCCCGGCAGCTCGCACGATTCCTGTGCGGCCTCTCGAGCCCGGCCACCACGCGCGCCAAGCTCTCGCGCAACGAGCACTACGGCGCGCTGGCGGCGCACCACTTCGCCGCCGTGCTGCGCGCGGTGAGCCCGGCGAGCACGTAGAGCTGCGCACGGACCTCACGTTTATGAAATTCGTGCCGATGGCAACGAGATGGGGGATTCTCCGATCACTCCGGGCGCACGGCCCACGGTGCTCGTCTGCGACGACGAGCCCGTTCTGCGCATGCTCGTCCGCGCAACGCTCGACCACGGCGACTACACGGTGGTCGAGGCCTGCGACGGCGACGAGGCGCTGGAGCTCACGAGAGCCGAGCATCCCGACCTGATCCTGCTCGACATGATGATGCCCGGCCGCAGCGGGAGCGACGTCCTGCGGGAACTGCGCGCGGATCCGGCCACCGCCGAGACGCCCGTGATCATGCTCACGGCGCGCGCACAGGCCACCGACCGTGAGGCGATGAACCTCGCCGGGGCCAACCACTACCTCACCAAGCCGTTCAGCCCCGTCGGGCTCGCCGCGCTGGTCGAGGAAGTCCTCGGCACGTGAGCGACACCCTCGGCAGGCGGCTCATCAGCGCCAGTGCACTCCTCACGATGCTCGTCGTACTCATCTTCGCGGGCATGGTCTACGCGATCGGCGATCTGCGCAATGCAGGCCGCCAGGAGCGTCACTCCGAGGAGGTCATCGCCGCCTCGAGCGCGATGCAGACCCTCGTGCTCAACCTCGAGACGAGCTCGCGCGGCTACGTGATCACCCGCAAGCAGCCGTTCCTCGGGCCCTGGACACGCAACGTCGACGGCTTCCCTGGGCAGGCGGCGAACTTCGTCGCACGCCTGAACGGCGAGCCGCAGCAGCAGCAGCTTGCACGCAGCATCGTGGCCGGTGTCCGGTCGTACATCGATGACTACTCGAAGGGCCTCGTCGCGACTGCCCGTAGTGAGCCGTCCGCCGCGGCCGCCATCGTCAGCGCCGGCGAGGGCAAGCGACGCGTCGACGCGCTGCGCGCGAAGTTCGGCACCCTCGTCGCAGCGGAGACGGATCTGGCCGCGCACGAACGGGCCAACGCCGAGGCCGCGGGCCGCTGGGCCACGCGCGCGGGCATTGCCGGGATCATCGGCTCAGCGCTGCTGATCCTGGTCTTCGCGGTGTATCTCGCCCGCGCCATCGTGCGGCCGCTGCGCCGCATGGCCGTCGAGGCCGGCACGCTCACGACCTACGACGTCTCCGTGCACGAACCCGAGGCCGGGCGCAACGCGAGCCTGAAGCGCCAGAACACCGCGCTCGAGCTCCAGTCCGACGGCCTCAAGGCCCATCAGGTGACCATGGAGGCCCATCAGGTCACGATGGAGGCGCACCAGGTCACGCTCGAGCGGCTCGTCGACATCAACCGCGCCCTGCTCGATGCAAGTGTCGACGGCATCCGTCTGGTCGACCTCGAGGGCCGCACGCTGCTCGCGAACTCCGTGATCGAGCACCTCACGACGGCGATCTTCGGAGTCCCCAAGTACGCCACGCTCCAGGAGGGCTCGGCCATCGCCGACCGCCTCACCGACCCGGCGTCGTACCTCGCGACGATGGAGACGATCGCGGCCGATCCCGACTGCGCGACGCGCGACGACTTCGAGCTGGCCGACGTCCGCCGGGCCTTCGAGCGGCACACGGGCCCGGTGCACGACTCCGCAGGCGAGCTGATCGGCCGCATCATCGTGATCCGCGAGATCACCGCCGAGCGCGACGCCGCGCGACTCAAGTCCGAGCTCGTCGCCACGGTCTCGCACGAGCTGCGCACACCGCTCACGGGCGTGCTCGGCTTCGCCGAGTTGCTCATGCACCACGATCTCGACGACGACACCGGCCGCCGCTACCTGCAGACGATCCACAGCGAGGCGCAGCGACTGACAGCGCTCGTCGACGACTTCCTCGATGTACAGAAGATCGAGGCCGGCCGCTTCACGCTCGCGCTCGAGTCGTTCGAGCTGGCGGCACTGCTCGAGCACGAGGTCGAGATCTTCGCCGCGCAGGCCACCAAGCACCGGCTCGAGTTCGAGACGCCGGACGAGCCGCTGGCGATGGTCGGCGACCGCAACCGCATCGGGCAGGTGATCGCCAACCTGCTCTCCAACGCGATCAAGTACTCGCCCGCAGGCGGCGCCGTGACGATCACGGCCATCCCCCGCGAGGGGTTCGCCCGCGTGATGGTGAGCGATTGCGGCCTCGGCATTCCCAAGGACCAGCAGGCGCAGGTCTTCACGCGGTTCTTCCGCGTCGACTCCTCTGACACCCGCGAGATCGGCGGCACGGGCCTCGGGCTCGCGCTCTGCCACGAGATCGTGACCGCCCACGGCGGCCGCATCGGCTTCGAGAGCACCGAGGGCGTGGGCAGCACGTTCTGGTTCGAGCTGCCGAGCGCCTGGCGCGCCAGCGCGGCCGACAACCGCGCACGCGTGCTCGTGATCGAAGACGACCCGGCGCTCGCCACCCTGCTGGCCGAATGCCTCGCGCTCGACGGCCTCGAGGTCGAGATGGCGGCCGCCGGCGAATCGGGGCTCGAACGAGCGCTCGCCAATCCTCCTGCCGTGGTCTGCCTCGACATCTTCCTGCCCGGAGCTCTGGACGGCTGGCAGGTGCTCGTGCAGCTCAAGGCCAACCCGCTCACGGCGCACGTGCCCGTGATCGTCTGCACCGGCGAGAAGGGACGCAGCACCGCTGCAACGCTCGGAGCGACCGAGTTCGTGGCAAAGCCCTTCACGGGCGACCAGCTGCGCGAGGCCGTCGCGCGGCAGCTCTCGGCCGAGCGCTCCTCCGTGCTCGTCGTGGACGACGATCTGGCGCTCCGCCGGCTCGTCGTGGAGACGCTGGCGCGCGACGGCGGCGAGCTGCGCGAGGCCGCCGACGGCCTGGAGGCGCTCGCGATGATCGCCGTACGGCCCCCCGACGTGCTCGTCATGGATCTCGCAATGCCGAAGCTCGACGGCTTCGCCATGCTCGACCGCCTGCTCGAGCGCGCGGAGACACGTCAGATCCCCGTCGTCGTGCTCACGGGGCGTGACCTGACCGGAGCCGAGCGCCGCCTGCTCAGGGAGCGCAACGCGTCGGTGCTCGAGAAGCGCAAGTACTCGGGCGACCAGCTGCGCTGGCTCGTCCGGCAGGCCCTGGGCCAGGCCGCCGAGCCGGCGCCTGTCTCGACTCGCGCCGCCTAGGAACCAGGACACCTAGCAGGCCGCGCAGCAGCCTTCGGATTCGCCACGCCAGGTCAGCACGCCCTCCCGCACGGCCACGCCCGCGATCGCGAGGGCGCAGAGCGGATCCGCCCACCACCAGCCGAGCACGGCATTGGCGCCGAGGCCGACGAGCAGTCCGACGGAGAGATAGGCGCAGAGCATCGTCTGCGCGCCCTCGCTGATGGCCGCGTGCGAGCCGAGCCGGCGGCCGAGCCGCGTCTTGTAACGCGCGAGCAGCGGCATCGTCGGGGCCGTGACTGCCGCCAGGCCGATGCCGACCCAGCTCGCGCTCGGCTCGCTGCCAGAAACGAGCGAGCGGGCGGCTTCGAACGCCACGTACGCGGCCAGTGCGAAGAAGCTGGCCGCGATCAGCACCTGCGCACGCCGCTCCGCGGTGAGCGACCCGGCTCGGCGCGAGGCGAACAGCCAGACGACCACCAGTCCAGCCGCCGATTCGATCGCGGAGTCGATGCCGAAGCCGATCAGGGCGATCGATGAGGCCGCAATTCCCGCCGCGACCGCGACGGCGCACTCGATCACGTGCCAGCCGATACCCACCCAGGCGAGCGCACGGGTGCGGCGCACGAGCCGCGCCCGCTCGGCGGCCGGCAGAGGCGGCGGCGCGCCGGCTCGGATGACCGGCATCACGTCGCGCGTGGCCAGAGCTTCTGGCATCCGTTGATGGTATCGGTGCGAGCCGTTCCGCCCGGTCGGGGGATGCCACGCCCGGCGGATCGAGGAAGGTGAGAAGACGGATCGGCGATATCCGATCGCCGCCAACCCTCTCGCGGAGACGTCAATGCACTGGAACATCCCCGTCGCACTCGTGATCGGCGTGACCTGCGCCATGTGGGGCTACCGCATCGCCGACCGGCGCGGCCGCAGCCATACCGTCGCAGTCCTCGTGTGCTTCTTCTTCGGGCTGCTCGGCGTCGGCGTCTATGCCCTCGCAACCCGCAAGCCCAAGGCAGCGCCGGCCCCGATGACGGAGCTCGCGCCGATCCCGTAGCGCAGTTGACAGCGTTCGATCGAGCGCGCGATCATCGCTGACTCGCCGGTGCGGGTCTCTGGGCAGCCACGTCTCCGGGCCACAGTCGAGGAGGGACGGGGGCAGCCGATGCGGTTCAGCATCTACACGGAGATCCAGCAGCACCAGCAGACGCCCGAGCAGCTCTACGCCGAGGTGCTCGAGCAGATGGTCAATGCGGACCGGCTCGGCTTCGACACGTACGCGGCGATCGAGCACTTCTTCTTCCCGAAGTTCTCGATCTCGAGCAACCCGACTGCCCTGTTCGCCGCCGCTGCCCAGAAGACGCGGAACATCACGTTCCGCACGATGCTGCACGCCCTGCCGTACCACAACCCGCTCGTGCTGGCCTCGGCGATCGCCGCCACCGACATCCTCACGGGCGGCCGCTACGAGTTCGGCGTCGGGCGCGGTCACGGCTGGATCCCGACGAAGGCCGGGGTGCCGCTCGACGAGGAGGCACGCCCGCGCTACGAGGAGGCCGTCGATCTGCTCTTCAAGGCGCTCGCGGAGGAGCGCTTCTCGCACCACGGCACGCACTTCGACGTCGACGACTCGCACATCCACCCGTTCCCGCGGAGGAAGTTCCGCATCTATCTCGGGGGCACCTCGGACCGCACCTACGAGCTGGCCGCGCAGAACGGCTGGGGCGTGGCCGTTCCGCCGCTGCTCCCCTACGCCGCACTACGGGAGCAGCTCGACCTCTACCGCGCCGAGTGCGCGAAGCACGGGACGACTCCCGACATCGTCTGGATCCACGCCTGCCATCTCGATCACGACCGCGCGACTGCCATGCGCGAGGCGCGCGAATGGGTGCTCGGATTCATCGCGGGCAACGCCTCGCCCCTGACGGAATACGACACACCGCCGGCGGACGACCTCGTGAAGGCCGGCTACGGCTTCTACGCCGCGGGCATCATGGAATCCCTCGGCCAGATCCCGTTCGAGCAACTCGTCGAGGACGACTACGTCTGGGTCGGAACGCCGCAGGACATCCTCGAGCGCATCGCGGCCACGCGTGAGCTGTGCGAGGGGGTCACGGAGATCGGCATCACCGTCAACGCGGGCGGCGCGCCGCACTGGATGGCGATCAAGAACCAGGAGCTCTTCGCGCACGATGTAATGCCTCACGTATGAGGGAGACGGAAAGAGCGGGATGAAGCAACTCGCCCGTCATCGTGACTTCCGCCTGCTCTTCGCGGGCCACGTCACGAGCCTGTTCGGCGATCGCGCGCTGTTCGTCGTGCTCGGGATCTGGGCGCTCGAGCTGACGGGCTCGACGGGCGCGGGCGGCATCGCCTTCGGCTGCCTCGCGGTCGCCGGCTTCCTTGCGCCGGTCGCGGGCGTCATCGCGGATCGCTTCCCGCGTCGCCACGTGCTGATCGGCAACGACCTCGCGACCGGGGTGGTCGTGCTGGCGCTGCTGTTCGTGAACGACAGCGGCGACGTCTGGATCATCTACGCCGTCGCACTGATCTACGGGTTCTCGCAGCAGGTCGGTGCGGCGGCCCGCAGCGGCCTGGTCGCCGGGATGCTGCCCGACGAGCTGCTGGCGCAGGCCAACGGCGTGCTCGAGAGCGCGCGCTCGGGCATCCGCATCGCGGCGCCCGTCGCAGGCGCAGGTCTCTACGTGCTCTCGGGCGGCGGCCTCGTGGCAATCGTCGACGCAGTCACGTTCGTGCTCTCGGCCGTCGCGCTCTCGTTCGTCCGCGCACCCGACATCGCCCGCGCGAAGCGAGGCCGGGTACGCACCAGCGAGCTCATCGCCGGGTTCCGGCACTTCTTCACGACGCCGGTGCTGCGCGCCATCCTGCCGGCCGTCGTGTTCGGCGCGGGCGGCGTCGGCCTGGCCGAGGTCATCCCGTTCGCCGTCGTGCACGACGGACTCCACCGTCGCGGAGCGTTCCTGGGCGTGCTGGGCGCGTTCCACGGCGCGGGTGCGATCGCCGGGGGCCTCGGAGCGGGCAAGTTCATCGGGCGCGTCGGCGAGGTACGGTCGCTCGCCCTCGCACTCGCGCTGGGAGCCGGCGGCATGGCGTCGTACGCGTTCGCGACCGTTCCGAGCGCGTTGCTCGCCTCCCTGCTGTTCGGCTGCTGCCTGGCCGGCGTGATCGTCAGCTGGACGACGCTGATCCAGCGGAGCACGCCCGCGGACATGCTCGGCCGCGCAGCGGCCGCAGGCGAGGCGCTCGCGTCCATGCCCTACGTCGCGGCCATCGGCGTGGGCTCCGCGCTCGTGACCATCGTCGACTTCCGTGCGCTCACGATCATCGCCGCGGCCGGGTTCGCACTCGCGAGCATCTACCTCGTGCGCGCGCCCGTGCTGCGCGCGAGCGCGCGGGCGCACGCGGAAGCGGTCGCACCGCCGTAGCATCCACGGCTATGAGCGAAGCCCCAGTCGCGCCGTACATGGCAGTCGGCCTCTCGACGATCGTCCACGGCGTCGCAGAGCGCCGTCACATCCAGCGCAACCTCGACATCATCGAGGACGCGATCCACGCTGCGGTCTCGATCATCGGCATCAACATGCCCGTGAAGCTGATCGCTCTGGCCGAGGGCGCACTGACCGGGTTCACCGACGAGATCTTCGACATCCCGCACACGATCGCCGCGCGCGAGCTGTTCATCGACATCCCGGGCCCCGAGAGCGACCGGCTCGCCGAGCTCGCGCGCCTGTACGAGACGTACATCGTCGTGCAGTGCAAGGCGCGCTGGCCCGAGGTCATGCCCGACCGCTTCTTCAACACGCTGTTCGTGCTCTCGCCACAGGGCGAGGTCGTCCACCGGGCGGCCAAGAACCACCTCTGGTGCCGCGAGCGCTCGTGCACGCCGCACGACATCTACGAGCGCTGGGTCGAGCTCTTCGGCGATGGCATCGAGGCCTTCTACCCGGTGCTGCGCACCTCCGACATCGGCAACCTCGGGACGATCTGCTGCTCGGACGGCGAGTATCCCGAGGCGGTGCGCGCGCTCGCATTCGGCGGCGCGGAGGTCGTCTACCGGCCGAGCGAGGCGGTGCCGATGACGCAGACCGGCGAGCCCGGCGGCACCTGGATGCTGCAGAACCGCGCCCACGCGCACTTCAACAGCCTGTACGTCGTGGCCCCGAATGTCGGGCCCGTCTACGTGCATCCGCGCATGGAGCACCCGTACGACATCGGCGGCGGCAACTCGCACATCGTCGACTACCAGGGCAGCGTGATCGGGCACACGGTCTCGGGCGCGAACAGCTTCGTGGCGGGCATCGTCGACATCGAGGCGCTGCGGCAGTTCCGCGTCATGAACCTGAACTCCAACTGGATGAAGGACCTGCGCACGGAGCTGTTCCGGCACATGTACGACCAGCCCGTGCACCCGCCCAACCTCTGGCTCGAGCAGGATCCGCTGCAGCACGAGGCGGTCGACGAGGTCTACCGCGGCAACATCGCGCGGCTGATCGAGCGCGGTGCGTTCACGCCGCCGGCACGCGAGTTCCCGGGCTGCCGCTTCCTCCCGCCCAGCCGCAATCCGGCCGATGCCGACTGGGAGAACGTCAAGCAGCTCTGGGCGGACGAGTGACGACGTCGAAGTGCGCGTTCTCGTCGCGCGCCGCCATCCACTCGCCCAACTGCGCCACCGTGCTGGGGCGCGCGAACAGGTAGCCCTGCCCGAGGTCGCAACCGACCTCGCGAAGCCAGGCGTGCTGCTCGGCTCGCTCGATGCCCTCCGCCACGGCGGGCACACCGAGGCTCCGCGCCAGCGTCACGATGGCCGCCACGAGTGCGCGATCGCTGCGGCTCCCGGGCAGCCCCGCGGTGAAGCTGCGGTCGATCTTGAG
>Ga0070678_100001591_pt1 | contig 12153 bp, 30 predicted proteins | sample KBSM73metaG_FD_65647 | JGI IMG/M metagenome (GOLD analysis project Ga0070678, IMG submission 65647) | Miscanthus rhizosphere microbial communities from Kellogg Biological Station, Michigan, USA - KBS M7-3 metaG | ecosystem: Host-associated > Plants > Roots > Rhizosphere > Soil ...
TTGCTTGATTCGTTGTAGTCGTCTGCCACAGGCACCCCTTAGATTCGGACGTACCTGGACTTGCGTTCTTGTCGCTTCCACAACTCATCGAGAGTTGGTGCCGTCACTTGAACGCTATTTATTCGTGACCTGCTATGCCATGCGCTGAATGCCTCCTGGGGTGTCTCAACGTGCTCCTCGACCTTCTTCGAATCTGCGATGTCCTTGTCACGAACAGCGAGACACATGTACCGGAACGCATCAGCAGCGTGCGATGACCAGTCGTGTTCCGGCTGATTGCTGAAGGTCTGAAGCTTGTCGCTCCACTTCTTCTTGTAGGCCTTGAGGGCCTCCAACCCATCGAAGCAATGCTCGCGTCGGTTATCGAGACGGAGCTTCGGAATTGAAGCGCGAACGGCCTGAATGCCCTGCTGCAGACCCTTGCTGTCATCACCTGTTCTCGGAACGAGGCGAGGCTTTGCACCGAGCCGCACCATCTGCTGAATCATCGTCTTGCCGGTCTGCACCGAGTGGGCTTTGGCGTCGTGAGGAACCCACCACGTGCCGAACTTGTACTGGTGCGTCTTCGCTATCTGCTTGAGGTCGGAGACGATCTCAGCAATCGATTGCCCGTTCGTCTCGTAGTAGTGGAGGACATCCCACTGCCCGTTCACTACCTGGAAGAACCAGACAGCTGTGCTGTCATCCCAACCAAGGTCGAAGGCTAGGTCTACAGGCGCGTTCTTGACATGCACCAGGGGTCCGATGCGACCTTCTGCCTCTGCTGCGACAAGCTGCTTTGACCAGTACGAGCCCTTGAGTGCCGCATCGAACGAGCACTCGTATTCCTGCATGTACTCGTCTTCGTCGAGTTCTCCGCGCTGAACTTCGAGTTCGTATTCGGGGATCAGATGAGTGAGGCTGACCGGGAGAGTGAGCGAGAACCAGTTCCCGTCGTCATTGCGAGTCGCCTTGAGGTACTGCTCGTAGAAGAAGTTCTTGCCCTTTGGCGTGCCGATGAACACGGCCCAGCCTTCGCGGTCGGCCAACGCTGGCAAGATGACTTGCGGCCATGCATCTGGGTGCATGTCGCCGACTTCGTCGAGGATGACGCCATCGAAGTAGTTACCGCGAATCGCGTCAAAGTTGTCAGCACCGATGATGAAAATCTTCGAGCCGTTCGGCAAGAGGATCGACTTCTCGGACTGGCTCAGCTTGCAGAGCTTGATGAGTTCGTTGCCGAGGATGCGCTGCAACCGGTCCCATGCAACCGTGACACCCTGCGACTTGAACGGTGCGAGGTAGGCGTACCGCGCATACCTCTTCCGCGTGTTGAGCGCGCGGATGGCAAGCTCTGCGAGACAGGCTTCGGTCTTGCCACACCGGCGGTGGGCGACGATGACGGCGAAGCGAGTGCTACGTTCGTGGAATGGGGTGAACCAGATTCGCGGCTTGTAGTTGAGCGAAACGGTCGTCATCTGACCTTCGCAACCGTCACGCTGTTAACTACTTTGCCGTTGTCATCGAGAGAGACAACGTCAAGTGGCGACGTTCCCATGTTCGAGTTGACGACGACTTGCGTCAGCCCTGCGATCTGCGTATCGGCCGCGCCGAGCTTGATGTACGCCTTATAGAAATCGCCTGGGTTTGCATCAGCCCACGCGACCATGCGTGGGATGCCGCCGATCAGTGCGAAGGTCGAGTGAACAGCCTGCTCGATGTGCTTGCGCTTGGCGTACTTCCAGACATCGCGCACTGGCAATGCGATGCCATGCTCTTTCAGTTCCTTTGCGATGACCTGCAAGGCCATCTTTCCCGACATCATTTCCCAGACAGCGTCCTCTTCGGCTTGCTGTTCTGGTGTCAGCTTCTGCAGTTCGTTGCTCACGGCCGCTCCTAAATACCTTGAGAGGTATTTATGAAGAGCAGCACGCTGAACGGATGGCAGCCTGAAAGTGAGCGCACAGCGCTCAGGCAACTAGGTTTGCCGACGCAAATTCTTAGGAAGCCCCGAGAGACTTACGAGCAAGGGCTGGCCCTTGTCGAGCGCATCAAGCAAATGGAAGAGGACCTCACTGCCTGGGAAGACAGCATGCCTCTAGAGTTTCTTGAAATGCTCCCTTGGTGGGAGGAGCGCAAGCTATACCGGGAGCAGAAAGCTCTCGGTGTAGTCGATGAGGTGACTTGGTGGCGCGCGATCAGCGAGATCGAGCTTTACATTCCACATCGGCTTTCGACCGCGCACTGCTGGGGGCTCCGTGAGCACCGTTGGGCAGAGGAGGCCGCGCGCGCGAAGAACCGCGGCGGGATACCGAAGAAGGTGTATCGGAAACACTCGGTGGATTGACCCGTTTCACGCGTTTTCGTGTACTGGCGTCCTTGACGGCCGGAGCGCCTTCCGGAGTGCTCGAATGCAGCACTCCTGGATGACTTTCTTGTCGCTTTGGCTCATCTGGGCGTAGTGTTCCAGCAGGAGCGACGACACCTTCTGCGGCGACCACTCTTGTGGCTTTTGCTTGTCGCTTTCGTTCATTTTGTACCTTCGATCTTTTGTGGGCCCAGTTGATCGTGAACGTCGCGGCAACCGCGACGAACATCATGATCCAGAACACGATGACTTCGGTCCATGTGGTCGTCATGGAAGACGGGCCTCGTCGAGCTTCTGCTGTAGGTCAGCCTCTGCCTTCCGAACCTTCTCAGCCTCAAGGAACTTCGCTAACGCTTCCCGTTCTGCCAGATAGAGCGGATGAAAGTTCGGGCCATTTTTCCGCCACCGGCGGCGGAAGCGTGCTCGAAGAGAACGCTCACCATGTGTCGTGCCATCTGCTTCTGGCGTGTCTAGCGTTTCTTGGTAGATGCGAGAGATGCGTTCATACAGAGTCTCCTGAACAGGCTCAGTCGCAAAAGACGGGGACGACAAGAGGACGCGAGTGTTCATGGGAGGCGGGCGTCGTCAAGTGCTTTTTGAAGTGAAGCCAGTTCACTTGGCAGAAGGGCATCTGGAGACAACTTGCCCTCTGCAAGGGCTAGAGCAAGCTGCGCCCTCCGAACCTTCTCAGCCTCGTATTCGCGTTCAGCCTCTTCCTCTGAAGACCAGCCCTGCAACTTCCACAAAGGTGGGTTGTGCTTGTACGGCTTAGCCGTCACAGACTGGTCACGCTTGCCCTGATGCATTGCATAGCCCATCTTGTCAGCGGAATGATCGACGGTCACAGGGTCTGAACGCTGCGCAACATGTTCATTCGAATACGCAATCATTGCGTCAACGCGTTCTTGCACATCGACCGGAAGGGGATCACCGAACATCTGATGAGCCACATTGAGGACTTGATGTTCAAACTCTTTCGCTGTAAGAGGCTCAGCCTTCGGAGGTTCCCACGCTGCGCGGAGCGCCTGATGTTCCTCTTTTAGAGCTTGAACGATGCCGTACCATTTGCCTTCATCATCTGCATCTCCACGCGCAGTTGCATCACAGAGTTTCGAGGTGGCTTCAATGAGGTGTCGTTCGAGAACGTCAGGTCTCGACTGCGACGCTTTCGCGATGTCGTAGTTCTGCATATGACGCATTACGACATGAGGGGGTGCTCCAACACTCTCCATCATCTGCTGCTCCCTCTGGCGCTCGTCAGGGCTCGCCTCTGCGTAGTCATTGAGCACTCGTGTTGCGTGCTGCATTTCAGCCAGCAGTGACTGAGCTTCAGGGCTCGCCTCACGCTTTAAAGCCTCAAGTTCATCAAGCAAGATTTGTCTTTGACGCATACCTTCCTCGATTTTTGCTTCAAGCTCTTCGATTGACTCATCAGTCACCGGGTTAGAGGGCTTTGCGGAACGTGATGTGATCTTCATTGTGCGAATCCTTCGCTCTTGTATGTGAGTTCTACGAACTCACGGATTGGCGGTTCATGACAGTCCATGAGCTGTTCCAGCACGTCGAGCAATTCATCGCGCGTACTGACATCCACCACCCATTTCGAGTCACTGACAGTTCCTTGACGAAGGCAGGTTGCAAACTTGCCAAGAAGATGTTCCTTGTTGTGCATGTCAGCTCCTCACACCGGACCAGAGAAGTTTGCGAGGTTCCGCTTGGCAGTTGCGAGCCGGCTCTGAATCGTCTTGAGGGTGTTCTCGGCCATCTGCACGTACAGCTTCACGTCCTCATATGTCTGCCCGCCCTTGGCGGTGTTGAAGCTTTCTGCGGCGTGGAGGGAGAACGCGACGAGTGCGTTCAGATCGTTTGATACGTTCTTGTCCATCATGCTGATTCGTTTTTGACTTTTTGGATGGCGTTATCGAGTGCCTTGTTTGCGGCGGCTAGCTGCAATCTGGCCACTTCCGCGTCATCACTTGGGAGGACAGAACAGATGGCGGCCTTCTTGCCGCGGCCAAAGCTATGAACCACATGAGTGGTTCCGTCAATGACGACTACGTGCCTTCCTGGCGTATTGAGTGCGTTCCAGAACGGAAGCTTGTCGATTGCCATGACGAGGTTCTCCAAAGTACCGCAGCCAACTCGCTGCTGGGTATTTAGCGAAACCGCGTGGACTTCCAGAGAATCCTGGCTACAGATTTCAGGACATACAACAACGCCCTAGCGCGGCAACCCTCCCGAGAGTGCGCTAGGGCGTTGAGGCTTCTAACTCATTTAGCGGCGACGCACTGGTTGCGGATTGACGGCACACGTAAGTACTGCGCTTGCAGCTCCGGGGCCAGCGAATCGAAGTGGTTCTCTTCTCGGGTCCGCGTCATGATCGCGACGTAGTCCATGTACGACCACGCGAATGGCAGCTTGTCGGCGAGACAACTACAGAAATGGGCTGTGCCGCCCGACCAATGGCAGTCGAAGAACTTTGCTTGCGTGATCTGCTGAACTTCTGCCCGCATCTTCTGGAGCCCCTGCCGCAAGACCTCCTCGTCACTTGGCTTTGCTTGTGCCGCCGTAGCGACGAGTAGAAGTGCGAGGAGTAGTTTGGTCATGGTGGTCCTTTCTGTGTTGAGTCATTTTTATTTAGGGGTCACTCCATGTACACAGGCGGGTGCAGGTTCAATCGTTCGCTGCACGTCCTCGCCAAAGACAAGGTCCACTGCCAAGTCTGGGTCGCCCGTCCCATACAGGACATGGCAGAACACGATGGCCTGTCGCAGGGTGGCGGGTGCGTTGATGACGATGCGGCCGAAGTCAGGTAGGTGGTTCATGGACCGCATCATTTCGCAGCGGCCTGCTACCACCTACCCAAACCGGGTCGAAGCTAGTGATGGGCTAGTACCATTCGCCGATGCGCTGGACAAACGACGAAGCCTGGATACCCGTGGTTGGCCGTTTCATGGTCGCGTTCGGCTCCATCGAGTCATCCATCAACGAGCTGCTCAGGAACACGCAATCCGATGGTGCGATGGAGCTGGTGATGACCCTCCGGCTCGAACAGCGGATCGACCTCCTCCGGAAGACCCTGCCTGACTGGAAGGACCTCTCCGACAAGAATAAGTCGATCCTGCTGGTCGTCCTGGATGAAGTGCAGCACCTCGCGAAGACCAGGAACCTCATCGCGCACAACCCACTGACGGTGCAGATGCTGTACCTGCCAGATCCGAAGGACAAACCGCTCGTGGAGAAGGCGAAGCGTGCCCAGGAGTACATCAAGCACGAGATCACGCAGAAGTTCATCACCCTGCCTGAGCTGACGGCCCAGGCGAAGCGGGTGTGGAAGGTGGCGGTGTTCCTGCAGATGGCCTGGATCGACTACGACATGGCCTACATGGGTGGCAAGCCGCTGGTGCTCAAGAAGCCGTGAGGCAGGTTCGTAACTCCAATAAATACGATTACCTCAATTCTTGGAGTTACATCAATGAACCAAGCCAACACAGCCGCGACATCATTCAATCCGGAGACAGACAACAAGTGGAAAGAAGCACAGCTCCAGACCGCAAAGGAACTTGCTACCAGGGCTGAAGCAGCCGTTCACAATGCGTGGGTCGCAGGGACCCACATCGAAGCAATCATGGAGTACATCCCCGATGGCTATCGAAAGGGCATTCGCGCAGCACTCTCTGCCGCCCAAAAAGCTGCGCAGGAGAAGCACTACCGTGCGCTGATGGGCGTCAAGACCGCCCAGGAAGTATTCGACGACCGCTACGTAGGGCACAACTACCCGCATCCTGAATGACAGTGTGATCTAGACCCACGCCCTCCCGTCGAAAGATTGGAGGGCGTTTCTGCATCCAGGGCTCAGCCACTGCCAAAGCTGGAAAACGCCCCGGGAATTCGTGGAGCACATATAGGGCGAGAGGACGCCGCACTTTCCATTTCACTTCCCGGACCTTGCCAATGTCGACGGTCGAAGCGTTCAACACCCCGTGTCACCCAGAGGACACCAGGGCATCCCAAACGGTCTGACTGTTGGCAACTACACAGCGCCAGCCGAGTGTCCCGGACGCTCAAACCGTCACCTTTCACATAAAAGATGATGAAAAACGAAGGAAACGGTAGTGGGTCGACGCGAGCAAGAGGACGCGAGTGTAGGGCCAGGGTTCACTTCTCCACGCACTTCGTTCCCGGGCCGTAGATCAGCTCGGCCGCCTTCTGCGGAGAAACACCACGATCGATCACGCGAATGAACTGCGCAATCAGCCTGATCTTCTCTTCGCCGGTGTACTTCCTCGGTGTGTCGATGACGAAGTAGCGCTCTGTCTTCATCGGATGCCTCCTGTGTAATGCAGGCTCAAAGGATGAAAGATTCCGCTCAGTACCAGCTACCAGCCCAGCTTGAAGGTTGATATGGCAGGTGGTAGCCGGGACCGCTGCGCGGTCCGTATGGCTTCATGGCTAGATCATGGGTGACTGTCGGACCATCGGGGCGCTGCGCGCCCCGCCGCTGGCGCGGCAACATGGTTGAACAGTCTCAGTGCATCCGATGCCGAGATATACGGTCCTTCGAAGTAGTCGCCTCTGTTGTACCAGCGCATGTTCGTGCGCACATCTCTGATAGCTACCTTTGTCTGCGCTTCGTCGAGTAGTTGCTCGTCGCTCATCTCAGTTTTCGCGGTCGGGTTGCTTGCGCAGGGTTGATGGGAGGTTATTTGAGCGGAGCCTGTTCAGAGGCGACCGCCCGGCTAGGGCCGGGGTGCGGTGGTTCTGATTGCTTAGAAACAAGGCGGTACTGCAACAGGTCATGGAACATGAATCCGCATGTGGGACGCCACGGCTCTTCGACCTTGCTCTTCGGGCCTGTCCATTGGTACTCCACATCCCATCGCTGCAGGATGGCTCTCAGCGTTGCGAGGTCAGCTTCCGGCGTCATCGTGTGGTGGTTCTCATAACTTGAACAAGCAGCCACGTCTCACCATCTCGTCGTACGTCGCAAGCCAGTCGATGAGCAACTCGTAGTACTCATCCGCATTCGCACGGGTTGGAGGCATGGAAAGCATGCGCTGATCAATACGGTTGATACGCTTCAACAACTCAGCGCATGTCAGTTTGATAAGACGTGGGTTCATGGTTCAGGTTGAGTAAATAAAGCATCTCCATTGGCAGGAGGTGCTATGCCAATCTCTCTACTGCAAGCCATCGTCAACGTACCGAAGACGGCTGCGATGTCGGGTCTCACGGTCGGGTCAGCCATCCGCTTTCCGCCTGGCTCTCTGACACATCCATTGCTCTCGACCCCGCACAACATGAACATGCTGTTCGGCAAGGTGACGCGGGTTGATCCGACATCGCTGCAGGTCACGCTTGATCTGAACCAGCACTCCAACCCGCTCTCGATCCTCATGTCGCCGTTCCCGACACCGGTTGGCAACAGCTCGCCGGTCAGTGCATACAACATCGGGCCGACTGGCATCGCGCTGCTCACCATCGAACTGTGAGGAGATCGTCGGGCACATGTGCACGGAGGACATCCTGCATATCGGCCAGTCGCTTCAGTAGATCGTCTTGCGTCATCCCTGCGACGATGTCGCTGAACAAATCGGTGATTGCGGTGTCGGTGGTCAAGATTCTTTCGACCAGCATGCGAAAGGCGGGCTGGTTCAAGATGGATGGTGGTCGAGAGACGATCTTCATGGGCAAACGCTCCTTGCAATTTGACGGGTCTCGGCATCCATCTCCCAGCACATAGGCCAGTCATCCACGGTGGCGCTCCCTCCATGCTCTCGGTTCTCTCGCTCGAGTAATGCTGCAAGACGGGAGTCGCTGACCAACCTGCGGCATTCAGGGCACCCGCGCTTGTATGTGTGCGCGCAGATGTCATGTAGTTTTGGGTAATGCTTCATGAGACCTCCTGGTAGGTGATGCGGCGGACGATCTTTGAGATGACGAGCTGGCTGCAGTCGTAGGCAGTCGCAAGACCTTGTTGCGTTGCTCCGTCTGCGTACTCGCGGCGGATGTCTTGTATCTGCTCAGGCGTGAACTTCCGCTGGGCTTTCGCCATCGAGCGGAAGAGGTTTGGCCCCGACCTCGTCTGATACGCCTCTGACTCAGCGCGGGCCTTCAGGTTGTTCGCCCGCCAGACTGGATCAGCCCAACAGCGCTTGACGGCTTCTGATCCGGCTTGGCTCATTTGACCCACCCATACGTCTTGCCGTTTAGCAGGAAGCTGATGACGGTTTGGCTGACTCCGAACTCCGCAGCCAGAGACATTTGCGTCTCTCCCTTTGCGCGGCGTTTGCGAATCTGCCTGACCTGTCTATCGGTCAGCTTCCTCTGCTTCATCCTGGCCTTGCGGAGGAATGCCTTGTTCTCATCCGAGTACAGGTGCCGTATCCAGGGATGGTTTTCTTTGAAGCCTGGGCGACTCCAGATTTCCCTCATTTGTCTCGACAGGCGCTCGTGCTTCGCCTGCTTGTCTTCGTATACCCATGCCCTCTTGCCCATACCGGCCTCCTATAGGAGACCTATTTATGTCGCTGGCTGGTATCAGTGCGTCTCGGTAGGGTCTGACCTACAACCGTTGATGTACTTGCGTGACACCGCAACTAAAAATGACTTGTCGGTTGGCAAAGACGACAAAGTTCAATCTGAATACAGGAGCCCCATCGTGTTTGACCTCTCACTGACCAATGGCCCGATGCTCGGGCTCGAATTCGGCAAGCTTGAAGACCGCCTCTATCAATCCGACTACATCGAGCTGTACTTGCTCTTCTTCTCGGTCACGCTGTACTACAACGGCTTTTTCAAGTGAGAGGTCGGATGAAGGTTCCTGAAAGCGTGTGGTGGGGAGCGGTCATCCTCGCCGAGGTCGGCTTCATGCTCTGGTGTCTGTCCTGGCTGGTTCGCTGATGTGACAACGCCCTCGATGTCTCACGACAGGGAGGGCGCTGGATCACATCACTGGTTCGTATCGGCGTGCTGGTCGAAATCGTCGCAGGGGCAAACTGGATTATCTCAGTGCTCGCGCACCGCCTCCAGATTACGCGCTGGAGGACCGCTCAGTATTTAGTGATGACGCTCCATCAGCGTGATAGAAGTTGCCGCAGGGCGTCATCTTGAAGGCGGTCGTTGGACCTTCGCAGTGGATTCGACTCTTCTCTCGGATAGGCGTGCAGATTAACTTTTCAACTGCCCTGCACGGAAAACACGGGGTGAACCGACAAGTTCCTCGTCGCCGAACGCATCCACAAAACGTCTAATAGAAAGGCAGTGCTGGTATTTAGTCGCGGGGGATGTTCGCGCTCATCGACAGGAACGCGCAGACTTCGCCATCAACGTAGTCATCGAGTAGATCGGTCAGAAGCGACAGGTCATCGGTGGTCAAGTTCGAGACAGCCTTCAGTTTTGCAAGGAGCTCGTCTCGGTAGGCAGTCAGCTTCTGCTCTTCGGGTGTCTTGCTCCGGTTCGGCTCATCGTTGATGTAGTCGAAGAAGGCTTGCTCTTTTGGGTTCATTGTGCGGCTTCCAAGGATGCCAACTCACGGGCAAAGCGGCGATCACGTTTGTCTGCGCGGCGCTTCTCGATTTCGGCAAGACGCTGCAACATGGCATCGGGCGGGAAGAAGACCTTCGGGAGTTCCTTCGGGTCATGGCCCATCGACTTGATGAGCTTGACGATGAAGCCGTACTTATTAAGGTTCATCACCCACCGGGTCTTGTAGCCGTTGCCAAAGCGATCAATCCCGCCGATCTTCTTCTGGCTGAAGTAGGACATCCACTCCTTCAAGCCCTCGGCCCCATACGCCGTCTTGATCTGTTCCTTGGAAAGCTCGACTTCGAGGTGGCGATCCTGCCATTTGCCGGGGTCCGCGTGGAATGCGGTCACGACGGCGGGGAACAGAAGTTCGTCGAGCAGGACCTGCCGTCTGTACTGAGCCAGCTCGTTGCGCTTCATCTCGTTGCGCACCATAGCTTCGGCTCGTTGCTCATCAGTCCAGGTTTTTCGGCCGGCTTTTTCTCGGGCTCCACCTCGCATGTTTCTCTCCTTTATCCGTGTGTCTTTCTATATATGCAAATTCAAACCTTCGATTCGCAATTCATTCTTCACTGACTACCTCACTGAGAAGCGAAATCAAAGGAGGCGAACATTTCACTTCGCAGTCATAGGAGGCGTACAGCGGCCTCTTTGATTACGTTTCCCACTCACATATACAGGTCTACTTATGAGTGGGAAACGTAATCAAAGACCTTGCTCGCGCAGCGAAGACAGGAGCAGGTGGATGCGAGGCACGTGCGCAGCACGGGTCCGAGCAAGACACCTGCGACTAGGCTGCGACAGCAGCCTCACCCGTCACGGCCTGGGCTCGCAGTTCCTGCTCGCCAGTCCAGCTCGCGGGTTCAGCCGTGCCGCTGCGCGACCCGTCTTCCCCGACGCGCTGTCCTGCTTCTTTCGCCTGCGGCGACATGTCGAACATGCCCACCTTCCGCGATCCCTGCCCACGCTGTACGCCTCCTATGACTGCGAAGTGAAAATATGCCAGTCGAACTTGCTACCTGTGCACAACGAACACTCGACCTATCTACATAGGCGGTAGCAGACCTGCTCGGCACAGTCACGTCCACCTCAACTACCGGACGTGACATGAAGACAAGCGACGTGTTCTGCGCAATCAAGAATGCAACACCCGAGGTGTTGCATCACCTGATGGTGATGGCCCACCTCATTGCCGCCCGAGTGGGCCACGATGCCCACCGCTGCAGGATCGCTCTCACGGAGGGAGACTCGCCCGACTGGCCCAGCGTGAACATCCAGTACCCCAAGACGGACTGCGTACACAGCTACCTCGTCAAGACGGACGCGCCCGAGTACCTCCCTCACGGCATCCTTGTGGCGGAAACGTTTTGGTCTTCGTTCGGAGATCCATCTATGTTCCCGGACTCAGGCACAAGGTCGCTGCAATGACTACCGCCTACCTCCGCAATCCAGAGAACCTGCCCAAGCTCATCGAGCTGACAAAGCGCATCTGCGCAGGTAGCCCATTGCATCCAGCCCACGTCTCTTGCACAGAGACAGCGAGCGGCGAACTGGTCCGCATCACCGCAATCGGCTATCCGCGACAGGACGGCGAGGTAGAGGTCATCGGATCGCTCGTCACCGAAGAGTTCAAGGACTGGACACCGGAGATGATCACGCAGCTCTGCGATTGGATGCTTAGAAACAAGCCGTCGCCGGAACTGCGCATTGAGCTTGACGACCTCGACGACTTCTTCAAGGTCAAGTTCAACCGCAAGCCAAGTCGGTAGAGAAAATACGCGAAAACGGGGGTTCCTGCATAAATAAAGAGTGGTTGAAAGCAAGCCACTCAGCAGGAACCCGTCATGACAACACGATCAGAAGCAACAGCATTCCTCAAGCAGCTCAAAGCGCTGCACCAACAGAATGAGATCAGCGGCTACACGCTGATGCGTCGGTCGTATGCGCTGGTCGCCGTAATGGCTATCGAGAGCCTCGAACGACGCATCGCAAAGGGCGAGTTCCTTCCGTCAACGAAAGGAACACCATGTACGCCATCTACCGCCTCACGAACCAAGCCAACGGCCGCACCTACATCGGCATGACTCAGCGCACGCTGAAGAGACGCCTCGGTAACCACCTATTTGCCCTCCGAGATGGAGGCCATCCAAACATCCATTTGCAGGCCGATTACGACGCGGGCGAGTGTGATCTTGTGATTGAGCGCATTGCCGTTCGCAGCTCGAAGGAAAAAGCAGCGAAGGTTGAGCAGGCCAACATCCTTCTTGAAGACAACCCAT
>Ga0070678_100001594_pt1 | contig 12142 bp, 9 predicted proteins | sample KBSM73metaG_FD_65647 | JGI IMG/M metagenome (GOLD analysis project Ga0070678, IMG submission 65647) | Miscanthus rhizosphere microbial communities from Kellogg Biological Station, Michigan, USA - KBS M7-3 metaG | ecosystem: Host-associated > Plants > Roots > Rhizosphere > Soil ...
GGTATCGCCTTGGACGTCAACCACGGGAAGATGTACTGGACCAATTTTGGGGCTGGAAAAATTCAACGAGCCAATCTGGACGGCACCAACGTCCAGGACCTGGTCACCGGTCTGAGCCAGCCAACGGCAATCGCATTGGATGTTCGCAGGGGCAAGATGGCTTGGACCGACGCCGGCACACTCAAGATCCAGGGAGCGAATCTTGATGGCACCGGCGTCCGGGACATAATTACCAGCGGACTGAGCGACCCTGTCTCCATAACGATAGGCCCACAATAGGGCGACAAAACCTTCGGCTACTAGGATGCGCGACCTTGTGAAGGAGGCGCGCAATGCTGTACGGCTGATCGGCTGCGCCGCAGTACCCGCGCATTTTCCGCCGTTACGTCAGCTATGTACCGCCTGTTCCATGGCCACTTCGGCCAACAGGCTTTCGACGTCCCGGTAGATCGACGCAACGGCAAGAACGCGACCGCCGCGTTTATATCGCAAAACGCAGTCGCGCGACGCGATATCACCATCGATCGATAGCTCGTCCCATGCTTCGGCGTGGCCAACGTAGTTGATTGGCACGTCGTAGTGCTGGCTCCAGAAGAACGGCACGGTGTCGAACTTCTTGTAAGCCCCGAGCATGTTCAGCGCAGCCGTCTGCCCTTGCCGCTGCGCGACCACCCAGTGCTCGACGCGGATCGCGCTGCCGCTGTGCGGATCGGGCCAGCGTGCGATGTCGCCCGCCGCGAAGATCCCCGGCGCACTGGTCTCCAGAAACTCCGTGACTGTTACGCCCCGATCGATCGCAAGGCCGGCCTTCTCGGCGAGGCTCAGCCGCGGCCGGACACCGACGCCGGCGACAACGAGGTCCGCAGCGATGGTCCCGCCGCTTTTAAGCGTCACCTGGCGCGGGGCGATCGCACTCGGCGCATCTTCGAGGTGGAAGGCGACGCCGTGCTCCTCGTGCAGGCCGCGCACGAAGTCTCCCATTTCAGGGCCGAGCACACGCTCCATCGGCCGTTTGTCCGGCGCCACGACGTGCACCTCGAGTCCACGCGCGCGCAGCGATGCGGCGACTTCGAGACCGATGAAGCTCGCGCCGATGACGACCGCGCGTCGTGCCGTCGCGGCGGCTTTGATGATTGCGCGGCAATCGGCGAGCGTTCGCAGCGTGTATACGGTCGGAAGGTCCATCCCGGGCAGCGGCAATCGCAGGGCTTCAGCGCCGGTCGCAAGCAGCAATCGGTCGAAAGGAACATTGTCGCCACCGTCGAGGACCACCCTGCGCGCGCTTACGTCGATTGCGGCGACCTTTGTTTTCAGGCGCAAGTCGATACCATGCTCGGTGTAAAACCCTTCATCTCGCAATGGCACCCATTCCTCGGGCGCCGTGCCGGCGAGGTAATCCTTGGACAGGTTCGGCCTGTCTACCGGAGGTGCATCGTCGTCGCTCAACATCGTGATGTCACCGTCGAAACCCTGCCGGCGGAGCATCTCGATGGCGGCGAATCCCGCTGCTCCGCCGCCGATCATCACGATCCTCTTTGCGAGCCCGGCGCCAACGGCGACAAGCTTTCTTTTAGCCGTTGTGACCTTCTCTCGCACATACACTTTGCCGTCGCGAAACTCCGTCGACCAGCAAGCGACGGGGCTCAGCGCAGGCGCTCGTAGCGCTTCTCCCGTGCGCAAGCTGAAGCAGGCATGGTGCCAGGGGCACCGGACGGTGTCGCCCACGATGAGCCCTTCGGCGAGCGGGCCGTTGTAGTGGGTACAAGTTGCACCGATCGCGAAGAATTCGTCGCCATGTCGCGCGAGCAGCACCGAATCATCCCCGATATGCCCCGCCAGTGAAGCGCCGTCGGCAAGTGCGTCGATGGAGACACCCAATGTCAGGTCGGGACCAGTCTTCTCGACGCTTGGAGCGTTCATGGTGATCTCCAATCGAAGAACTACGACACTTGAATCTGCATCCTCGACAACATTTCCCGCCGCTTCCAGGCGCTACTTCAGGAACCCGCTCATGCGGGTGGTCTCCGAGCTCAGCCGGTCGTTCTCGGCATCGTCGAGAGCGAGCACCCGACGCTGTAACGGTGTCAGTGCCGCCATGGTTTTCGGACGCAACAGTGCCTTCTGATACTGCTGCTGCGGCTTGTCGTTGCGCGTGTAGAACCCATGCAGCGCCCGGCGGCAGCGGTCGGTGCGGTTGGCCGTTCCGCCGTGCCACATATGGGTATTCATAACGACGACGGTTCCGGCATCCCCGGTCACCAGCTCTTCGCCGGGGACGGAGTCGGTGACGCCCGGGTCGGGCAGACGGCGCCAAGCGTGGGAACGAGGAACTATCCGCGTGGCGCCGTTCTCTGCGGTGAAGTCGTCAAGCATCCAAATCGTATTGCATACCCAGTAGCCGGACTCATCGGCGACGGCGCCGGCATCGACATGCAATGGTTGCGATTCTGCGTTGTGCGGATTGGCTGAACGTGCGTTGAGACTGCTTAGCTTGTAGTTGGGTCCGATGACGTACTCGATGCACTCGAGGATCTCCGGCATGGCGACCAGTTCCGCGAAGACCGCACCCTTGTCGACCAGATTCGCCAGGCGGCGCGTGCCTGGCTCAGGCCGGAACTCGGACCCAGCCTCGTCGCCTTCCAGTTCCCACAGTGTCTCCACGCGCTCGCGAAGGTCGGCGAGCAGCGGCGGCGGGACGAAGCCGGGTAGTACGAGGTAGCCCAGTTCATCGAGCTGCCGCTTCTGGGTCGGTACGAGCATATGCTTCCGCTCAATCGACGAAGACGGTGTCGTCCGGGGCCTGCGGCGGAATCTTGATGCCGATCGCCTTCACCGGGCCACTGCTGACGATCTGGCCCTGATGCGGCGTGCCCCGAGGAATGATGAGCAGCGTCCCCGGCTTGAAGTCCTTGCGTTCGCTGCCCAGCCACATCGAGCCGCTTCCTTCGATGATGTACTGGATCTCATCGGCGTTCCGGTGGATGTGCTTGGCGACGTTGCCCGTTTGGATCGCAAGTGTGGCGTTGTCGGTCACGATCAGCGTTTTGGAATGCTGTTCGGGATTCGACGTTGCCGGAAGGTCAGCGTGCTTGAGGGCCGCCAGATCGATGACCGCCGGGGTGAGAGGCGCGGCCGCGGCGTGCGCATCGGGGATCGCGCGGTGCACCAGCGGCGACACCACAATTCCTGTGGCGAAGGCAACCGCGATGGCCAGGGCAAGGGTGGTTTTCGTGTGACGCATGGCTGCTCCTTTCAGGTGGTTGCGAAGCGTTGCACAGCAGGTACGACCCGATCGTTCTCATTCAGGAGCATACAGCACTCGGGCCTCGTATCTTCCGCTCAGGCAGGCGCTGCCGTCGACATGGATGGTCTCCCGAGGGGGGGTAAGCGCGAATCCATTGCGGCGCCGTGCATCGCGCTGGACCGCCGGCCCAGCGTCAAGCCGCCTTACATGCGCTATCGATAAAGGACGCAACGTCCGCTGGCTTGGTATTCCAGCCGAACACCAACCGGATAACTCCGCCCCCCCGGCGGTAGAACTGAAAGCCTTGCGCCTCGAGGCTCGCGAGCGTGTTCTCCGGGAGCCGCACGAACACTTCGTTTGCATCAACCGGATACAGAAGTTCGGAAGTGCCGGCGCGAGCAAGTCCATCAGCCAGCTCGGTTGCCCGCGCATTCGCCGCGCGTGCCATATCGAGCCACAGGCCGTCGGCGAGATAGGCGTTGAATTGGATGCCGAGAAAGCGGTGCTTGGAAAACATCAGGCCGCCGCGTTTCAACCGGGCGCGCAGACCCTCGGCAAGCGCCGGGTCGAACACCAGCACCGCCTCGGCGGCCATGGCGCCGTTCTTGGTGGCGCCAAACGACAGCACGTCGACACCCGCGCGCCAGCTCATCTCCGCCGGCTGACAGCCGAGATGCACCAGCGCATTGGCGAAGCGGGCGCCATCCATGTGCATTCGCAAACCATGGTGCCGGCAGACGGCGGAAATCTCGCCGAGGTGTTGCAAGCTGTAGACCGTGCCCAATTCACTTGCCTGGGTGACGCTCACCACGGCGGGCTTGCAAAGCAAGTGCGCCGGATCGAAATTGGCCAGCACGCGATCCAGATCGCCGGGATCGATCAGTCCGTTGCGCCCATCGATGCCGATTATCCTCGCACCATTCGTGTACATCAGCGATGCGCCCCCCTCGTGCTCCTGCAAATGGGCACCGGAGCGGCAGAAGATTGCCGAAATGGGGGACGCGACGAGGCTGAGCGCCAAGGCATTGGATCCCGTGCCTGTCGCCATCATCGCAACCGCGAGATCCCGCTCAAAAACCTCGCGAAAGCGCGCTTCCGCACGCCTGGTATGAGGGTCCTCCCCATAAGGCAGGACGTTGCCGTCATTGCCCGCAATCAGTGCGTCGAGGATACGGGGATGAATTCCGCTGACGTTGTCGCTGCAGAAGTTCATGCGCGTCCGCTGTTCATTCCTGGTTCAACAACGGTTCGATGGTGGTTTTGCCCGCCTTGAACCGGCCGGGCGAAAGTTGGGCGAGAACAGGATCGGTGACACCATCCATCACGAGTGACGCCATCATTCGTCCCACGGCCGGACACGTCATGAAGCCGCGGTACGCCGACACAGCGACGTAAAGTCCTTGGATCTCCGTCTCCCCCAGGATCGGCTGCATGTCCGGCGTGACGCTCGAAACGCAACCCCAGGTCCGCAGCACCGCGACCTCGGCAACGCCGGGCAACAGGTCAATGATCTTCGGCGCGGCCCAGCTCAGGAAGCCGGGAGTCGATTCGATGGTCGAGCCTTCCCGCGCGCGCGTCGGAACGAAGACGATCGACCCGCGCGCGAGTTGATTGACGGATATGTGGTGTTCGAGTGAGATCAGGATCGGCTTCACCCGCGGGGTGCAAGGAACCGTGACGATGGCCTCCTTCGGCAAGCTCGTCACGGGTAGCTCGACACCCAAGGGGTGCAGCAGCTGGGGCACCGCCCAGTCGGTACAAAGGAGCACCTGGTTGGCTTCGATCGGCCCGTCTTTGGTCGATGCCGTGAACACGCCGTTGCGCTTCTCGATGCGCTCGACCCGAGTGCCGTAGCGAACTTCTACCTGTTCGCGGCGAGACGCGATCAGGAGCGCGTCGAGCAAACGGAAAGGCGACGCAGTGCCGTCCTTGGCGCAGTACGTGCCTCCGACGAGGCGCTCGCGATTCAGGGCGGGGACCATCTTCATACACGCTTCGGCATCGAGCAATTCACTCGGCACCTGATATCTATGCTGGATCGCGATGCTCGCGTTGAGCCTGTCCAGCGCATTCTGGCTGTGCGCCAATACCAGGTAACCATCCTGCTTGAGCTCGATGCCGCGTGGATAGTCGAGCAGCTCGGAGGCATTCTCGAAAAACGCCGTACTCTCCTTGGAGAGCAGGATGTTGAGGTCGAGACCCCATTGCATCCGGAATCCCGCCCCGTTGCGACCCGACGCACCGCTGGCGAATTCTCCCCCGTCGACGACCATGATGCGCGCGCCGGATCGGCGTTGTTTCATCCACCACGCACTGGAAAGGCCAAAGAATCCTGCGCCTACGACAAGAACGTCGGTGGTAACCGCGGTCATGGTTCGACGGCGCGTTTCTGCTGGGCCAAGGCGGCAAATGGGACCGGGCGCGCCATGGGGCGCGGCGTCATCATTTTTCCGGGTGCGACACCAGCGTGCAATTCAGCAAGAACTGCGACCGAATGCAGGCACATACGCCCGCCGCACCACCCCATGCCTGGACGTGCATTGCGCTTGATCGCGTTGAGCGAATGGTGCCCGTTTTCGAGCGCGGAGCGAAGCTCCGAGAGCAGCACGTTTTCGCAGCGGCAAACTACGGTATCGTCGGTCGCGGTGCGCCAAAGCGCCACAGGCACCACCAGCGTCTGCCGCACTACGCGCGCAAAGCGGCTGTATCGTCTGCGTGCCGCGATCGCCTCAGTCAGCGCGTCCGAGGTCGCCACTGTCCGCACAGCACTCGCCGCGGCTGCACCGACAATCGCTCCCTCGCTCTCGGCAACCAGCGCGCCGCGAAGGCCGGCCGTGTCACCCGCTGCGAAGAGCCAGGGTAGCGACGTGCGACCTTCGTCATCTGTCTCGGGCAGCCAGAATCCACCATCCGGATCGTGCCGAATGCGGGCGCCCGCCATCGCGGCCAGCTCACTGTTCGCAATGAAGCCATAGTTGATGGCCAGCAGATCGCAGGCGATTTCGCGCGTGGTCCCAGGCAGTGCGTGCCCTTGCTCGTCGACGCGCGCCATCTGCACCCCTTCGAGGCGCTCCTTGCCGAGCGCCCGAATGGGAATGTAGCCTGTCAAGCGCGGAACGCTCGCCCGGAGCAGCGAGCGTCCATAACGCAGGCCCTCGCGCATGATGTCACGGCCGTGCCACATGCCGGCCGGGGATCGCAGAATCGCCAGCGGTGAACGCAGACTCGCCAGCGCTGCGACCCTGGTTCCCGCGCGTGTCAATTGCGACGCCACAACGATCGGCAGTGGTCCGCATCCTGCCACGACCGCTATGCGCCCTGGCGAGGTGCGCTGCGCCTTGAGGATCGCCTGGGCCCCCCCAGCAAACATCACGCCAGGCAGGGTCCAACCCGGAAACGGAATGGCGCGCTCGCGCATGCCGGTCGCGAGAACGACGGCATCGGGCTTCAGGACTTCGGTGCGATCTCCAACCTGCACGTGGATCTCGCCGTTGCCGAAGGCAGCGTACGCGATCGTGTTGGCGCGATAGTGAATCGCGTGAAGAATCTCATCGAAGCGTCGCAGCAGCCGTTTCTTGCGCGAGAGCTCGGTTGGCTCGGCGAACTCGGTTCCCGACAGCCGCGGATCGGCCTGGCGATAGATTTGGCCCCCCGGTCTTGCCGATTCATCGAGCACGGTAACTTCGCAGCCTCGCGCGGCCGCTTCGATGGCAGCGGCCATGCCGGCGGGCCCGGCACCGACGACGACTACGGATCGGCGCATGGGGAGAGACCGTGCTGACGGTAGACGATCATGCCTGGCCGCGCTTCGGTAACGCATGCGCGCGTATCGGGTATCCCGTCGATACTGCACCGGCATTCCCAGCAAACGCCGATAGCGCAGACCGCTCCTTTGGCGTTGCCGGCCTCATCGATCCGCAGGCAACGCTCACCGGCATCGAGCAAAGCGGCAGCCACGCTTTGTCCTTCATGGGCCGTTACCGGCTTGCCTTCAAAACTAAACTCAAATCGGGTCGACATGTTCAACCTGGGCGCAATTGCGGACACGATTCAGCGCGGAGTATTTTCTCGGAGGGTAGAGCGTTCTTGACAGGAATATCGACCGCGTGAGAAGCTTTTGTCAAGGAAGGAAAATGTCTTCCAGGCCGCGCCCGCCACTTCGCAGAATTTCTCAATCGGCATCTCGGCAGTGGCATCCGAGCGCGCTCGCGCATCATATCCCGAGGAGGCAAACCGTGTTCACGCGACCCATTCTGGCGTTGGCAGTGGTTTTGGGCATGAGCTCATCAGCGATTGCGGCCGACGCTACACCGGCCTGGAACGAGATCATGGCGCAGAAAAAACTTACCGCCTGCGTCGTTCCGTCCTACCAGCCTTACTCTGCGAAAGACGCCGCCGGGACCTGGAGCGGCTTCGCCGTCGAGATGGCAAAGGATGTCGCGAAGAGCCTGCACGTGGATCTCGAGTACGTCGAGACCAGCTTCAAGACCGTCGTGCTCGACATCCAGAGCGGAAAGTGCCAAGTGTTCTTCGGCTTCAACGCAACGCCGGAACGCGCGCTCGCGATCGACTTCGCCGGGCCGTTGTATACGCTGGGGTTCGGCGCGCTCGACCGGCCGGGATTCGTGCCGAAGGGTGATCACTGGGCCGATCTCAACGACCCGTCGATCCGGGTCTGCTACGCCGTCGGCAACAGCTCCGAGCAGCAGATCAAGCGGTTTGCTCCAAAGTCGACCCAGGTGGCGTTGCCGAAGTCGGATGATTGTGCGCTGGCCATCATGTCGGGCCGGGCGGATCGCTATATCGACGGCGTGATGGGCACCATGGGAGCGCGCGCGAAGAACTCGAAACTTGGAGCGCTCCACATGATGACTCCGAACTACGCGCTGCCTTCCTATGCCGGTGTTCGCCTGGATGACGGCCGGTTCCAGAAGTTCCTGCAGCGGTGGGTCGAGTACAACCGCGGCAACGGAAACATCAATTACTGGCTGACATCATCGATGGAAAGCATCGGTATCAAGCCGGAATCGATCCCTCCGGAAGTGACGTTCTAGGTTCCGGAAAACCTCCGCAAAGTCGTCCGATCGCTGGGCCTGCAGGCATCGCGGGCCCACGCGTTCTCCTGCCGGTGACGGCAGTCGTCATCGAAGCCGCGGCGGAAGGCGGCAGGCGCGGTCTCGTCCTTCTCCTGAGACAATACCCTGACTCGGTTTGGCCGAGGAGCACCTCAAGCGCCCTCGGACCGCTGATGACTCTCGAAGCTGATTCACCAAGCTTCGACCCTGTGCGGACCATCGGGTGCCGAGTAACTTGTGTGAAGCGAGGCCGACATGTCGGGCTATGAGTGGGATTTTCGAGCTGCATTCCTGCATCCTGAGCTGTGGTCGAAAGCGCTGTGGGTCACCGTTGGGTATGCTGTCGCGACGACCGTGCTTGGGCTCCTTCTCGGCGTGATTTGCGGCATGATGCTATTGAGCAGATACTGGATTTTCCGCGCTCCCGTAAGCGCCTTCGTGCAAGTCTTCCGCTGCACGCCGCTGCTGATTCAGATCATCTGGTTCTATTACGCACTGCCGGTCGCCGTAAATCTGACGATTCCCGCCTGGCTTGCCGCTGGGATGGGGCTGACTTTCTACATGGCGGCATTCTCGGCCGAGATTTTTCGTGGGGGCATCATGTCGATCGACCGCGGGCAGTGGCACGCCGCCCGGGCGATCGGGATGATGTCCTGGCAGGTCATGTATCGGGTCGTGTTGCCACAGGCGACGCGGCGAATGATGCCGCCCTTCGTCAATCAGTCCGTTCTGCAGCTGAAGAACACCTCGCTGCTATCGATCATCGCGGTGCCGGACCTGATGTATACCGCGCAGGTGTTCGTGTCCGATACGTTCCGGCCCCTGGAGATATACACCACGCTGGGCATCATCTACCTCATCATCCTCTATCCGATGCAGAAGCTCGCGAAAATGCTGGAGCGGCGCGATGACATCTGACTCTGGAGCCGCGGCCCGGGGCGCGCCGATGGTGGAGATCGAAAACCTGCACAAATGCTATGGCAAGCTCGAGGCTGTCAAGGGTGCGTCACTGAAAGTGGGCCGGGGCGAGGCGCATTTCATCATCGGTCCCAGTGGGTGCGGCAAATCCACGCTGCTCCGCTGCATCAACCTGTTGGAAGAGCCGACGCGGGGCATGGTGCGGGTCGGAGATACCACCATGCGGTTCGGCGAAGGCGCCAAATCGATGTCGGCGGGAGAACAGGCCCGGTATCGCGCTCGTGTCGGCATGGTCTTCCAGCAATTCCATCTGTTTCCGCACATGACCGCGCTGGAGAACGTGATGGAGGGTCCGCGGACGGTCAAGCGCCTGCCGGCAGCCGAAGTTTCGGAGATCGCCGAAGGGCTGCTGGAGAAGGTGGGATTGGCCGAGAAGCGCGACGTCTACCCCAAGCACCTTTCCGGCGGCCAGGCGCAGCGTGTCGCCATTGCTCGCGCGCTGGCGATGGCGCCGGAAGTAGTGCTTTTCGACGAGGCCACGTCGGCACTGGATCCCGAGCTGGTTGGCGAGGTACTGGCGGTCATTCGCAAGCTCACGGAAGAGGGCATGACGATGGTCGTGGTGACGCACGAGATGGACTTCGCGCGCGAGGTTGCCACCGACGTCACATTCATGGACGCTGGTGTCGTCGTCGAACAAGGACCTACCGACCGCATGCTCAGCCACGTTACCAGCCCGCGCCTCGAGCAGTTCTTGCGTCGCTATCGCCGTTAGACGCGCGACCCAACGAAGGAAAGGATCCTATGATCCCGCCGAAAGATGAAGTGACGGTTTGCTTCGCGCACGTCGCCTACAATTTGCAAACACGATTTGCGCAGCGAGGCACGGGCATCCGCTCCTTTCAGGCCTGGAACCGCGACGAGCTCGATGCCCGGGTGGGCGAGGCCGACGTGCTGGTGATCTCGGGCCTATGGCGAAACGATCTGATCGAGAAGGCAAACAGGCTGCGGTTCATCCAGTCGATCGGTGCCGGCACCGACCAGTTCGGGCGCGACGCTCTGTCGGCGAGAGGGATCCGGCTGGCGAGCGCCAGCGGCGTCAACATGAGGGCGGTTTCCGAGCACGCGATGGCGCTGATTCTGGCGCTTGCGCGACGCCTTCCCGAAGCCCGCGACAACCAGGCCAAGCATCACTGGCGCGGAATGATCGGCGATCTGGCACGCCGCGAAGACGAGCTCGGCGGCAAGACGCTCGTCATAGTGGGTCTGGGCAAAATCGGCGGGCGGCTGGCGCGCTTGGCAAAGGCCTTTGACATGCACGTCATCGGCGTGCGGCGCGATCCGGCCGCCGGCAAGGATGCGGCCGACAGCGTGCATGCCATGGCCGATCTGAATTCGCTGTTGCCGCAAGCCGACATCGTCGCGCTGACCTGCGCGCTGACCAAGGAGACTGAAAACCTGATCGATGCAGACGCCTTGGGCCGGATGAAGAAATCCGCCTTCCTGATCAACACCGCGCGCGGCAAGATAGTCAACGAGGCGGCGCTGATCGCGACGATGCGTGCCGGTGGCATTGCGGGCGCCGCCATCGATGTTACGGTGGAGGAACCATTGCCGGCCGAGTCGCCTTTGTGGGACTTGCCCAATACCTTCATCACCCCGCATACCGCGGGCGAGACCCGGCGCTATGAGGACAATGTGCTGGATATCCTCGAAGAAAATCTCCAGCGCCTGTGGCAGGGCGAGGCCAAACTGCGCAATCAGATTGTCTGACACGGAATTTGTAGAGGCGCCTCCGCAAGCAGGCGCGCCGACAGCCAACGCAAGCCCCGAGCGCAGGCGATTGACGCTTGCGCTGCTGTTCTCACTGCTGATTCACACGGTGTTGTTGAGCCTGATCTTCGGTGGCGCGGGTTGGCTCCCGGGCTTCGCCTTTCCATGGCAGGACCGACGGATCGCAGTACCCGATTTGCGCGTCGCACTCGTTCCGGCGCAGGTCACAGCCGCGGAGCCCGCGGGCGCGTCGGCTGCGGAGGACGTGCAACAGGAATCCGTCGAGCAGCCTGTTACCAGTGGGCCGGCGCCGACCCCACCCGCGTCCGGTGCGCCGACCCCGCGACATGCTGCAACAGCGATCGTGCCGAAGGTTGATCTAAGGACAGAGGCCAAGCCAAAGGCAGAGGCCCCAAGAGGAGAGGCCACGTCAAAAGGAGAGGCCACGCCTGCTACAGACGCCGCGACCCCCGCGAAAACGCCCTCACGCGTCGATCGGCCCGCGGACACGGCGCCTCCGCCGATCACCATGCCGCCCATGATCGCCTTGACGCGGCCCGACCAGGCCACGTGGGCCATGTCTATCACTCCAATGATGCCAGCGCCCGCCTTCGCGCCGGCCCCCAGCACCTCGAGCACGGAGGCCGCGAAGCCGTCGCTCCGAGATTCTGGCGATGTAGCGCGGGCGCGAATCCAGGAGGAGTGGGAGCGACCCGTTGAATTAGCCAAGCTCGATCCTTCCAAGCAGGAGTGGCAACGGCTAGAGCAAAGACTGGAAGCTGCGCGGCAGGACGCTGCCCATCAGGTAGCGGCGCGGGCCGAGAGCGCGCGGCTCGCGGCCGGACGCCAGGAGGCCGCACGCCAGGCGGCAGAACTGCAGGAGGCGGCACGGCAGGAGGCCACAAAGGGCGAAGCCGCAACGATCGAGGCTGCAAAGATCGAGGCCGCAAAGGTCGAAGCCGCACGTGCCGAAGCCGCACGTGCCGAAGCCGCACGCGCCGAAGCCGCACGCGCCGAAGCCGCACGCGCCGAAGCCGCAAAGGTCGAAGCCGCAAAGGTCGAAGCCGCAAAGGTCGAAGCCGCAAAGGTCGAAGCCGCAAAGGTCGAAGCCGCAAAGGTCGAAGCCGCAAAG
>Ga0070678_100001603_pt1 | contig 12119 bp, 18 predicted proteins | sample KBSM73metaG_FD_65647 | JGI IMG/M metagenome (GOLD analysis project Ga0070678, IMG submission 65647) | Miscanthus rhizosphere microbial communities from Kellogg Biological Station, Michigan, USA - KBS M7-3 metaG | ecosystem: Host-associated > Plants > Roots > Rhizosphere > Soil ...
TGCTGGGCAGCGAGCGCTACGATTTGATCCCGTTGGCCCAGAAAAAATGGATCAGTCTGGACTACGAGCGCTCCGCCATGCTGTCCATTAATGGCGGCAAAGGCCTTGTCGAGGTCATCCTTGGTCCCAGCTTTGACAACAACCAGCTTCCTTCCCAGCGTATTTGCAGCCGCTTGCACGTCGCTCGTGTCGAGATCCGCGACGGCATTGTTCGGATTTACTAAAAAAGCAATCGTGGCAGCTTGGGGGACGAGTTCGTGCAAGATTTCCAATTGTTTCGCTACGAGTACTTTGCCTAACGATGCAACGCCGGTCACATTTTGACCTGGCTTACTGAGGCTGCGGACCAGACCAAATTTGATTGGATCGCCTCCGGTATTAAAAACGATCGGGATGGTCGAAGTCGCTGCCTTGGCGGCGCGTGTCGCCGTAATGCCGGTTGCAACAATGACGGCGACCTTGTGTTGCACCAAATCAGCAGCCATCTCCGGCAGCCGCGCGTATTGGCCCTCTGCCCAACGAAATTCAATTGCCAGATTGTGGCCGGCAATGAGGCCGACCTCGCGAAGGCCGTTGCGGAACGCCTCGACGAACGGCGCGTATTTGTCAAGCGAAGTGGGGTCAAGAAATCCAATTACCGGCATCGCCGGTTGCTGCGCACGCACGACGAGCGGCGAAAGCAATGTCGAGCCGGCTAAGGCTCTGATGAAATCTCGCCTGCGCACCCAATCCTCCACACGAGTCCGACAGTCTTTTTTGCAAATCTTATCAGATAGACCGGCAGCCGGAAAAGGGCGAGAGGCTGTTTGTCCGCTTTGGGTCATTAGCAGACATGTGCAGCGCACAAGCCGATGTCCGCATTGTGCCAATAGCGGACATTGCCATAACTTACCCCTCCAGCTTCTGCACGGTGATTGTTTCGCCGATTTCGATGCACATCAGGTCTTCTCCGACCTCCAGTGCGCCAGCATAAGTTCGTCGCGTTTCCGCAACGAGGTCTTTGACCGTTGCTGGTGGCACCTGCTTGCTGGCGAGCAAAACAATGTGAGTAAACACGGCAAGTTTCGGGCTCGCGAGCAATTAAACCCAAGGTAAAATAGTACACGCGCTCTCGCTGCAATTAAGAGCATCCAAGCGGAAGTTTTCACATCGTCGCGGCATGTTGCAGGATTACAACTGCCTAGAATCTCTGAGCTCAGTGTCATGTTGGTGTGAGAAGATGCACACCCTTCACAATCGAGCGTCTCGTGATAGCGGACACCAAACGTGCCTGAGGCGTAGCCCAATTTTGGCGAATGTCCGCTTGCGGACATGTGCAGTGCACTCGGCAAGTGCCAATAACGGACTTCAGATCTATCTAAATCCGGCTCGGTAATATGCGGCCAGTCCATCGATCTCGCCCGGGGTTAGCTTCGCCGCGATGGTCCTCATTCGTCCATAAACATCGTTGCGCCGCTCGCCAGAGGCATAGAGCTTCAACTGCCGTACGATGTATTCCTGTCCTTGCTCGGCCAGGATCGGAGCCTCGATGGGACCACCCGATCCGGGGCGATGACACGCCGCGCAAGGCGGAATGTTGCGGCTTGGATCGCCAAGCTCGACTAGGTGAACGATCGCCGGAGGCGATTCCGCGAGCGTCTTCAGATTTAGATTGCGCTTTGGCTGCGCCGCGTAATAGGCGGCAACATCGGCCAACGTCGGCTCATCCAGAGCCTTAGCGATGTCCGTCATCAGCTGGTGCGTTCGGCTCCCGGTCCGATAGTCGTTAAGCTGCTTGTAAATCGCTGCGCCAGATTGGCCGGCAAGATGCGGATACTCCGGAGCCGCCGACACGCCTTGCTCGCCATGACATGCGACGCAAACCTCTTGCGCTTTGGCGCGGCCCCGTTCCGGTTTTGCGTTGGCGAGAATTTGCAGCAGGTCGGGTGTCCACACCACTTGCGAAACCGGTGCCGGTGGCGTGCGATCGGTAACCTGTTGCCGTGCGGGCGATCCCGGCAATATTCCGAGCGCCCGGCAAATCGCGGTGTAGGCGTCGATCCCGTCGCTGCGGCCTTGGACCACGGGAATGATCACGACGCCTAAGACAACGCCGCTGAGCACAATGCCGAAAATGGCGACGCTCGCCCAAATCCGCCATGGCTGATCGAGGGCGTGGGACTCGGACTCAGACGTATGCGCCATGGCGCGCTCCTAATGCAACCGATGCACCATCGCCGCCGGTGACGGTTCGATCACGAACTGGGCGATCGGGTAGCCGTATGCCAGCAGCATCAAGACAAGGACCAACACATTCCAGAGTCCAAAGCCGTTGAGCGCAGCCGGAACGCGATGCGGCGGATGCACCGCCAGTGCGTACAGGGGACGCTGAGTGACCGGCAGCGGGCTGCGATGAAGGACCGCGAGATTGCGCACGAACAGCAGCGCGGAGGCAAGCAACACGAGACCACCGAACAAAGAGACGAGGACCCACGGTCCCCAGGCAGCGATGATGGGATCGTCGTAATTGAAATTGGCGACGCGCCGCCATTGGCCTTGCAGGCCCAGCCAGTGCCAGGGCAAGGTCATCACCATCATACCGATGAACCACAGCCAGAGTTGCCAACGGAGCGGCGCAGGCGACGCATGCTCCCGGCCAGTCAGGCGCGGCCATATCTCGTAAGCGATCGCGAAGTACATGACGACGACGGAGCCGCCAAAGATCAGATGAAAGTGCGCGGTGACCCACGACGTGTTGTGGATCATAGCGTTCATGCCATATCCATTATTGATCAACCCACCGAAACCACCGAAGCCGAGCATGACGAACGCAAGGCCGGTTGCGAGGACGGCCGGCCGTTCCCAGGGAAGCTTTGCAATCCAGCCGAAAACACCGCGGCCGCCGCGCAGCCGTCCGGCGATTTCCAACGATGCCGTGATGGTGAAAACCGTCAGCAGCGTCGGCACTGACACAAAGACGGTGAGCAGCACTTGGATGAACTTCCAGCCGTTGCCGTGCTGTGGGTCCATCATTAGATGATGCATTCCGACCGGCAAGCTAAAGATCAGAAACAGAATGAAGGTTAGACGGCCCATCGTATCACTATAGAGGCGTCCGCCCGCCGCGCGCGGGACCAGCGTGTAAAACGCGATATATGCCGGAATGAGCCAGAAATAAACGATGGCGTGCAGCGTCCACGAAAACAACGTGCGCGCCAGACCTGCATCGATGGTTTGCACGATGCCCAGCGATGCCGGAATGACCTGGAAAAGCAGTTCGGCGGCCACACCGACGGTGGTCCAAAGCCACATTACCGCGTTTGCGACCGTTGCGAACATCGCCAACGGCACGGGCTGCCCTGGATTTTCGCGTTTCCACTCGCGCATCGCGACAAGCATGAGAACGCACCAGACCCATGAGCCAACCACGACGAGCACCAGCCCGATATAGAACCAGGGGCTTGCGGTGAGCGGCGGATAGAACGTGAAGAGCACCGAAGCCTGCCCCATGATGATCGGGACCAGCACCATCACGACGCCAACGATCGCCATCCAGAACGCGACCCACGCCCAAACTTTGCCGGGGAGAGGACGGCCGAGCGACGTAACGGCAACGAAATAGCCGAAACCCATGATGAAGAAGGTGGTCAGCACATAGGCCATCGAGACGCCGTGCGCCGTCACCGACATGAAATATTGTCCCGGCGTGCCGACATTGGCGCCCCATGGGCTGCGCACCCACATCTGCCAGGCGCCGAGGAAGCAGGCGACGAGAAATGCCGCGAACGCCACCCAGAAATGGGCAAGGCAAAGTCGCTCAACGTTGCGCACAGGAAACCCTCCCGTCCGGCCCCGGCTTGAATTGATCGTCTGGCATCACTTGAACGGTGGCCCACATCTCGCTGTGGCCCAGACCGCAATACTCATGACAGGGCATCAGCAGATCTTCGCCACGGGTGAATTCGGTGTGCACCTGTGCGACGAAGCCCGGCACCACCATGGTGTTCACATTGGTCCCGGTGATCAGAAGACCGTGAACGACGTCGGGCGATGCAAAGCGCAGCGTGACCTCGCGCCCGCGCGGAACTGCGATGCAACGCGGAACAAACATGAATTGAGTAGCGATGATCCGCACCGTAACCCTGCCGTCTGGACCCACCGTCGTGCCCAGATTGTGTTCAGCGAACTCGCCCGACAAATGCAACGTCTTCGGATCGCTCCGCTCGACGTTGCTGGGTGGGTTGATATCTCTACTCAGAGCGGTGAACACAATCACACTGAGCGTGGCGGCAACGAGCACGCCCACACCAAACGCCCATAGCAATTCGGTGCCGAGAATTCGCTTTTCGTGAATTTCGGCTGGTCGGTCGGTCATAGCGGCGCTAGCCCACCGTTCCGCGTGGCAAGAATACCATCAGATAGATCGCTAGATAGCCGAGCACGAGCAACGCAACAGCCGTTCCGGCGAGAACGGCGGCGCCGAGGGGTGTCACCCGCATTACCTCCGCGAGTGCGGCCTCATCAATTTCATCAGCGATTTCAGACTGATGATAAGCGTCAGAAGATTGGTCGGAAGGGTTCATCGGTTCGCCCCGGCGAGTGCCAGCAATGCACGAGCTTCGAAAAAAGTCACTAGCGGAGAAGGCGAGTTCTTTCTGGAGGGCGCTGCATAGTGTCTCGCGCTTCGAATTGACTGAATTGCGCGTAGGCGTGCGATGTCCGCTATGGGTCAAAAGCGGACATGTGCAGTGCAATAGGCGATGTCCGCTTTACTCCCAAAAGCAGACATGTGCCGTGCACTAGACGATGTCTGCTTTGTGCCAATAGCGGACATTGAAGTAGCGAGAATATTCACCTCTATGTGATGTTGATCACTGATGCCTCGTCGTGGACCCACTACTCTCACGCTTGCAACTGCCGCCGAGTGGGAGAGGACGATGAGCACGATTACAAATGAGACCGCTGAACCCTCTCTCGGCGCGTATTTCGTACGATTGTTCAAGGTGGATGCTGATCAGTTCCAACTGCTGTCAGAAAGGCCTCAGTCAGATCGGGGCTGCGAATTCCTCAATCGTCCATACGAATTGAGCGACTTGATGCGGCAAGCGACAGCCGCTGGTCTTTGGCCGCGCCAATAGGCCAATAGGATGTCCAATAGAACGCCCGACGCTCGGGTCCGCCGAGTACACTTTTTCTAGTTGCATAATTTGGGGATGCGATACAACCAAGATCGTCACGACCGTGTAGATCATCGACGTGAGAGCAATGCTTGAATGGCTCATTGTGACCTGCCCTGCACAACATGCTTTCAACAACCGTTAACACGAGAATGTTCAGCCCCGACGTCTGTTGTTTCACTGGATTATTAAGCTCACTTCAAAACAATCGGCAAACATCGAGTTGCTTACTAGAACACTGTCGGAGAATTACGATTCATCCACTCGCGCGACTAGATTATTGGCTACTTCCTCGCACGTTATCGCTATCTACAATAATTCATGCTTGTGGCATCGTTTTCGGCGGCGCATCAGTCGATAGTAATCCGTCTGAACTGTAACAGTCAGAACCGTGCATTGCGAGACGGCTTTTCGATGCACGTGATGTCCGCTAAGTGCCAATAGCGGAAATTTGTAGCGCACAAGCGTCGATGTCGTGAGGATGTATTCAAGAAACTGCCGGTCGATCGTTGAAAATTTTCCCTGACAGCCCAGAGTAGCGGGTTTGACTTGACGCCGGTTGCGCGACGGAGGCCTATCAAAATAGGACATGCATCCCATTTTACCAACCGGGCGTCATGATCTGTTCTACGATGAGAAACGCAAAATTAAAAACTTCAAATTATTTTGCCGGAACAAGCACAGCGGTGTTTCTCAACATGAGCGATGACGCGTACGTCGCGATCCAGAAGCTACAGCACCCCATCACCCGGGCGACGGTGTACATGCCGGAAGGCCAGACTGTGCCCGACACCAAAATAACGCTCGAGCGGGATGGGCCCATCCGTTGCCAGTACGATGAATACGGAACGTACGTCAGCACCATCGTGCACGATCCGTGCAACATCCGCGTTATTTGCTGGATGCTCACGCAAAACGCGGAAAACCGCCGGTCGCCTTATCGCACCTGCTCAAGCCGTTCGATAGCTACCTCGCTGGTCCAACCGGTGTCGGCTCGTTTTACGACAGCGACCGAGCTGTTGCGGATCGCCTAGCGGCCCTCGTGGCTTCAACGGATCTCAGTAAAAAGCTATTATCCGCTTCAGCATGGGACGACAGGTAACGGTAGTGCTTTACGTGGTGGCCATGGCAGCCATCATAGTCGGTGTAGATTTGGCGTTCTTCAGAAACCGATTCTGGGAACGGCTGGCAGTGAATATTGGCATTGTCTTAGTGTTCGGAGCCTTCTACTGGCGATTTCTTAGGCCTCCATGAAAGCGTTTCATCGGTCGCTCAATCCGATAGTGGACCTGGCAGGCGTCATCATTAGTCTCTATTCGCCGCCATGACCGGGATATCCATAAGGGCGATCTGGATAAGGGAAGTTGTACCCGGAACCGTAAGGCCAGTTTGAAGTCCGGTTGCGATAGTCAAGGCGCGGCTGCGCGTGTTGGTTTTTCTTTACTGCGCCGCGATGCGCGGGTTGGCGGGTCCTGTCCGTTCCAACGCTCAGTCCCGCAGTCGCGAGCAACAACGCACAAGCTATTGTTCCGATGTATCTTGTCATCCGCCTTAAACCCAACGCTTAATACACCCCGGCATATGCACACGGCAGTTATCGTGCATCTGGCGCGCCCGCTCGCATTGGGCGATCACCTCACGCAGATCAGGCCGCATTTCTCGCAGCGTCAGATAGGACTGATGCGAGGTGGTTGCTGCCCAACAACAGTCTGGCTTTCCAGGAAGATCAAAATCAGCATTCATCTTAGAAGTCGATGCACGAACAAACTTGATGCCGAGTAGGCTCAAGCACCCGGAACAGGTTAGACGTTACGCATACCTATGCGTTGGTGTCGCAGCCAGAAACCGGCAAAATCAGCTGCGTCCACGTTCTGGTTCAGCGTTCGGAACCTCTTGGGCCAACCGCACTTAAAACGCCCCTATTCGGTGCTTTAGTTTTATTGCGGAGAGAAATTCCTGTCGGGTTTTTTCGCTGGTCCGAAACACGCCCAGCATTCGGCTTGTGACCATCGTGACGTCTGATTTGTGAATGCCCCTCGTCGTCATGCATTCGTGCGCGCCCTCGACGACAACAGCCACCCCAGAGGGTTTCAGCACACTATTGAGACAGGCCGCGATCTCAGCAGTCATTTTTTCCTGGACCTGCATTCTTTTCGCGTAGACGTCGATAAGCCGCGCGAGCTTCGAAATACCAACAACGCGTTTGCGAGGAAGATAGCCAATGTGAACGCGTCCAATGATGGGAGCCATATGGTGTTCGCAATGGCTTTCGAAGCGGATGTCACGGAGAACCACCATTTCGTCATAGCCCCCAACTTCCTTGAATGTGCGCTGCAAATAGTCACGCGCATCTTCAAAGTAGCCGGAAAACCATTCTTCATATGCGCGGACGACCCGGGCCGGGGTTCCCAAAAGCCCTTCTCTGGCTGGATCATCGCCAGCCCATTTAATCAAAGTTCTAACCGCCTCTTCCGCCATCGCGCGTGATGGGCGTCCGGGGTTGTTATTTGAAGGCCTTTTTAAGCGACGGTCGACTTTCATTATGACCTAATTAGTTCGTGTGGCTTTAGTCATGATTGTCCTCCGCGCTACAGGCTGCGATCAGCAGGCTATCGTACCGGCTCAAATTGGCTGCGTGAAGCGATGCGTTATGTCCGCTTTGGGTCAAAAGCGGACATCGTCTTAAGTTCTTCGATATCTATCGGCGCGGGCGTCCCGCATAAAAGTGGCGGCAAGCCGGGTTGAGACAGCTTGCCGCCACTTCGAGCCCTTCGCCAACGAATGGCTTAACGGTCATCAACCCCGCGTTTGGACGACCGGAGCCTTACCTTTTCCGACCGGAGCTTTGCCGACGCATCCAGTGACCCCAATGGCAAGAACAATCGAACAAACTGCAATCATGAATTTTTTCATGCTGTCCCCTCGTTTGAATACGCCTGCAAGATCTGATTGAGGAGCTTAATAAGGTGCCTTGCCCCAATTGAATCTGTAGTTCACGCCGACCAGGACAGTGGTCGCGGTCGCTTTGGTACTGAAGGCACAACCAGCGGCACAGGCAACGACGTTCGGGGTGACTATATTGCGATTGGTCGAGCCGAGGTCCATGTAGTTGCCTTCCAGAAATGCCGACCAATGCGGCGCGAACATCCATTCAACGCCACCACCAACTGTCCAGCCTGTTCTGGTCCTGTCGGCACTGCCAACGTCAAAACCAGCAATGGTGAGGTCGGCACTGTTCTTGGCCCAGGCGGCGCCGCCCTGGAAGTACCACAGCCAGGCGGGAGTGAACGAATAGCCGATGCGGCCGGTCAGGGTGTCAAACCAACTATTCTTGAAGTCAACCGTGCCTGCTGCACCTGGCAAGGAGAAAGTTCTCTGCCTGCTCAGGCTTGACCCATCAAACATATCGCGGATGCCGAGCACCCATCCGCCGGCGAATTGATAATCGCAGCCAATTTGACCGCCACCAGCAAAGCCAGAATTGTTGTCGGAATCGAGTGACCCAAAAGCGAAATCCGCCGAGCGGCGGCCAAATATCCCGCCGACGTTGCCGCCGATGTAACATCCGGTCCAGGTCACCGGAGGTGGCGCTGGCGGTACGTAGGCCGGAGCTTTTCTTGGAAGATCAGCGGCCGATGCCTGACTTGCAGCCAGACCAATGGTGGCAAGCGCAACCAGCGCCAACGAGTGCTTTCGCATTACGGTTCTCCATTTACTGCCGTGCCAAAGTCAGGGCGCGACTCGTGTTTTGTAATTTTTGTAGCGTTACGAAGTTAACGGAAGCATGCGGGATGCACAATTTATAAGACAGGCATTACGGTAGGGAGTTACCATCTTCGCGGAGAACAACCTCGATTGCTGTTTGGGTGTTTCCATTTTGCTACAAATGGAACATTCGATCGGTGGATCGACGTGGATTGCCTCGCGAACGTCTGGGTCTGCGCGGCATCGATTGATCACCAACACGTCAACAGCGTCAACTGATGCGCAGGCTTTGCTGCCAAGATTTTCGCGTCGCGCGTGCGGCCTGCAAACTCGTCAGGCCAATGTCGCATTGGCAGTCGGCCGCGTCATCGCGCGATGATATTGAGCGACCGTGTGATGCTACCGTTCTTTTGATGCCGACTCACTCATAATCAATGTCGGCGATGACGCGGGGGATTCTCCACACGCGCAAAGAAAGAATGAGCCGGGTTGCCCGGCAGCTCACGCGGTTCATTCCACGCCCGCGTCATCGCCACCAACCAACGGGCGCGGCTATTTTTTATCCTGCGCGATACAGGCCCACTCGGTCATGGTGGCGCCGCAAGCCTGGCACTCAAACCTTCGCCGTTCATAACCCGGGTATTCGTCCTCGACGTGCGTAAGCCACATTGGCGTACGGCATCTCGCACAGAGGGGGTGAACGATTTCGTCCACATAAGGCTTTTTTTGATTCTGATGAATTTGTGACATGGCGACCCCGATACGTCCCACAGGCGGGAGCGCTATCTGTCTCTCAGCCACCGGCGCCTGGCACAACTGCAGCCGGTGATGCCGCACAACTTCCGCCTATCGCGCGCAGGAGTCCAGACCGCAATTCGTCCGTCACGTCACCGACACAGGCAATCGCGTCTGCGCAGGCACGATACTGACGGCGTCACGGTCGGCGCAGGTGCAAGTCAGAGCTTTTCGGATGGGCAATGGTATTCTATTGCCATTCGGTAGTTCAACAAATCGCCGGACGATCGGTCCACAGCTCTCGACAACGTATTTCGTACCCTCAGGCAACCGTTTTGGCAGGCGAGACGCATTACGCACTTGAACCCCCAACGTCAAATGACCCCTCCGTTTATCAAGCGATATTCTTTGTTCGGATTTTGACCGAATAGCGATTATTCTTGCAGCGGGAGCACATGAGTTGGCCGAGGCAAACGTCGGGCCCAACAGATGAGAGGGGGAAGGGGGAAATGTCGGTCCGCTTGGATGACCCGGAATATTGGCAGGCTCGCGCCGAGGAAACACGGTCGTTTGCGGAACAGATCGCCGACTATGGATCGAAGGCGGTCCTGTTTCGGATAGCGGTTGACTACGAGCGCATAGCGGCGCGTGCCGCAGCTCTGACAAAGACGTCCATGTCGCGACAGGAAAGAAATTAGAGATTGTCCGCGCTCAACAACGTCTTTCCTGCCTTCGCGATTTCGTCATGACCGGCGATGCGCTGCGTTGATTTCCCTCATTCGTATAGGATTTGCGTCTGCATTTGGTGAAAGAGCGGACGTCGTGCCGAGATAGCCGGCACGTTCGAAGCACGCCAAATAGCGAACATAGCGCGCGTCATTTTTTCTGGGTACACACGACATTATGGACTTCGTTTACATCATCTCAGTCTGGCTGCTGCCGGTTCTTATCGCCATTACGTTCCACGAGGCGGCTCACGGGTATGTTGCGCGCTATCTCGGAGATGAAACTGCGTCACGACTTGGACGTGTCAGCCTCAATCCACTCCGGCACATAGACCCTCTTGGCACCATTGCACTGCCGGGACTTTTGGTTCTCGCGGGGTCACCATTCTTGTTTGGGTACGCCAAACCGGTGCCAGTCAATTTTCGCGCGCTTCGTAGTCCCCGTATCGGCATGGTGCTTGTCGCGGCGGCCGGTCCTGCAATGAATATTGCGTTGGCAATCGCTGCCGCCTTGAGTTTTCATCTGGCTGTCTATCTGCCAGGCACAGTCGCTCAGTGGGTCGCGCTGAATCTGAAGAACGCGCTCATCATCAACGTCATTCTCGCGGTCTTCAATCTGTTCCCCCTCCCGCCTCTTGATGGGGGACGCATTGCCGTCGGTTTGCTTCCGAATGTTTTGGCGAGACAACTTGCCCGTCTTGAACCTTACGGGATGATCATTCTTGTTGGACTGCTCATTCTCCTGCCGTTGCTGGGTTCGCAAATGGGCATGGACCTTAACTTTGTGTCACGTTTCATCTCGGTCTCGACGGACGCCGTCATCAGACTCATTCTCCGGTTAACCGGCAACATTTAGATAATTCCGGATTGAGATACCCCTTTGATTGTGCCTGCTGTTGGGGCGCCGTCCGGCCATTAAGGTTTCTTCGTTACGGTAAATTTGTAATCCAATTGAAGACGAGCGCGTGGCGTCTATAGGTGGGCCGAACGGTTGACCCGCAATGCTGCGCATTTATGCAAGCAAGCACGACGTTCTTCGGATCGTGGCCCCCAGGCAAAGACCTCCCTATGAGGAGGTTTGGCATCTGTGGTCGGTCATCGTTCCAAGGCGATCGATCACAGGTCGCCTGTTGTGGGGAACGGTATTGCGTCGGCGAGACGACGGCCGATGGATCTACCGAAAATACATGGGCATCGATGCGGCCGAATACCGTGGGTCGACGCGCGACTCGTCGGAGAATATGGAAAAGCCCGCTTCGCAGCGGTGGTCTTTCTAGGAGGTGAGCATGAAAGTTGCCGTACTCGCCGCTCTCAGCGTCCTCATTGCAATTCCATCGGCAGAAGCCGGACAAAGTCATGTTCAAAAAGGCTCACCGGTGACCAGCTGCGACAACGATGGCCACTGCACGACTCGTGCCGCAACACTGCCGGTCGCGAGCCCTCGCAAGGGCCGGCCGGAAATTAAAAAGACGACAGCGACTGCCCGGACTCAATCCGCTGCGCTCGACGCCAACGGCAATACAATGGGTGTCATCGTATCCGCCAAGACAGGCGCACGTGCTCGCGTTGGCGTCGCTTATGCCGCACGTTTTCAAGCCTATATCGACGATCTGGAAACCAATCACGGCGCGCGCGTGCTGTTCATGGGCGGCATCCGCCCCGGCCATTGTTCGCCGTCCAGCGAACATCCGTGCGGGAAAGCGCTGGACGTATGTCAGCTCCGGCGCGGCGTCGTTGATTCACGCTGCAATCTGCCCGGTCGCCGGGCCCTCGGCGAGATCGCCGCTTCGCACGGTCT
>Ga0070678_100001607_pt1 | contig 12108 bp, 12 predicted proteins | sample KBSM73metaG_FD_65647 | JGI IMG/M metagenome (GOLD analysis project Ga0070678, IMG submission 65647) | Miscanthus rhizosphere microbial communities from Kellogg Biological Station, Michigan, USA - KBS M7-3 metaG | ecosystem: Host-associated > Plants > Roots > Rhizosphere > Soil ...
TCCCGCCGAAAGGATAGTGGCCGCACCAGGGCCCCGGCTGGCCGAAAGACCACCCGAGGTTATTGCAAAGGGAGGAGCGCGAGCGCACCTAACGGGAGTGAAGTCGAAGCCTGAGCTGGTGGATTCGCCGCCCGGCCGCCGCAGCTGGACCGGCCCCCAGGCCTATATCGAGGCGCTGGCGCGCAAGCGCACGTTCCGGCGGTCGCACGACAGCCCGCGGCGGACGCAGCCGGAATCGCCGCGGCTCCTGCTGTCGACCTTGCCTTTCCTGGCCCTGCTCGCGCTGCTCGGGATCCTTGCGATCGCCATTTTCATTGCCGCCTTGCCGGGTCATCAGCCGCGAACGAAGCAGCAGGTCGCGGCGAAAGAGAAGGGCGTGGCCCAGCCCGGCTGGTTCAAGGAAGCCCAGAAGCAATTTCACAACTAACCGGCTAGAGCGGCACGATGGCCGAGCCTCTCGTTCCGCATGTTTCCGACGCACTCGTCGTCCTCGACTTCTTCGGCATCGCCGTGTTCGCCGTTTCCGGCGCGTTGCTGGCTGCCGAGCGCCGCCTTGACCTGGTGACCTTCGTTTTCTTCGCCGCGGTGACCGGCGTCGGTGGAGGCACGCTGCGCGACCTGTTGATCGGCGCCCCTGTCTTCTGGGTGCGTACGAACGCGACCTTGCTGATCTGCATCGGCGCTGCTCTCGCGGTGTGGACCTTCAGTACGCGGCGCATCAGCGCCCAGGCGCTCGACTGGTTCGATGCGGCCGGTCTCGCCGCTTATTCGACCTACGGATCGGCCAAGGCGATCGCGTTCGGGGTGGCGCCCGTCCCGGCCTTTGCCATGGGCGTGCTGACCGCCTGCTTCGGCGGGATCGTCCGCGACGTCCTTGCGGGGGAACCGTCGATCCTCATGAAGCGGGAGCTTTACGTCACCTGCGCTGCGCTGGCGGCGGGCCTGTTTGTGGGACTGACCCTTATCGGTGTTCCGACGTGGCCGGCAGCGGCGTTCAGTGCTGCCGCCGGCTTCGCAATGCGCGCCGGCGCCATCGTCTTCGGCTGGACGCTGCCGACTTATAGGCATTGATGCACCGCACCATCGCGGCCAAGAGGCAGGTGATGGACAGCGACTTCTACCGAATCCAGCGCCTGCCGCCCTACGTCTTCGCCGAGGTCAATGCGATGAAGGCCAAGGCTCGCGCGGCCGGCGAGGACATCGTCGACCTCGGCATGGGCAATCCCGACGGGGCGCCGCCGAAGCACGTCATCGACAAGCTTGCGGAGGTCGCAAGCAAGCCGAACGCCCACCGCTATTCCGCGAGCCGGGGCATCCCGGGCCTCAGGAAGGCGCAGGCCACTTATTACGAGCGCCGCTTCGGCGTGACGGTCGATCCCGACAAGGAAGTCATCGTCACCCTGGGCTCCAAGGAGGGCCTCGCCAATCTCGCCCAGGCCATCACCGCGCCCGGCGACGTCGTCCTCGCGCCCAATCCATCCTATCCGATCCACACCTTCGGCTTCATCATCGCTGGTGCCGCGATCCGGTCCATTCCCGCCGCGCCGGGAGAGGAATTTTTCGAACGCCTGACCAACGCCATGCGCTACACCGTGCCGCGGCCGAAGGTCCTCGTGGTCGGCTACCCGTCCAATCCGACTGCTTATGTCGCGGATCTCGCCTTCTACGAACGGCTCGTCGCCTTCGCGCGGGAATATGAGCTGATCGTCATCTCTGACCTCGCTTATGCCGAAATCTATTTCGGCGACACGCCCACGCCGTCGATCCTTCAGGTCGAAGGCGCGAGGGACGTAGCGGTCGAGTTTACGTCCATGTCGAAGACCTATTCCATGGCCGGCTGGCGCATTGGCTTCGCGGTTGGCAACGCCCGCCTGATCGAAGCGCTGGCCCGGGTGAAATCCTATCTTGATTACGGCGCCTTCACGCCGGTGCAGGCCGCCGCAGTCGCGGCGCTGAACGGGCCTCAGGATATCGTCGACGCCAATCGCGCGCTTTACCGCAAGCGCCGCGACGTGCTCGTCGAAAGCTTCGGCCGGGCCGGCTGGCCAATCCCGGTTCCGCAAGCCTCGATGTTCGCATGGGCGCCGATTCCGGAACGCTTCCACAATCTCGGAGCCATGGAATTCTCCAAGCGGCTTCTGACCGAGGCGCATGTCGCCGTGGCCCCCGGGGTGGGCTTCGGCGAGGAAGGCGAGGGGTTCGTCCGGATCGCGCTGGTCGAGAATGAACAGCGCCTCCGCCAGGCTGCGCGCGGCGTGAAGAAGATGCTGGGGGCCTGAGCCCGAAGCGCATTCCAACCGTGCAGCGGCTGGGTTAGGGTCGGCCATCGACATTCGGGGGGTAGTCGAATGGCCACGTTAGCTCAGCATCCTGTTGCGCCCGTTACGGGCGACGAACGCTTCTTCCTCCGCGCAGCGATCATCATGGCGATAACGATCGTCGCGGGCTTCTCCTTCCAGCTCGCGATGGGACGTTCCACCTTTGCATCGCCGCCTCGGGTCCATGCTCATGCCATCCTCTTCATGGGATGGGTCGCGATCTACCTGTTGCAGAACATCTTCGTCGCGACGAACCGGATGCATTTGCACCGGCGGCTCGGCTGGATCGGCGCGGTCTGGATATTCCCCATGGCCTTCATGGGTTTCTACGTGACGATCGCCATGGTCCGACAGGGCTACGTCCCCTTCTTCTTCCGACCGCTTCAGTTCCTGATCTTCGATCCGGTCACGGTGCTCGCCTTTGCCGGACTGACCATCGCCGCCGTCCGCCTTCGTCGCCGAACGGAGTGGCACCGGCGATTGCATTTCTGCGGCATGTCGCTGCTTCTGGGGCCAGCGTTCGGGCGGCTCCTGCCGATGCCGCTGCTGCAGCCCTGGGCGTGGGAAACAGCTTTCGCCGTCTGCCTCCTCTTCCCGATTGCCGGCATGATCGCAGATATCCGCCGCAGCGGCCGCGCTCATCCTGCGTGGCATTGGGGAATCGCGACGATGGTGAGCGCCCTCATGGTGATCGAGGTGATCACCTACAGCCCGCTCGGTCCTGCAATCTATGAAACCGTCGCCAAAGGCTATCCGGGCGAGACGATTGCGCCGCTGGATTTCCCGTCGCCTTCCGCAAACCCCCGTGTGACTGGGCGCGGCTGAGGTTTACGCGAGTTCCGGCTCGGAAAGCCGACGAATGACGCTCGCGGGCGCAACCCTTTGCGGCGCCCGAATCATCGTCCGCAGTCGAAGCGCGATCGACTGGCTGACCAATCTTTTTGCTTTGCGCTTGCGCCTCGTTCTTGCGCGGTGGCTCAGGGAGATTTGAGACAGCGGCTTGTGCGGTGTCTCAAAGGGGACCCGATAATGGCGGCCTTGCCGCTCGCCGCCGACGTCAGTCCAAAGCCGACCATAGTCGAACATGATGCTTGCGGGGGAATAACCCATCGAAATGTGGTCGTCCTCAGCGATCGCGATGATTTCGCCGACGTGCACGGCCTTGCCGATCTCCTGGACCGCGAGCACCAGCATTGCGGCGGGCGAGATCTCGTCGTTCAGCTTCGAGGCGGTTCTCATTTCCCGTCTCGCTCCGAAAATTCCCTGGACTCCTCCGACGAACAGCACGCGTTCGGATCTCGCGCCGAACACCCGGCCCGGAGCAATCAGGAAAGTCAGCACATAGAGATCAGTCTGATGGGAGAATCTCAATTGGAGCTCACCCTCCATCGGCGCAAGGCGGGACGGTTCCAATGTGATGGCGAGCGGGGGCGTGCTGGTCCCCACGTCACGATGCCAAACCGAAATGCCCTGGGACAGTCGCGCACGCCCGTCCCCCCGCAGAATTTCCGGAAGTGCTGCGTAATGCTCGATCAGCGCCTCGCGCCGTTCCGATGTGCTGAGTGATAATGCCAGATGGTCGCCCAGATATTTCAGCGAGATGAGCCTCTCACCGGCAATGCGAGATCGGCGAACGGCCCGGACGCAGCGGAGATGGCTGACAAGGTGCGACGAAAGATAGACTAGCTGGCGTACACGCCTGATCAGCTTGCCACTGGCGAACAGTCGCGTTCGTCCCACACGTTCCCCTGTCGGTCATTACCGGGTGCACTGGGCTTGTCGAGCCAATTAACAATTGGTTAACATTAACATATGTTACCGATCGGTGCGTTTGGTTTTTATCCCTGCGCAAATGCGACATTTGGGACGTTTGAATCGCGCCAAGACCCCGCCGCAAGACCTCCACATGCCGCCTTAAGCGGCCGTGGACTCACCGGACTCCATGCGCCTCAACAGCATCTCGAACACTGCGGGATGGATCGGGCGAGCGAATTCCACTCCGGCCGTCGTACCCTCCGTCCAGCGAACCACGCCGGCGATTGGCTCAAGACGAGGGAAGCGAGCGATCACATCCTCGCCTTTTTCGCATTCCTCGATCAGCACAATGCAGCAGCCGCTGGCCGAGACGTTGGTCAGCGGAACCTGGAAGTTGAACCCGCCGATGCGGCGCATGATCAGCTCTGCGACGTCGAGGTCGCGACGCGTCGATCGGCGCCGATCGAGCGTCATCGCCTCATCCGTCTCGTCTTCCGCTTGCGGCGGTTCGACAGGCTCGACCAGGGTCAATGCAGCGACACGCTTGCCCGCGCGGCTTTGCGAAAGCTCGCGCGCCGCATGGGCGCGAGCACGATATTTGAGGCGCAGGAAACGCTGCCTCGCGACATGCTGGTCTAGATGCATTGGGTTACCGCCTTCGCTTCCGGCCCCATGGAACCGGCATTCTGGAGTAGGATTTCGCGCCGTCCCGCGCGGTCGTTGATCAGCAGCAGATAAGGCCGGCCGACTGAGCTCGCCCCCGCGTTGGAGAAGGTGCCGCCGCTCTCTTTCGAAACGAACCACCATGGCACGGCGTGGCGATCCTGGATTTTCGCGAAACAGTCCGCGAACTCCTGCGTCGATTTCATCGTTGAAAACGACACTGGCTCGCGTGCCGGCGGTGCCGGCGCAGCCGCGACGGCAACAACGCTAACGAGCGTTACGACCCCGAATGTCTTCATCATCTGCCCCGTCGACAGATTGGCGCGCGAACTCTGCAGGGTACGCTCACTGCGGGCGCCAATGTCTTGGTTACGAATTCCTTTACTTCTCGACCGCCGACAACGTTGGAAAAGACACCTGCCCCAAAACGGGTCGGCTGGTTCTGCTGCGTTGCTTCGTACGTCCGATTCGCGGTCAGATAAGGGACGGTGAATGTCGTGGAGACGAAACCCAATATCCGACGAGCGATCGAGCGATCGCAGCGCGCGCGCAACGCCTTCAACCGGCGGCGCAGGCGCACGGCCATTGCCGTCTCCCTGCTGATCGTCGCGACTGTTCCAGCCTCGTTCGCCTTCCTGGGCGTTGGCGGCAGCGATATCGCGCGCGCAGCAGAAACTGGGGCGAGAAGCCTTTCCGATCTGCTGGCGCAACGCTCGCCCGGCGAGCGCACCCAGGCCGAGCTCACGAAAACCAAGAAGGCTCGTGCACTTGCGAAGGTACGGCACACTGCGGCTCCGCCCGCCAGAGGGCCATCGCCGCTAGAGCTGGCGCGCATCCTACTGCCGCCGGTAGAGGAGTTTCCCGTCTACCTCGCGACCAAGGCCCAGCCACCGCTCAGCTTCTTCGTCAACCCGCCTCCGGGCGGCGGAGGCGGCGGAGTCATCGTCACGCCTCCGGGCGGCGGCGGAGGCGGAGTCGTCAGTCCTCCCGAACAGATTCCTCCAGGCGGCGGAAATCCTCCGCCTCAGCCGACAGAGCTTGTGGTCCCGCCGCCCGCGGTGCCCGAACCGGGCACCTGGGCGATGCTGCTGCTGGGGTTCGGCCTCATGGGCTGGAGCCTGAGGCGCGAACGCCTGCAGCTCACGACAGCCCGCGCCGCCTGATCAGTTTCACGAAAATGAGGTCTGAAGGCTAGGCGTTCGACGCGCTGTCGACGACGAACACTTCGTCGCCGACGCGCATGGCCTCGAACAACTTGGCTGCGAACTCAACCGGGACGCCGATGCATCCATGGGTCGCATAGCCCCACCGGACGTCGCTCGCATGGATCGAGACACCGTCGGCGGTCAGCCGCAGGGTGTAAGGCATCGGCGCGTCGTAGGTCGCCGAGCGATGGTCCTTGAGCTTGGCGATCACTGGGAACTTGCCCGTCGGCGTCGGAACGGAGTCGGCGCCATAGAGAATGACCGCCGTACCGATCTCATGGCCGGACCGGAACACCGAAATCAGCTGTGATTTGAGGTCGACGCGGACCCAGGTCTGCCCCGCAGGCACGCCTTTGTCGTCCCAGAGGAAGTCGCCGTAGTGCATCCGCGCAGGAACGTTGAGGACGCTTCGAACCGGGCGATCGATCAATCCCAGGGCAAGAGCCTGCCGCACGCCGGATGCGTCGAGCGCGATCCGGTTCGCCGACACCGTAGGCGCAGGCGTGGCCGCCTTCGCGACCTTGGGCGCAGGCGGCTGCGTCATCGACAGTGCGGCCGCCGTAGTTCCTCCGAGAAGGAAGAACCCGGCCGCGCCGAAGATCCGCTTGATGGTCCTGCTGGTCGGCATGATACGCGCCGCGTGCCCGCTTTCTAGTTCAGGAAGCGGACGCCGGCGGTGCCGCCGTTGGCCCAGCGAATCTCTGCTGCGGCGGCGCCGCGCTTGATGATCCGAAGCTCGACGACCTCGCCCTCGTTGAAGGCGTCTTCCGATTGGATGCGGCAGCCGCCGTACGACATATCCGCGATCCGGATGTCGGCATCCCGGCCTGGGCCGAGTGCGAACCCGCGCATGCTTACTGACCGACGTTCGGCGCGAGTGATGTATGTCTTGCTGGCCATGTTGATCCCCGATTGGTTTCGCGGCTTTTTACCAATCGGCGGCTCCGTCGGCTGCCCGACAGAATCGCCTGTCCCAAAAGCGAACGGCGGAGCCGGGGGTGCGCTAGAGCCGGATCCGACCGTCGACGCGGTCGGATTTGTTCACGTCGACCATGGCCATCATCGCCAGCCAGCGCCGCGCGCGTCCGGGCTCGAAGCCGAGCTCGACCTTGCGTTCGACGGGCTCGCCATAGGTGCCGAAGATGCGGTCCCACAGCGGCATGTCGCCAAAGTTGCGCGCATGAACGTCGCGCTCGTGATGGAGCATGTGTGCTTCCGGCCGCTGGATGATCCAGCCGGTCCAGGCCGGAGTTCTGACGTTCCAGTGCTGGTAGAGCGCGACGACGAAGCCCCACAGCCCCGCCCAGGCGGCCGCATGGGCGGTTGAATTGGTGAGGCCGGCGGCGAGCAGGCCGCACAGCACGCCCTGCACTACGCTGTCGACCGGGTGGAAGATCATCGAAGATGAGATGTCGACGCGCGCGACGCCGTGGTGGAGCTGATGCCCCGCCCGCCACAGCACGTCGAAATAATGCATCGTGCGGTGCGCCCAATAGCCAAAGAAGGTCGTCAGCACCCAAACCGGAGCGGCCGCCCAATTGCCCCATTGGTTGAGGTCCACGATCGCCATCGGGGGAAGCAGCGGCACGATCAGCAGCGGCGCGCCGACGTAGATGACCAGGGTCAACCCGAATCCCGCGAGCCCGATCAGGCGCCAGTGCCGTATCTCCGGCATCTCGCGGCGCGAGGTCGCCAGTGCCTCGATCCCAAGAAAGAATAGAAAGCTGGCCGGTATCGCCAGCAGCATCGCAGTATCGAAGTCCATCGCCCAAGCCCCCCGCGCGATTTGCTAGCTCCCATACACGTTCGATCGATACGCGTCCGACTTATTCCCCGCGCTCGCCGCGCTTCGACGAAGCGGCGCGCATGGACGCGCTCTCCGCGCGCACCTTTGCGAACTCGGACGAGGGGTTCCATTGCGGCCATGCGCGGCTGTTCGCGAGGCGGTTGCCGATGGCGTAGAACATCTCCGCTTCCTGCGCCGCCCCCTTTAGGTTCCAGCTCGGCGACCAGGCGTCGCAGGTCTGGTGATAGCAATTGGCCGTGAAGGAGCTCAGCCACTTCTCGCCGGCAGTGCGGCCGCCGTCGACCATGTCGTAGGCGCCTGCCAGGGCCATATCGAGAAGCACCGGCACGCCACGCTTGGCGAAGGAGAAATGGTCGGCGCGATAGAAGAGGCCGCGCTCAGGATGGTTTTCCGGGGTCACGTAGCGGCCCTGCGCCTTCGCGGCCGCCGCGAGATAATCCTCCATCTCGCTCTGCCCGCGACCGACGACCACCGCATCCTTGACCGGCCCGTTCCACTGCAAGGTGTCGAAGGTCAGGTTTGCAACCATCGTCTCCATCGGAAACAAGGGGTGCCGCGCGTAATATTCGGAGCCGAGCAGGCCGCGCTCTTCGCCGGTCCATGCGGCGAACACCAGCGTTCGCTGCGGCCGCGGACCTGCGGCAAATAGCCGCGCGTTCTCCAGCATCGCGGCGAGGCCTACCCCGTCATCGGCAGCACCCGGCCGGATCGTCTTCCCCCGCGCATCCGCAGGTCCAATCCCATAGGCGTCCCAATGCCCGCCGTAGCTGACCGTCTCGTTCGGATATTTGGAGCCCGTCAGCTTGCCGAGCACATTGTGGCTGGTGATCCGCGTCAGGGTGACCGGCATGTCAGCCGATAAACTTGCCTTGAGGTCGATCGGCCGGAAGTCGGCGCTCCGGGCCTGCCGCTTCAGTGTGTCGTAATCATAGCCCGCACGCTTAAAGAGCGCGGCGGCGACCGGCTGCTGGATCCAGCCTTGCAAAAGCACCGGCTGCTGCGCGTCCGGCGCAAGCAAGATGTTGTAGCCCTCACCCGCGGGGCTCTTCACGACGGTCCACGGATAGCCCGCGGCCTCGGTTTCATGGACGATCAGCGCCGCGATCGCGCCGCGCCGCGCGGCCTCCTCATATTTGTAGACCCAGCGTCCGTAGAAGGTCATCGTCTTGCCGCCGAACTTGCCCGCGACCGGCTCTCCCGCCGTCGCTTCGAAGTCGGGATCGTTGACGAGGAAGACCGCAACCTTGCCGTGCAGGTCGACGCCCTTGAAATCGTCCCAGCCGCGTTCGGGCGCGTTGACGCCGTAACCGACGAACACCATCGGCGCGTTCGCGATGGCGGCACGGTCGACTGCGCGGACGGTGCCAAGATAGACGTCGTCGGGGAATCGCAGCGGAACGGTCTGCCCGCTTTGGCTGATGTTGAGCTGCATCGGCGACTGCAGCTGAGTGCGGATCATCGGGACGGTCTGCGTCCAACCGCCATCCTCGCCGGCAGGCTCGAGGCCGGCCGCCTTGAACTGCTCGATCAGGTAGGGGATCGTCTTCTCCTCGCCCGCAGTCCCCGGCGCGCGCCCCTGAAAAGCGTCCGAGGCAAGCACGCGCGTGATCTCGGACATGCGCTGCATGTCGACACGGGGAGCAGGGGGCGCCGCGGCCGTCGTGAGCAGCGCCGCAAGCCCGACAAACATGGTTGCCCTCATCCCATTTCTCCTTGCGACGCCGGCGCAACGGATGACGCCGCCATTAGTTCGCGCAACTCAGTCGACCCGCTCGAAGCTCACCTGCCGCCGCGTCACATCGACGCTCTTGAGCTCGACGTCGATCCTGTCTCCCGCCACGGCGCCTTTGCCGTCGACGCGCGCGACGACCGCGGGATCGCATAGCTGGATGCGCGCGCCGCGCTCGTCGATGTCGGTGACCACCGCCGTGAACCTTGTTCCTTCCCGCCCTTCGAGCATGACGGCTTCGGCAAGGTCGAGCGCGGCGCGATCGACCTGGCCGGCCTTCTCCTCGGCGCGAGCCATCACCGCAGGGAGCTTCTGGAAGATGGCGTCGAGCGCTGCCGGGACAGGCTGCCCGCTCGCAATCAACAGCGCGGCCTCGATCACATAGCGGTCCGCCAGCCGGCGCAGCGGAGCGGTAGCGTGAGCGTAAGTCGCGCCCATCGCCGAATGCCAGGGTACGACGCCGGGCTGATAGGGCGCATATGCGGCTTTCGGACCCGCCCGCCGGACGGCGTTCCGGAACGCCGCCGCTGTAGGATCGAGTTCGACGAGGCTCCGCTCGAACTGCTCCAGCGTCTGGTTCTTCGGCCATGTCAGGCCGAGCGCCTTTGCGGAATGACGCAGGCGCCAGTTCGCGCGTTCGTCGGGCTCGGCCATTACCCTGAACAAGCCGGTTCGGTTCGCCAGCAGCACGTCGGCGATCGCGAGGTTCGCTGCAAGCGACAGGGCCGCGTTCCGCACTTCCGCTTCGAGTTGCGGCCGGAAGGCGAGGGTGAAATGTCCGGCGGCGTCGACCGTCAGCTCCTGCTCCGGCGCATCGACGCGCGCCGCGCCGCGCGCATCTTCTGCCAGCGCGATCCGCTGCGACAGCTCGGCGAAATCTTCGGGGAGCTCGGCCGACGTCACCGTTTCATAGGCAAGCTTTGCGCGCGAGCGGATGACCGCCCGCACTGCACCGTCCAGCGACGACTTGCCCTCGCTGTCGATCCGCACCGTGAATACGACCGCGGGCCGCTCGACATTCGGAAGCAGGCTCGCGGCGCCCTCGCTCATCTCTTTTGGATAGAGGCTGGCTTTCCCGTCGGGCAAATAGATGGTGACGCCGCGTGCCCACGCCTCGACGTCCAGCGGATCGTCCGCGCGAACGAACCAGCCGACATCGGCGATCGCATAATAAAGAATGACGTCCGCTCCCGATCGCTCGATCGCGAACGCCTGGTCGAGGTCGGTCGATGGCTGCGGATCGAGCGTCACGAACTCGCGGTCCGTCCAGTCAGCGTGATCGGATACGGGGCGGGCAGCAGCTGCCTCCGCTTGCGTGATCGCGCCTTCCGGAAATGTCGATGGGATCTGGAATTGCGTGCGGATGTCCGCCAGCCCGTGCGAAAGGGCCCCCTCGCGATCAACGAGGCTGTTCATCGGCCATCACGCGTCGGAGCTTCGCACCTCTTCCCAACCGTGAAGGCCATGTTTCCTCATATGAGCACCGCAGCGGAGGCAGACGCTATGCCATCGACGCTCGTCCGGGTCGACATAGGCATCCCGGGCGGACCGGCGATGGCCGAATAGTCTGCAAAGAGGGCGTGCGAGTAAGCGAGGCATAGCGGAATCGTTGGCAGGCCTTTGTCGCCCGAGCCGTGAACGACTCCTGACGCCGCAACAAGTTTCAATCGGGTCACGAAGCGGCAGTGTGGTTCATCCGCAAATCCACAGTATTTTGTGTTGACAGTTAATTTACCCGCTTGCGTCCCACGCTAGTTGAGGCACAATAGATGGTAGCGAACGAGGGGGGACACTCAATCACTAGTGTTTCGGCACCGGAATGCCTATATTCCGGTGATGGGACAACTCGTCCCCGCTTTCCACAGGAAGCGGGGGTGAAAAGCCCCTCAAAAGCGCGAAAAAGGACTAGGATGCCGCCATGGCTCCGAGTCGAACAAGTCAGGAACAAACGGTCCTCGAGAGGGCCGATGAAGGACGGGGTAGCGCGATGGATTTCTCGACCGGCTCAGAAGTATCGAGCGACGACGTAACGGCCACCGCAACTGGATCGAAGGCGGTCCATGCGCCGAAGTTCGACGTCAAGACCGATGACAAGCGCGACGAACTGCTGACCGAGTTCGGCAAGGACACTCTGCGCGACCGCTACCTGCTTCCGGGTGAGAGCTACCAGGACCTCTTCGCGCGCGTCGCGGCCGCTTATTCGGACGACGCCGAGCACGCGCAGCGCGTCTACGATTACATCTCGAAGATGTGGTTCATGCCGGCGACGCCCGTGCTGTCGAACGGCGGCACCGGCCGTGGCCTGCCGATTAGCTGCTATTTGAACAGCGTCGATGATAGCCTCCAGGCGATCACCGAGATTTGGAACGAGAATGTCTGGCTCGCCTCCAAGGGCGGCGGCATCGGCACGTACTGGGGTCGCGTACGAGGCATCGGCGAGCCTGTCGGCCTTAACGGCAAGACCAGCGGCATCATTCCTTTCGTTCGCGTGATGGACAGCCTGACCTTGGCGATCAGCCAGGGCTCGCTGCGCCGCGGCTCGGCGGCCTGCTACCTCGACGTCTCGCACCCGGAGATCGAGGAGTTCCTCGAGATCCGCAAACCCTCGGGCGACTTCAACCGCAAGGCGCT
>Ga0070678_100001608_pt1 | contig 12106 bp, 11 predicted proteins | sample KBSM73metaG_FD_65647 | JGI IMG/M metagenome (GOLD analysis project Ga0070678, IMG submission 65647) | Miscanthus rhizosphere microbial communities from Kellogg Biological Station, Michigan, USA - KBS M7-3 metaG | ecosystem: Host-associated > Plants > Roots > Rhizosphere > Soil ...
GCAGAGGGCGGATGCGGCTTCAGAGTCGGATCAGGTTGAGACCGGCGAGCGGGTGGTGAATCTGCTGCATGGCACCGCCGGCCGCGAGGTCGCCGAGGTCGATCACAGCGAAGCCTGCGTCCTGGAAAAGCGCGAGGGCGGCCGCCTTCGCGTCGTCGTCGTCGCCGGAGATGAACAGCACGCGCTGACCCCCGGCCTGACGCGGGTCCGAGGCGAGCACTTCGGCGCCGAGCGTGTTGGCAGCCTTGACGACACGCGCGCCGGCAACGAGGCCAGCGACGATCTCGCTCGATGTTGTCCCGTTGAGATCGTCGGCGGCCCAGTCATTGGTCGCGTCGATGACGACCTGGCTGTCCCAGCTGAGTCCGTTGATGGCGCCGGGCACGCGGTCCCATGGGACGGCGATCACGACGATCCCCGCCGTGGCGGCGACGGATGGCGTGCCTGCGGAGACTCCTTCGCCGAGGGCCGACACCACTGACGTCAATGATTCCGGGCCGCGGCTGTTGGCGATCACGACCGAGCGGCCGGCGCGCTGGGCGACACGCGCCATGGCCTGGCCGAGCCTACCGGCGCCGATGATGCCGATGTCGGTCAATGTGACTCCTCGAACTCGGAGGTGAACAGGTAGGCGACGGCGAGGCTGCGGTACGGCCGCCAGCGTTCGGCGATATCGAGCATCTCGCGTTCCGTGGGGAGATGGTCGAGTTCGTAGAGCCGCTGGACCGCGTGCCGTAACGCGAGGTCGCCGGACAGGAGCACGTCGGGTCGGTCGAGCGCAAAGATCAGGAAACCGTGCGCTGTCCAGGGTCCGATGCCGGACACCTCGGTGAGGGTAGCTTCGATCTCCTCGTCGGTCATCGAAGCGAGCGCATCATCACTCAGGCGTCCGTCGACGAAGCGCTCGGCGAGCGCGCGCAGCGTCGCGCCCTTCCGCGCGGACATCCCGCTCGCTCGCAGGACCTGCGGATCGGCGGCGAGCAGCTCAGCTGGTGATGGCAGATGGCCCCCGAATCGGTCCTCCAGGCGGGACAGGATCGTTCTGGTCGCTCTCACGGAGAGCTGCTGGCCGACGACCTGGAAGACGAGCGTCCCGAACGCATCAAGCCCCGGTAGTTCGTCGATCCAGGCCCGCGGCCGGAAGTCGGGATGCGCGTCGATGACGCGGGCGAGCACCGGATCGGCCTTCCGAAGGAATGCGCGAGCGGTGGGATCGGCGACGGCTGCGGTCGTCATGTCTTGAGCAGCCGCTCGGTAAGCACGATGTCGATGACGTCGGCCACGGTCTCTTCACGGGCCCAGTCGCGCTGGAGCTCGACGGCGAGGGCGACCCAACTGACGGGTTGCGCGCCGGCCTGGACGACGCGCTCGACACCCGTGCGATGGGCGTCCTCGCTGGTGCCGCCAATCGCGTCGACGACGGGATAGACGTCGTAGCCCTCCCGCAACGCGTCGAGGGCAGGGAAGGCCATGCAAATTTCGGTCCAGAGAGCGCAGAGGATCAGCTTGCGCCGCCCGGTGGCGCGCACCGCGGCGAGAAAATCGGCGTCCTCCCACGCGTTGGTCGTCGTCCGATCAATCGGCGGGTTGTCCTCGAGCAGTGTGGCGAGCTCGGGCACTGTCGGTTGTCCGCGTCCGGTTGCGACGTTGATCGTCGAATGGACGATCGGCATGTCAAAGGCCTTCGCGGTCTTCACAGTCGAGACGATATTCTCGAGCAACAGGTCACGGTCCATGGATCGGACTCCGGCGAACTGCGACGGCTGGTAGTCGATCACTACGAGGGCGGCGTTCCGCGGGGTCAATAGGTGGTCGCCGACCGGGTCCCGCACGGGGAGGCTGGCCATCAAGGATGCACCTGGGAGCCGTGGCCGAGGTCGAGGCGGATGGATTGCATCACTTGGAAGGCCGTGCTTTCGGTGAACACGTCGGCGGCGGCGATCACGCCGGTGTATTTCTCGATCACGGGCGCGGCTGCGGTCGCGGCGATCTCGTCGAGGTAGCCCTTGACCGCGGCCCAGGCGTTCTCGCCGTACTTCACGAAGTAGCGGGTCGGGTCGACGCTGTCGATCGCTGCCCTGGAGCTGGCGGCGACGTCGGCCATGTATTGCTGGTGCAAGGTGACGTCGGCGCGGGTGCCGAGCCGGCCGTTGTGGCCGCCGATGAAGTGGGTCCAGGCGTAGGCGAGCGCGTTCGCCGGTGCCTCTAGGTAGCCGGGGATGTCTTCGGTCAGGTTGGACAGGTAGATCGGCGCCCAACCGGGGTTGACGATGTCGATCAGCATGAGCGTGTCGTGGTCGGGCAGGTGGATGAGGATGTTGTCGGGTGAGTGGTTGGCGCCGTGCCAGGCCAGGTCGATGCGCTCACCGCCGATCTCCAGCGTGCGGTGGTCGGCGAAGGTCTCCTCGTTCGGGGGCCGGGCCGGGTCGTCGTCGCGTAGCAGCAGCCGCCGCGTCTCCTCGTGCCCGATCCGGGTCACGTTCTTACCGAACAGGGACGACGCGCCGCCGTGGTCGGCGTGGTGGTGCGAATAGATGAGGTAGGTGACCTGGTTGCTGACCCCGTTCGCCGACGCGACCTCGTCGACCGCCCGCTGGATGTTGTGCCCGATCGTCGGCGGCGCGTCGAGCAGCACCACCCCGTCCGCGGTCGTCACAAACGCCGACTGGTAGGTGCCGTCGGTCACCCAGTACAGGTTCCGCACGACCCGGCCGACGTAATAACCCTGCTCGTTCAGCGCCGGACCGAGCGCCGAACGCGGCACCGGGGCGTAGTCGGGAAGGGACATGGTCTCAGGTGTACTCATCAGCTTCCTCGCCTCGGGTTGCTCGCGATCCAAGTCAGCTTGACCGCTGCCTCCGGTCCGTCGAATCCAGGAAATCCGTAGTCCGCCACCCAGGTGGCATGCTGCCAAGATGGTGGTCGGCGCGCAGGCGGGGCGGTTGTTCGGCCGGCAACGCGAGCGCGCGGTGCTCGATCGGCTGCTGGATACCGCGCGCAGCGGCCACAGCGCCGTCCTCGTGATGCACGGAGACCCCGGCGTTGGCAAGACGGCGCTGCTCGAGTACGCGGTTGAGGCCGCGCCGGACTTCCGGGTCGCCCGCGCGATTGGCGTCGGGGAAGAAATGGAGCTCCCGTTCGCGGCGCTGCAACAGCTGTGCTCGCCGAGCCTTGACCTCCTGAAGCGCCTTCCCGATCCCCAGCGAGACGCGATGGAAGTCGCGCTCGGCGTAAGCGTCGGACGGACTCCGAATCCGTTCCTGGTCGGGCTGGCGGTTCTTCATTTGTTGTCGGAGGTCGCAGCGGAGCTGCCCCTCCTCTGCGTCATTGACGATGCGCAGTGGCTCGACCGGGCCTCGGCCCGGGTGCTCGCGTTCGTGGCCCGCCGCCTCCTGGCCGAGAAGATCGCGATGATCTTCGCGGCGCGAGGGGCGATCGACTCGCTCGCGGGCTTGGCGGAGCTTCAGGTCGAGCCGCTCGGCCATCGCGATGCGCGGGCGCTGCTCGACTCGGTCCTGCCGGGCCGGCTGGATGAGCGTGTTCTGGAGCGGATCGTCGTCGAGACGCGAGGCAACCCGCTCGCGCTCCTGGAGCTCCCACGCGGGCTAACCCCGGCTCAGCTCGCGGGCGGCTTCGGCCTGCCAGCGGCGCTGCCCCTGTCCACCGGGATCGAGCAGAGCTTCACGCGGCGGCTGGCGCGGCTGCCACACAACGCACGGCAGTTGCTGCTCCTGGCGGCGGCCGAGCCGCTCGGCGACCCCGTGCTGCTGTGGCGCGCGGCCAAGCAGCTTGGGATCCCGGATACGGCCGCGCACACAGTGGAGCAGGAGGGTTTGCTGACGCTGGACGGCGCCGTAACCTTCCGGCATCCGCTGGTGCGGTCGGCGGTGTACGGCGCGGCCGAGCCGAACGAGCGGCGCGAGGTGCACCACGCGCTCGCGGACGCCACCGATCCGCGCATCGACCCGGATCGCCGCGCCTGGCATCGTGCGCAGGCGGCGCCGATGCCCGATGAAAACGTTGCGGCCGAGCTCGAGCGCTCCGCGTCCCGAGCGCAGGCACGAGGAGGGTTCGCAGCAGCGGCCGCGTTCCTGGAGCGAGCCACGGAATTGACGCCCGAGGAGTCGCGCCGGTCCGGGCGGGCGCTCGCTGCGGCCCACACCAAATTGCAGGCCGGCGCGCTTGATGACGCACTGCGGCTGATAGAAACGGTTGACTCAGGAGTGCTGAGCGAGCTCGAACAGGCCCGGGCCGATTTGCTGCGGGCACAGGTCTCGTTCGTCTCGACGCGGGGCGCAGACGCCGCGCCACTGCTGCTCAAGGCCGCCGAGCGCCTTCGTGACGTCGATCCCGAGCTGGCTCGCGAGACGTACCTCGAAGCGCTGACCGCGGCGATCTTCGCGGGGCCGCTGGCCGGTCCGGGCGCAAGATCACCCGAGATAGCACAAGCGGCGAGAGCGGCACCACCAGCACAGCAGCCAGGCGCACTGGACATCTTGCTCGACGGCCTGGTGGCGCTTCTCACCGGCCCGTATGCCGCTGCGGTACCGATCCTGCGCGAGACGCAACGTGCGTTCGAGGACGGGATGTCGCAGACCGAGCAGCTGCGCTGGATGTGGGGTGGGACCATCTCGGCGATGCATCTGTGGGACGACGAGGGTTGGGAGCGGCTGTCCGAACGACATCTGCAGCTCGTCCGCGAGACCGGAGCGCTCGGCGATCTCCCAACCGCGCTTAGTCACCGCGGGCAGATGCATGTCTTCGCGGGCGAGTTGGCGACGGCAGCGTCTCTCCACGATGCCATCCAGGATGCGACCGAGCTCACCGGAACCCATTTCGGTCCCTACCACGAGGTCGGAATGGTTGCGATGCGCGGACGCGAAGCCGAGGCGAAACAGTTCATCGAAAAGGCGCGGGCCGAGGTGATCGAGCGCGGAGAGGGGGCCGGCTTGTCGTTCATCGATTGGGCGGAGGCCGTGCTCTACAACGGGCTTGGGCGCTACGCGGAGGCGCTGACCGCATCGCGTCGAGTGCTCGAACTCGCGGAGCTCGTCCCCGTGAGCTGGGCGATGCCCGAGCTGATCGAGGCCGCCGTACGAACTGGAGCCCGCGAGCTCGCCGCGGAGACCGATCGGCATCTCACGGATCGGAGCCGGGCGAGCGGGACCGACTGGGCCGTAGGGATCGCCGCTCGCTCGCACGCGCTTGTCGTGGCGGATGAGCGCGCCGATGACCTTTACACCGAGGCGATCGAGCGACTGACACGCACGCGAGTCGCGGTCGACCTGGCTCGGGCGCACCTGCTCTATGGCGAGTGGCTGCGCCGTCAGCCTCGTCGGGTGGACGCTCGGAAAGAGCTTCGAATCGCTTACGAGATGTTCACCGACTTCGGAATGGAGGCGTTCGCCGAGCGGGCGAGTATCGAGCTGCGGGCGACCGGCGAGCATGCTCGCAGACGTACGGTCGACGCGCTGCGGCAACTTACCCCGCAGGAGGCGGAGATCTCGCGCCTGGTAGCGCAGGGAAGCACGAACCGAGAGATTGCCGCTCAACTATTCATCAGCCCGAGCACGGTCGAGTACCACTTGCACAAGGCGTTCCGAAAACTGGGAGTGAGATCGCGGACGGAGCTGGCTCGTCGAATTGCATAGTCTCGCGCCTCTTGGACCGGACCTCGGAGAGTGATTCCGGCAATGCGTGGTAACGGCACAGCTGATACGTGAGCGGCCGTTTGCTCGAATCCTGCTTCACTGTGTCGGCCGGCAATGTCAGCCTGAACGGGTGAGGCCGAGGATCCGGTACTGCGCCACGCCCGCGGGCCGCGTCGCCTACTCGACTTCGGGCGCGGGCCCGGCGCTGATGTGCGACTCAGGCTGGATCACGGATCTGCGTGGGCAGCTGGAGCTGTTTGGCTTCGGCGATTTCGTGGAGCGGCTGGCTGAGCGGTTCACCGTGATCCGCTTCGACAGGCCCGGCTGTGGCCTGTCGGACCGGGACGGGATTGACCTGTCCTTCGATGGGCAGATGGCCGCGGCACTGGCGGTGGCCGACGCGGTGGGCGTGCGCCGGTTTCGCCTGTTCGGCGCCTCGCAGGGCGGTCAGCTGGCCGCCGCGGTAGCAGCGCGGTACCCGGACCGGGTCGAGTCGCTCGTGCTGTACGGGATGTGTGCCAGCGGCAGAGATCTGGCGCCTGCCGACGTCCGCAGTTCGGTCGTAGCCCTGGTGCGGGCGAATTGGGGCCTGGGGCTGAAGGCGCTCGCCGGCGCCTTCGTGGCCGATCCCACCGCCTCCGAGATTGCGGCGTTCGCACGGTTCCAGCGAGCGAGCGCCTCGGCCGACGTGGCGGCCCGGCTGCTGGAGGTCTACTACGACACCGACATCAGGGCGTTGCTTCCGGCCGTCCGGGCGCCCACGGCGGTACTGCACCGCGAGGCGGATCGGGGCACCAGGTTCGAGTTGGGGCGTGAGGTTGCGGCGCTCATCCCCGGGGCGACACTGGTGCCGTTGCCGGGTTCCAGCCATCTCTTCTACCACGGCGACTGGTCAGCGGTCCTGGAGACGATGCTTGGTTTCCTGGGCGAGCAGGCGGACAACGGACCGCGGCTCACCGATCGTGAGCTGGAGGTGGCTGCGTTGATCGCCGAGGGGCTGACCAATCATTCGATCGCCAGGCGTTTGTCCATCGCGCCGCGGACGGCCGAGGCGCACGTGGAGAACATCCGCCGCAAGCTCGACGTCCGCTCACGGGCCCAGATCGCGGCGTGGGTGACCGAACACCGGCTTGGCCGAGGATCGCCTCGGTAGTTCACCCGACGTAGGAACCGCGGACGGGACACCCGGTCGGGGAAACAGCGAAATCGCCAGTAGTTCGCCCGATGGCCGGGCGCGGTTGAGTGCTCTTAACGTCAAGGCATGTCACACCTGATGAGACCCGATACCGCGGCGGAACAGACGCCTGGCGCCGGCAGGACAGATTCCCTGGTCATCCCATCCCGCTTCTGCGGACCCCCGGGCAGCGGCCACGGCGGCTACGTGTGCGGCCGAATCGCTGCATACGTCGACGGACCGGCGAGAGTCACACTGCGCCAGCCACCTCCACTCGCCACACCGATGACCGTCGAACCGGCCGGCGGAGGCTCAGTCCGCATCCGCCGCGGCCGCACGCTGATAGCCGAGGCGAGCTCCGCGCTCATCTGCCCGGCGCTGGAGATACCGGGCGCGGTCTCACTCGCTGAGGCGAACACGGTGGCCGGTTCGGCGGCTTACTACACCGATCCAGTGTTTCCTGACTGCGTTGTCTGCGGGACCGGCCGCAGACCGGGCGACGGGCTGCGGATCCTTCCCGGGCCGTTGCCTGGCCGGCCGATGTGGGCGGCGCCATGGACCCCGGACGCGTCGGTCTCGGACGCCCAGGGAACGGTGCGGCCGGAGGTGATTTGGGCGGCGCTGGATTGTCCCAGCGGGATCGCCGCCGCCGAGGCCGCTGGCCTGGCCGGGGATACCGCCATCCTGCTCGGCCAGATGACGGCGAGCCTGGCCGAGCTGCCTGTGGCCGATGACCAGTGCCTGGTGGTTGCCTGGCCGGGCGCGCGTGACGGCCGTAAGTTGCGGGCCGGGTCGGCGTTGGTCGGGCCCGGCGGCAAGGTGCTGGCTGCAGCCAGTACCGTCTGGCTGACCGTGCCGCGTCCTGTTCCGGTGCTATCCGCCGGAGGGGCGTCATGACCATGCTCCGCCGCGGCGTGGGGCTCACGCCGATGGAGACCCGACGGGATGTCATCGTCCGCACGGCCGTGCTCGCCGAGGAGCTGGGGTACGAGATCTTCGCGCTGCCCGAGGGCTGGGGACTGGACGCGGTCCCGGTACTGACCGAGATCGCCGTGCGCACCGCGAGGATCAACCTCGCGTCAGGCATCCTGTCGGTCTGGGGGCGCACCCCGGCAACACTCGCGATGACCGCCGCCACGCTTCACCAGGTCAGTGGCGGCCGTTATGTCCTCGGCCTAGGTGCCAGCACCAAAGCGCTGACGGAGGGATTCCACGACATTGCATTCGAACACCCAGCCGCCAAGCTGCGCGACGTCGTGACCAAGGTCCGGGCCCTGCTGGCCGGCCAGCCGGCTCAGCTCGGCAACGCAGCGGCCGCGAGACCGCTGCGCCTGGGCCAGCCGCCCGCCCCCGAGGTACCCATCTGGGTCGCGGCGCTGGGCCCTCACACGATCCGAGTGGCCGCCGAGCTCGGTGACGGCTGGATCCCCGCGCTAGTGGCCCGGGATCGACTGCCGGACTGGGCGACCCAGCTTCGTCAGCTGCGGGAAGCCGCCGCACCAGACGCGCGAGCGCTCACGGTAGCGGCGGGGCCGCTCACCGTCGTCGACGACAATGCCGAGACCGCCCGGGACACTGCCGCCGCGTGCATCGCCTGGTACCTGGGCGCGATGGGGGACGTCTACGCCCGATCCGTGTCCGGCCAAGGCTATGCCACGCAGGTCCAAGCGATCATCGCGGCGAACCCGCGCCCTAATCCAAGCCGGGCGACCGTCCCCGCCGGCGCCCAGGTCGTTCTCGACCAGCTCGCCGCCTGCGGAACCAGCGATCAGGTCCACGAGCAACTTCAGCTCTGGGACGGGGCTGCGGACATCGTCACGATCATGCTGCCGCCGGGCCTGCCCTGGCCCACCATCGATGCGACCCTCCGGGCGGCGGCTCCGAGCATCCGGGCGGGGCGTGCCCAAGAGGTTTCACCGACGACCGAGCGGGCGGCCGCCGGCTGAACGCCGGAGTGGTGCGATGTCGAGGTCGCCGGCACCTTCCCGCAGGTGGCCGAGTTCGAGATCGACCACCTCGCGCAGGCGATGCGGCGGCCAGTTGGCGGGGTCGACGAGCGACTGGAACGACATTCCCTGGATGACGGCGAACAGGCGCCCAGCCTCGGCCGCTGGGTCGGTCGTCGACCTGATTCGTCCGTCAGCGACATCAGCTGCGATGAGGCGGGCGATGCGCTGGATGGCGGTGGTCGCTCGGGAAGCCCAGATCCGGGTGAGCTCTTCGTCACCGACGGACATGCCTTGGTAGACGAGCCAGACCTTCCACTCGACGAGGGACTCGTCGTCCAGGGGTAGCAGGGCGTGCAGGCATGCGGCGAGCCGGTCGGCAGGCTGTTCCTCGATCGCGCGCTCGACTCGCCCACGTGATCGCGACGCCATGGCTTGGTACGTCTCTAGTACTAGTTCTCGCTTGCTGCGGAAATAGTGCGTCACGATCGTCGTGCTCGCGGCGAGGCGCTCGGCAATCCGCTGGTTCGTCAGCGCACCGATGCCCTCGTCGGCGATCAGCAGAGCCGCCGCCACCGTCAAACGACGTCGGCGGTCGTCGGCATCTACCTTGGCGGGCATTGATCGATTCTCCGACGGTCACGCGCCGGGAATGCGGCGCCGCACCACCCGCACGGGCAGTTCGACCAGCCCGTGCACGATGAGGCTCGGCAGATAACGCAGCGGTGGGTCCCGGACGACGTCGATGCGTTCTATGTGTCGAGCGAGGGCCTGCACGGCGTGGCGGGCTTCCATGCGCGCAAGGACGTTGCCGATACAGGCGTGAATACCTTGCCCGAAGGCCACATGCCGTTGGCTGATTGGGCGATCGGGATCGAAGCGGTCGGAGTCAGGAAACACCGTCTCATCCCGGTTGGCAGACAGCACCGAGACGACCAACGTCGCTCCGGCCGGAAGCGGATACCCACCGAGCGTGGTGTCGTGCACCACGCGGCGGAACACGGCCGCCGAGGGGCTAGCGAGACGCACCGCCTCTTCCACGATCCGATCCGCCCGCGGGGGATCGGCCCGCACCCGCTCCCACTCCTCCGGCCGCGCATCGAGTTGCCAGACGATATCCGCCAGCAACCGCAGGCTGCTCTCGTTGCCGGCGACCATCAGCTCGCGCGTGAGGCTGACCAGTTCGCCGACGCCGATCGCCTCCTCGTCCGGACCGAGCTCCGCGGCGGTCGCTTGGACGAGCGCGTCGAGCAGGTCAGCTGTGGGATGGTCGCGGCGCCGCTCCAACTCGGCCGCGATCGTGCGCTGGAAGTCGAGCAGGTCTTGTTCGACCTGCGGCCAGCGATCGGCGGGCAGCTGGGCGCCGATCGTGGCGGTCGCGGCATCGGTCCACCGCCGGACGTCGTCGCGTCGGTCGTCCGGGAGCCCGAGCACCCTGGATATCGCCCACACCGGCAGCGGCCGGGTGAAGACCTCGATGAGATCCATCGGGCCGCCCTCGGGCAGGAGGGCGGCAAGTTCTTCTGCAACGTCCGCGACGAGCGGCTCCATCCACGCGAGTGCGCGGGGAGTGAAAGCGCGCTGCACGAGACGTCGGTACTGCGTGTGCAGTGGCGGATCGTTGAGGAGCAACGTCGGTACGTAGGGAAAGCCGTGAGCCCGGATTTCGGCAACCGCTTCGGCGACCTCCGGCGGAGGTGGCGTTCGGCGTGACACCTGGTTCGAGAAGCGACCGGGATCGGTCAGAACTTCGCGGACTAGGTCCATCGTGGTGACGACGTACCAGCCCGGTTCGACCAGGGCCTGCACCGGCGACGTACGCCGCAGGGCGGCGAGTGCCGGGTAGGGGCACTGCTGGAACTCGTCCGTGAACGGGTCGAGTCTTGTCATTTTGACGCGTGATGTCACTGCAGTGCTTCTTTCGATCAGTCGCGTACGACGCGAGCGAACTCGTGGAGCGCGGCGATGTGGGCATTGGGATCGGCCAGCTCGACGCGCGGTACGCCGTGGTACTCGGCGCCCGTGCTCATCGTGCGGATGGACAGGATCGAGCCGCCCGAGTCCGACCACGCGGACATCTGGTGCCGCCAAACGTCCGGGCCAAGCGAATAATCGATCATGGTTTCCATGGGGAACTCGTTCGGGTCGCGCCCGCGTTCGGCGAGCAGCTCGCGCAGCCGCGCTGCTCGTTGATGGGTGTGCGGACTCACCGAACCGAAGACGAAACCGTCACCGATCCGGGCGGCGCGCCGCAGCGCGGCTTCGGCCCCTCCGCCGAACCACAGTGGGACGTCGCCGCGTACTGGTCGGGGAGCGAGGCCGGCCCGGTCGATGCGGTGGAACTGTCCGTAGTAGTCGATCACGGGCTCGCGCCACAGCGCTCGGAGCACGTCAACCTGCTCCTCGAGGCGAGGGCCGCGGGCCTCGAAGGATGCGCCGAGGCTTTCGTACTCGACGTAGTTCCAGCCGGTACCAACCGCGAGCACGAGTCGTCCGCGGGAGAGCACATCCACCTCGGCCGCCTGTTTGGCCACCAGCACCGTCTGGCGTTGCGGTAGGGCGAGCACCGCGACCTCGAATTCGAGGGTGCTCGTGCAGGCAGCGAGGAACCCGAGCAGCACGAGCGGCTCGTGGAACGGGTCGCGCTCGGTGTACGGGCCAGTCAGCGGCGGGTTGCGGTCCGCGTGGACAGCACCTAGGACGTGGTCGTACACGAGGATCCGGCGGTAACCAAGTCCCTCCGCGGTCTGCGCGAAGTCGCGGATCACGGCTGGGTCCGTCCCGATCTGCGTCGTCGGGAACACCGTGCCGAGATCCATGTCAGCCCATCCCGGAAAGGACACGGCGGGTCGCCGTGGCGAGCCGTTCGGCCGCCGTCCGCACGGGCAGCTCGTCCAGCTCGTCCGACATGACTTCGACTGATACGGGCGCCGTCGTGCCGGTCCCGTACACCACGCTGAGGAAGTCGGCGATGTCGAACTCGCCTTCGCCCGGCGTCATGCGGTAGTGCGTGCATTCGGCCAGGTAATCGGTCGTGACCGGCGTCAACGGGCCGTCGTCGATCTGGGCCACCACGATCTCGTCGCGATTAAGTGCGGCCAGTTCGGCCCGCGGCCAAGCACCGCGCGTCGCGTGCCAGATGTCGAGGTTGAGGCCGCCGTTTGGCCGCGCTGCGGTTCGCACGATCGCGACCGCGGACTGCAGGTCGGTGATGGTGCTGCAGGCCTGCGGTTCCAATGCGACGAGCAGGCCGTGGTCGGCCGCGCGGTCACAGAGCCCGGCGAAACCTTCCGCGGCCGTGTCCCGCGCTTCGCCGGTGAGCGCTCCGACCGCTA
>Ga0070678_100001609_pt1 | contig 12100 bp, 5 predicted proteins | sample KBSM73metaG_FD_65647 | JGI IMG/M metagenome (GOLD analysis project Ga0070678, IMG submission 65647) | Miscanthus rhizosphere microbial communities from Kellogg Biological Station, Michigan, USA - KBS M7-3 metaG | ecosystem: Host-associated > Plants > Roots > Rhizosphere > Soil ...
ACGTTCATGCCGTCCATCAATGGGCCTTCGATGACGTCGAGCGGGCGCGACGACAGCTGGCGAGCTTCCTCGGTATCGGCTTCGACGAACGCATCGTTGCCGTGCACGAGCGCATGGCTCAGTCGCTCGCGTACCGGAAGATCGCGCCACGCCTGTGCTTCGACTTCGACTGTATCCTTCTTGCCCCTGTACTTTTCCGCGATCGTCAGCAGGCGTTCGGTGCCGTCTGGACGCCGATTCAGCACGACGTCTTCGACACCTTCGCGCAGTTCCGGATCGAGGTCGTCGACAATCGGCAATGCTCCGGCATTGACGATGCCCATGTCCATGCCGGCCTTGATGGCGTGATACAGGAACACGGCGTGGATCGCCTGGCGGACGGTTTCGTTGCCGCGGAACGAGAACGATACGTTCGACACGCCACCGGACACGTGGCAATGCGGCAGCGTTGCCTTGATCTCGCGCGTCGCCTCGATGAAGTCGACGGCGTAGTTGTTGTGCTCCTCGATGCCGGTCGCGATCGCGAAGATGTTCGGATCGAAGATGATGTCTTCCGGCGGGAAGCCGACTTGCTCGGTCAGTATCTTGTAGGCGCGCGTGCAGATTTCCACTTTGCGCGCTTTCGTATCGGCCTGGCCGGTTTCGTCGAATGCCATGACGACGGTAGCCGCGCCGTAATTGAGCACTTTGCGCGCGTGCTCGATGAAGACTTCCTCGCCTTCCTTCAGCGAGATCGAGTTGACCACGCCTTTACCTTGCAAGCAGCGCAGGCCGGCTTCGATGACGGTCCATTTCGAAGAGTCGACCATGACCGGCACGCGCGCAATGTCGGGCTCCGCCGCGATCAACTGCAGGTATTTCGTCATCGCCGCTTCGGAATCGATCAGGCCCTCGTCCATGTTGACGTCGAGAATCTGCGCGCCGTTCGCGACCTGCTGGCGGGCAACTTCGACGGCTTGGTCGTAACGATCGTCCTTGATCAGCTTCTTGAACTGCGCCGAGCCGGTCACGTTCGTGCGCTCGCCGATGTTGACGAACAGCAACTCCGGCGTAATGACCAGAGGCTCGAGGCCGGAAAGGCGGGTGTGGCGCGGTTGTGTGGTCATCAATTCGTATGTCTTGAACTCGTTTTGAACTCGTTTCTTTTGATCGTCATTCCGGCGGAAGCCGGAATCCAGCTCCTTAGCTCTTCCCGACGTAAGACGCTGGATCCCGGCTTTCGCCGGGATGACGAGCCGGGGTCAGGCAGCCTGCAAATCAACAGTGGGCAACGCCCGCGGCGCCACGCCGCGCACCGCTTCTGCAATCGCCCGGATGTGCGCCGGCGTCGTGCCGCAGCAGCCGCCAACCATGTTCACTAGTCCGCTTTGTGCAAACTCGCCGATCGTGGCCGCCATCTGCTCCGGCGTTTCATCGTATTCGCCGAACGCATTCGGCAGCCCGGCGTTTGGATGGGCGCTGACGTAGCACTCGGCGACCTGCGCCAGCGCGTCGACGTAGGCGCGCAATTCGGTGGCGCCGAGCGCGCAGTTCAAACCGATCGACAGCGGCCGCGCGTGGCGCAGCGAGTAATAGAACGCTTCGGCGGTCTGGCCCGACAGCGTGCGGCCGGACATGTCCGTGATCGTGCCGGAGATCATGATCGGCACGCGCGCGCCGCGGCGCGAGAATTCCTGCGCGACCGCGAACAGCGCGGCCTTTGCATTCAAGGTATCGAAGATCGTCTCGACCATGATGACGTCGGCACCGCCATCGAGCAGGCCGCGCGTCGACTCGGCATACGCGGTCGCGAGCTCTTCGAACGTGACGTTGCGAAAACCGGGATTGTTGACGTCCGGTGATATCGACGCCGTGCGGCTGGTCGGCCCGAGCACGCCGATGGCGAAGCGGGGCTGCCCAGGTTTTTTCGCCTCCGCAGCGTCGCAGGCTTCGCGAGCCAGTCGCGCGCCTTCGCGGTTCAGATCGCCAGCCAGATGTTCGAGGTGATAGTCGGCCTGGCTGATCGAGGTCGAGTTGAACGTGTTCGTCTCGATCAGGTCCGCGCCGGCGTCGAGGTAGGCGCCATGCACGGCCTTGATGATGTCCGGCTGGGTCAGCGACAGCAGGTCATTGTTGCCCTTGAGGTCGCAACCCGGGCCATGATGTTCGTGCATGGCGTGGGCGTCGCGCCCCTCGGCGAAACGCGTGCCGCGGTACCCGGATTCGTCGAGCTTGTAGCTCTGCAGCATGGTGCCCATCGCGCCGTCGATGATCAGGATGCGCTGCGACAGTGCGTCGAGCAGCTGTTGCGTGCGCGTCGGATTCAACCAAGGCAAAGTTTTCATGGTGCAGCTCCCAATCTATCCGTCATTACGGCAGCAAATAAATACTTCGCGTTGATCAAGCGGCTTTCCTGGCCAATAGGCTCAACACTTCAAAATGGGGTGGACGGCGTTCGCGCGTGACGCGCTCGCAACTCAGGACCTTCAAGCCGGCCTTGCGCGCGAACTCACGCAGTTCCTCATCGCGGAAGCCGAGATTGCGATGGTCGAAGGGCACGACCGTGTTGCGGTGCGCGTGGCGTGCCAGGGTTGTCGCGAGCAGGCGGCCGCCGGGTTTGAGCGTGCGTGCCGCCTCGGCGATGACCGTGCCCGGCTGGTCGCTATAGGTCAGGGCGTGCATCAGCAATACAAGGTCGAAGCGCCGGTCGGCGACATCGAGCGCGTGCATGTCGCCGAGCCTTACCTCGACGTTGCGCTGCGCCTTCAGGCGCTTGCGCGCGGCGACGACGACGCGTTCGCTGGCATCCAGGCAGAGGATCGAATTCGCGTGCGGCGCCAGCAGTTCCGCAAGCACGCCGTCGCCCGAGGCGATGTCGAGCACGTCTCCGACCTCGATCAGTCCGGTCAAGGCCCGCGCAAGGGCTTCCCAGGTGCGGCCGGGCGAGTAGTGGCGCTCCATGTCGCCGGCGACGCTGTCGGCCCAGCCTTCGGCCCGGGCGCGACGCGCGAGGACCGTCGGCAAGCGGCGCGCATCGTCGTCGAGCAGGCCATCATTGACGTTCGCATGCAGGGAGTGAAGCAGGGCGGCGGATTTGCCATCCAGTTCGGTATTGACGCGGTAGTAGGCCGACACGCCGGCCCGGCGGTCACGTACGAGATCGGCTTCCTTGAGCTTGGCCAGGTGCGTCGAAACGCGTGGCTGTGCCAGGCGCATGACCGCCGACAACTCGGCCACGGTCAGCTCCTCGCGTTCGAGCAGTGCGAGCAGGCGGACCCGGGTCGGGTCGGAGAGCAGGCGCAGCAAGGCAGTGGTCGAGCCGAGGTCCAAAGATATCCTTATATCTTGATTAAGAGATATATTAGCAGATTAGCCATCCGGATGGCCAACGTCAATGCAGTTCGGGTCTTTCCAGAGCAAAGCTTGAACCACGGAGAACACGGAGAACACGGAGAGAAGATATCCGGCAAGGCAGCCGCTTGGACGGTCGCCAGCATTCCAAGATCGGCCGTGTCGTTTGGCCATCAATTCCTCGAGGCTCTGCCGGCCGCTGTATGCCGGGCGCGGCCCCCATGGACAATCCGAGAAACAGCTAGAATGAAAGCTCTTCTCCGTGTTCTCCGTGTTCTCCGTGGTTCAATCTTTTCGCGCTCTCATTGGCCTTGTCCTAGCAGCGACGTGCGGCCTTGCACCTGCCGTCGAGTACAGCGAACTGGCGAAGTACTGGACGGCCGACGCGCTGAAGGTGCCTTACCGCGCACTGGTCACACCGGGCCGAGAGCACGGCGAGCGTTTGCCGCTGGTCGTCTTCCTGCATGGCGACTGGCAGGACGGCGGCGACAATGAATCGCAGCTCGCCGGCTACGGCAACGGTTCGCTGGAGCTGGTCGATCGCGCGATCGAAGGCAATATTCCACTTGTATATATTGCCCCGCAGACCACGGGCTCGTACTGGCCGCCGCAGCGCGTCGCGATGGCCATACGCGATGCAATCGCGCGATTTCCGGTCGACCCGAGACGCATCTACCTGACCGGCATCTCCGACGGCGGCACCGGCGTCTGGGACGCGCTCAAGACCTGGCCTGCGTGCTTCGCGGCCGGCGTGCCGATGTCGGGCATGACCGAACTGGCCGGCGTGGCGCCGATCGCCGACGTACCGCAATGGGTCTTCCACGGCGCCGAGGACAACGACACGGACATCGAAACCGGCTATGGCGGTGCAATGGTCGGTTCGCGGGCTGTCGTGCGCGCGATGCGCCTGATGGGAGGGGAGCCGCGCTACACCGAGTATCCCGACGAGATGCATCCGATGTGGCACCGCGCGTACGCGACACCCGAACTGCTGCCATGGATGCTCAGCCAGCGATTGCGCGGCGCGCCATGTGATTTTTCCTCTCTGGACCACACAGCGCAACAAAGCAGGTAAAATTGCGCGCGCTTCAAGCCCTCCCCTTCAAGGGGAGGGTTGGGTGGAGATGGTGTTCGACAAGTCGGCGTTCAGTGCGAGCACGCAGCAGCACATCCCCCTCCCGGCCTCCCCTTGAAGGGGGAGGAGTGAATGGCGCTTCTTCCTGATTCCAATCCTGGGGTAAGTCATGGATTTCCGCTTCACCGACGACCAGTTGTCGATCCAGTCCGTCGCCCGCGATTTCGCCCAGAAGCGCATCGCGCCGATAGCCGCCGAATTCGACAAGAGCGGCGAATTTCCGCTCGAGACGATCAAGGAGATGGGCGCGCTTGGTCTGATGGGCATCGAAGTGCCGCATGAATACGGCGGCGCCGGACTCGATCCAATCGGCTACGCGCTGGCGATGATCGAGATTGCCGCGGCCGATTGTGCGCATTCGACGATCATGTCGGTCAACAACACGCTCTACTGCAACGGCATCCTCAAGTACGGCAACGAAGATCAGAAGCAGAAGTACGTGCGTGCTGTCGCGGAAGGCCACGCGATCGGCGCCTATGCACTGACTGAACCGCAGTCGGGATCGGATGCTTCGGCGATGCACACGCGCGCCGAGCGCAACGCAAACGGCGACTGGGTCATCAATGGCAAGAAGAGTTGGATCACGTCCGGGCCGGTAGCGAAGTACATCGTGCTGTTCGCGATCACGACTCCGGGCAAGGGCGCCAAGGGCATCTCGGCGTTCATCATCGATACGTCCCTTCCGGGGTTTCACGCCGGCAAGACCGAGCCCAAGCTCGGCATCCGCGCGTCGGCCACGTGCGAAATCGAATTCGTGGAATACATATGCCCGGCCGCCGACATGCTCGGCGAGGAAGGCAAGGGCTTCGGCATCGCCATGGGTGTGCTCGACGCCGGCCGCATAGGCATTGCCTCGCAGGCTGTCGGCCTGTCGCGCGCAGCCTACGAGGCGAGCCTGAACTACGCGCGTGAGCGCAAGGCGTTCGGCCATCCGATCGGTTCGTTCCAGATGACTCAGGCGAAGATCGCCGACATGAAGTGCCGGCTCGACGCGGCGACCCTGCTGACCTTGCGCGCGGCGTTTGCCAAGTCGCAAGCCGAGAAGAACGGCGGCCGTTTCAGCACCGAGGCGTCGGTCGCCAAGCTATACGCATCCGAGGCGGCAATGTGGATTACGCACCAGGCCGTGCAGATTCATGGCGGCATGGGCTACTCGAAGGAGATGCCGCTCGAGCGCTACTTCCGCGATGCAAAGATCACGGAAATCTACGAAGGCACGAGCGAAATCCAGCGCATGGTCATCGCGCGCAACGAAACGGGGCTACGCTGACAGGCACGGTTGCGTCTTTCCCGCGGAGCTGGTCGATCAGGCCGGCTGCATTGCATTGACAGCGTTCGGACCGAGCGTAGACTCACGGCAGCCTGTCTGGGGAAAGTGAACGGGCCGCCAGGCGGGGCATAGCTGAACAAATCAGCATTTGCGTTGGCGAATCCAGCTCAAGGAGATCGCCATGCACTATCGAGCCCTGCCGTTCCTGTTCCTGCTTTTCGCCTCGATGCAACAAGCTGTCTGCGCGGTGATGCGGGTCGCCGATGGGGACTGCGCCGCCCTCGCTGCCGCTGCCGCCTCTGCGCCCGGCAGCGAACCTTCCCTGATCGTGCTGGCCAACCGGGGCAACTATGACGCCTGCATGTTGACGGTTTCCGGCAATATCAAGATAGACGGCGCCGGTGCGGCCTTGGCGCTGGTCAGCTTCGTCGGTGCAAGTCCCGGCAGCCAGATTGTGGTGGCGCCGGGAGGCGACTTGACGCTGCGCAATGTCAATATGGGAGATGCCGTGAATGTGCCTGGTGCATCGGGCCGCGCATCGATGGTTGCAGTAACTCCGTCATCGCCCGCCCAGTTTTTCATCTCGAATCCGGCAGTCAACAACCAGGGAATCCTGACTCTCGAGAACGTATCGGTTTCCGGCGTGTCCAGCGGCGGCACTTATGTCCTGCCGATGTTCGTCAACTCCGGTGAATTGGTGCTGCGCAATGTTTCCATCGTAAACAACTACCGTTCGGCGTCGCTAATCAGCAATAGCGGTTCGGTCGAAATATCAAACTCGACGTTCGCGCAAAACCAGGGCAGCCCGTTGCTGTCGAATTCCAACAGAATGACGATTGGCAACAGCTTGTTCATGAATGTCGGGGCCACGACGACGTGTCAGGCAAGGACGGCGGATACGCCCCAAACGAAGATCACTTCGCTTGGCGGCAATATCACAACCGATGACAGCTGCACGCTGCGGCAGGCGAACGACCGCGTCGTTGGTGATCCCGGGCTGGGTGCGTTCGGTGACAACGGAGGCTTGGTCAACTCGGTCCCATTGATTGGCAGCAGCCCCGCGGTGCACAACGGCATTGCGGCGAGCTGCGAGGCCGCAGACAGCCGTGGCGTCGTGCGCAATGTCGGGGCGCGCGGCGGTTGCGATTCGGGCGCCTACGAATTCGGTGGTGGCCGCGGACTCCTGTCGCAAGGCGGCATGAGCGGCTTTTTCTATGATGCGTCAGCCGACGGCCACTATGTCACGGTGCAGCGTCTCGACTGGGGCAGCGCCCTGGTGGTCTGGAACACGTTCGACCGGAACGGCCAAGCGGCATGGATTTACGCGATCGGCGAGGTCAGTGGCAACCACGTGCATGCGCAGGGCGCGCAGAATCTTGGCGGCGTGCTGCAGCCGGGCGGTGCACCGACCGGATCGCACGGTTTCGTCTGGGGCGACATCGATATCGACCTGCAAAACTGCTTCGGCGGAACGCTGAGCTACAACTCGCCATTGCCGAACTTCGGCTCGGGACAGTTTCCGCTGAATCGCCTGGCATTTCTCGGCGATCTGGATTGCAGCGACTGATTTCAGGCCACGCAGTGCCGGGCTGCGGTCGCGGGGGCGGTAACGCCCCCTTTCCAGGCCTTTGGAATGTCTGATTTGCAGCGTTTGGCTGGCTAAGACAGGTGCCCTGGCGCTATCCTTAACGACCGCCAGAAACGCTCCGATACGGACCTTCCATGAGTGCTCTTCCTCAAACGGCCGGCTCCACGGCTGAATCTGTCCTGCAACATATCCTCGCCGGCCTCGGTGCCGACAAGAGCCGCGACGCCCAGGCGTTCACGACGCATTTGTTGCGGCGCGTCGCGCACGAGGATCTTGCCGGACGGTCTCCGCAAAGCTGGGCCGCGCTGTCACTGAGCCTGCTCGAGTTCCTCCGAGTGCGCGCGGCCGATGCCGCGAATGTGCGTGTGTTCAATCCGAATGTCGCGGACAACGGCTGGGACTCGCCATACACGGCGATACAGATCGTGACCGACGACATGCCGTTCCTGGTCGACTCGGTAGGCATCGCGATCTCGCAGGCCGGGTTGCTTTTGCACACCGTGATCCACCCTGTTTACAGCGTGAAGCGCGATCCGGGCGGACACGTCTTGCAGCTCGACGCCGAGGGCAGCGGCAGCGGCAATGCCGAGTCGGTCATGCACATCGAGATCGACCGGATCAGCGAGCCCGGCGAACTGTCGCGCATGGAGCAGGCGGTGCGACAGGCGCTGCAGGACGTGGCGTATTGCTTCAACGACTGGCGTGCAATGCGCGACAAGATGATTGCGGTCGCGCAGGACATGGGGACGCAAAAGCTGCCGCTCAGCCCGGAAGGGCTGGCCGAGGCGCAGGAATTCCTGCGCTGGGCGGCCGACGATCACTTCACGTTTCTGGGCTACCGCGAGTACCGCGTGACCAAGGTCGACGCCGAAGAAGTACTGCTGGCGGACGAAAGCTCGGGCCTTGGGATCCTGCGCGGCTCGGAGCGCTCGGTGGCGCCGCGCTCGCTGAAGTCCCTTGCGGCGCGTGACCTGCCGCAGTCCGGTTCGATCGACGCGATCATCCTGACCAAGACCAACGCGCGTGCCAGCGTGCATCGTCCCGGCCACATGGATTACATCGGCGTGCTCGAGTTCGACGCCAGCGGCGTGCCGACGGTCGAGCACCGCTTCCTCGGCTTGTACGCATCGGGCGCCTACACGCGTCGCCCCTGGGATATTCCGCTGGTGCGGCAGAAGTACGAGGCAGTGATGGTTCGCTCGGGCCTTCGCCGCGACTCGCATTCTGGCAAGGCCCTGCGCAATATCCTGGAAACCTTGCCGCGTGACGAATTGTTTCAGGCAAGCGAGGACGAATTGTTCGCGACCGCGACCGGCATCCTGCAATTGCAGGGGCGTTCCCGCTCGCGCCTGTTCGTGCGCAGCGACAAGTACGGCCGCTTCTTCTCGTGCCTGGTATTCATTCCGCGTGACCGCATCACGACCGATGTGCGCGAGCGCATCGAGAGTCTGCTCAAGCGCGCGTTTCATGGCGAGCGCCTGGATTCCACGATCCAGGTCACCGAATCGGTACTGGCGCGCCTGCACCTGATCATCCGGCCGAAGCCCGGCGACAAGCCGCACTACGACGTCGCCGAACTCGAGGGCAAGATCGGCCACATCGTGCGCAACTGGCACGACGAATTGCGTGAAATCCTGGCGCAGAAGCACGGCGACGAGAAGGGCGGCAAGCTCGCGGCGCGCTTCGGCAAGGCGTTGCCGGCCGGCTATATCGAGGCGGTCACGCCGCACGTTGCCGCTGCCGACGTCGAAGCGGCTGCGAGCCTCAAGGATGCCAACGACATCCGTATTTCGCTTTACCGTTCGCGCAAGCGGCGCGACGACCTGCGTTTCAAGCTGTTCCGCTACGGCTCGCCGATCACGTTGTCCGAAGCGCTTCCGATGCTCGAGAACATGGGTCTGAAAATCCTCTCCGAGCATCCGTACGAGATGCAGGTGGGCAGCGCGACGATCTTCATCCAGGATTTCGACGTCCAGGACGCCACGAAGTGCAACTTCGACATCGACCAGACCCGAGACGCGTTCGCCTCGAGTTTCGAGCGCATCTGGCGCGGCCAGGCCGAGAACGATGGCTTCAATCGCCTGATCCTGAGCGCGAACATGGAGTGGCGCCAGGTCGCCGTGCTGCGCGGCCTGTGCAAGTACCTGCTGCAAGCCGGCGTACCGTTCTCGCAGACCTACATGGAGGAGACGCTCAACCGTTATCCGCTGATTGCCGGGCTGCTGATCGAATTGTTCGAAGCGAAATTCGACCCCGACCGCGAAACGCCGAGCAAGGTCGTGCTCGAGGGCGCGCGCAAGCGCCTGCAGAAAGAACTCGAGACGCTGCTGCCGGAGTCGATGGACAAACATCACGCGGTCATCGTCGAAGGCGTCGTCAAGGCGCGCGGCGAGAAACGCGAGGCGCAGATGCAGGCGATCGTCGCCGCATTGCGCGCGCTGCTCGACAGCGTCGCCAGTCTCGATGAAGACCGCATTCTGCGCGCTTACGCCGGCCTGATCGGCGCGACTTTGCGCACGAGTTACTACCAGACTCCGGGCGGCAAGGCACGCGAGTACATCAGCTTCAAGTTCGATCCGGCCAAGATCGCGGACTTGCCGAAACCCAGGCCTTATCGCGAAATCTTCGTCTACGCACCGCGCGTGGAAGGCGTGCATCTGCGTTTCGGGCCGGTCGCGCGTGGCGGCTTGCGCTGGTCGGACCGGCGCGAAGACTTCCGCACCGAAGTGCTCGGTCTGGTCAAGGCGCAGATGGTCAAGAACACCGTCATCGTGCCGGTCGGTTCGAAGGGCGGCTTCTTCGTCAAGCGGCCACCGGTCGGTGGCGATCGCGATGCGCAACTCGCCGAAGGCGTGGCCTGCTACCGGCTGTTCATCAACGGACTGCTCGACATCACCGACAACCTCGTCGATGGCAAGGTCGTGCATCCGCAGAATTGCGTACGCCATGACGCCGACGATCCGTATCTCGTGGTCGCGGCCGACAAGGGCACGGCGACGTTTTCCGACATCGCCAATGCGATCTCGGCCGACCACGGTTACTGGCTCGGCGATGCGTTCGCTTCCGGCGGTTCGGTCGGATACGACCACAAGGGCATGGGCATTACCGCAAAGGGCGCCTGGGAGTCGGTCAAGCGTCATTTCCGCGCGCTGGGCCGCGATTGCCAGAGCCAGGATTTCACCACGGTGGGAATCGGCGACATGTCCGGCGACGTGTTCGGCAACGGCATGCTGCTGTCGAAGCACACGCGGCTGCTCGCCGCGTTCGATCATCGCCACATCTTTCTCGACCCGAACCCGGATGCGGCGAAGACGTTCGTCGAGCGCGAGCGCATGTTCAAGCTGCCACGCTCGTCATGGGCAGACTACGACACGAAGCTGATCAGCAAGGGCGGTGGCATCCATCCGCGCACGGCGAAGGCGATCCCGGTTTCGCCGGAGGTCCGCGCCGTTCTGGGCATCGAGGGCGATGCCGATTCGATGTCGCCGAACGACCTGATGCGCGCGATCCTGAAAGCGCCGGTAGACCTGCTCTGGAACGGCGGCATCGGCACGTACATCAAGGCCGAGACGGAAACCAATGCCGACGCCGGCGATCGCGCCAACAACGCGATCCGCGTCAACGGCAAGGACCTGCGCTGCCGGATGGTGGGCGAGGGCGGCAACCTCGGCGCGACGCAACGCGGGCGCATCGAGGCAGCGCTCAACGGCGTGCTGCTCAATACCGATTTCATCGACAACTCGGCCGGCGTCGATACGTCGGACCACGAGGTCAACATCAAGATCCTGTTGAACGATGCCGTTCAGCGCCGCGAGTTGACCGTCGAGGCGCGCAACACGCAGCTGGCGGCGATGACCGACGAGGTCGAACGTCTCGTGCTGGCCGACAACTACCGCCAGAACCAGGCAATCAGCGTGATGGAGCGCATGTCGGTCGCGCGCCTGGGTTCCAAGCAGCACTTCATCCGCGTGCTCGAGGAGCAAGGCCTGCTCGACCGCCAGATCGAATTCCTGCCGAGCGACGCAGAGTTTGCCCAGCGCAAGTCGCGCGGCCAGGGCCTGACCCGGCCGGAACTTTCTATACTTCTGTCCTATTCCAAGATTGTACTTTTCCAGCAGCTGCTCGACTCCGACGTGCCCGAGGATTGGTACCTGTCCAAGGAACTGCGCCGCTACTTTCCACAGCCCCTGCAGGAAAAATACGCCGAGCACATGGAGCGGCACCGCCTGAAGCGCGAAATCATCGCCACCGCGGTCACCAACTCGATGGTCAACCGCATGGGCGCGACGTTCGTCATGCGCATGGGCGAGGACACCGGGCGCACGCCGGCCCAGGTGACGAAGGCTTACAACATCGCGCGCGAGGTGCTCGATGCGCGCGAAATGTGGGCGCAGATCGAGGCGCTCGACGGCAAGGTCGACGGCAACACGCAGATCGATGCGTTGCTGGTGATCTGGGCCACGTTGCGCGGCATGACGCGCTGGCTGCTCAATCACGCCGGCGCGGCGATCGACATCGCCAACGCGGTCAACCGCTACTATGCAGGCATGCTCACGCTGCGCACCTGTGTCGCCAACGCGATCACGCCGCGCGAACGGCAACGCTACGATGCCGACAAGCAGCGCTGGATCGACGCCGGCTATCCTGAAACGATCAGCAGCGAACTGGCCACGTTGCCGACGCCCGGTTCGGCGCTCGACATCATCCATGTTGCCGCCGAGCACAATCTCGAAATCGAGCGCGCCGCGGAAGTGTATTTCGCGCTCGGCGAGGCGTT